>Ga0079992_121273_pt1 | contig 101647 bp, 105 predicted proteins | sample FaiFalFF_MnMetaG_3_FD_69197 | JGI IMG/M metagenome (GOLD analysis project Ga0079992, IMG submission 69197) | Freshwater microbial communities from Yellowstone National Park, Wyoming, USA - Fairy Falls B (FF_Mn_B) MetaG (SPADES assembly) (version 2) | ecosystem: Environmental > Aquatic >...
GCACCGGGGCCGGGTCCCCGGGGGTGCTCAGAAGGGCCCCCAAGGGCGCCCGCCTGCGGCGGGCAACCCCTATCACCCCCCGGGGGCGCACCTGTCCCCTTCGCCAAACATCACCCCCGTAGGGGCAGGCCCCTGTGCCTGCCCCAATGTTGGGCAACCACGGGGGGTTGCCCCTACGGGGTTATCCCCTGCCCCCCCTTTTCAAACACCCTCAGGCGTCCCGACGCCCCCGTGCTATGATGGGGGCAGGGAGGTGGGGCCATGCAGGTGCTGGCGGTTGATGTGGGGACGGGGACCCAGGACATCCTGCTCCTCGACACGGGGCAGCCTCTGGAGAACTGCGTGCAGCTGGTCCTCCCCTCCCCCACCGAGATAGCCGCCCGGCGTATTGCCCAGGCCACCCGGGAGGGGCAGCCGGTGCTCCTGGTGGGGACAATCCAAGGGGGAGGGCCGTGCCACTGGGCCCTGGAACGCCACCTCCGGATGGGGCTCCCCGCCTACGCCACGCCCGAGGCGGCCCAGACCTTCGATGACGACCCGGACGTCGTGCGGGCCATGGGGGTGCACATCGTGTCGGAGGACGAGGCGCGGGCCCTGGAGGGCCGCGCCCGGCGGGTGACCCTACGGGACCTGGACCTGGAGGCCCTCCGCCGGACCCTGGCCACCTTTGGGGTGGAGACCCGCTTCGACGGCCTGGCCCTGGGCTGTCTGGACCACGGGGCCGCCCCCCCAGGCTATTCCGACCGCCTCTTCCGCTTCGAGCACCTGCGGCGGGTGATGGCGGGGGGCAACGACCTCCTCCGCTTTGCCTTCCTCCCGGAGGAGGTACCCCCATACCTTACCCGTGCCCGTGCCATGCTGGCCTGCGCCCGGGACGAGGGTGTGCCCATGGTCTTCATGGACACGGGGCCGGCGGCCGCTTTGGGTGCGCTGCAGGACCCCCGGGTGGCCTCCTGGGAGGAGGGCGTGGTCATCAACCTGGGCAACATGCACACCCTGGTCTTCCACCTGGCCGGCACCCGTGTCTTCTCCCTGCTGGAGCACCACACCGGCGAGATCAGCCGGGAGCAGGTGGAGGACTATGTGGAGCGCCTGGTGGCCGGCACCCTTACCCACCGGGAGGTGTTTGATGGGAAAGGCCACGGGGTCTTCTACGCGGAGGGGGCAGGGGGGGCCCGCCCCCCGGTGGCGGTGACGGGGCCCCAGCGGGGGAAGATGCGGGGGAGCCGTCTAGAGCCCTACTTCGCCGCACCCCACGGCGCCATGATGCTCACCGGATGCTTCGGGTTGCTGTACGCCTTTGCCCAGCGGCACCCCTCTTACCGGGAGCCGCTCCTGGCCCGCCTGGGCGCGGCGGGGTGAAGGGAGGGGGGAATGCGGGTCACGGTGCGCCTCTTCGCCCTCTATAGGGAGCGGGCGGGGGCCGACGCCCTGACCATCGACGTGCCCCCTGGGGGGCGGGTGGCGGACCTCCTCTCCCTCCTGGGGGAGCGCTGTCCCCGCCTTTCCCCCCTGGTAGACCACACCCGGGTGGCCGTCAACCATGAGTTTGTGGAGCCCTCCCACATCCTCCACGAGGGGGACGAGGTGGCCTTAATCCCCCCGGTGAGCGGAGGGGAGACCCCTATGGTGTGGATCACTTTCCAGCCCCTGGATCCGGAGGCGGTCACCGCCCGTGTGCGGCACCCCGGCAACGGGGGTGTGGTCACCTTCCTGGGCACCACCCGCAACGAGACGGACGGACGGCGGGTCCTCTACCTGGAGTACGAGGCCTACCTCCCCATGGCCTATAAGAAGATGGCCCAGGTGGTGGAGGAGGCCAAGGAGAGGTTCGGGGTGCCCCACGTGGCGGTGGCCCACCGCTTAGGGCGCCTGGAGGTGGGGGAGATCTCCCTGGTGGTGGCCGTGGGGGCGCCCCACCGGAGGGAGGCCTTCGCCGCCGCCGCCTACATTGTGGACCGCATAAAGGAGATGGTGCCCATCTGGAAGAAGGAGGTCTTCGAGGGCGGCGCCGTCTGGGTAGGCAGCCAGGAGGCCACCCCGCCGCCCGGGCCATCCGGGGGCCCCTAGCCGAAGAGGTCGTCCCCTGCCGTGGCCCTGCCCACCGCGGCATAGAAGGCGGGGCCATAGGGGCGGACCCGCACCAGGATGGGCACCGGCACCGCGTGCCCGAAGATCAGGGCCTGCTGTTTCTCCTCCATAGACGCCAGCACCGTCGTCAGCTCCTTTCCCCCCGGCGCCCTCTCCACCACGGCCTCTATATCCTGCTCGTCGTCCAGTTTGCAGACCAGGCGCGTGCCCAACTGGCTCCGCACCTCCGGGTCGATCTTGCTGGGGCGCTGGTCCACCACCAGCAGGGTCACATTGTACTTCCGCATCTCCCGGGCGATGCGGCCGAAGATGGTCTGGCGGGCCACCGAGGGGTCCAGGAATTTGTGGGCCTCCTCTATCACCACCACCAGGGGGATAGGCTCCCGGGCCCTGTCCACAAAAGCCCTCTCCGTCTGAGCGACGTACCTCTCGTGGAGGCGGCGGGTCAGGAAATTGGCCACCAGCACATAGGCCGTCCCGTCGTCGCGGTAGCGGCCGAACTCCAGCACCACCGCCATCCCCCGCATCAGGGCGTCCAGGATGGCCTCCAGGGAGGACGCCTCCCCCTTCGGCTCCGTGAGGAAGGGGTAGCGCAGGAGGGCCCGGAGGTGGCGGTAGAGGGCGTTCAGGGTACGGGCGTCGGCGTGGACCGCCTCCCGCAGCCTTTTCCACCCCTCAGGGTCCTCGGCCAGGGCGGCGAAGGCGTGCAACCAGTCGGGCCCGAGGTGCTCCCGCAACCCGAAGACCGTCTCCACCTGCACATCGGTAAGGTTCAACGTCTCCTGCAGGAGGGCGATGTCCTCCGGGGTCACCTCCCGGCAGGGGATCCGCACCACGTGGTCGGGGACCACGCCCCGGCGGCGCGTCCCCTCCTCGTCCACCGTGAAGAGGGCCACTTTGGAGGGGAACAGCTGCTTCAGGCCCTTCACGGGGGGTCCCCCTTCGCTCCGCGCCTGCCACCCGTAGTCGTTGTGCATATCGAAGACCAGAAGGCTGGCAACCCCGCTCTGCAGGATTCCCGCCAGGAGGATGCGGGTGAGGAAGGACTTGCCCGCCCCCGTCTTCCCGAAGACGCCGTTGCTCCGCATCACGAAAAGGGGTAGGTCCAGACACACCTTGGCGTCCAGGTCCAGGGGGTTGCCCACCCAGAAGTGGAGGGTGTCCTCCTCCCCGAAGAGGGCCGCCACGTCGGCCGCCGTGGCCAGGTAGACGGGGGCGAAGTGAGGGGGGATGCTCCGCGCCGGCTGGACGGAACGGGTAGGGCCTGCCACCAAGGGGAGGGTGGCGCTGGGGCGGACGGTGAGGACGGTGTAGGCGATGTTCCCCCGCGCCACCTGGGCCAGCAGGGTGGCGCCCCGGTCCACCAGGAGGGGTAGGGAGGGGTCGGTGGCCTTCAGGGCCACGTTGGTCACGACGCCGATGAAGCGGTGCCCCTCCCCCACCACCGTCACCAGGGACCCGGCCTTGACCTCCTCAGGGGAGAGGGAGGGGTCCAGCTTGACGGCCAGGCCCTCCGCCAGGGAGCCGCCGATGACGTGTCCTATGTACCGCCCCGGGGCGCTGCTCACGGCGCGAGCCTCTGGAGAATAGCGTACAGGCGGGGGACGTCGCGGGCCAGCTCGATGGCCAGGGCGTATCCGACCCTTCGGAGGAAGGCCTCCCGCCCCTCGGGGGCGTGGGCGCCGGCCTCCCTCAGGAAAGCGACCAGGGCCTCGTCGGCCTCGGGGGCGCCGGGGGCCAGGAGGAGGCGGAGGAAGGCCGTCTCCCGCAGGAGGCCCCGGAGCGCCTGGGGGGAGGCTAAGGCGACAAAGGAGTGAAGGCGAGGGGGAAGGGGGGGAAGCCCTTGGCGGAGGACCTCCCCCTCCTGGTAGCCCACCACCAGGCACCGGCAACGGGTGGTCAACAGCCGCTCCAGGTGGGGGTTCTCTTGGTAGAGGGCCTCTTCGTCCTCCAGGTGGGCCCCCCTGGCCAGGACCACCCGCCCGGGCTCCAGGGGCTCCGTGGTCACCGACGCCACCACCCCATACACCGGGGGTGTGCCGGCCCCCACCAGGGCGCCCAGGGGGGGCGCCCTGTGGACGTGGTAGCACTGGACCGTAAAGGCGGTGGTGCTGGCCGCCACCACCTCTCCAACACGCCCCTCTTTCCGCCAGGCCGCGTCCATCCTTATAGGCTCCGGAGGCGCTTGGAGCGCTGCTTCTCCGAGGTGTACACCGGCAGACCCCGGCGCGCCAGCGCCTCCTCCACCAGGAGGCGGAAGGCCTCCCGGTCCGCGGGGGAAACGACCGCCTGCTCGTGGGCCTCCTGGAGGGCGAGGGGGTAGCCCGAGGCGCACTCCGCCTGCCCCAACACCCCTGCGTGGAGCAGGCCGAGGAGCCGGGGGTCCCCGGCGCACCAGGCGGGCGCCTCGACCCGCGCGATCTCCGGGCCCACGTGGAGGTAGAAGAAGAACACCCCCTGCCCCTCCCCATACTCCTCCCGGACCAGGGAGGCCAGGGAGCGGAAGAGGCCGGAGCGTTGGCCGGGCCGGAGGAGAAGGGTGAACAGGTCCCTGTCCACAAACCCGTGGGCGATGGTGGAGGGGCACCCGTCCCCCTTCCCCTGGAGGGCGGGGCAGCCCCCCTGATGGGGACAGAGGGCGAGGCGCAGGGTGTTGACCACTTCGGCGCTGTTGGGGAGGCTGATGTACCCGGCCACGGCCAGGGGGAAGCGCTGGCCCAGCTGGCGCAACTCCTCCAACCCCCGGAGGAACAGGGAGCGCACAAAGCGCTGCCGGACCACCTCCGGCCACTGCCCCCCCTCCGGCGCCCAGAGGACCAGGGAGCCATCGATCAGGGCCACGGTGGGACAGGGGAGGGTACACCCCTTGGCCAGCCCCGCCAGGGCATCCACCTCCAGGGCCGAGCGGTGGAGGTGCACCAGCGCCCCCTCCACACTCACCGCCTGGCGCCCCGAGGGGTCCGTCAAGACCAGGTCCTCGGGGGTGGCAAAGAGGCGGGGGGTCGAGTCCAGGAGAGGGGGCTCCCCCCCTCCATAGGTCAACCGCACCCGTCCGATGTTGATCAGGTAGCAACGGAGGGGGAGGTGGCGGCTCACGTCGATGTGGGAGCCGTCAACGGCCAGCACCCGCCACGGTCTGGGGAGGGGTGGAGGGGTGTGGGCGGAGGCGGGCGGCTCCAAGGGTTCGGCGGGAAGGAAGGGGAGGCGGTCGGGAAGAGCCCCCAGGGCGGCGCGCAGGGCCTCCGGGGAGACCCCCCTGGCATAGGCGGCCAGGGCCTCCAGGCGTCTCCGCCGCTCGGCCGCCTGCCCTCGGAGGAGGTCGGCGACGGCTTCCACCTGCTGTAGGGTGGCGGTGATATCAAGGCTCACGGCTCCCCCACCAGCACCCGCTCATCCCCCACGCGGCGGGTGATGTGCTTCTGGTCCAGGTGCTCCGTCAGGGCGAGGGCGTACTTGCGGGAGGTCCCGAACATGTCCCGCACCTGGGCGATGGTGATGCGCCCGTGTTCCCTTAGGTGGGCCACGATACGCCGCACCATCTCCTGATAGGCCCGTGGGGAGAAGACGATGCCCTCCGCCACCTTTACCACCTTCCCCTCCTCCACCAGGAAGGCAAGGAGCTCGGGGTCCAGGTTTGGGGGAGGGGGAGGGGGGGAGTAGGGGTGGGCCTCCAGGGCCTCCAGGAAGGCAGCGGCGAGGGCCTCCTGCTCGGGGGTGGGGTGGGGCTTGTGGGATGGCAGCCCCACCAGCGCCCCCGCCTCAAGGGCGAACCCCTCCCGGACAAGGGCCGCCAGCGCGGCGTCCCAGGCGCCGGGGGAGAGGCCCAGGCGGGCCCGCAGGTCCTCCCGGGACATGCCCCGGCGGAGGGGATAGCGGCGGTGAAAGGCCTGCAGGACCTCCTCCACCCGGCGCCTCATGGCCTCCCACCCCTCCCGCCCTATCACCCACTCCCCCTGCCCCCCGGGCCCCCTGAGGAGGAGGGCTTCCCCCCGGCGGTGCAGGCGTTCCACCAGAGAGGCCACCTGCTCCGGGGGGAGGTCCGTCTCCCGGGCCAGGGTGCTGCGGTCCTTGGGAAGGGGGCCGGTCAGGGCGGACCGGAGGAGGTCCTCAGGGGAGCCCTGGGCCAGGCGGGCCAGGCGCTCCAGGGTAGGGGGGTGCCGCCGGCGGTGGCGGGGGGAATGGGTCTCCACCACCACACCCCCTCCCAAGGTGTGCCCGGAGGAGCGGACGATGAAGGGGTCCCCCCGCGCCACAGCCAGGGGGGAGAGGGTGAGGACCTGGGCCCACCCGCTTTGCCCCACCTCCAGGACGTCGGCGTCCAAGAGGCGCAGGCGCCCTTGCACCGCCGCGGTCCCCGCGTGGACCACCACCCCCATGTTGTGGCGCAGGGGGTGAGGGGCCCATCGGGAGGACCGGAGGTGCACGTCCAGCGTCGTGGTGGGGCGCAGCCAGCCGGGGATGGTGAGCACCTCCCCCCGGGTGACCTCCTCGTGCCCCACCCCCACCAGGTTGGCGGCGGCCCGGCTCCCCGGGGGGATCTGCTCCACCCGCTGTCGGTGGCGTTGCAGGCCCCGGATGCGCACCTGCCTCCCCAGGAGGACCAGCTCCATCTCCATCCCCACGGAAAGGGGGCCGTCCACCAGGGTGCCCGTCACCACCGTGCCGAAGCCGGGCATGGCGAAGGAGCGGTCGATGGCCATGCGGGGGCGGCCCCGATCGGGGCGGGGGGGTATGGTGGCGAGGAGGTCGTCCAGGACGGCTTTCAGCCCGTCCAGCCCTTCCCCCGTGACGGCCGAGACCACCACCATCGGGGCCCCCTCCAGGACCGTCCCCCGCAGGGTCTCCACCACCTCCTCCCGCACCAGGTCCAGCCACCCCCTCTCCACCAGGTCCGCCTTGGTGAGCACCACCACCCCCCGCCGCACCCCCAGGAGGTCCAGGATGGCCAGGTGCTCCCGCGTCTGGGGCATCACCCCTTCGTCGGCGGCGACCACCAGGAGGACCACGTCTATGCCCCCCGCCCCGGCCAGCATGTTGTGGACGAAGCGTTCGTGGCCCGGCACATCCACGATGCTCACCTCCCGACCGGAGGGGAGGGAGAGCCAGGCGAAGCCCAGGTCTATGGTCATCTCCCGCTCCTTCTCCTCCGGGAGGCGGTCGGGGTCGATCCCTGTCAGGGCTTTCACCAGCGTGGACTTGCCGTGGTCCACGTGGCCGGCGGTGCCCAGAACGAACATGGCGTACCCGAACAGGTGTTCCTGAAAGGAGGATAGCACACCCCTCGCCTTGACGCCAGGGCCACCCCCTGCCACACTAAAGCCTGGGGGCGCCCCGGTGATCATCGACCTGCACACCCACACGTCTCCCCTGTCCGATGACAGCTCCCTTTCCCCCGACGCCCTGATCGCCCGGGCCAAGGCCGTCGGCCTCGACGGCATCTGCCTGACTGAACACGACCGGTTCTGGAGCCCCGAAGAGGTCCGGCGCCTGTCCCAACGGTACGATTTCCCCATCTTCCCCGGGTGTGAGGTCACCACAGAGGAGGGGCATCTGCTGGTTTTCGGGTTGGAGGAGTATGTGTTCGGCATGCACAAGGCCTCTTTTGTGGAGGAGCTGGTGCGGGAGCACAGGGGGGCGGTGGTGGTGGCCCACCCCTACCGCCGGAACTTCTTCCCAGAGGGAAGCCGTGACCCCCTCACCTACGAAGGCATGGTACGCCGGGCATGTGAGGCCACGGTCTTCCGCTTCTGTCACGGGGTGGAGGTGCTGAACGGACGGGGGTCGTTGGCGGAGAACACCTTTGCCCATGAGGTCGCCCGCCGGCTCCGTCTCCGGGGGATAGGGTCCAGCGATGCCCACCGCCCGGAGGACCTGGGGACCTGCGCCACCGAGTTCCCCACCACCATCACCACCCTCCGGGAGCTGATCGACCATCTGCGGGCAGGGGCGTTCCGTCCCGTCTGGTTGGGACGGTCTGTCTATCAGGGCGTGGGCCTGTCGGGGGTAGGGCGATGACCCCCCTCCTGGAGGTGCACAACCTCTCCACCTATTTCTTCACCCGCGAGGGGGTGGTGAAGGCGGTGAACCGCGTCTCCTTCTCCCTCCTGCCGGGGCAGACCCTGGGGCTGGTGGGGGAGAGCGGGGCGGGGAAGAGCGTCACAGCCCTCTCCCTCCTGCGCCTTGTCCCCTACCCCGGGCGGATTGTGGGGGGGGCCGTGGTATACCAGGGGCGCAACCTTCTGGAGGTGTCGGAGGAGGAGATGCGCCGTCTGCGGGGGAAGGAGATCGCCATCGTCTTCCAGAACCCCCATGCGGCCCTGAACCCCGTCCTCCCCGTCGGAGTCCAGGTGGAGGAGGTGCTCCAGGCTCACCTGCGCCTCCCCCGTCGGGAGGCGCGGCGGCGGGTAGAGGACCTCCTCCGGAACATGGGCCTCTCCGACCCGGAGCGGGTGGCGGCCCAGTACCCCTTCCAGCTGAGCGGGGGCATGGCCCAGCGGGTGATGCTGGCCATGGCCCTCGCCCTCCACCCCAAAGTGCTCATTGCCGACGAGCCCACCTCGAACCTGGACGTCACCCTCCAGGCCGACATCCTGCACCGTCTCCACACCCTGCAGCAGGAGCAGGGGGTCGCCATCCTCCTCATCACCCACAACATGGGGGTGGTGGCGCGGGTGGCCCACCGGGTGGCGGTGATGTACGCGGGCACCATCGTGGAGGAGGGGCCTGTCCTCTCCATCCTGCGAGACCCCCTCCACCCCTATACCTGGGGCCTGTTCCAGGCCATCCCCCGCCTGGACAGGCCCGACCGGCCCCTCCGCCCCCTCCGGGGTACCCCCCCCAACCTGGTAGACCTCCCCGACCAGTGCCCCTTCCTGCCCCGCTGTCCCAAGGCGACGGTGGTCTGCCGCACCAACCCCTCTCCCCCTCTGCAACCCGTGGACGGGGACCACTGGGTGGCCTGCTACAACAGGATCCGCCACGACTAGCCTTTACCCCCTCCCCGCCACCCATCCGGCCACCAGGAGGGTAAGGGCCGTCTCCTCCCCGTGCAGGCCCTGTTTGATCGCGAGGTCCGCCTGCACCAGCCGTTCGTACAACAGGGCGAGGCCGTCGGCGCTCACCCGCCCGGCCCGTTGCGCTACCTGCCGCGCCCTCGCGGGGGGCAGGTTAAGGGCCTCCTGGATGGTCGAGAGGGGGGTCCCCTCCGAGAGCATCTCCCTGGCCACGGCCAGGGACCGCACCTCCCGCCCCAGAAGGGCGAGGACCTCCCCCGCGCTCACCCCCTTCCCCAGGAGGGCGCGGAGCAGGGCGAGGGCCCGCCCCGCATCCCCCGTAAAGAGGGCATCCAGGAGGGGGAAGACGGAGGCCTCCCCTTCCCTCTCCACCATCGCCACCTCCTCCGGGGTGATGGGGTCCCTGGGGAACAGCAGGGCCAGCTTGTCGAGGGCGCCCGTGGCCCTCCACAGGTCCGGCCACGTGCGCTCCACCAGGGAGTGGAGGGCCTCTGGGGTCAGGGTGAGGCCGCGGCCACGGGCCTCCTCCTCCAGGAGACGGGCCATGTCCGCGTGGGTGGGGCGCTCCATAGCCTGCACCTGCACCAGCGGCTCCAGCCCCCGCAGGGTCTGCAGGAGGGTGTGGTCGGGGGGAAGGGGGCCCTCCCAGAAGATGAGGCGGGTGAAGAGGGGGAGGTGGGCCAGGTTCCGGAGGGCCTCCTGCCACGCCTGGAGCCCCCCTTCGGCGCTGTGCCCCCGCCTCCGCCGTTCCCCCGCCCACCTCTCCAGGAGGCCCCGGACGACCACGAGGCGCAGGGGCGCCAGGAAGGGAGGGGCCCAGCAGGCGGCACGCAGGGCCTCGGGCGTCAGCCTCTCCCCGTCCAGGCGCTGGGTGTTGAGCCCCTCCACCCCCCCGGCCTGGGGGAGGAGGCGCTCCACCAGGGCCCGCACCGCCTTGTGCACCCGATAGGTGTCGGCCCCGTACAGGAGGAAGACGCGCGGCTCCACCCCACCCCATCATATCCCCCTCTGGTATAGTGGGGGAGGAGTGGAGATCGGCATCATTGGTTACCCCCGCTCCGGGAAGACGACCCTCTTTACGGCCCTCACGGGGGGGAAGGGGGCAAGGGTGGGGAGGGGCCGCCTTCCCGTAACGGTGGGGACGACCTCCCTCCCGGACCCCCGCCTCCATCCCCTGGCCGCTGTCTTCGGCCCCAAGCGGATCACCCCCGCCGAGGTGCGCTACTACGACTTCTCCCCCGACGAAAGGGCCCCCAAGGTCTCCCTGGTGGGGGGCGAGGCGCTCAACGTCTTGCAGGAGGTGGACTGCCTGCTGGCGGTGGTCCGCGCCTTTGACCACCCCTCGATCCCCCCACCCCCATGGGGCGTAGACCCCCAACGGGAGGTGGCGGAGGTGGAGGCGGAGCTGGCCCTGGCCGACCTGGCGGTGGCGGAGCGGCGGGCCCAGCGCCTCGAACAGGCCCTCAAGGGGGCCAAACCCCACGAGCGCCCCCTCCTCGCCGAGGAGGGGGGGGTGTGGGAGAAGGTCCTGGGGGCCCTCCGGGAGGGACGCCCCGTGCGGGACCTCCCCCTCGAGGAGGGGGAGAAGCGCCTCCTGGCCTCCTTTCACCTCCTCACCGCCAAGCCCCTCCTGGTGGTGGTCAACGTCAACGAGACCGACCTCGCCCGCGCCGCCGCCATAGCGGAGGCCCTCTCGGCATCCCCCGGGAAGCGCCGGCGGGTCATGGCCCTGTGCGCCCCCCTGGAGCGGGACCTGGCCCTCATGGAGCCCCAGGAGGCCCAGGCCTTCCGGCGCTCCCTTGGCCTGCCCCCCGAGGGGGTGGGGCAGGTGGCGCGGGCCACCATAGACCTCCTGGACCTGGTGACCTTCTTCACGGGCAACCAGGAGGAGGTGCGGGCGTGGCTGGTCCCCCGGGGTACCCCGGCCGTCAAGGCGGCGGGGAGGATCCACTCGGATATGGAACGGGGGTTCATCCGCGCGGAGGTGATCCCCTGGGACCGCCTCGTGGCCAGCGGGGGCATGGCCGAGGCGAGGCGGCAAGGTCTCCTCCGGCCCGAGGGGAAGGGCTACGTGGTGCAAGAGGGGGATGTCCTGCACATCCTCTTCAGTGGGTAGGAGGGGCGGGGTGTTGGGGCTGTACATCCACATCCCCTTCTGCGTCAGCAAGTGCCCCTACTGCGACTTCACCACCTACCAGGGCCTCCTGCCCCTCCTGCCCCCTTACCTGACGGCCCTGGAGCGGGAGGTGGCCCTGTGGGGGGAGGTGCTGGGCCATCCCCCGGTGGACACCGTCTACCTGGGCGGGGGGACACCCTCCCTCCTCTCCCCTGGGCGCCTCACAAGGCTGCTGGAGGCCCTGCGCCGGGCCTTCCCCTTCGCCCCCCACGCCGAAGTGACGGCCGAGGCGAACCCCGATGACATAACCCCCGAGTGGTGCGCGGGGGCCCTGGCGGCAGGGGTCAACCGCCTCTCCCTGGGGGCCCAGAGCCTGGAGGACCCCTTCCTCCGCCTCCTGGGCAGGCGGCATACTGCAGCCCAGGTTATCGCCGCCTACCGGATAGCCCGCGAGGCGGGCTTCACCAACGTTAACCTGGACCTGATGTTCGGCCTCCCCTATCAGACGATGGGCCACTGGCAGGACACCCTCCGGAAGGCCGTCGCCCTGGGGCCGGAGCACCTTTCGGCCTACTGCCTCACCCTGGAGGAGGGAACCCCTATGGAGCGGTGGGTGCGGGAGGGGAAGATGCCCTCACCCGACCCCGACCTGGCGGCGGAGATGTATGAGTGGGCGGAGGGGTTCCTGGAGGGGGAAGGCTACCGGCACTATGAGATCTCCAACTGGGCCCGGCCCGGGTACCCCTCCCGCCACAACCTCCGGTACTGGACGGGGGAGGAGTACCTGGGGGTCGGGGTGGGGGCCCATTCCTACCTGAAGGGGGTGCGCTTCGCCAACCTCCGCAGCCCCCGCCGCTATATCCGGGCGGTGGAGCGGGAGGCCCGCCCCTTCCCCGGCTGGCAGAACCTCCCCGGGTGGCTGGCCGTCGAGACCGCCGAGGCCCTGGACCCCTGGACCCGCCTGGAGGAGGCCCTCATCCTGGGCCTCCGCCTGGTGGACGGGATCTCCTGGACCGCCCTCCACCGGGCCGCCCCTGACCTTGACATAACACCCCTCCGCCGGGTTCTGGAGGAGGTGGAGGCGTTGGGGCTGGTGGAGGCGGGAGGGGAGGGGGTGCGCCTGACCTCCCGGGGCCGCCTTCTGGCCAACGAGGCGCTGGTACGCATCGCCGCGTTCTGTCAGGAGAAGCGCAAGGAGGAGGGATGGACCCTAAGAGCGCCGTCGCCGAGATGAAAGAGGAGATCATCTCCCTGCGCCGCGACCTCCATATGCACCCCGAGACGGCTTTCACAGAGGAGCGGACGGCGGGGATAGTGAGCCGGCGCCTTCGCCGCCTGGGCTACCAGGTGCGGGAAGGGGTGGGGAAGACCGGTGTGGTGGCCCTGTTGGATACCGGCCGGCCCGGCCCCACCCTGGCCATCCGGGCGGATATGGATGCCCTGCCCCTGCAGGAGGCGCCGGGTCGCCCCTATGGCTCCCGCATCCCAGGGAAGATGCACGCCTGCGGGCACGACGGGCATACGGCGGTGGCCCTGGCGGTGGCCACCATCCTCGCCCAGGGGAAGGACGCCCTGCGGGGCCGGCTCCTCTTCCTCTTCCAGCCCGCCGAGGAGGTCCTGCAGGGGGCACGGGCCATGCTGGACGATGGCGCTCTCAGGGACCCACGCCCCGACTACCTCGTGGGGTTCCACGTGGACAACACCTTGCCGGCGGGGCGGGTGGGGGTGCGGGCGGGCATCGCCTGGGCGGCGGCCGACAAGGTGGCCCTGACCTTTCGGGGTCGGAGTTCCCACGGGGCACTGCCCCATCTGGGGGTGGACGCCATCACTATGGCCGCCTACGCCGTCGCCGCCATCCAGAACATCGTCGCCCGGGAGGTGTCCCCCGTAGAGCCGGCGGTAGTCTCCTTCGGCACCATCCACGGCGGCGTCGCCTTCAACATCGTGGCGGAGTCGGTAGAGCTGACAGGCACCCTCCGGACCTTCCGTGAGGACGTGAGGTCCTTCCTGCTGGAGCGGCTGGAGGCGGTGGCCCGGGGGGTGGCGGCGGCCCTCCGGGGCGAGGCGGCCCTGGAGGTCCTGGGGGGCTGCCCCCCGGTGGAGAACCACCCCGAGGTGGCGACAGTGGTACGGCGGGCAGCTGAGGAGACCGTGGGCCCCGAGAAGGTGGTCACACCGGAGCTCTTCACCGTGTCGGACGACATGGCCTTCTTCCTGCGGGAAGCGCCGGGCTGCTACTTCACCGTGGGGACATACAACCCCGCCAAAGGGGCCACCGGGCCCCACCACAGCCCCTCCTTCGATATCGACGAGGACGCCCTCCCCATAGCCGCCGAGGTGATGGTGCGCACCGTCCTGGCATACCTGGGCGGCCCATAGGGGAGTCCCTCCCCCACCAGCAGCCCCGACCCTTCCCACTGCGGCGGCCACCGGGGCTATACCGTCTTGCCACCGGCGGACACCCTCCCCAGCGCCGGGTGACCAGGGGGGAAATCAACAAGGACCGCCTCCGGAGAAACCCCACACCTTTTGAGAAGCCATCGCGCTGTGTCAACCATCCTCTTGCTATCCATATGAGTTTCGATCCAGAGACCTGCGGCGATCTCCTTGCCTGCAAAAAACTTCCTGCCGCTGGGGTGCTTGGGCTCCCAATGGACCAGATACCGGTTCCGCGCTCCTGGGGTGGCGAGCGGACACATCTCACGCGTTAACTTCCCCTGCCCGACCAGCCACGCGGCGATCTTCGCCAGGACAGCCGCCCATGACCCTACTTCCTCCCCCTTCCCGCCGGGGAAGTAAAGCCCCTTCGGCTCTGGGTCGCCGCGCTGGACTTGGAGAGCGGAAAGGGGCACCCGACCTACCGAGGAAGGAGGCCCAGGCGGGGCCGGAGGGGGCGGAGGTTGAGGTTTCTCGGGGACGGGAGAGGGAGCAGGTTGAGGCCTCTCCCAGTGACGCCTCCATAGGGACTGGACGATGCGCACCACTAGCTCAGGGAGCGGGGAGGCGAGGAGGTCAAACCGAAATTTTGGGTTTTTCAGGTCAGTGATCTCATGAAGGACCCAGAGCTGCCCGTCGGTCATGCCAATGTACGGGGGCCGCTCCTGCAATTGAAAGGCATAGCTCACTACCGCTGACTGGGCTATCTCCAGTTTGCTTCTGAGCCGCTTGGCCTCCAGCAGAATGACCGGCTTCTCACCAGAGAACAAGACATAATCGGCTTCACCGCGGCGGTCTTCCATCTGGACTTCCACGCGGACCACTTCGGGATCGTCGGTGGGCCAGCCCAGGGCCCGCAGGAGGGGGTCAATCAACGAGATGCGCGTCTGGGCCTCGCTGGAGGCCAGAAGGTCCCGGTGCCGCTCAATACGCCCCCGCAGGCGGAGGACCAGCTGGTACAGGTCCTCCAACGGATCCCCATCCCCTGGCATCCCGTCTCCCCTGCCGGAGCTTACTCCAGGTGGCCAGACTCTTCTCGCCGTCTATAGTAGGTTATGAGATGCCGAAGGGCAAGGGCCGCCCTGCGGACCGTGGGGAAGGTGGCCACCCCTGCCCTTGCGAGGGCCTGCCGCAGCTCCCCCATGACCTCCCGCTGCCAGGGGTAGAGGGCCAGGGTATCCCCCAACACCACGGCCAGGGGTTTGCGCACCCGCCGGGCCGTCCCGATGAACGCCTGCACCAGGGCGCGGGTGCGGGGGATGCCGTCGGGGTGCTCCATGGGGAAGTGCTCCCCGACATTGGCGATGAGGAGGTCAAAGGAGGGGTGGTCCGCCATCATCTCCAGCACCCGCTCCACCGAGAGGGGGCTACCCTGGAGGATGGAGCCGTCGGCGGGGTTGCCCAGCCAGTCGGCCAGGGAGGGGTCTACCCCCCGCCACGCCCGGCGCATCTCGGGGGGGATGGGCGCCACCGTCAGCCCGACCTCCTCGCAGTCGTCGGCGGAGGCCACACTCCGCCCTCCCCCGCCCCCCACCACCCCCACCCGCGCCCCTACCGTGGGGGGGCAGAAGGTAAAGGCCACCGCCGCGTCCACCATCTCCTCCAGGGTGTCCACCCACACGCCACCCGCCTGCTGCACAATGCCCTGCCACAGCCGGCGTTCCCCGGCCAGGGAGGCGGTGTGGCTGAGCACCGCCCGCCCCCCCGCGCCGGTCCGCCCCCCTTTCAGGACGATAACGGGCTTGCTCTGGGCGGCACGCCGCAGGGCCTGGAAGAAGCGCCGCCCCTCCTGCGCCCCTTCCACATAGATGCAGAGGACGCGGGTGTCCGGGTCTTCGGCGAAGTACTCCGTCAGGTCGGCCTCGTTCACGTCGATGCCGTTGCCGTAGCTGACCACCTTGCTAAAGCGCAGGCCCCGCAGGGCGCCGTCAAAGACCACCTCTACCGCATTGCCCCCGCTCTGGGAGAGCATCCCCACCGGTCCCTCCTCCCTGGGCATACCGTGTTTGAAGCTGATCCCCCTTTTGGGGTAGTACAGCCCCATACAGTTGGGGCCCAGGATACGGATCCCCGCCCGGCGCGCCCTCTCCAGGAGCTCCCGCTCCAGGCGGGCCCCCTCCGGATGCCCCGTCTCGCTGAAGCGGGCGGTATAGGAGTGCAGGAGGCGCACCCCTTTGCGGGCGCACTGCTCCACCAGGTCCAGGATGTTGGGGGCGGGGATACAGGAGATGACATAATCCACCTCCCCGGGCACGGCGAGGAGGTTGGGGTATGCCTTCAGGCCCAACACCTCAGGGGCGTGGGGGTGGATGGGGTAGATGGGGCCGGGGAAACCGGCCTCCTGCAGGATGCGCACATAGCGGTGGCCCATCTTCTCCGGGTCGGGCGAGGCGCCGATGACGGCGATGGAACGGGGGTGGAAGAGGGAGTCCAGGTCGCTGCGCACACCGTCCTCCCAGGGGGAAGGGTCTTCCATGGGGCAGGGCTAGGGGAGGCGCTTCCGGTAGCGGGCTATCTCCTCGCGGGCCTCCCGCTCCCGGAGGGCCTCCCGCTTCTCATATTGCCGTTTGCCCTTGGCGAGGCCCACCTCCACCTTGGCCAGGCGGCCTTTGAAGTACACCTTTAAGGGCACCAGGGTCATCCCCCGCCGCGACAGGGCGCCGATGATCTCCCCGATCTCCTCCCGGTGCAGGAGGAGCTTGCGGGGACGGGTAGGGGGGGGGTTGTGGGGGCCGCCTTTGCTGTAGGGGGCGATGTGGCAGTTGTACAGCCATATCTCCCCCCTCTCGGGGTGGGCATAGGCATCCCGGATGGTGATGCGCCCCTCCCGGATCGCCTTGACCTCTGTCCCCTTTAAGGCGATACCGGCCTCGTAGGTCTCCAGGATGTGGTAGTCGTGGTACGCCCGGCGGTTCACCGTGACCACCCGGACCGCCGGCTGCTTGCCATGGGGGCCGGGGGAAGGGGCCGGCATCCCTACCCTCTGGCACCGGCTATAGCCGCTTTCAGCGTCTCGATGGCCTTCTCCAGTTGGGGGTCGCCCCGGCGGGCGGTGGCGGGCACCTCCACGTCGGGGAGGAGGCCCTGCCCCTCAATCCGGCGCCCCTTCGGGGTATACCAGTAGGCGTAGGTGTAGTACAGGCCCCCGCCGTCGGAGAGCTGCCGCATCCGGTTGACACTCCCCTTTCCCAGGGTCTTGGTGCCCACCAGGAGGGAGCGGCCGTGGTCCTGGAGGGCCCCCGCCACCACCTCACCCCCGCTGGCAGTGAACTGGTTGACCAGGACTACGAGGGGTACGTCGGTGGCCAGGCCGCCCGCGCGCACACGCCACTCGGTCCGTCGTCCATCACCATCTACTTCGTAAAGGACAAGGCCCTCCTTGAGGAAGTGGCTGGCGATGTTCACGGCAACACCCAGGTACCCCCCGGGGTTGTTGCGCAGGTCCAGCACGATGCCCTTCGCCCCCCTGCGCTGCGCCTCCCGGAGCTTCTCCACGAAGCTCCTCTCCGTGGTCTCATAGAAGGCGCTGATGCGGATGTAGGCGATGTCATCGCTCATGATGTTCATAAAGACGCTCTCGATGGTGATGATGTCGCGGACGATGGAGACCTCGATGGGGTCGCTCTCCCCCAGGCGGAGGATGGTGAGGCGCACCGTGGTCCCCCGGGGTCCCCGGATCCGGGAGACGGCCTGCATAATGCTCCAGCCGTCCGTTGGCTCGCCGTCGACGGCCAGCACCGTGTCTCCCGGCCGCAGGCCGGCGCGCTCGGCGGGGCTGCCCGGCATGGGGTTCAGGATAATACGTCCGTTCCGCAGGTACACCTCGGCGCCGATACCGCTGAAACTCCCCTGCAGGCTCTGGGACTCATAGCGGTAGCGATCGGGGGGAAGGTAAGAAGTATGGGGGTCCTCTAGGGCCTGGAGCATACCGCGGATGGCCCCCCGGGCCAGCATATCAGGCTGCACCTTGGCCTTGTCCACGTACTCCTGGGAGAGGATGGTGTAGGCCTCCCAGAGAGCCTTGAACTCCGGGGGCACCTCTTTGGGCACAGACGGGGGGGACGGTAGGGTCGCAGGCGCTGTAGACCGGCACCCCACCCCCAGGACAACGAGGGACAGGAGGACCACCCAGAGAAGACGGGGGATACCCATTGCTCCCCCCCTCACCCTACCGCAACGGCATCGGACCCGTGCCCCATGCTACCACACATGGGCGCCACAGCGCCCCTGTGGCCAAGGCCTTCACCGGGGCCAGCAAGCCCTGGCCACCGCGGGGACGATGGAATAGAGGAGAACCAGGCGGGGATCACGGCCTTCCTGCGGGAGAGGCGCTCCCTCCCCCCTGAGGCCGCGGCCCGGCTCCAGGGGAAACGGGACCGGGAAGACCGGATCCTGGAGGGTATCGAAAGAGGAGGTGGGCTGTGCGCGTAGGGTTGCTTCACCTGTTCGAATGCCCCATCGGGAAAAGCGAGAAGGAGATGATTGATGAGAACCTGGAGATGATCCAGGCGGCGGACGAGTTGGGGTTTGACTCGGTCTGGGCGGCGGAGCACCACTTCTCGATTTATGGCGTTATGCCCACGCCCGCCGTTTACGCCACCGCCGCGGCGATGAAGACCAAAAGGGTCCGCATCGGCGTCGCCGTGGTGGTCCTCCCCTTCCACAACCCCATCCGCGTGGCGGAGGACTTCGCCTTCGTGGACATCCTGAGCAACGGCCGCCTGGAGTTCGGCGTCGGCCGGGGGTCCCAGCCCAGCGAGTACGCCGGATTCGGCATCTCCCAGGAGGATAGCCGTGCCCGCTTCCGGGAGTATTTGAATTTCATCCTCAAGGCGTGGACAGAGGAAGCGGTCACCTTCGAGGGCAGATACGTGCAGGCGCGGGACCTGACGGTCCGGCCCAAGCCTTTACAGAAGCCCCATCCGCCGGTCTGGGTGGCCGCTGTCAGCCCCCAGACTTTCCCCTCGGTAGGCAGTTGGGGTTTTAACCTGTTGTTCGCCCCGCCCTGGAAGGCGTCCACCACCGCTCTGGACGCCTACCGGAAGGCCCTGGTGCTGGGGGGCCATGACCCGGCGCGGGTGCGGGTGGCGGCCCTGGTGCACCTGTTCGTGGACGAGGACGCCGAGCGGGCCAGGCGGGTCTTCCAGGAGCCGCTCATGTGGTACTACCGGGTCTTCTCCGGTCTGGTGTCGGTCCAGGCGGGGCAGGCCGTCCCCCGCACCTATGAGCACTACGCCAAACTGCGGGACCTCACCCAGACCATCTCCTATGAGCAACTCCTTCAGGTGGATGGCGTCATCGTGGGGGACCCGGAGACCTGCCTGAGGAAAATCCGCAGGCTCCAGGAGACCTACGGCCTCACGGACCTCCTGTGCTGGACCCGCCTGGGCGGGCTGGACCACCGGGAGGTGGTCCGGTCCATGGAGCTGACGGCCAGGCACATCCTCCCCAGGGTGAGGCCGCTGGAGCCCTCCCGCGGCTTCCTGGAGGCGTCGGCCCGGGCGGGGGAGCCGGCCCTGCTAGCCGAGGCCCAGAAGGGGAGCATCGGGTTTTAGGTGTTCGGGGAGGGGAGCCCTCAAGACACGGGGCCCTGGGGCCCGCCGCCCCGCGTTAGGGGGGAGGGCCACGCGCGGCCCAATCCAGGTCCACCTCCAGGGCGGGCCTGAGGGTGTTTGAGGCAGGTAGGGGCAGGCCTTGTGCCTGCCCAACAGGCCCCCGTGCCCGCCCCGGGCAACCACGGGGATAGGGCAACCACAGGGGGTTGCCCCTACGGGGTTGTCGTTGCCGGACGGGGCGCCCGCCCTGTAGGGGCAGGCCCCTGTGCCTGCCCAACAGGCTGTGCCTGCCCCAATGTTGGGCAACCACGGGGGGTTGCCCCTACGGTTTATCCCCGCCCCCCTTTGCCAAACACCCTCGGCGGGCCTTGACAGGGGAGGGGGGGGGCTTTAGGATAAAGGTGCCATTCCCCCCTGGAGGAGTCGGCATGGCGGGAATCCTTGCGTGCGGGGCGTATATCCCCCGCTTTCGCCTGGGGAAAGAGACGGCCGGGTGGGGCTCGCCCCTGGAGAAGGCGGTGGCCAACTTCGATGAGGACAGCATCACCATGGCCGTCGCCGCCGCCCAGGACTGCCTCCGGGGCCTGGACCGGAGCCAGGTGGACGCCCTCTACTTTGCCACCACCACACCCCCCTACCTGGAGCAGCAGGCCTCGGCCCTCATCGCCGAGGCCCTGGACCTGCGCCCCACCGTTTTCGCCACCGACATCACCAACACCCTCCGGGGGGGTACCATCGCCCTGCGCGCCGCCCTGGACGCCGTGATGGCCGGGAGCGCCCGACAGGCCCTGGTGGTGGCGGCCGACAGCCGGATGAGCGCTCCCCGCGGCGAGTGGGAGCGCTCCCTGGGCGACGGGGCGGCGGCCGTCCTGGTGGGGAGGGAGGGCGGTGGGGCGGAGATCCTCGCCAGCCACACCATGACGGAGCACATGCTGGACACCTGGCGCACCCCCCAGGACCTCTTCGTCCGCTCCTGGGAGGACCGTTTCATCGCAGAGGAGGGGTATCAACGGGTGGTGCCCCAGGTGGTGAGCGAGTTCTCCCAGAGGCATGGGGTTGTCCCCAAGGACATCGACAGGGTCGCCCTCTACGCCCCCGATGCCCGCCGCCACCAGGACATGGCCCGCCGTCTGGGGTTCCGCCCGGAGCAGGTGGTGGACCCCCTCTTTGGAAAGGTGGGGAACACCGGGGCGGCCTTCACCCTTCTGCTCCTGGTCAGCGCCCTGGAGACGGCCAAGCCCGGCGACCGTATCCTGGCCGTGGGGTATGGCGACGGGGGCGACGTCTTCCTCCTCCGGGCGACAGAGGGGGTGGAGAGGGTGAGGAGCAACCGTCGCCTGGTGAGCCGGCACGTGGAGGCGAAGCGCATCCTCCCCACCTATGAGACCTACGCCCGGTGGAGGGAGGTGTGGGTCTCCGAGGCGGCCCGCCGTCCCCCTCCTCCCATGCCCTCCGTCTCGGCCCTGTGGCGGGAGAAGGAGGCCAACATCCGCTTCTATGGGAGCAGGTGCAACGCCTGCGGCTACACCCAGTACCCACCCCAACGGGTGTGCACCAAATGCCAGGCCGTTGACCAGATGACCCCTGTCCGCCTGGCGGAGACCTACGGGACGGTGTTCACTTACTCCATGGACTACCTGGCGGGGACCATCGACACCCCCCTGGTGGTGGCGGTGGTCAACTTCGAAGGGGGTGGACGCTGGCTGGGGATGATGACCGACAGGGAGATAAGCGAAGTGCGGATCGGGATGCCGGTGGAGCTCACCTTCCGGAAGCTCCGGACGGTGGGGGGTGTCCACAACTATTATTGGAAGTGCATGCCGGTACGGGCGTAGCCCGCCGGCAGGAAAGGAGGAGAGGTGGAGAGCATTCGCGACCGGGTGGCCATTATCGGGATGGGGTGTACCAAGTTTGGCGAGCGGTGGGATGCCGACGCTATTGACCTGATGGTCGAGGCCGCCTATGAGGCCTACCAGGACGCCGGCGTCTCCCCCAAGGACATCCAGGCGGCGTGGGTGGGGACGGTGGGCTCCTTCAGCACCGGCCAGGCCCTGGCGGAGGCGTTGAAGCTGGACTACATCCCCATCACCCGCTGTGAAAACGCCTGCGCCACCGCCACCGATGCCTTCCGCAACGCGTGCTATGCCGTGGCGGCGGGGATCTACGACATCGTCCTGGCCATGGGGGTGGAGAAGCTGAAGGACACGGGGGCCTCGGGGCTGGTGACGCCCCGCCCCATGGGGAGCGATGTGGAGCCCCCCACACCCCCACCCGCCCAGTTCGCCCTGGCGGCCACCCGCTATGCCCACCACTACGGTATCCCCATGGAGCAGTTGAAACGGATCCTGGCGAAGATCGCGGTGAAGAACCACCACAACGGCACCCTGAACCCCAAGGCCCACTTCCAGCGGGAGGTGACGGAGGAGCAGGTGCTGAACGCCCCCATGATCGCCTGGCCCCTGGGCCTGTACGACTGCTGCGGCGTCTCCGACGGGGCGGCGGCGGCCATCCTTGTGCGCGCCGACTGGGCCAAGTCCTTCCGGGACGACTATGTGCTGGTGAAGGGGTTGGGGCTCGCCGTGGGGGGGCGGCAGGGCCTCCTGCACGACGACTACGATTTCGTCCACTTCCCCGAGAACATCCGGGCCGCCCAGATCGCCTATCAGGAGGCAGGGGTCAAGAACCCCCGCAAGGAGATCGACCTCGCCATTGTCCACGACTGCTTCACCATCACCGAGCTGATCCTCTACGAGGACCTGGGCTTTACCGAACGGGGGCGGGGGCCGGCGGAGGTGGAGGCGGGCACCTTTACCCTGGAAGGGGAGCTGCCCGTGAACACCGATGGGGGGCTGAAGTGCTTCGGCCACCCTATCGGCGCCAGCGGCATCCGCATGATCTACGAGGTGTACAAGCAGCTCCAGGGCAAGGCGGGGCCCCGGCAGATCAAGAAGACCCCCCGGCTGGGCCTGACCCACAACCTGGGCGGGCGCCCGGGCTCCTTTACCGCCGCCGTGGCGCTCTTCGGGGGCCGGGACTAAGGGCCCCGGTTTACGCCGGAGGGGCGGGGGAGGGCCGGGCCATAAGCCCGGCCTTCCTGTGCCCGGGATGGAGGGGTGATAGGGAAAAGTGAAGTATGGAAAGGAGGGAGCGCATGGTTCAGCAGCAGGAGGTCCGGATCTACCGCGGGCTGAGGGACGTGTATGTGGACACCACCGAGGCCAGTTTCATTGATGGCGCCACCGGCAAACTGCTGTACCGGGGGTATAACATCCACGACCTGGCGGAGAAGTCCACCTTCGAGGAGGTGATCTACCTCCTCCTGTACGGGAAGCTCCCCACCCGCGCCCAGCTGGAGGGGCTGGACCAGACCCTCCGCTCCTCCCGGGCGATCCCCCCGGAGGTGGTGGAGGTGATCCGCCTGGTGCAGCGGGCGCACCCCATGGACGTCCTGCGCACCGCCGTCTCCGCCCTGGCGGCCTTTGACCCCGATGTCAACGATAACTCCCTGGAGGCGACCCGCCGCAAGGGCCTGCGCCTCACCGCCCAGGCGCCCACCATTGTGGCATACCACGAGCGTATCCGGAAGGGGCTGGAGCCGGTGCCCCCCAACCCCCGGCTGAACCACGCCGCCAACTTCCTGTGGATGCTCTTCGGCACGGAGCCCGACCCCGAGGAGGCGAGGCTGCTGGACGTGGACTTCATCCTCCACGCCGAGCACGGCGCCAACGCCAGCGCCTTCGCCGCCAGGGTGACGGCCTCCACCCTGAGCGACCTTCACTCGGCCATCGTGACGGGCATCGGGACGCTGAAAGGGCCCCTCCACGGGGGGGCGGCCGAGGCGGTCATGCGGATGGTCAAGGACGTGGCGGAGCCTGAGCGGGCCAGGGCGTGGGCCGAGGAGCGGCTGGCGCGGGGGGAGCGGATCCTGGGTTTTGGGCACCGGGTCTATAAGGTGGAGGACCCCCGGGCCCGCCACCTCCGGGAGCGCTCCCGCTGGCTGGGGGAGAGGAAGGGCCAACCCCAGTGGTTTCAGATCCTCCAGCGCTTCGAGAACGAGATCATGGCCCCCTACCGGGCCAAGGGGATTTACGTGAACGTGGACTTCTACGCCGGCTCCATCTACTACCTGCTGGGCATCCCCGAGGACCTCTTCGTCCCCATCTTCGCGATGGGGCGCATCCCCGGGTGGACGCTGCAGGTGATGGAGCAGTACCGGGACAACATCCTCCTCCGCCCCCTCCTCCTCTACACCGGCCCCATGGACCTGCCCTACATCCCCCTCGAGAAGCGGGAGGAGTTATGACAAGGGCCGGCCTCCTTACATAACAAATATAGGGCGAAGAAAGGGGTTAGCCGGAGACGGGTATCCACCCCTTCCCCTCGTTCCCCTCCTCCAGGCCCCCATCGTAGACCTGCTCCCCCTGGGGGCCCCTCCGGCGGGCCGTCCCCTCCCCAATGTCCAGGAGGACCACCCACCCATCGGCGCACGCCACGCTCAAGACCCCCGAGCGGACGGGTGTGGCCGTCCGGGGGGCCGCCTCCAGCACGTTGCCCGGGCCTACCAGGAGCACCAGTATGGGCACATACCCTGCCCCACCCGTTGAGGGCCTGTAGAGCACCAGCCCATAGGGGGAAAGGTCGTAGTACAGACGGGGGGCTACTGCCATCCCTCACACCTCCCTGCCCGGGGTCACCCGGGACCGCATATCAACCCCATTCTACCCCACAAAGTAGACCGCCGGCGCCCGCTCCGCCCACCCCTTCTCCCGGACCTCGCGGATCGTCTCGGCCAGGGCCGTCAGCAGCTCCTCCACCCCCCACCCGTAGGCGGCGGAGATAAAGACGGCCCTCTCCCCCGGGGCCAGCCCTATCGCCGCCCGCACCCCCTCCGGGGCGGACGGGAGCCGGTCCACCTTGTTCAAGGCCACCACCCGGGGCTTCCCTCCCAGGCCCAGCTCCTCCAGCGTCTCCTCCACCACCCGCACCTGGTGGGGGGCGTTCTTGTGAGTTATGTCCACCACGTGCAGGAGGACGGTCGCCTCCTCCAGCTCCTCCAGGGTGGCGTGGAAGGCGGCCACCAGGGTGGGGGGGAGCTTGTGGATGAACCCCACCGTATCGGTCAGCAAGGCCTCCATCCCCCCCGGTAGGGTGAGGCGGCGGGTGACGGGGTCGAGGGTGGAGAAGAGGCGGTCCTCGGCGGGCACCCCGGCGCGGGTGAGGGCGTTGAAAAGGGTGCTCTTCCCGGCGTTGGTGTAGCCGACCAGGGAGATGACCGGCAGCCCCGTCGCCTTCCGGCGGGTCCGCTGGACGGCCCGTTGACGGCGTACCGTCTCCAGCTGGCGCTGCAGGTGCTGGATGCGCCGCCGGATGAGGCGGCGGTCGGTCTCCAACTGGCTTTCGCCAGGGCCCCGCGTCCCAATACCGCCGCCCAGGCGCTCCAGGTGTTTCCACTGGCCCACCAGGCGGGGCAACAGGTAGCGGTGCTGGGCCAGCTCCACCTGGATCCGCCCCGCCCGGGTGCGGGCGTGCTGGGCGAAGATGTCCAGGATAAGGGCGCTCCTGTCGATGACCTTGACCTGGAGGGCCTCCTCCAGGTTGCGCTGCTGGGCAGGGGTGAGCTCGTCGTCAAAGAGGACCAGGGAGGCCCCTGTCCTCCTACACAGGGCCCTGAGCTCCTCCACCTTCCCCGAACCCAGGTACAGGGGGCTGGGGCGGTCGAGGCGCTGGGTGAGCCGCCCCACCACCTCCGCCCCCGCGGTCCTGGCCAGCTGGGCCAGCTCCTCCAGGGAATCGTCCAGGGGGATGGGGGGCGTCTCCCCCCGCACCTCCACCCCCACCAGGATGGCCCGCTCCGGGGGCGGCACTGTGGACTGGGGTCCCTTGGTGATGGGTTTTCCCCTCCCCTCCTCACCCCTTGGGGGGGATGCGCCATCCCGTCAGGCGCTGCACCGCCCTCTCCAGGTCAGCGTCGGGGAGGGTAAGGGAGAGGCGGATGAACCCCTCCCCTCCCTCCCCGTACCCCCTTCCCGGGGTGACGACGATGTCCTTCTCCTCCAACAGCATGGTAGCAAACTCCCCCGAGGTATACCCCTGGGGAAGCCGCGCCCAGAGGTAGGGGGTGGCTTTGGGGGGGACCAGGGTTAGACCTATTTGGCGGAGGACCGGCACCAGGCGGTCCCGCCGCCGCTGGTAGATGGCGTTCCGGTCGGCCAGGTAGTCCTGGGGCCCCGTCAGGGCGGCGATGGCCATGTGCTGGATGGCCTGGGGGATGCCTGAGTCCAGGTTGGACTTGATCTGGAAGAGGGCGTGGATGGCGGGGGCCGCCCCCACGGCCATCCCGACCCGCCACCCCGTCATATTGTAGGTCTTGGAGAGGGAGTGGAACTCCACCGCCACCCCCTTCGCCCCCGGCACCTGGAGGACGCTTGGGGGGCGGTAGCCGTCGTAGGCCACCTCGGAGTAGCAGTTGTCGTAGAGGAGGAGGATGTCCCACCGCCGGCAGAAGGCCACCGCCTCTTCCAGGAAGGCGCGGTCGGCGGTGGCCCCCGTGGGGTTGTTGGGGTAGTTGAGCCAGAGGACGCGGGCACGGCGGCACACCTCCGGGGGAATACGGCGGAGGTCGGGGAGGAAACCGTCCTCCGCCCGGAGGGGGAGGGGGTAGGTCAGGGCGCCGGCGAACATGGCCCCCGCCGCGTACACCGGGTAGGCGGGGTCGGGGACCAGGGCCACATCCCCGGGGTCCAGGAAGGCCAGGGCGGCATGGCCGATCCCCTCCTTGGCCCCGATGAGGGGGAGCACCTCCCTTTCGGGGTCCACCTCCACCCCGAAGCGCATCGCATACCACCCGGCGATGGCACGGCGGAGGGCGGGGAGGCCGTCGGTCTCGGGGTAGCGGTGGTTGGCCGGCTCCCGGGCGGCGGCGATGAGGGCCTCCACAATGGCCGGGGGGGTGGGCAGGTCGGGGTCGCCGATCCCAAAGGAGATCACATCGGCGCCCTGCGCCCGCTTGGCGGCGATCCGGCGGGAGATCTCCACGAAAAGGTAGGGGGGGAGGTTAGCAACACGCTGGGACAGGCGCATCTCCCTTCTCCCCCAAAGGACCCAGCCAGCGCCCCTCAAACACCTCCTCCACCGGCCCCTCTAACACGACCTCCCCCGTGCCATCCCAGGACACGGTCAGGGTGCCGCCGGGGAGGAGTACGTCCACCCGGTCCTCCACGTACCCGTGGAGGCGGGCGGCCACCGCCACGGCGCACGCCCCCGTCCCGCAGGCCAGGGTCTCCCCGGCCCCCCTCTCCCACACCCGCACCTTCAGGCGGCCCCTGTCCAGGACGTTGACCACCTCAAAGTTCACCCGGCGGGGGAAAAGGGGGTGGCGCTCCACCCCGGGACCATAGCGGTCGAGGGGGAAGGCCTCCACCGGCTCCTCCAGGAACACCACGGCATGGGGGTTCCCCATGGAGACGCCGGTAAAGGCGAAAGCCCTCCCCTCCACCTCCAAGGGCCACCCGAGGGCCATCTCCCCCCCACCCTTCCGCGCCGAGGGGTGCGCCACGTCCACGGGCACCTCCGCCGCCCTCAGGATGGGCTTCCCCATCCCCACCCTCGCCCTCACCACCCGCCCGTCCCGCCAAAGGGGCTCCACAACCCGGATGCCCGCCGCCGTCTCCACCAGGACCCGCTCCTTCCAGGGTATGATCCCCCTCTCCAGAGCGAACTTCACCAGGCACCGTATGCCGTTGCCGCACATTTCCGCCTCGGAGCCGTCGGGGTTGAAGATGCGCATGCCCACGTCGGCCCGGGAGGAAGGGAGGGCGAGGAGGAGCCCGTCGGCGCCGACGCCGTAGTGGCGGTGGCAGAGGGTCCGCGCCACCGCCGGCCAGTCGAGGGAGAGGCGGCGGGCGTCCACCACTATGTAGTCGTTGCCGGCCCCGTGGAGTTTCCCAAAGCGCACGGGGGTGTCCTCCTTAGCGGAAATTGTAGCAGGGCTATGGCCCCTTGGGGGTAGGTGGTCTCCTCCCCTCGCCGAGGGGGGCCAAGAGGGGTCAGCCGGCCGCCAGGACGTCCCGCACGGCCTCCTCCAGGTCCGGGTAGCGGAAGGTGTACCCCGCCTGCAGGAGGCGGTGGGGGAGGACCCGGCGGCTGGAGAGGAGCTCCTGAGCCACCTCGCCGAGGAGGAGGCGCAGGGCCCACCCCGGGGTGGGGAGGAAGGCGGGGCGCTTCAGCAGGCGCCCCAGCGCACGGGCGAGGTCCCGTTGCCGCACCGGGTGGGGGGCCGTAACGTTGATGGGCCCCCGCAGGGGGCGCTCCAGGAGGAAGCGGACCGCCCCGATGACGTCGTCCATGTGCACCCACGACCACCACTGCCTTCCCGACCCGATGGGGCCGGCAAGGCCGAGGCGGGCCAGCACCAGAAGGGGGGTCAGCGCCCCTCCCCCTCTGCCGAACACCACCCCGAGGCGGAGGCACACCACCTCCACCCCCAACCCCCCGGCCCGCCGGGCCTCCTCCTCCCACCCCACGCATACCCTGGCGAGGAAGTCCTCCCCCGGGGGGGCGTCTTCCGTCAGCTCCCTCTCGCCTCCATCCCCGTAGTAGCCGATGGCGCTGGCCGACACCAGCACCCGGGGACGTCGGGGGAGACGGGCCAGGGCCGCCACCAGGTTCCGGGTGCCCAGCACCCTGCTCTCCCGGATGCGGCGCTTCTTGGCGGGCGTCCACCGCCCGCGAATCCGTTCCCCTGCCAGGTGCACCACGGCCTCTACCTCCCCCGCCCCCTCCAGGGAGGGGACCGTAAGGGGGTCCCAGGGGAGGGCGTGGGCGAGGTGGGGGATGCGGCGCAACGCCGCCGCGGGGTTGCGGGCGAGGGCGATGACGGTGTACCCCGCCCCAGCCAGGAAGGGGCAGAGGCGCCGACCGATAAACCCTGTGGCCCCCGTGACCAGGACTCGCATGAAACCCCTCCCGGGGAGGAGGGCGGCTGCCCTTGACACCCCCGCCCCCAGGAGTAGCATAAAGGGGAAAGGGAGACAAGGGGGGTCATGCCGCGGCGACGCTCTCCCGAAGAGGCCGACCTGGTGGAGCGGGCTTTCCGGGTCCTCCCGGGGGGTACCCTGGGGAACGTCTACCTCCCCAGGGAGGAGGCCTTCCTCCTCCGACGGGGGCTGGGGAGTCGGGTGTGGGATGTGTCGGGGAACGAGTACATAGACTACCTCCTCGGCTCCGGCCCCCTGGTGCTGGGGCACGCCCACCCCGCGGTGGTGCAGGCGGTGCAGGAGGCGGTCGCCCAGGGGAGCACCTTCTTCCACTCCAACGAGGCGGCGGTGCTCCTGGCGGAGGAGATCACGCGCGCCGTGCCCTGCGCCGAGAAGGTGCGCTTCCTCACCAGTGGGACTGAGGCCAACCTCTTCGCCCTCCGCCTGGCCCGGGCCTACCGCCGGCGGGACAAGGTGCTGAAGTTTGAAGGGGGGTTTCACGGCTTCAGCGACTACGGGGCGGTGAGCGTCACCCCGCGGAAGGGCCTCCCCTTCCCCCAGGGGGAGGTGAACACGGCGGGGGTGCCCCGGGCTATCACGGACCTGGTCCTGGTCGCCCCCTTCAACGACCTGGCCACCACCGAGCAGATCCTCGCCCGCCACCACGAGGAGGTGGCGGCGGTCCTGGTGGAGCCCTTCCAGCGGGTGATCCCCCCTGCCCCGGGCTTCCTGGAGGGGCTACGGGAGGTGACCCGCCGCTATGGCATCCTCCTCATCTTTGACGAGGTGGTGACGGGCTTCCGCTTCGCCTATGGGGGCGCCCAGGAGTACTACGGTGTAGTGCCTGACCTGGCCACCCTGGGCAAGATCGTCGGGGGCGGCTATCCCCTCTCGGCGGTGGTGGGGCGGGAGGAGGTGATGCGCTTCTTCGACCCCGCCCTGGAGGGGAGCGAGGAGTTCGTCCCCCTGATCAGCACCCTGGCCGGCAACCCCATCGCCGCCGTGGCGGGGTTGGCCACCCTCCGGGAGCTGCGCAAGCCCGGCGCCTACCAGCGCCTCTTCGCCATCGGCCGCCGGGTGCGGGAGGGGTTGCAGAAGGCCCTCCGGGAGGCAGAGGTCCCCGCCCAGGTGGTGGGGGAGGACCCCCTCTTCGACGTCTTCTTCACCCCCGACCCGGTGGTGGACTACCGCTCCGGGCGCAAGGCCGACGCCGCCCGTCTGGCCCGCTTTAACGCCCTCCTCCGGGAGCGGGGCATCCTGAAGGGGCAGACCAAGTTCTACATCTCCCTGGCCCACACCGAGGAGGACATCCGGCAGACCATCGCCGCCTTCCGGGAGGTGGCCTTCCTCCTCGCCCGGGAAGAGGCCAGGTTGCGGTAGGGGTGCGCCGGGAGGGGGAAACAGGTCACCCCAAGGGGGTGTGGACAGGGGAGGCGAGGGGGGGATAAGGGCAGAGGCCCCCTTGACAGAGGGGGAGGAGGTGAGTATCCTTACCGGCAAAAAGTCGGTCTTCGGCAAAGGAGTCCGCAGACCCCTTATCCTCGCCCGCCCAGGTTAGGAGGGTTGTCATGCGGATCGGAGGTGTGTCCATCGATCTCCTGTGCGATGGGTACTATAGGGTCGATGCCGGCTCCCTGTTCGGCATCGTCCCCAAGGAGGTGTGGTCCCACACACCGGGGATCCGGGTCGATAAGCGGAACCGGATCCGCCTGGCCCTCAACACCCTGCTCATCCGGACGCGGGACGCCACCATCCTGGTGGACACGGGGATCGGGGGCAAGGCCGACGACAAGCGGAAGCAGGACTTCCGCTTCCGGGCAGGGCGTCTCCAACGACGGCTGCGGGAGTTGGGGGTGACCCCCCGCTCTGTCAGCTATGTCATCCTCACCCATCTCCACTTTACCAGCGCTGGGGGGGCGACCCGTCACACCCCCCGGGGTACCCTGGTCCCCACCTTCCCTGCGGCCCGCTATCTGGTGCAGAAGAGCGCCTTCCAGGATGCCCAGAACCCCAGTGAGCGGTCCGCACCCCTCTACCGGCGCGAGGACTTTGTCCCCCTGGAGGAGGCGGGGCGCCTGGAGATGTTGGAGGGGGACTGTGAGGTGACCCCCGGGGTCCGTCTCATGGTCACCAACGGCCACTGCCCCGGGCATCAGATCGTCCTGGTCCAGGTGGGCGGGATGAAGGTGGCCTATCTGGGGGACCTGGTGCCCACCCCCTTCCACCTCGAGCCCCAGTGGGTCTCGGCCTATGACTCCTTCCCCGATGACACGGCGCGCTGCAAGCGCGACATCCTGAACATGGCCGAGAAACAGGGGTGGACTTTGCTTTTCCCCGCCTGGGAACAGTGTCCCGCCGCCCTCCTCCGCCGCCGGAACGGCAAGCTGGTGCGGGAGCCTATTCGTTTGTGAAGGGGAGGAGGCTGTGCCGCCCGGCCCCCCGGTGGTGGTCACCGTCTACTCCGATTACTTGTGACCCTGGTGTTATGTGGCCGCGGTGCGGCTGTATAGGGTCCAGGAGGAGTATGGGCGGGACAAGGTGGTCCTGGCGATGCGGGCCTACCCCCTCCTCCCCTACGAGACCCCGCCGCGCCCCATCTCCCCCCATTCGGCGCGGGGCCGTGTCCAGGCCGGTCTCGAGGGGGCTGCCGACGGCCTCGTCTTTACCCCCTGGCCCCCCGACAGGCCGTACCCCCGGTCCAGCATGCCCGCCCTGGAGGCCGCCAAGTGCGCCCGGGGACAGGGGGAAGAGGCCTTCCGGGCCTACGACCTGGCCCTCTTTCACGCCTTCTTCACCCGGGCGTGGGACATCAGCGACCGGGAGGTGCTCCTCGCCCTGGCAGAGGAGACGGGGTTAGACAGGGGGGCCTTCCTCCGGGCATGGGAATCGGGGGAGCCCCGCCGCCTTGTCCTGGCCGAGGCGGCGGAGTGCGTCCAGCGGTATGCCTCCTGGGCCCACGGCATCCCCTTGCAGGCCTTCAACGATGGTCCACCCCTGATTGGATGTGCCCCCCTGGCCGTCTATCGCCGGGCGGTCCTCCGCCATCTGGACCCGGCGTCCTCCCTGGGGATGCCTCCGGGGAGATATCCCCCTCCACCCGCGCCCACACCACCTCCCCCTGGACAGCCATCAGGCGGGCCGGGGTGATGGTATTGGCCAGGTTCCGCGGGGAAAGGGTGCACACCCGGAGGTAGGTATCCGTCAGACCCGACCAGAGGGTCTGGCCCAAGAAGGGCCTGCCTTCCTCCCACAACACGGGGCGGATGGCCCCCCTACTGGCCTCCCGGAAGGCGCGGGCCTGCTCCTCCACCACCTGCCCAAGGAAGGCCAGGCGCTGCCGCTTTACCTGTGGGGGGACCTGGTCGGGGAAGTGGAAAGCCGAGGTGCCCGGCCGCGGTGAGTAGGGGAAGAGGTGGACCCGGGCAAAGCCCACCTGACGACACACCTCCACCGTCTCCTGAAAGTCCGCCTCCGTTTCCCCCGGGAAGCCGACGATGACGTCGGCGGTGATGGCGGCCCACGGGAGGGAGCGACGGATGCGCTCCACCGCCTCCTCATATTGCCGGCGGGTATACCGGCGCCGCATCCGCCGGAGCACGGCATCGCTGCCGCTCTGCAGGGGGATGTGGAAGTGGGGGCACAGGCGTGGGTCCTGCCACAGGTCCAGCAGGGCGGGGGTGATCTCCTGGGGTTGGAGGGAGGAGACCCGGATGCGGGGCAGGCGCGTCTGGGCGAGGAGGGCCCGCAGGAGGGCCGCCAGCCCTTCCCCTCCCCACTCGTACCCATACCCCCCCAGCTGGGTCCCCGTCAGGACGACCTCCTGGTAGCCCTCCGCCTCCCGCATCTGGGCCTGCCGCACTACCTCCTGGAGGGGAACGCTCCGCTCCCGCCCCCGGACCTTGGGGACGATGCAGAAGGCGCACACCTGGTTGCACCCCTCCTGGATCTTCAAGAAGGCGCGGGTGCGCCCCAGAAGGGGCGGGGAGAGAACCCCCCCGGGCGGGCAGGAGGGGGGGTCATCCCCCCCCACCATGGCCAGGACACGGGAGGCCAGGGTCCCCTTGGCCGCATTCCCCAGGACCAGGGAGACGCCCGGCAGGGAGCGGAGGCCCTCCGGGTCCCTCTCCGCCAGACAACCCGTCGCCACGATGAGGGCATTGGGGTTGCGGCGGGAGGCGGCGCGCAGGGCCTGCCGGGCCTTGGCGTCGGCGGTGTGGGTGACGGTACAGGTGTTCAGGATGAAGATATCCACCCCCTCCCCCACTGGGACCACCTCGTGCCCCCGCTCCCGGAACTGACGGGCCAGGGCCTCACTATCGGCCTGGTTGAGTTTGCACCCGTGGGTCTCGATGGCGATGCGCATACCCTATTCCCATTCTACGAGCCCCTGCTACACTGGGCCCTGGCGGGGTGGGATGTGAGTGAAGCCCTCTCCTCCTGGATCGAGCGGGTGCGTCGGCTGGTGGCCTACCACGAGGAGGCCAGGGCTTTTGTGGAGAGGGTGCGGCAGCAGTTCCCCTTGGCCCACCCCCAGCACACCCCCGCGGTGGCGCGGCTGTGGCTGGTGGCCGACGAGGTAGACCCCTTTCTGTGCACCCTCCTGGAGGAGGTGAACCGGAGCCTCCTGGGGGGGAAGGGGGAGGTGGATACCACCCGGGGGGCGCAGGTCCGGCGGGAGGCCCTCCCGTGGGGGCAGGGCTTGGAGGGGCTCCCCGGCGTGTCCCCCCGCGAGACCATGTCCTACGACTGCACCTGGAGCCTGCGCTGGGAGCAAGAGCGGGGGGTGTTGATCCGGCTCACGGTGGAGCCGGAGGGCGAGGTCTACGGGGGCACGGTGGTAGCGCGCCGCGCCCGGCACAGCCGCGACATCCCCTGCCCTGTGCGCCCGGGGGACCGCTCCCGTTTTGAGGAGGCGGTCCGGGAGGCCGTAATGGAGTGCTTCGCCGCGGAGGCGACAGGGGTCCCCGCCCCTGATACCCCACCCCCCGCATCCCCTCACCCCCGGCGCCGCAAGGGGAAGGGGAAAAGCCCGCCCGGAGGGATTTGAACCCCCGACCCTCGGGTCCGAAGCCCGATGCTCTCTCCGCTGAGCTACGGGCGGGCGCAGCCTTAGTATCCCAGGACGAAGGCAGGGGGGTCAAGGAAGGCGGGAATACCCCTTTGCCCTATGGAGGGGGACGACCCCGCCCCCGGGGCCGCGGGCGCCGGGCGGAGAAGGCCCCGGCCATCCTGAGGGTGTTGGGCAAAGAGGGACGGGGATAAACCGTAGGGGCAACCCCCCGTGGTTGCCCAACATAGGGGCAGGCACAGGGGCCTGCCCCTATGGGTAGGCACAGGGGCCTACCCCTACCTTCCTCAAACACCCCCGGCCATCCTTGACAGGGGAGGGCCCAAAGGCTACCTTGTACCGTAGTACGGGAGGACACGCCTGTGTGCCGGTTCGTCCGCCGAATGAAACGGAACCCCAACTACCCAGTGCTGGTGACCCTCCTCTCCATAGGGGCCTTCGCCCTGGGCGCCGCCCTTATGGTCCTCCTGGACTGGTTATCAGGCTCCCCACAGCTGCGGTGGGGCTTCACCGTCTGGGGCGCCTTTGTGACGGGTTTCACCTTTGCCGCGGTGTTCAACGTGGGGGTAGGCCTCCTGGGCGTCCTGTGCGGGGAGGAGTAGGCTGAGGTTCAGACCCTTCCCCCACCTCTGCCCCTTGTGATAAGCTTTTTATGTGAGGACCAGGACCCTCTGGGTGGCGGGGGCGGTAGCCGCTCTCCTGGTACTGGTACTGGGGGGGGCGGGTGTTTACCTGGCCCGCTTCTGGGAGCCGGAGCCCCCCGTCCTGGGTACTCTTCCCCCTCTCACTATGGTAGACCAGGAGGGGAGGGAGTTCCCCCTGGAGAGGACGCGGGGCAAGGTGGTGGTGTTGGGGCTGGTCTACATCCACTGTCCGGACATCTGCCCCCTCATCACCGCCAAAATGCGGGCGGTCCAGGGGGAAGTCGCCTCCGCCGGCCTGGACAACCGGGTGGTCTTCCTCACAGTCACCGTTGACCCTCAGCGGGATACCCCCGCCGTCCTCCGCCACTACGCCACCCTCCACCGCCTTGACCTGCGCATCTGGTCCCTCCTCACCGGCCCCCCGGACACCATTACGGCCCTGACCCGCGCCTTGGGATTTTATGTCGAGTTTGTAGATGCTCAGGGGCGTCCCCTTGAGGAGGTCCGGGGGGATACGGCGTACTACGTTGTCCACAGCGACCGGTTTTACGTGGTGGACCGGGAGGGACGGGTCCGGGCCGCGCCTCCCGGTAGCCAGAGCAATGTGAAGGAGGTCGCGGGCCTGGTCAAGAAGCTGGCCCGACAAGGAGGGGCGCTATGAAGAGGGTTTTCTGGGCGCTGGGCGCGGCCCTTCTGGTCCTTGGGGTGGTGTCCTGCCGCCCTGCCGCCGCGGGCATTACTGTTAGTGATGCCTGGGCGCGGCCGTCCTGGGTGGGTGAAGAGGAGCACGAACACGACCACAAACACGATGACAAAGCCCATTCCCACACCCACTTGATAAGCGCTGCGTACCTTGTGATCCGGAACCGCGGACAGCAGGCCGACCGTCTCCTGGAGGCCAGCACGCCCGTGGCCGGGAAGGTGGAGATCCACGAGACCCGGCGGGAAGGGGACAAGGTGCGGATGGTCCCTGTGGCCGGGGTGGAGGTCCCTGCGGGGGGCACGGTGCGGATGGCCCCGGGTGGGCTCCACATTCACCTCCTTGACCTCAAGAGGAACCTCCGGCCGGGCGACTCCTTTACTATGACGTTGCGCTTCGAGCGGGCGGGCGCCATTACCATTACCGTCTCTGTGCGGGAGACGGATAAGGTCCCTGTGGGAGCTGGGTACTAGTGAGGATGGCGGTCGTCGTCTGGTTCCTCGCGGCGCTGATGCTCCTGCCCGGCCTGGTCTTTTTCCTCTACCACTTTTTGGGGGTGTGGGCGGGGGGCGTCTCCGAGGGCCTGTGCATCCCCCAGTTCCCCCTGGAGGGGCCTCCCCCCTCACCCCTATCCCAGGGGAAGGTGGGAGAGGCGTTCCCCCGCCTCCCGCCAGGTAGCATAGCCGGAGGCGTAGACCAGGGCCTCCCCCGGATCGGGGGTGTAGGCCAGGGGTGGCGGCAGCCCCTCCAGGAGGTTCAGGGCCTTCAGCCCTATGAGGGCCGCCCCGAGGGCGGAAGTGGAGGGGTGGGGTGCGGCCAGGACCGGCCTGTTCAGCGCCGCCGCCAGGAGGGGGGGGAAAAGCCCCAGGCGTAGCCCACCCCCGGCCACGTGGAGGGGGGAGCCCTTCTCCCCCCCGACCTCCTCCAGGAGCTCCACGCAGGCCCGGACGGCGAAGGCGATGTTCTCCAGGGCGGCCCGGGCCAGGTGCCCGCGCCCCACGCCGCTGTAGGAGAGGGGGATGGGGAGGAGCCATCCCCCTGTCCGCATCCCGGGGCGGGACAGGTCCAGGGCCGTGGGACCCAGGAGCCCCACCACGCCGCCGCTCCCGGGTCCTGCCCGGGCCGCCTCCTCCCCCATGCGTTTCCAGGAGCGGCCCCCAGAGCCGTAGAGGTGGCGCGCCACCCAGGAGAGGGCGTGACCTCCGTCGCCGGCGTTGGCCTCGGCCGTCCAGAGGTCTCCTTCAAGGGCGAGGCCCACCCACGTGCGACGGCGGGGGTCCGGGCAGGGGCGGGGGGTAAGGAGGTGCACCGGGGTGCTCCAGCCCAGGACCACCCCCATCTGCCCTGCGCCCCGCACCCCGGCCGCCCAGAGGGCGCAGTGGGCGTCGGGCCCCGCCACCACCACGGGGACGCCGGGGGGCACGCCCAGCCTGGCGCTCCCCTCCCTGGTCACCCTTCCTCGTACGGAGAGGGCCGGCGCCAGAGGGGGGAACCAGTCGTCCCGCAGCCCCAGGGTCCGGGCCAGGGCGCCGGCCCACCGCCGCTCCCGGATGTCCAGCAGGCCCGCCTCCCCCGCAAGGGCCGCCTCGGCGGCCTGCACCCCCGTCGCCCGGTAGGCCAGCCAGTCGGCAAGGGGGAGGAGCACGGCCACCCGCTCATAGGCCTCGGGGCGGTGGGTGCCGAGCCACACGAGACGGCCCCAGGGGAGGAGGAAGGAGGGCCCGTGCCCTGTGATGCGGTAGACGGCCTCCCCGTGCTCCTCGTCCAGGGCGGCCCCCTCAAAGACGGCCCGCAGGTCAATGTTGGGCCCCAGGTAGACCTCCCGGCCGTCCCTGTCGAGGAGGGCTATCCCCTGGCGCATACTGGTCAGGCCGACCACGGCCACCGCCTCTGGGGGACAGGAGGAGAGGACCTGCCGGACCACCCGGCGCAGGGCGCGGAGCACCTGCGGGGGGTCCATCGCCCGGCCCAAGGGGGCGACCTCCGGGGGCGTCAGGATGGGGGTGAGGGAGGAGGCCTCGGCCACCACGCGGCCCCGGGCATCGCACACCAGCGCCTTCACGCTGCTGGTCCCGATATCGATCCCCAGCGCCAGGGGAGGGAGGGGATGGGCAGGGTCCGTCACGGCCGGCATAACCTCCTCCCGGGAGCGGGAAAAGCCCTGTCAAAAGGGCGCCGCACACCTTGCGCCGCGGAGGGCGGGGCGGTATAGTGACGCCCGATCAGGATATCAGGCCCCACGGGTTGCGCCGGGGGCCTGCAGGAGGTCGAGGAGATGGCAACCCTTTCGGCCCACCGCCCCACCACCGGCGATGACCCCTTCCTGGTCATCCGGCGCCTCCCTTCCCTGGTGCTCCAGTTCCTCGCCACCGCCGTGCGCCTCGGCATCATAGGGGTGGAGCTGCTCCTGGCCCTCATCGCGGTGCCCCTTATCGTACCCTTCCTCCTCCTCCGGGTGCTGGACTGGGGATGCTCCCTGCTGGACACCGCCCTGGCCCCGCGACCACCCCAGCGCCTCCCCCCAAGGGAGGAGGCGCATCCGGCGGAAAGGGCGGGGGAATATCCCCACCCCCAGCCCACCATAGGGAGTGGGCGCCTGCACGGGGCTTCCCCCAGGGGCCTGTAAGGTCCTAATTTACCGACGCCTCCTCCACACCTCGGGGTTGGCACAGTAGCGGGGCCGTTTGCCCTCCAGCCAGCGCAGGATGTCCGCCGTCACCATGGCCGAGTAGCGGGCCACCGTTTCCCGGGTGGCCCCGCCGATGTGGGGCGTGAGGAGGAGGTTGGGGCAGGCCAAGAGGGGGCTCTCCAGGGGAAGGGGCGCCGCCTCCACCACGTCCAGGGCCGCCCCGGCCAGACGCCCCTCCCGGAGGGCGGCGCAGAGGGCCTCCGTGTCCACCAGGGATCCCCCTCCGGTGTTCACCAGGAAGGCCGTGGGCTTCATCCGGGCCAGGCGGGCGGCGTTGATGAGGTGATACGTCTCGGGCGTGTCCGGGGCGTGGAGGGTGAGGAAGTCGGCCTGGGCCAACAGGTCGTCCAGGGGCAGGAGGGGGATGCCCCGCAGGGGGCGGGCATAGGGGTCATGGGCGATGACGCGCATGCCCACGGCGCGGCCGAGGCGGGCAACCCGTCGGCCGATGGCCCCCAGCCCCACCACCCCTAACGTCTTCCCCGCCATCTCCACCCCCTGAAAACGCTCATAGGCGTCCAGGGGGTTGGTCCAGCGGCCGGCGCGGATGTAGGCGTCGGCCCAGGGGATGCGCCGGGCCAGGGCCACCATAAGCCCGAAGGCCATCTCGGCCACCCCCTGGGCGTTCCGATGGGGGGTGTGCACCACCACCACCCCTGCCGCCGTGGCGGCCTCCAGGTCCACCTGGTTGGTGGCGTGGCGGCAGAGGGCCAGGATGCGGAGGGGGGAAGGGGGGGCGAACGCCTCGTCAAAGAAGAAGTCGATCTCGCTGATGACCCCCTCGATCCCCTCCCCTTGCAGGCGGTGGGCCAGCTCCGAGGCGTCCCAGAGGCGACGGGTATGGGTCCAGGGCTCATAGAGGACCTGGCACCGCCCTTCCAGGAGGGCCAGGGCCTCGGGGGAAAGGGGGGCAAGGACCAGCACCTTCACGGGCCCCCCCTCCCCACGGCCTCCGCGGCCAGAAGGCCGCTGCGCACCGCCCCCTCCATGGTGGAGGGCCACCCGGTAGAGGTCCAGTCCCCCGCCACAAAGAGGTTGGCGATGGGCGTCTGGGGGGGAGGGCGCAGGGCCTCGGTGCCCGGGGCGGGGCAGAAGGTGGCGTTCCGCACCAGCACCGCCCGGGCGTGCACCAGGCGGGCGTCGCGGGCCCTGGGGAAGAGGCGCTCCATCTCCCTGGCGAAGGCGGCCACCACCTCCTCCCGGGGCTTCCCCACGTATGCCTCCGCCCCGCTAATGGAGATGGTCAGGTGCTGGCCGGGCCCCGGCAGGGCCCAGAGGGCCGTCTTGTTGAAGACCCACTGCACAGGGCTCCCCAGGAACCCCAGGAACGGCTCCCTCATAACGGCACGGTCGTACCAGAGGTGCACGTTCAGGATGGGGACCCCCCGCAGGGCGCCGCACCGGGCGAAGAAGGGGTGAGCACGCCAGTGGGGGGGGAGGAGGGAGGGCAAAGTGTGCCAGGGCACCGCCGCGATGAAGACCTCCCCCCGGACCCTTTCGCCGGAGGCCAGGACAGCCTCCTCCACCCTTTCCCCCTCAACCCGGAGGCCCACCACGGGGCACCGGGTGTGCACAGCCCCTCCCCGCATCTGCAGATAGCGGCGGGCGGCATCCTCCAGGAGGGCAGACAAGGGGACCGCCGCCCACCCGATATCCGCCGCGTGGGGGTCCGTCAGGAAGGCGTGGCGGAGCACAAAGGCCCCCATCAGGGCGCTGACCTGGTGGGGGAAGGCGTTCAACGCCCCCAGGAGGACGGGCTCCCACAGCCGCCGGACGAGGCGCTCCGTCTGCCCCAGCCCTCGGAGCCAGCAGTCCAGGGGGACGCCCTCCGGGGCGGCCCCGTCAAGCCGCCCCCGTCCCCAGAGGTGGAGGAGGGGGAGGGGGGCGCGCCCCTTCTCCCAGGGGGTGAGGTGGGGGTAGGCCAGGAGGGCGGCCAGCAGGTGGAAAGGTGGGGGGAGCCACGGCTGGGCGAAGAGGACCCCCCTCTTCCCGGAGGCGGCGTCCACCAGGGGCACCCGGAGGGAGGGCTGGAGGGAGACCTTCCCCTTGACCCCCAGGCGCTCCAGGAGACCCAGGTAGGCCGTGAAACAGCGGAGGAAGATGTGCTGTCCCAGGTCTACAGGGTGCCCCGCCTCCGGGTCAGGGAACGAGGAGGCCCGTCCCCCCAGCCACCGCCCCTTCTCCAGGAGCGCCACCCGCCACCCCCTGTCGGCCAGGGCGCAGGCGGCGGCCAGGCCGGCCAGGCCCCCACCGATCACCACGCACGAGCGGGAAAGGGCAGCATGCTCCGGCACCACAGCCCCACCATAAGGGCGGCCTTCTCCCGCCCCGAGAGGGCGATGCGCCGTCCGAAGACCCGGAACCCCTCCCCTTCCATCTTGCGGAGCAGGCGGTAATAGATACCCCCCAGGATGGCAGGGCAGGCCCGGGAGCGCCACGGCACCAGGGGGAGGAGGGGGAGGGCCTGGGCGAAGTACCCGTAGGCCCGCTGGGCCTCAAACCCCATCAGGGCCACAAAGGCCTCGTTGTACACGCCGGCCAGCACGTCCCGCTCCCCATACCCGAAACGGGCCATATCCTCCTGGGGGAGGTAGATACGCCCCCGCCGGGCGTCCTCCTCCACGTCCCGCAGGATGTTGGTCAGCTGCATGGCCAGGCCCAGGGCGACGGCGTGGTCCCGGGCCGAGGGGTGGCGGTAGCCGAACACCTCCATGCAGATGAGCCCCACTACGGAGGCGACCCGGTAGCAGTACTCCCGCAGGGCCTCAAAGGTGGGGTAGCGGGTAATGCCGATGTCCATCGCCACCCCGTTGACCACCTCCTCCCAGTAGGTCTGGGGGATAGGGTACCGGCGCACCGTATGGGCGAGGGCGGTGAAGACGGGGCCCTCGGGGTTTCCCGCATAGGCCCTGGCCAGGGCCTCCCGGATCTCCCGCAGGCGGAGGACCTTCTCCTCCGCCGGCAGGTCCTCGTCCACCACATCGTCGCAGAGGCGGCAGAAGGCGTAGGCGGTGTAGATAGCCCTCCGCCGCTCCGGGGTGAGGGTCACGAAGGCGTAGTAGAAGTTCCTCGCCCTCCTCCGGGCCGTCTGCCAGCAGTGGCGGTAGGCCTCCTGGACATCCGGGGGAAGGGAGGGCATGGGCTTACACCTCATCGGGGATCTGCTCGGGGCGCAGGGGTGTGGGGGGCTCCCGGAAGGTCACGGGCGCCAAGGGGGAGCGGTTCACGGTCACCTGGAAGATATCGGGGCGGGCGTAGTGGCCCACCACGTCCAGGCTCTGCTTCCGGGCGGGGATCTCGTCCATGGGCAGGTCGGCGTAGAGGATCCCCTCCCCCTCGTAGAGGGGGCCGGCCAGGTACCGCCCGTTGGGGGCGATGATAGCGCTCCCCCCCACCAGGAGCACCTCCTCCCACTGCCGGGCCTGCTCCCCCACCTCGAAGTCGGCGGGGAGGTCGCCCCTGGTCAGCCAGGCGCAGGCGGCGATGACAAAGCACCGCCCCTGGTAGGCATAGTGACGGTTGGCCACCTGGAGCATCTCCCCTTCGGGGGAGCCGGGGCCGTAGGGGGCGGGCCACGGCCAGAGGGCGGCGTGGACCTGCTCCCCCTGGGCCCAGAGGGCATACCCCGCCAGGGGCATCCAGTGCTCCCAGCAGATCAGGCCCCCCAGACGCCCCACCTCCGTCTCGTACACCCGCAGGCCGCTCCCGTCGCCCACACCCCAGATGGTGCGCTCGTGGAAGGTGGGCATGAGCTTCCGGTGCTTGCCCAGGAGCCGTCCATCCCTGCCGATGAAGAGGATGGTGTTGTAGAGGGTGCCCCGCCCGAATTCCCTCTCCCGCTCGTTGATGCCCATGACCACGTACACCCCCGCCGTGGAGGCGGCGCGGCAAAGGGTCTCCACGGCGGGGGAGGGGACCTCCACCGCGTTGCGGTAGAGGCGGACGAAGAGGCGCTGGCCCAAGGGGTGCTCCCGCCACGCGGGGATGCGGGAGGCCCATACCGGGTAACCGGGGATCCACGTTTCGGGGAAGACCACCAGGTGGGCCCCCCGCCCCGCGGCCTCCTCAATAAGCCGCACCGCCTTCTCCACCGTCGCCTCCTGGTTAAGGAACACGGGCGAGGCCTGCACGGCCGCCACACGCACCACAGGGGACTCCTTCATCCCGCCCTCCTCCCCCGCCCCAGGGCCTTGACCCACAGCAGGGCCTTGAGGAGCAGCCACGCCTTGCGGGCCCGGGAGAGGACAGGGCGCCGGGTCAGGGTGTCGTACCCCTGGCGCTCGATGGCGTCGAGGACGGCCATCCCCCCCAGGCTGAAGAGGAGGATGTCCACACGCACGATCCCCTCCACCTTTTCCACCAGGGCCAGCCCTTTCCGGAAGAGGGCGCGGGTCCGCTCCACCTCGAAGGCCATCAGACGGCGGAAGGCGTCGTTCACCACCCCGCGGGCCAGGTCGTCCACCGAGTACCCGAACCGCTCCATGTCCTCCAGGGGGATGTACACCCGCCCCTTCCCCCAGTCCCGCCCCACGTCCTGCCAGAAATTGGTCAGCTGCAGGGCGGTGCAGGTGGCGTCGGCAAGGCGCTGCCGCTCTTCGTCCCGATACCCGAAGAGGTACAGGAACAGGTGGCCCACCGGGTTGGCGGAGTGGTCGCAGTAGAAGAGGAGGTCCTGATAGGTGGGCCACCGACGGTACTGCTGGTCCAAGCGGTTGGCCTGGATGAGCTTCAGGAAGGGGGTGATGGGGATCTGAAAGGTGTGGATGGTGGCCTGCAGGGCCTGGAGGTAGGGATGGTGGGGGGTGCCGGTATAGCAACGGCGCAGGTCCTCCTCCCACGCCTCCAGGAGGGCGAGGCGGTCCCCCTCGGCCTCGTCCCCCAGGTCGTCCACGGTGCGGCAGAAGGCGTAGAGGGCGGCCACGTGGCGCACCTTGTCCCGGGGCAGCAGCCACGAGGCGACGGTGAAGTTCTCGTAGTGGGAGCGGGCCAGGCGGAGGCAGAGGGCGTACGCCTCCTCCAGGGTAGCCACCCGGGGCGTCCGGAGAGGGGAAGGGGAGAGGGGCGCTGGGGGGGTCATCCTCGGCACCCTACACCAGCCCCATCAGCTGGACCATCACCTCCCGCTGGCGGGGCCTGTCCAGCTCCACCAGGAAGATCCGCTGCCAGCGCCCCAGGGCGAGGCGGCCCCCCACAATGGGGATCGTCTCGCTGGAGCCCAGCAGGATGTGTTGACAGTGGGCGTGGCCGTTGGGGCATTCGTCGTCGTTCATGTTCGTCGTGCGGATGGTGAAGTCGTTGTGCTGATAGTAGGCGTCCCGGGGGGCGAGGCTTTCCAGGAGGCGCCCCAGGTCGGCCAGGAGGAGGGGTTCCAGCTCGTTGAGGACGACGGCGGCCGTGGTGTGGCGGGAGAAGACGACGGCGATGCCACTGGTGAGCCCTGCCTCCCCCACCAGCCTCTCCACGTGGGGGGTGCAGTCAATGAACTCGGGGGCCTTGGTGGTCTGGAGGGTCAGCGTATAGGTCCTGCTGTGCCAGACAGGGCTCTTGTGGGCGGAGACCAGGGCGGTCTTGATGGTGGGGGTAGGCGTCGTCATGGGCGCATCACCTCCCAGGCGTTCGCGGTGCTCACGCGGACACCTTTCTCTTTCCAGCGTAGCCAACGCCCCAGGGCCATAAGGGGCCAGTAGATACGGTACAGGTGGTAGTTGATCATGAAGGCGTAGGGGAGGGCGGCGCTCTGGTGCCCCGGCTCCCCGGGGCGCGGGGGACGGGTCAGGCGTCGGCCGACCCCGTAGCCGGGGAAGCCGGTGCCGGTGTAGAAGGGCTCGTCCCACGTCCCGTCGGCCCTCTGGGTGCGGACCAGGTACTCCAGCCCCCGGAGGGTGGCGGGGTGGGCCCACAGGCCGGCAGCCAGGAGGGCCAGGAGGGCCCACGCCGTTTGGGAGGCGGTGCTGGGCCCCTTGCCCCGGAGGGTGAAGTCGGCGTAGGAGGCGCAGGTCTCCCCCCATCCCCCATCGGGGTTCTGGTGGGCCAGCAGCCACGCCACGGCGCGGCGCACCGCCGGCTGCCCCATATCCTCCCCCACCGCCTCCAGGGCGGGGAGCACCGCCCCCACCCCGTAGATGGTGTTCACCCCCCAGCGCCCGAACCAGGCGCCGTCGAACTCCTGGTTGGCCAGCAGGTAGGCCAGGGCCCGCCGGATGGAGGGGTGGGAGGGGGGGAAACCCATCCTCCCCAGGGCCTCTACCACATGGGCCGTGACGTCCTCGCTGGGGGGGTCCAGGACCTCCCCGAAATCGGCAAAGGGGATGTGAGCCAGGACCTCCCGGGTGTTGTCCTTGTCGAAGGCCCCCCACCCCCCGTTGCGGCTCTGCATGGCCAGGAGCCACCGCACCCCCCGCGCGATGGCCTCCCCCTTGCGGGCCTCCTCCTCCGGCGGCAGACGGGTCCGGTAGAGGGCCATGAGGACCTCGGCGGTGTCGTCGATGTCCGGGTAGAGGTCGTTCTCGAACTCAAAGGCCCATCCGCTCGGCTCCACCCCCCGCACCTTCACCGCCCAGTCGCCGGGGATCCGGATCTCCTGGGAGAGGAGCCAGCGCGCCGCCCGCTGAAGGGCCGGATGGTCCGGGGGGAGGCCGCTGTCCAGGAGGGCGATCATGGTCAGACAGGTGTCCCACACGGGGGAGACGCACGCCTGCACCCGCCACGTGTCCCCCTCCTCAATGGCGAAGGCCTCGAACCCCCGCAGACCGGCGGCCATGACGGGGTGATGGAGGGGGTACCCCAGCACCTTCAGGGCGATGAGGGAGTACACCCAGGGGGGCTGGATGCCCCCCCAGGAGCCGTCGGCCTCCTGGTGGGCCACCACCCACCGCTCCGCCAGGCGCAGGGCATAGGGGCGCAAGGGCTTCCAGGGAAAGCCCTCGTACCACCGCAACGCCGCATCGGCCAGCCAGAAGAGGCCCCGCCGGGAGAGGAGGCGCCGGGGGCGGGGGACCCTCCACCGCACCTGCCCCTTGGGGACGGGGTACACCTCGTCGAGCGCCGCCTCGGGGGGGATGGGGCAGAGGGGGCGGTAGGCCAGCACAATGGTCAGGGGGACGATGGTGGCCCGGGACCAGGAGGAGAACTCATAGATGTTGATGGGGAACCAGGGGGGCAGGAGCACGATCTCGGGGGGGATGACGGGGATAGCCCGCCACTCCCACTGGCCGAACAGGGCGAGCCAGATCTTGGTGAACACCCGGGTGGCCGGCACCCCCCCGTGCCCCAGGATAAAGGCCCGCGCCCGCCGCATGGCCTCCGCGTCGGCGGGGACGCCCGCCACCTTGAGGGCGAAGTAACACTCCACCGACGTGCTCACGTCCCCATCGGGGGCGGCGTAGTACTGGCCCCACCCCCCATCGGGGCGCTGCTGGGAGAGGATGTAGTTGACGATCTTCCGCCAGCGTTCCCTGTCCACCGCGCCCAGGAAGTGGGTGAGGAGGAGGTATTCGGCCTCCATGGTCGGGTTGGAGGCCAGCTCCCCCCACCACCAGCCGGCGGCGTCCTGAAGGCCCAGGAGGTAATCCTGGGTGCGGCGCACCGCCTGGGCCACCGACATCCCCAGGCTTTCCACGTCGGGAGGAGCAAGGGATGGCCTCATGGCTTCACCGTGACCAGGCGGGGCACGGCCTTCCCGGGCACGTAACCGTGGTCCACATACCACCGCACCGCCCGCTCCAGGGCCGCCTCCACGGGGCTTTGGGGGAGCCCCAGCTCCTCCACCGCCTTGCGGACGTCGGCGACGCGCCACTCCCGGGCGTGCCAGACCCCCTCCAGGGGCAGGCGGGGCTCCCGCCGCAGGAGGACGCCCTCGACAACGTGGTCGGCATAGGCCGCCGCCAGGGCCAGGGGGATAGGGATGCGCAGACGGGGGGCCTGCCTCCCCGTAATGGCCGCCAGGGTGTCCAGGACCTCCTTCAGCGTCATGTTGCGGTGACCCAGGATGTAGCGGTGGCCGGGGCGCCCCTTCTCGTAGGCCAGCAGATGCCCCTCGGCGACATCCTCCACGGCGATGAGGTTTAAGGAGGTGTGGACATAGGCGGGCAGACGCCCCCGCAGGAAGTCCAGCACAATGCGCCCGGAAGGGGTGGGCTTCATATCCCAGGGGCCCACGGGCACGGTGGGGTTGACCACCACCACCTCCAGGCCCTTGCCCACGAAGGCCAGGGCCTCTCGCTCCCCGTAGAGCTTGGTGAGGCGGTACAGGCCTTTGAGGCGGCGGGGGTCGGTGGGGGTCTCCTCGGTCAGGGGCTGGCCCCTGGGGGGAGGGCCGATGACGGCCCAGGTGCTGGTGTGGACAAGGCGGCGCACCCCCGCCTCCAGGGCCGCCTGGCAGATGGCCCGTGTCCCCTCTACGTTGACCAGGAAGAAGGAGCGGGGGGCAGGGGCCCAGAAGGCCGTAAGGGCCGCCACGTGGAAGACGGCGTCCACCCCCCGCACCGCCTCCCGCAGGGTGGCGGGCTCGGTGAGGTCGCCGGGGAAACGCTCGACGGGAAGGCCCTCCAGGGCCAGGGTGTTGCTGGTGGGGCGCACCAGGGCCCGCACCCGCCACCCAGCCCGGAGCAGGGCGCGCGCCACGTGGCTCCCCACGAAGCCGGTGGCGCCGGTGACCAGGGCGGTGGGCATAGACCCTCCTAGGCAGCCCCCCGGCGCCCCTCCCAGGCGACGGCCAGGGCGGCGATGGCCTCCCCCAGGGCGGTCCGGGCGCGGCGGGCAACCCCCCACCACCGCCACAGCCGCGGCCACCAGAGGGGGCGGGGGAGGGCCCACCTCAGGGTGGCCCACCCCGGCGCCCCCCTTAGGGGCCTCCCCAAGACGGGGGGGAGGGCATCGTAGGGGGTGTCGAAGACGGCGCGGACGGCCAGGAAGGGGATGCCCATGGCGGCGGCCAGGGCGCCCGTCCAGAAGCTTTCCATATCGGCTATGGCGGCGCCGGTGAGGCGCCCCAGGCGTCTCTTCTCCTCCGGGGAGACCAACACCCTCGGCACCGTGACCCCCTCAGAGACCACCTGCAGTGTAGCACCCGGGGCGCGCCGGCACACCTCCAGCAAGAGGGGGTCAGCCCCTAGGGCCAGCCCGGGGCGGAGCCCATCCCCGTCCAGGGAGGAGACCCGCTCCGGGACAACCACCGTCCCCGGGGAGAGGGTCCCGTCCAGGGCGACGGCGAACCCGGTGGAGAGGAGGCCTGTGGGCCTGTACCCCGCCAGGAGCCGCACCGCCCTCTCGGCCCCCTCCCGCCCCATCCCCGCGACGGCCACCAGCAGCCCTCCCTCGGACTGGCGGTAGAGGCGCACCCCTCCCTCTTCCCGGCGCTCCCAGCGGCGCCGGGCAAGGAGGGCCCCTACCTCCACCGGGAAGGCCGCCACGACCCCCAGCATCCTAGCTGGCCCCCAGGCCGCTCCGGTTCTGCAGAATGCCCAGGACCATCCTCGCCATATCCCCGGGCCGGCGGAGGGCCCCGAAGATGGTGGCCGACTCAAAGCCGCAGTGCATCATGCAGTTGGCGCACCGGGGGTCTTTCCCCACCCCGTACCGCTCCCACAGGTCGTCGCTGAAAAGCTCCCGGACATCGGAGGCGTGGGTATCGGCCAGGAGGTAGCAGGGCTTGCGCCAGCCAAGGATGGTGTAGGTGGGGTTAGACCACGCCGTGCACTGGTAGGAACGCTCGCCGCGGAGGAAGGCGAGGTACAGGGGGTTGTTGTAGAAGCGGTAGCGGCGGAGCCGCTCCGGGGCGAGGAGGTTCCGGAAGACCTCAATGGACTCCCGGCGCTTCAGGAACACGTCCTGGTTGGGGACGGCCTGGAAATCGTAGCCGGCGGAGAGCATGATGCCCTCGAAGCCCATCTGCGTCACCGTCTCGAACAGCTCGTACAGGTCCTCCGCCCGGCTCCCCTTGAAGATGGTGGTGTTGGAGCAGACCCGGTAGCCCCTCTCCAGGGCCCTCTTGGCGGCGCGCATGGCGGTGCGCCACACGCCCCTCCGGGCCACGAAGAAGTCGTGGAGCTCCTCCATCCCATCCAGGTGGATGACCCAGCAGAGGTAGGGGGAGGGGGGCACCTTCTCCAGGAGCTTCTCCAGGAGGAGGCCGTTGGTGCAGCAGAAGACGTAGTACTTCCGGCGCACCAGTTCCGTCAGGAGGTGGGGCAGAGGGGGATAGATGGTGGGCTCGCCCCCGGCGATGGAGACGATGGGCGCCCCCGCGGCCTCCACGGCCCGCAGGCACTCCTCCAGGGTGAGCATGCGGTGCAGGACCGGTTCGTACTCCCGGATGCGCCCACACCCCTCACAGGTGAGGTTGCACGCCTCCAGGGGCTCCAGCATGGTGACCAGGGGGAAGCGCTTCCGTCCCTTCAGGCGCTGGGCCAGGATGTATGTAAAGAGGCGGACGCCCATGCCGGCCGGGCGCCGCGGGCGCACCGGCCTCTCGGGGCGGAAGAGGCGGAGGGCCTCCTCGGCGGTGGCGATGGGGGGTGGGGCTTTCAGACGGACAGGCGTGGCCACTTCTCCCTCCTATCCCTGACGGTAGACGATAAACCGGGCCAGCTCCTCCAGGGCCTCGGTGGCCCATGGGGGGAGGACCTGGCCCGCCCGCCGCACCCCTTCCCGGCAGTAGGCGAGGGCCGCCTCCTGGGCGTGGCGGCGGGCGTCCACTTCCTCCAGCACCTCGAGGACCCGGGGGACATCGGCCTCCGTCATGGCCCCCCGCTGGTAGCAGAGGCGGAGGCGCTGGGCCAGGGGGGCCGGCGCCCGCTCCAGGGCGTACACGATGGGGAAGGAGGTCTTCCGGCGCAGGATATCGGCCCCCACGGCCTTGCCGGTGATGGCCCTGTCCCCCCAGATGCCCAGCACATCGTCCTGGACCTGGAAGCCCAGCCCCAGCAGCCGCCCCGCCTCCCGGAGGGCCTGCACCGCGGGAGGCGGGGCCCCCCCCACCAGGGCCCCCACGGCGAGGGAGGCGCCTATCAGGGCCGCCGTCTTCTTGGACACCATGCGCAGGTAATCGTCCACGGTGATGTCGGGGCGCCCCTCGTAACTTATGTCCAGGGTCTGGCCCTCGCTCATCTCCAGATAGGCCTCGGTCAAGGTCCACGCCGCCTCCAGGGCCACCGCCGCGGGGACGCCGTTCCCCAGGAGCCCCAGGAGGGCGCGGTCGGCGATGGCGCGGAGGGCGTTGCCCGCGGTGAGGGCCTTGGGAACCCCCCAGACGGCCCACACGGTGGGGCGGTGGCGGCGCTCCCGGTCTTCGTCCTGGATGTCGTCGTGGACCAGGGAGAAGTTATGGATACACTCCACCGCCACCGCCGCGGGGAGGGCCCGCTGGGGGGGGGACCCCACACCTTCGCAGGCGAAGAGACAGAGGGTGGGGCGGAGGGCCTTGCCCTGGTCCCCCTGGAGGGGGCGGCCCGAGGGGTCAGCCCACCCCATGTGGTAGCGGAGGAGGACCCCCAGCTCCGGGTCCACCCCCTCCACGGCCCTCTGCAGGGCCGGCGTCAGCATCTCCCGGTACGCCCCCAGGAGCCGGGGGGGCTGCACCCGCACCTCTGCCCCCGCCATCTCCCCTTTCCTTTGCGCCCCATCCTAGCATCGGATACCGATGCTGTCAAGGAGGGGGGAGGGTGTTTGAGGAAGGTCGGGGTAGGCCCCTGTGCCTACCCAGCATGACTGGTGCAGATAGCGGAAGCCTTCTGTGCCCAGCACCCCCGGCCCCGGGGGCGAGGCCGTCCCCCCATCTATAGCGAGGGGCTGGTGCTGGCCCTCTGGACTTTCAAGCAGCTCCACAACCTCTCCTGGCGCAAGCTGGAGGCCCTCGCCCGCCAGATCCTCCCCCAGGTGCCCGACTTCTCCACCCTCCCCTACCGGGTGAGCCGCATAGGGCAGGAGAGGTGGCAGGCGTTCAACCGCTGGCTGGCCCAGAAAGCCCTGGGCGGGGAGCGTCTGGAGGTGGTCCTGGCCGATGGCACCGGCTTTGGCTTCGAGATGCCCTTCTGGACCTGCTGGCGGCGGGGAGCAGAGGTGAGGCGACTACGCTCGCACGGGAAGGTGGTGGTGGTAGGGGTTGTGGGCTGCAAGCGCGTGCTCTTGGGAGCGGTCCCGGGCGCCCCGTACAGCGACGAGCGGCGGCTGCTAGGGCAGTGGCTGCAGTCCCCGGACAGCACAGGATGGGGGGAAGACCTGGGGTTTGTGGCCAATGCCCTCTACGGGATGGGGAAGGAGGTGCTCGCCCAGGTACGCCGCCTGGAGTGGCGGGGGGTAAGGGACGAGGAGAGGCAGTGGGCCCAGAGGCTGTGGCAGGAGCACCGGGAGATCTACCGGTGCCGCTACCTGGTGGAGTCCTGGATTGGCTCTGTAAAGGAGGTGTGTAGGGGCTACTGCCGGGAGAGGAGCCTGAAGATGGCCGTGCGGGCGGTGTGGGGGCGCCTTCTCCTCTGGAACCTGGCCCTGGTGTTTTTGTTCGTCTTACGGATCAGCCGCTCCCCGGCCGTCCAGCGCCGCCCCTGAGCCTTTTCTGAAACACCCTCCCCCTCCCTTGACAACCCCAGCCCCCCTTGCTACCCTGTCCATAGAACACATGTTCCTTAAGGAGGGGGGATGGCAGAGCGGCGTCCCCTTTCCCCGCGGCAGCAGCGCATCCTGGAGTTCATCCGCCGGTTCATCCGGGAGCATCACTATCCCCCCTCCATCCGGGAGATCCAGAAGGGGTGTGGCATCTCCTCCACCTCGGTGGTGGACTACAACCTCCACATCCTGCAGCGGGAGGGGTATCTCCGCCGCTCCCCCGACATCTCCCGGGGGATCGAGCTCATCGGGGAGCCCGAGGGGCAGCCCCTGGTGCCCGTCCCCCTCCTGGGCGTCATCGCCGCCGGGCAACCCCTCCCCTCTTTCCCCGAGGACTCCTGGGCGGGGGCCGAGGTGGTGGAGATGCCCGCCGGCCTCCTCCCCTCCCAGGGCCCCATCTTTGCCCTCCGGGTGAAGGGGGAGTCTATGCTGGACGCCCTGGTCGCTGATGGGGACATCGTGCTGGTCCGGCCGACACCCCAGGTGGAAAACGGGGCTATGGCGGTGGTGTGGCTGAAGGAGAAGGGGGAGGCGACCCTCAAGTACTTCTACCGGGAGAGGGGGGTGGTCCGTCTCCAGCCCGCCCACAGCCAGATGCCGCCCCTGTACTTCCACCCCGCGGAGGTGGAGGTCAAGGGGAAAGTGGTGGGGGTCGTGCGCCTGCTGCGTTAGGGGGGGTCCCCCTCCGGCCAGGTGAACTCCTGCCGCTGGGCCCCCTTTACCCCCTCCTCCACCAGCGCATCCACCGGCAGGTCCCCCTCCAGACGCTCCGCCTCCTCCACCCGCACATGGGTCCTGGGGTGGGGGGGAACGAAGAGGGAGCAGCAGTCCTGGTCGGGGATGATGGAGATGGGATAGGTGCCGATGGCCTTGGCCTGGGCGGTGATCTCCACCTTGTCCATACCCGCTAGGGGGCGCAGGATGGGCAACCGCCGCGCCGCCGCCCCAATAGTGGCCAGGTTGGTCAGGGTCTGAGAGGAGACCTGCCCGATGCTGTCCCCTGTGACCAGCGCCTCCACCTTGTGGGCCACCCCGAGGGCCTCGGCGATGCGCACCATGAAGCGCCGGTACAGGACCACCCGGTATGCCGGGGGCACCGTCAGGATGAGGCGCTTCTGGATCTCCGCGAAGGGGACCAGGTAGAGGACGCTGTGCCCCTGCCAGCGGGTCAGGAGGCGCACCAGGTCCTGGGCCTTCTCCCGGGACGTCCCCTCCACCAGGGGGAAGCTGTGGAAATGGACGAACACCACCCGACATCCCCGCCGCATCATGCGCCAGGCGGCGACAGGGGAATCGATCCCCCCCGACAGGAGGGCCACGACGGCGCCGCTGACCCCCACCGGCAGGCCCATCGCCAGGCGCTCCTCCCCCAGGGAGATGAGGGCGTGACGGGGGAGGATGGTCACCACCACCTCCACCTCGTAGTTCTCCAGGTCCACCCTGGCCCCGCTCTTCTCCTTCACCAAAGCCCCCACCCGGCGCTCGATCTCAGGGGAAGGGAAGGGGAAAGACTTGTCCTGCCGTTTGGCGGTAACCCGGAAGGAGGCGAAGGGCCTCTCCGTGGCCAGCTGCCCCGCCGCCTCCAGGACAGCATCCATCGTAGGGGGCACACGGTAGGCCAGGGAGAGGAGCTCCAGGCCGAAGACGAAGGCCGCCCGCTGGCGCAACACCTCCCACCCCTGCCCATCGGGGAGGGGGACGATGGCCGTCACGGGGGTGAGGGGGTAGACCCGTAAACCGGTCCCCCGAAGGGCGTTGCGCAGGTTCTCCAGGGCCTGCCGCACGAAGAGGGGGCGGTTTGCCCCCTTCAGGTGGATCTCATGGGAAAGGCGCACCAGGCCGACCCGCTCCATCCCCCTACCTTCCCTGGAACTGGGCCCTGCGCTTCTCCAGAAAGGCCCTCCGCCCCTCATGGTAGTCCTGGGAGTCAAAGAGGAGGAAAGGTAAGGCCTCCTCCTCGGGGGTCAGGCGGAGGGCGGGGTCCTCCAGGACTTTCCGCAGCATGCGCTTGATCACCCGGTGGGAGAGGGGGGCCAGCGCGGACATCTCCTGGGCAAGGCGGTATGTGTACGCCTCCACCTCCCCTATGGGCACCACCTGGTGGAGCAGGCCAATGCGCAGCGCCTCCTGGGCGTCCAGCAGACGCGCCGTCAGGAGGATGTACTTCGCCCACGCCGGCCCCACGCACGCCGCCAGCCGCTGTATCTCCTTGTACCCGATGGTGATGCCCAACCTCGCCGCCGTGATGCCCAGGCGGGCGTTGTCGGCGCCGATACGGATGTCGGCGGCGGTGGTCAGCTCACACCCCCCACCCACACAGTACCCCTTGATCATACAGATGGTGGGCTTGGAGAGGGCCTCGATCCGGTCCATAGCCCCCTCCGCCGCCTGGGAATACAGACGCGCTTTGTCGGCGTTGTCTCGGTATACATCGAAGTCTTTGATGTCAGCCCCCGCCGAGAAGGCCTCATCCCCTGCGCCGGTGAACACCACCACCCGCACCGCGGGGTCCCGCTCCAGGTCTATCGCAATGCGCTGGAGGTCAAGCCACATCTGGTAGGTGATGGCGTTGCGCTGCTGGGGCCTGTTGAAGGTCACCGTGGCAATGCCGTCAGCCACCGTGAGGAGGATGTCCGCGGCCACGCCTGTCCCTCCCGTGAGGTGTTGTGCTACGCCTTCAGGGTAGCACACCCTTGGGTCGGCCACGGGTAAGATATAAGGGATGGGGACCCGAGCCCGTCTCCCCGGCATCCGGGCTGTCTTCTTTGACCTCTACAACACCCTGGCCCGTTTCTGGCCGCCCCGGGAGGAGATCCAGGCGCAGGCGGCCGCATCCCTGGGCATCCGGGTGCACCCCGAAGGGATAGCCCGAGGGTACGCTGACGCGGACGCCTTCCTGGCCAGGGAGAACGCCCGCCAGCCCCTACGCCTGCGGAGCCCGGAGGAGGTGGAGGGGTTCTGGGCGGAGTACGAGCGCCGCGTGTTGGCCGGGGCGGGGGTGGAGGCGGACGCGGCCACCGCCCTGCGGGTCTGGCGGGCGGTGCGCTCCCAGCCTTATGACCTGGCCCTCTTCCCCGATGTCCTCCCCGGTCTGACCCTCCTCAAGGGCCGGGGGATATGCATCGGCATCCTTTCCAACATCCCCAGGGAGGGGAAGGCCCTCCTGACCCACCTGGGGATAGCCCACGTGGTGGACTTCATCGTCACCTCCCAGGAGGTGGGGGCCGAGAAGCCCTACCCCCCTATCTTCCTGGAGGCCCTGCGCCGCGCCGGGGCGGCCCCTGCCCAGGCCATCCACGTGGGCGACCAGGTGGAGTCCGACGTGCTGGGGGCGCGGGGTGTGGGCATCCACCCCGTCCTGATGGACAGGTACGGTCACACCCTGGCCCCCGAGGGGGTGCCGGTGGTCCGCTCCGTCCCCGAGGTGGCCGACCTCCTGCTCCCCCTGTCTGAGGCGTAGGGGCGCCGCCTTGCGCCGCCCTTCAACCCCCACGTATGATAAAGAGGGCGCCGGGGAGTGGCGCAGAGGCAGCGCGCACGGTTCGGGTCCGTGAGGTCGCGGGTTCAAATCCCGCCTCCCCGAGGTTCCTTATGTCGAGTCACCGCCAGGACCCCCTCTATGCCCAGGCCCGCCAGTTGGCCAAGGACTGGGCCGAGCTCTACCGGCAGGTCCAGCACCTGCAGAGGCAGGCGGAGGGTTTAAACACCCTCCTGAACGCCCGCATAGCGGATATCCAGGCCCTCCAGCAACAGCGCCAGGAGAGGGAAATGGCCCTCCGCACCGTCCGCCGCCACCTGGAGGAGCTGGTGGTCGCCCTGGAGGGCCTTCTGGCCCGCCCCTGGCCACCCGAGGCGCTGGCCGTGCGGGAGGAGATCCAGCGGGCGGTGGAGCGGGCCCGGCAGGGTCTCACGCAGGGGTAGGGCTGGCGGAGACCGGCTGCCCCTCCATGGGGATGCGCACCACCTCCCCATCCCCTCTCCGCCAGATGCCGGGGATAGGGCGTCCACACCGGGGGCACTCCCCCCGTTCGGTAAGGGCATACCGGAGCACCGCAAACCCCCACCGGGCGATAAGGAGGGCGCCACAGCCGGGGCAGAAGGTGTGCTCAAAGGGGTCCACCTGGCCGGGCCTGTTGCCGGCGTAGACAAAGCGCAGGCCCTCCTCCTTGGCGATGGCGCACGCCCAGAGGAGCTGCCGGGCCGTTGTGGCCTCCGGCTCCTGCATCTTGTAGTCGGGGTGAAAGGCGGTGATGTGCCAGGGGATATCGGGGGAAAGGGAGGCCAGGAAACGGGCGGCGGCGCGCACCTCCTCTTCCGTGTCGTTGAAGCCGGGGACCAGCAGCGTCACCACCTCCACCCAGAAGCCCATCCGGAAGGCCAGCCGGAGGGTCTCCAGGACCCGCTCCAACACCCCTCCCAGCTTCCGGTACGCCTTGTCGGAGAAGGACTTCAGGTCCACCTTGTAGGCGTCCAGATGGGGGCGGAGGTAGGTCAACACCTCCTCGGTGGCATTGCCGTTGGAGACGTAGGCGGTGAGCAGGCCGTGGGGGCGCGCCTCCCGGAAGACCGCCACCGCCCACTCGCTGGTGATGAGGGGCTCGTTGTAGGAGCTGGCGATCACCCGCCCCCGGTTCCGGAGGGCCCACCGCACCAGCGCCTCGGGGGAGAGCCGGTACACCTCGCTGACGGCGGCGGGGTCCCGGAGGGCCTGGGAGGTGATCCAGTTCTGACAGTAGGGGCAATGGTAGTCGCACCCCAACATCCCAAAGGTCACGGCGATGGAGCCGGGCAGCAGGTGGAAGAAGGGCTTCTTCTCCACAGGGTCGGCCTGCAGGGCGGCCACATACCCCCAGGGCACCCGCAGCCGCCCATCGGCGTTAAAACGCACCTGACAGACGCCCCGGTGGCCCGGGAGGATGAGGCACCGGTGCCCACACGCCCAACAGCGCACCCGCTGTCCCTCCAGCCGTTCGTAGCACTCCCCCTCCCGCGTGAGGGCATCCAAAACCTCAGCCAGGGGACGTACCGCAGGCTTCAGGACAGGCATACCCCACCCCTCCCCACGCCAGTGTAGCATGGGGGGCAGGAGGGGGAATGCACGCCCTGCTGACCGTGGCCGATAAGAGGGGGATAGTGGACCTGGCGCGCCGCCTCCGGGAAGGGGGTGTGGAGCTCCTCACCACCGGGGGGACCGCCCGCCTCCTCACCCAGGAGGGCATCCCTGTCCGGCCGGTGTCGGACCTGACCCACTTCCCCGAGCTGCTGGACGGGCGGGTGAAGACCCTGCACCCCGCCCTCCACGCCGGCATCCTGGCGCGCCGGGACCGCCCCGACCACATGGCCCAGCTGGCCCACCACGCCTTCCCCCCCATTGACCTGGTGGTAGTTAACCTGTACCCCTTCGAGGCGACCGTTCAACGCCCCACCGTGACCCTCCAGGAGGCCCTGGAGCAGATAGACATCGGGGGTCCCACCCTCCTCCGGGCCGCCGCCAAGAACTTCCCGTGGGTGGTGCCCCTCTGCGACCCCGACGACTACCCCTGGGTGGGGGAGAAAGTGGTCAGCGGCACCCTTACCCTGGAGGAGCGGCGGGCCCTGGCGGCCAAGGCCTTCCGCCACGTCGCCCTGTACGATACCCTGATCGCCGCCTGGCTGCAGGGGGGCCAGGACCCCTTCCCCTCCGAGCTCACCTTTGGGGGGCGCCTTGTCCGGCGCCTCCGGTATGGGGAGAACCCGCACCAGCAGGGGGCCCTCTACACGTGGATACCCCCCAAGGGGGGCATTTCCCAGGCCCGCCCCCTCCACGGCAAGGAGCTCTCCTACAACAACGTCCTGGACGCCTCGGCGGCGTGGGAGGCGGTCAACGCCTTCCCCGAGACGGCGTGCGTCATCGTCAAGCACACCAACCCCTGTGGGCTGGCAGTCCACCCCGACCAGGCCGAGGCCTACCGCCGCGCCTACGCCGGGGACCCCGTCTCCGCCTACGGGGGCATCGTCGGCTTCAACCGTCCCGTCACCGAGGAGACCGCCCAGGCCATGCGGGGCGTTTTCTACGAGGTCGTCATCGCCCCCGGCTATACGCCCGAGGCCATGGCCGTCCTGACAAAGCGCCGTGACCTGCGCATCCTGGAGACGCCTCCCCCCGTGCACGCCCTGGAGGTGCGGACGGTGAGCGGGGGCTTCCTGGTCCAGACCCCCGACGCCCTCCCCGACGACCCGGCCCGGTGGCGGGTGGTGACCCAAAGGCGTCCTACCCCCCAGGAGGAGGAGGACCTCCTCTTCGCCTGGCGGGCGGTGAAATACGTGAAGTCCAACGCCATCGTCCTGGCGAAGGACAAGGCCGTCGTGGGGGTCGGGGCGGGCCAGCCCAACAGGGTGGCCAGCGTCCGTATTGCGGTCCAGGTGGCCGGGGAGCGTGCCCGGGGGAGCGTGCTGGCCAGCGACGCCTTCTTCCCCTTCCCCGACGGGGTGGAGACGGCTGCCGCCGCCGGGGTCACCGCCGTCGTTCAGCCAGGCGGCTCCATACGGGACGAGGAGGTGATCGCCGCCGCCGACCGCCTGGGGTTGGCCATGGTGTTCACCGGCACGCGCCATTTCCTGCATTAACGCCCGGGACAGGCCCTAGGCGGGGATGGGGAGGTCCCCCGTAGCGTGGTTATGAGCCCTGGGGATTCGGGAGCGGAGGCCGTGGACACAGGAAGCCCTTACCCGCGCCGCATTTACCCCCTTTCCCCCAAAGACCTCTCCCCCGAGCAGATCGCCGTGGTCTTCGCCATGACCTCCCGCCGCCCCGAGCCCTTTGACCGGACCGCCCGGGAGGTCAGCGAGACGCGGGCCGCCGAATTCCACGAGAAATGGGTCATCGGGTATGGGCACGCCTCCGTGGCCGAGCACGCCGTCCTCCACTTCGCCGTGGAGAACATCTCCCGGCTGGCGTGCGACGCCCTGGAGGACAACCGCCTGGCCTCCTACACCGAGAAGTCGTCCCGGTTCCAGGTCATCCCGCCCGACGCCTTCTACGTCCCCCCGGAGGTGGAGCGGGACGGGCGGCGCCGGGAGACGTTCGTGGAGGCGTGCCGGGCCCTCTTCCGGGCCTACCACCGTCTGGTCCCGGCGTGCATAGAGCGCCTGAAGGGGGTCCGTCCCCCTTCCCCCGGGGAGAAAGAGGGCACTTACCTTCTCCGCCTGCGCCGGGAGGCCCTGGACGCCTGCCGCTTCCTCCTCCCCGCCGCCACCCTGACCAACGTGGGCGTCACCATGAACGCCCGGACCCTGGAGCACGCCATCACCAAGCTCCTCTCCTCGGACCGGGAGGAGGAGAGGGAGATTGGGGCCCTCCTGAAAGGGGAGGCCCGCCGCATCACCCCCACCCTGGTGAAGTACGCCGACGCCAGCCCCTACCTGCAGCGCCTTCGGGAGGCGGTGGGGGACTGGCCCCCCCTCCAGACCCCGAGCCCCGAGCCCACGGGCGCCGTCCGCCTGGTGGACGCCGACCCTTGTGGGGAGGAGAAAGTCCTGGCAGCCCTCCTCTACCCCACCGCCCGGCAGCCCTACGCCCAGGTGCTCCGGCAGGTGCGGGACCTCCCCTGGGAAGAGAGGCGCGCCCTCTTCCAGCGGGTCCTGGGGGCCATGGGCGACTTCGACCAGCCCCCTCGGGCCCTGGAGGTGGTGGGGGTAACCCTGGAGCTGGTCCTGGACTACGGGGCGTACCGGGAGTTCCGGCGGCACCGGATGCAGACCTACTTGCCCCAGTCCTTGACGGCCGACCTGGGGTATACCCTCCCCCCCCTGCTGGAGGAGGCGGGGCTTGGGGGGACAGCCCGGGAGGCGATAGCCGTCGCCGAGGGGGCGTGGGAGGCGATGGCCCCCTGGAACCCCAGGGTGGCCGAATACGTGGTCACCCACGCCCACCACCGCCGGGTGCTGGCCCACCTGAACCTGCGGGAGTGCTGGCACCTCCTCCGCCTCCGGACCGGCCCCCAAGCCCACCCCTCCCTGCGAGGGGTCATGGAGCAGGCCCTGGCCCTGCTGCGGGAGACATACCCCCTCATCTTCTCCTGGTTCCGCCCCCGGGCCGCGTAGGGGCACGGCCCCCACCCTTGACGGCAGGCCTGCCCCTTCTAACCATGCAGGGGGAAGGCGTGCATCAGGGGGGAGCCATGGGCTACCAGACCATCCTGTGGGAGGAAAGGGACGGCGTGGGATACCTGACCCTCAACAGGCCCGACGTCCTCAACGCCATCAACCCCGAACTCGTGGAGGAGATGGGCCAGGTGGTGCGGGCCGTCGAGGGAAACGAGGCCCTGAAAGCCCTGGTCATAAGGGGCGCGGGCCGCGCCTTCTGCGCCGGCGCCGACCTGCGCGTCTTGGAGAAGGCTTTCCAGGACCTCCGCCTCTTCACCGCCTTTATAGAGCGGTTCAACGATGTGCTGGTCGCCCTGGAGACGCTGCCCGTGGCCACCATCGCCATAATCCACGGCCACTGCCTGGCCGGGGGGTTGGAGCTGGCCGTGTGTTGTGACTTCCTCCTGGCCGCCGAGGACGCCCGCATCGGCGACCAGCACATCAACTTTGCCCTGATGCCCGGCGGGGGGAACACCCAGCGCCTCCCCCGGCGCCTGGGCCCCCTTCGGGCCCTCGACCTCCTCCTGACGGGGCGGTGGTTGACGGGACGGGAGGCGGAGGCGTGGGGTCTGGTCTCCCGGGCCGTGCCGGCCCCCGACCTGGACAGGGCCCTAGAGGACCTCCTCTCGCTCCTCCGGCCCAAAAGCCGTCACGCCATCGGGGCCATCAAGAAGGCGGTCCGGCGGGGATGGGGCCTGCCCATCCGGGAGGCCGTCCGGATCGAGGTGGCCACCTTCCTGGAGTACTTGTCCGCCTCAGACCACCCCCGCCAGGGGATACAGGCCTTCCTGGAAAAGCGGACACCCACCTTTTAAAGGCCGGGAGGGTGCTATGCCGGGAGGGTGCTATGAAGGTAGACATCTACCTGCCCGTGTTCCCCTTGGAGTCCATAGCCCAGACGGCCCGCCAGGCCGAAGAGATGGGCTTTGACGGCTTCTGGGTGGGGGAGAGCACCCACAACCCCTTCATCGCCCTCGCCCTGGCGGCCACGGCCACCCGGCGCATCCTCCTGGGGACCGACGTGGCGGTGGCCTTCGCCCGCAGCCCTCAGGAGATAGGGGAGAGGGTGCGGGAGCGCTACGAGGGCATCGCCGACCGGGTGGCCCTCTACGGCCTGCCCCGCCCCCTGGAGGACAGGGCTTTCTGGAGCCGGCTTCTCCCCTAGGGGGTAAGGATGACGGCGCGAGAGAGGATAGGCCCAGCCCTGCGGCGGTGGCGGCGGCAGGTGGAGGCCCATCACGCCCAGTCGCGGCGGGCCCAAGGGGAGGAGCCCGACGACTTCTGGCGCCCCTTTGTCTCCTTCTTCCGTCAGGACCCCCACCGCGCCGACGACCCCGCCCTGGCCGCCCTCGTGCGCCGGGTGCGGCCCGAGGACACGGTGCTGGATGTGGGCGGGGGGGCCGGCCGTTTCGCCCTCCCCCTCGCCCTCCGCTGCCGCGGGGTGACGGTCGTGGAGCCCTCCCCCAGCATGGTGGCCGCCCTGGAGGAGGGCATGCGGGAGGCCGGCATCGGCAACATCACCGTCGTCCGCAGCCGGTGGGAGGAGGCCTCTGTGCCCACCCATTCGGTCGTCCTCTGCTCCCACGTCCTCTACGGCATTGAGGAGGTGGACGCCTTCGTCAGGAAGCTGGTGGCCCACACCGGGCGTCTCCTCCTGATCCTGATGTTCATGGAGGCCCCTATCGCCGTCTTCAGTAGGGCGTGGCGGTTGGTGCGGCGGGAGAGGCGGATCGACCTCCCGGGCCTGCGTCTCCTCCTGCCGGTGCTGTGGGAGATGGGGATCTACCCGGACCTGGAGATGGTCCAGGAGGCCCCGCCCCGCGCCTTCCCCGACCGGGAGGCCGCCGTGGAGGAGCTGCGCCGCCGTCTCTACATCCGCCCGGGGAGCCCGGAGGAGGTCCGCCTGCAGCGCCTCCTCCCCCGCCTCCTGGAGGAGGCCCCGGGTGGGTTCCGTCTGAAAGGCGTGGGGACCCGCTGGGAGGGACTCCTCATCTGGCCCCCGGAGAAAGTCACCCCCACGACCGGCCCAGCCGGGTAAGGACCCCTCTATTCCCGGCCTGGGGGAGCCACGGCCCTTAGGGGGAGGACCTGCCCGCCGTCCTGGCGTGAGGCCGGCAAGGGGTTTTCCCTTCGCACCCCCCGCCTGTCCTCCCCTCTAACTGATCGCCTCTCTAAGGGAGTGCCAGAGAAACACCCCAACCACAAGCGACCCCACGATGGCGATAAGGGGGAAGAGTCGGATCAGGAATGCCACGACCGCGGTGAAAAACCCCGTCCCCGCGGCCTGAGTGGCGCGGGCGATGGTCTCGAAGACGGGCCCTAGCAGTGGCAGCGCAATAACCGCTGCTAGAAGAATGAAGCCCCCTAGCAGGATGTTCTTCCACATTGTCCCTTGTCCTCCTTTGCTGGATGTTGTTCTATTCCATTTCCCCTCTTCCGTCAACCCCTACGGGAGGTGTTTAGCAAAGAGGGACGGGGATAACCCGTAGGGGCAACCCCCGTGGTTGCCCAACATTGGGGCAGGCACAGGGGCCTGCCCCTACGGGGCGGGCACCCCATCCGGCAACGATAACCCTGTAGGGGCAACCCCCTGTGGTTGCCCAGGGCAGGCACGGGGACCTGCCCCTACGAGGATGATGCCTCCCCCCTTGGACCTCACCCCGCCCCTTGCAAGTAGCGGTCCACCTCTGCCACCAGCTCCCGCAGCCTGGCAACCCGGGAAGGACGGCCGTACAGGCGCTCCTCCGCCACCACCAGCTCCCCCTCCAGCCGTGCCTGCCGCTCCCCCAGCGCCCGGCGGGCCTCCAGATACGCCTCCGCCGTGATCTTGCCCCCGGCCAGCTGCTCCACCAGCCGCTCCTGGGCCTCCCGCACCCGCCTCACCTGATCCCGCAGGCCCTGTACCTCCCGTAAAGCCTTCCCCCGCTCCTCCAGAAGCCTCCGAGCCTGCTCCAAAGAGGCCCCCGTCAGCGCCGAGGGCTCCAGCAGCCCCTCCACCCCCCGAGGAACCCCTGCCCAAACGTTTGGAGGGTGCGCCGGTACTCTTCCTGGCTTAACCGGGCCCCCTCTTTTCTCCTGGATAGGGGGTTATCCCCGCCCCCCCTGTGCCCAAAGTCCCCGGGGCCCCTTGCGGCGGGGTAAGGGAGGGTGTACCATACACCATGGGCGCTGGGGGATCGTCTAGCGGTAGGACGGCAGACTCTGGATCTGCTAGCCCTGGTTCGAATCCAGGTCCCCCAGCCACCTCTTTTTTTAGCCGCGGGGTAGCCCCAGGCCCCGGAGGGCGATGATGTTGCGCTGGACCTCGTTGGTCCCCCCGGCGATGCTGGCGGCGAAGGAGGCCAGCCACGCCCTCTGGACCCGTCCCCCCAGGGGCGCCCCTTTGCTGTCCTGGGTCAGCTGTCCGTAGAGCCCCAGGACCTCCATAGCCGTCTGCAGCATCCGCTGGGTCCAGGTCGCCCCATAGACCTTGATCATGGAGGCCTCCTTGTTGGGGACGACCCCCCTGTCCTGGAGCCAGGCGATGGAGTAGGCCAGCCAGCGCCCTACCTGGTATTCCACCTCCACCTCGGCGATACGGTGCCGGAGGATGGGGGACCGGGCCGCCGGGGTCTCCCGCACAAAGGCGACCACCTCCTCCCAGAGGGGACGATACTGGGCGATGCGCTCTATCCCCGAGCGCTCGAAGTCCAGGTTGCTGGCCACCACATACCAGCCCCGGTCCCTCTCCCCCACCATGGCCGTCTTCGGGACCCGTACGTTGTCGAAGAAGACCTGGTTGAAGGAGTGGACACCGGCCATGTTGATGATGGGGCGGATGGTGATGCCCGGGGCGTTGAGGGGGACGATGAAGACGCTGATGCCCCGGTGTTTGGGGGCGTCGGGGTTGGTGCGGACGGCCAGCCAGATGTAGTCCTGGAGGTGGGCGTAGGATGTCCAGATTTTGGTGCCGTTGATAACGTAATCGTCCCCGTCCTGGACGGCGCGGGTCTGGAGGGAGGCCAGGTCGGAGCCGACCCCGGGCTCGCTGTAGCCGATGCAGAAGCCACACTCCCCCCGTACGATGCGGGGGAGGAACTCCCTCTTCTGCTCCTCGGTACCGAACATCATGATGCTGGGCCCCATCTGCCGCTCGGCGAAGTGGTGGTAGCCGATGGGGGCGGCGGCCAGAAGCATCTCCTCCAGGTAGATGGTGCGCTCAATGTACCCCAGCGCCTGCCCCCCGTACTCCTTGGGCCACGCCAGGCCGATCCACCCCTTTTGCCCCAGGCGTCGGGAGAACTCCCGGGAAAAGCCCTCCCCACCGGCGGCGCTATACTGCCGGCGCACCTCCGGGGTGAGCTCCCGGGCCAGCCAGGAGCGGATCTCCTGCCGGAAGGCCTCCTGGCGCGGGGTAAAGCGGAAGTCCATGGCCGTCACCTCCTTGCCGTTATCCCTGGGGTGTCGCCTCCTGGCGGAGGAGGGCGTGGACCTCTTCCATGAGGGCGGAGAGCATATCGGCGGCCGACACCACCCGCACCTTCTGCCCTTTGCGGAAGATCACGGCGCGTCCGGCCCCGGCGGCGATCCCCACGTCGGCGTCCTTCGCCTCGCCGGGTCCGTTCACCTCGCACCCCATGACCGCCACCTTAATAGGGGCCTTCAGCCCTTTGACCATCTCCTCCACCTGATTGGCCAGGCGTACCACGTCCACGTCGGCGCGCCCGCAGGAGGGGCAGGCGATCAGGGTCACCCCCTGCCGGCGCAGGTTGAGGGCCTTGAGGATCTCCAGGCCGGTGAGCACCTCCTCCCGGGGGTCGCCCGCCAGGGAGACGCGGATAGTGTCGCCGATGCCCTCGTAGAGCAGGTAGCCCAGGCCCACGGCGCTCCGGATGGAGCCGGGCTTCACGGTCCCCGCCTCGGTGATGCCCAGGTGGAGGGGGTAGGGGACCAGGCGGGCTATGCGGCGGTAGGCCTCGATGGTGGTGGGCACATCGAAGGCCTTCAGGGAGATCTTGATGGTGTCGAAGTCCATGTCCTCCAGGATCTGCACCTCCCAGAGGGCCGTGGCCACCATGTGGTCCACCACGCTGTACTCCCCCTCTTTCGCCTCCCCCGCCTTGGGGAGGAGGTTCACCCCGTCGGCAAGGCGGGAGAAGAAGCCCACCTTCCCTATCCCCCCCACCGGGGGGAGGCTTCCGAAGTTCACCCCGACGCGGATGGGGATGCCCCGCTCCTTGGCCGCCTTGACCACCTGCCGCACCTTCTCGGGGTCCCGGATGTTGCCGGGGTTGAGACGCAGGCCGTCCACCCCGCTTCTGATGGCCTCCAGGGCCAGGTGGTGGTGGAAGTGGATGTCGGCGACGATGGGGATCTTCACCTGGCGCTTGATGTCGGCCAGGGCCCGGGCCGCCTCCAGATCGGGGACGGCGCACCGGACGATCTCGCACCCCACCTCCTCCAGCTCCTTGATCTGGCGCACCGTCGCCGCCACGTCCCGGGTGTCCGTCTTGGTCATGGACTGGACCGAGATGGGGGCATCGCCCCCGACCTTCACCGGGCCGATCCACAAGGGTTTGGTAGGCCGTCGCGGTTTCACGGTCCCCCCTTCAGCGTAGCGGGCTCTCCCCCCGGAGCAGGCGGAGGATGTCGAAGTACGTCACCACGGCGATGGCCACCATGAGCACCACAAAGCCGATGAAGTGCACCAGCCCCTCCCGCTGGGGGGAGATACGCTTCCCCCGTCGGGCCGCCTCGATGGCCAGGAAGAGGATCCTCCCCCCATCCAGCATGGGGATGGGGAGGAGGTTCAGGATGGCCAGGTTGAGGCTGAGGAGGGCCACCCAGTGGAGGAGGGGTATCCCCCCCAGCTGGGCCACCTCGCCGGTGACCTGGGCGATGCCGATGGGACCGGCGAATTGGGGGGGGCTGGCCCCGAGGATCATCCGGATGACCTCGTTGCGGAAGAGGACGAGCGTCTCCCCCATGCGGACCACCCCCTGGGGGATGGCGCGCCAGAAGGGCTCTGCCGTGCGCACGGGGCGGGGCTCCAGGACCCTCACCAGCACGCCGGTGGGCCCCTGCCCCTCGGGCGGACGCCAGCGGGGGGTGACCACCGTGGTGAAGCGCTCCACCTTGGCCACCGGGGGCCTCCCCCCGCCGAACTCCCCACCCCCCCCGATGGGCTGGGTGAGGAGGTAGGTGGGGCGCTCCACCTCCCACACCGTGGCCCGGCCCAGGTTCAGGCGGACCCGCGTGGAGAGGTCCCCCGTGTTCCGAATGGGGTGGCCGTCCACGGAGAGGATGATATCCCCCGGCTTCAAGCCAGCCCGGGCGGCCGGCGAGCCGGGGGCCACCGCCACGATGGCCACCTTGCCCGCCACCTGATAGGTGGGCACCATCAGCAGGGCGGTGAAGATGACCAGGGGGACAAGGGCGTTCATCCCCGCCCCGGCAATGAGCACGGTGAAGCGGGCGAGGAGGCCCTTGCTGGCAAAGCTGCGGGGGGAGGTGGGGTTCTCCTCCCCCTCCAGCCGCACAAAGCCCCCCAGGGGGAGGAGGTTGAGGGAGTAGAGGGTCTCCCCGATGCGGATGCCCCAGAGGCGGGGCGGGTACCCGATGCCGAACTCGAGCACCCGGATGCCGAAGGCGCGTGCCGCTAGGTAGTGGCCCACCTCGTGGACCAGGATCAGGCCCACAATGATGGCTACAAACAGGAGGATGGTCATCAACGCCCTTCCGTCGCCACCCGCACCACCTCCCGGAAGGCCCAGGCGCTCGCCTCCAGCAGCTCCTCCAGGGAGGGGTGGGCGATAGGGGTGTGGGCCTCCAGGGCGTGCCGCAACAGCCGGGGGATGTGGGTAAAGGGGATGCGCCCCTGGAGGAAGAGGTCCACCGCCGCCTCGTCGGCGCCGTTCACCACCGCCGGATAGGAGCCCCCCTTCCTCCCCGCCTCGACGGCCAACTGGAAGCAAGGGTAACGCTCCGGGTCCACGGGCTCAAAGGTCAACGTGAGGGCTTTGCTGAAGTCCAGGCGGGGTAGGGAGGCGTTGGGCACCCGTTGGGGGTAGAAGAGGGCGTACTGAATGGGGAGGCGCATGTCCGGCACCCCCAGCTGGGCTTTCACGGAGCCGTCGGGGAACTCCACCATACTGTGGACAATGCTCTGGGGGTGCAGCACCACCTCTATCCGCTCCCAGGGCACACCGAACAACCAGTGGGCCTCGATGACCTCAAAGGCCTTGTTGATGAGGGTGGCCGAGTCCAGGGTGATCTTTTTGCCCATCTTCCAGGTGGGATGGCGGAGGGCTTCTTCGGGGGTGACGGTGGCCAGCTCGTGGAGGGGGCGGGTGCGGAAAGCCCCCCCGGAGGCGGTCAGGATAAGGCGGGAGGGGGGGTGAGGCTCCCCCTGCAGGCATTGCCAGATGGCGCTGGGCTCGCTGTCGATGGGCAGGATAGGGGTACGGGAGCGGGCCGCCTCCTCCATCAAGAGGGCGCCCGCCACCACCATGCCCTCCTTGTTGGCCAGGGCCACGGGGATGCCGCGGCGCAGCCCCGCCAGGGTCGGCCCCAGGCCGGCGAGGCCGACGGTGGCCACCACCAGAAGGTCTACCCCCGGGAGGTCCACCAGGTCCTCCATCCGGGCCACGGGGCGCGTGCCGGGGGGGAGGGCATCCCCCTCAATTCCCTCCCCACACCATATGCCCGCGGGGCGGGTGGCCCACGCCTGCTGCAGGAGGAGGTCCCGGTTGGTGTTGGCGGCCAGCCCCCGGACGGCGCACTGCTCGGGGAAGGCACTGATCACCTCCAGCGTCTGCCGCCCTATGGAGCCGGTGGAGCCGAGGATGACGACCCCTTTCACCCCACTCCTACCCCCCTCTCTCAAGCCACCTCACCCCATAATACACAAGGGGCAGGACGAAGACAACGGAATCCAGCCGGTCCAGAACACCCCCGTGCCCGGGCAGGAGGTGGCCGGCCTCCTTTACCCCCGCGGTGCGTTTGAGGAGGGACTGGGCCAGGTCTCCCACCTGGGCGAGGAGCCCGAGGGCCAGCCCCATGCCCAGGGCCGTCGGCCAGGGGAGGGGGAGGTCGAGGAGGGCCGCCAGGGCGACACCCGCCCCCATCCCCCCTGCCAGCCCCCCCCCTGCCCCCTCCCACGTCTTCCGGGGGCTGACGGCAGGGGCCAGGGGGCGGCGTCCCAGGGCCTTCCCCACCCCGTAAGCGCAGGTGTCGACGGCGAAGGTGGTGAGGACGGCCCACAGAAGCCACAGGGGTCCGTGGGGGAGGTGCCGAAGGGGGAGGGCGAAGGAGAGGAGGCCCCCGGCATAGAGGGCGCTGACCGCGGTGACGGCGCCATCGGCCCATCCGCCCCTGGGGGGACGGCGCAGGAGGGGCAGGGCCAGGCAGGCCAGGAGGAGGCCGCTGACAGCCCCCGGGTGGAGGGGGTGGCCGAGGGAGGCCGCCGCCACCAGACCGGCCGCCGCCCCAAGGCCGAGGGGCCGGAGGGGGCGGAACCCCCCCGTACGGAAGAGGGCCATGGCCTCCCCTGTCCCCACCAGGGCGACCAGACCCACCAGGGTGTCCAGCCACGGCGTGCCGGCCCAGATGGCGCCGACAACGATGGGCAGCCCCACCGCAGCGGTGGCCAGGCGACGCCCCAAGTCACGGCCCTGGCGGAGAGGCATCCCCCCCTCCTTGCCCCTGAGGGTCACCACCCCACCCTACCCCCCGTCTGCCCGGAGGAGAGGGGCGGGGGCCGTGGTCTACGGGCGGGGGACACCGTTGGGGGAGGCCGGCAGGCCGCCAAAGCGGCGCTGGCGCTGGGCATAGGCCTCCAGGGCCCGCACCACCTCCCGGTCGTCAAAGTCCGGCCAGTACACCGGGGTGAAGTAGAACTCGCTGTAGGCGCACTGCCAGAGGAGAAAGTTGCTCAGCCTCTGCTCCGCCGCCGTGCGGATGATGAGGTCAGGGTCGGGGAGGTCGGCGGTGTACAGGTAGCGGGCGAAGAGGGCCTCGTCCACCTGCTCCGGGGGGACGCCGTCCTGCAGGATACGGCGCACGGCGTGGAGGATCTCGTCCCTCCCTCCGTAGTCCAGGGCGACGGAAAGGGTAAGGCCCTCGTTGTCCTGGGTCAGGGTGAGGACCTCCTGGATGGCTTGCTGGAGGGAAGGGGGGAGGCGGTCCAGGCGTCCCAGGTGGCGGATGCGCACCCTTTCCTTGTGCAGCGCCTTCCCCTCGCGATGGATGATGCTCTCCAGCATCTCCAGGAGGCCCTGGACCTCCTCTTTGGGGCGGGACCAGTTCTCCGTAGAGAAGGCGTACAGGGTAAGGTAGCGCACCTCGTACCGGGCGAAGGCCTCCACCACCCGTCGCACGTTCTCCGTGCCCGCCCGGTGCCCCTCCAGGCGGGGGAGGTTGCGGAGGCGTGCCCATCGCCCATTGCCGTCCATAATGATGGCCACGTGACGGGGGAGGGGGGAGAACATCGGCATCGTGCCCGAGGGGGTTACCCCCCCATGACCTCCTTCTCTTTCTCCTGCCCCAGGGCGTCCATCTGGCCGATATACGTCTCGGTGAGCCTCTGCAGCCGCTCCTGGGTGCGGCGGCTCTCGTCCTGGCCGATCTGTTTTTCCCGCTCGAGGGTCCGGATCTTGTCCAGGACATCCCGGCGGATGTTGCGGATGGCGATCCGCCCCTCCTCTACCTTTTTGTGGACCAGGCGCACTATCTCGCGCCGCCGCTCCTCGGTGAGGGGGGGGATAGGGACCCGGAGCACCTGCCCATCGTTGATAGGGGTGATGCCCAGGTCCGAGGTAAGGATGGCCTTCTCGAGAAGGCGCAGGGCCCCCTTGTCCCACGGCTGGACCACCAGGAGGCGGGCTTCGGGGGCCGTCACGGTGGCCAGCTGGGCGAGGGGGGTTGGGGTGCCGTAGTAGTCCACGGTGATGCGCTCCAGGAGGGCGGGGTGGGCGCGCCCTGTGCGGATGGTCGCCAGCTCCCGCCGGAGGGCCTCCACCGCCTTCTTCATGCGGCCCTCGGCATCGGTCAGCAGGCTCTGCAGGGTCATAGGGGCGCTCCCGGGGGCGGTCAGCGGGACAGGACGGCCTCCTCGGCGATGAGGCTCCCCACCCGCTCGCCATAGAGGATACGGATGAGGGCATCGGGTTGAAAGATATCGAACACAACGATGGGGAGGCGGTTGTCCATACAGAGGGAGAGGGCGGTGCTGTCGATGACCTCCAGGCGGCGGTTGAGGGCCTCCAGGTAGGTCAGGGCCTCCAGTTTCCGGGCGTTGGGGTAAAGGTGGGGGTCGGCCTCGTATACGCCGTCCACCTTGTGTTTGGCCATCAGGAGGACCTGGGCGCCGATCTCACACGCCCGGAGGGCGGCGGCGGTGTCGGTGCTCATGTAGGGGTTGCCCGTCCCGCAGGCGAAGATGACCACCCGCCCCTTCTCCAGGTGGCGGATGGCGCGGCGGCGGATAAAGGGTTCGGCCACCGCCTGAGCGGTGATGGCGCTTTGGGTGCGCACCACACTCCCCAGGCGCTCCAGGGCGTCCTGGAGGGCGAGGGCGTTGATGAGGGTGGCCAGCATCCCCGCGTAGTCGGCGGTGGCCCTGTCCATGCCCTGCCGCGCCGCTTCGGCGCCCCGCCAGATATTGCCCCCTCCCACCACCATGGCCATCTGGACACCCTCCCCATTGGCCCGGTGGACCTGCTGGGCCACATACCGCACCGCCTTCCAGTCGATCCCGAACTCCCTCTCCCCCTTCAGGGCTGCGCCGCTCAGCTTGAGGAGGGCACGGGTATAGCGGGGTGGCATATTCCTACTCCCCCAAGGCGAAGCGGGCAAAGCGCCGGACGCGGATGTTCTCCCCCGTCTGGGCGATCACCTCGTTGATCCGGTCCCGGACGGTGCGGGTGGGGTCCTTCACAAAGGGCTGCTGGAGAAGGCAGACCTCCGCTGGGGGGGCAGTCTCCCCCGGCGGCATCTCCTCCGGGGAGATGTACTTAGGGGCCATGGCCACCACCTGCATGGCCAGGTCATGGGCAAGGCCCTGGAAGACCGCGGTGCGGGCGACGAAATCGGTCTCGCAGTTCACCTCCACCAGGGCGCCGATCCGCCCCCCACTGTGGATGTAGGCCTCCACCACCCCCTGGCGGGTCTCCCGATGGGCCACCTTGGCGGCAGAGACAGCCCCCCTCGCCCGCAGGATGGCCTGGGCCTTCTCCATATCCCCCCCGGCCTCCTCCAGGGCCCTCTTGCACTCCATCACCCCAGCCCCCGTCAGGGCCCGCAGGGCCTTCACCGCCTCGACATCGACCCTCATCGGCTCCCCCTACAAAGACGTCGACGGGGAGGACGCCGGCCCTTCCTCCTCCTGTTGGGATTGCCCTTCCTCCCCCTCCTTTGCGGCTGTTTCAGCCAGGAAACGCGTCCTCCCCCGCAGGATAGCATCGGCGATGCGGCTGGTGATGAGGCGGATGGAGCGGATAGCGTCATCGTTGCCGGGGATGGGGTAGTCCACGAGGTCGGGGTCGGCATCGGTGTCGATGAGGGCCACGATGGGGATGCGGGCTGCGCGCGCCTCCGCCACGGCTATGTGCTCGTGCCCGATGTCGATGATGTACAGGGCATCGGGGAGGCGCTCCATGTTCCGTATGCCGCTGAAGTACTTCTGGAGGCGGCGCAGCTCCTCTTCCAAGCGGTGGGCCTCCTTCTTCGGCAGGAGGTCCAGATGGCCGGCGGCCTTCCGCTCCTCCAGTTGCCGGAAGTAGCGGAGGCGGGCGGAGATGGTAGACCAGTTGGTGATAGTCCCCCCAAGCCAGCGTTGGTTCACGTAAAAGGCGCCGCACCGCTGGGCCTCGGCGGCGACGGTCTCCTGGGCCTGCTTCTTGGTGCCCACGAAGAGCACCTGCCCCCCCTTGGCCGCCACCTCCTCCAGGAAGGCGCACGCCCGCTCCAGCTGCTGGACGGTCTGCTGCAGGTCAATGATGTGGATGCCGTTGCGCTGGGTGTAGATAAAACGCCGCATGCGCGGGTGCCAGCGGCGGGTCTGGTGACCGAAGTGTACCCCCGCCTCCAGGAGGGCCTTCATGGTCAGGGCTTCCCCACCGGAGGTGGCGGGTTCGACGGGTGTTTGCTCCATGGGCCTGCTCTCGCCCCCCTCTCTCCTGTCCTTTCCGAAGGGACAGTATACCACCCCCTTGCCCTTAGGGCAATGGCGGCTGGGGAGACCCCCGTTCCGGTACGGTATGATGGGTATGCCCTGTTCCCCTATAGAGGGGAGGTGCCGGTGGACATCGAGGGGGTGGTCCGGGCCCTGCAGGGGGAGGAGTGGTATAGGGGGCAGGTGGTGTACCGCCACGACCTGCCCCCTCGCCCCCCCCGGTGGGGGGAGGTGTCCCGCCCCTTCTCCCCCCCGGTGCAGAGGGCCCTGGAACGCCTGGGGGTGGAGCGCCTCTACCTCCACCAGGCGCAGGCGATCCACGCCGCCTGGGAGGGGCGCCATGTGGTGGTGGCCACCCCCACCGCCAGCGGGAAGAGCCTCTGTTACCACCTCCCCGTCCTGGACTCCCTCCTCACCGAGCGCCCCGCCCGGGCCCTCTACCTCTACCCCACCAAAGCCCTGGCCCAGGACCAACTCCGCACCCTCCACCTGTTGATACCCCCTGAGGGGGGACTCTCCTTCGGCATCTACGATGGGGACACGGGGGAGAGGGAGCGCCTCGCGCTGCGCCGTTCCGCCCGGCTCCTGCTGACCAACCCCGATATGCTCCACGTGGGCCTCCTGCCCAACCACCGGCGGTGGGCCCGCTTCTTTGCCGGCCTGCGGTGGGTTGTGGTGGACGAGGCCCACGTGTACCGGGGGGTCTTCGGCTCCCACGTGGCCAACCTCCTGAGGCGCCTCCGCCGGGTGTGCGCCCTCTATGGCAGCGCCCCCCAGTTCCTCCTCGCCTCGGGGACCCTGGCCAACGCCCGGGAGCTGGCGGAGGCCCTGACCGGCCTCCCCTTTACCGTGGTGGAGGAGGACGGCGCCCCCTTCGGCGGCAAGGTCTTCCTCCTGTGGAACCCCCCTTTCCTCGAGGAGGGGGGCCAGAGGCGGGTGAGCGCCACCGGGGAGACGGCGCGGCTGTGGGCCTTCCTCCTCCGGAGGGGGTGGCGGACCCTGGCCTTTGTGCGGAGCCGACAGGAGGCGGAGAGGGTGTACCGCCAGTGTCGGGAGGTCCTTGCCCGGGAGGCGCCTGCCCTTGTCCCCCGGATCGCCCCCTATCGGGGGACCTATCTTGCGGAGGACAGGCGCCGCATTGAAGAGGGCCTTTTCCGGGGGGAGGTGCTGGGGGTGGTCTCGACCAACGCCCTGGAGGTGGGCATCGACATCGGGGACCTGGACGCCACCATCCTCACCGGCTACCCAGGGAGCATCACCTCCACCTGGCAGCAGGCGGGGCGCAGCGGCCGGCGCGGGAGGGCGTCGTTGACCATCTTTGTCGCCCGGGATGACCCCCTCGACCAGTTCCTTGTGCAGGAGCCCTCTTTCCTCTTCCACCGCCCCCACGAGCACGCCCGCATCGACCCCGCCAACCCCTTCATCCTCCTGTCCCACCTCCTCTGCGCCGCCTACGAGGCCCCCCTGACGGCGGCCGACGCCCCCCTCTTCGGCCCCCGCTTCTGGGAGGTGGTGGAGGAGGGGGTGCGGCAGGGGGCCTTCAAGCCCCAGGGGGGGCGATGGTTCCTCTCCCCCACCAGGGGTTACCCGGCCGAGAGGGTGGACCTCCGGGCCGCCGGGGAGCGCTCCTATTGGGTGGTGGAGGAGGGGAGCGGACGTCTCCTGGAGAAGGGGGTGGAGGAGGGCACCGCCTTCCGTCAGCTCCACCCGGGGGCGGTGTACCTCCACCAGGGGGACCCCTTCCTGGTCCGGCGCCTCGACCGGGAGCGGCGCGTCGCCTTCCTGGAACCCACCGGCGCCCCCTACTACACCCAGTCCCGCGAGATCACGGACACGCGGGTCGTGAGGGTGTGGCGGGAGAAGCGGATGCCCTCGGGGGCCCGGGTCTTCCTGGGGGAGGTGGAGGTCACCAGCCAGGTGGTGGGTTTCGTCCGACGCGCCTTAGGCCGCGAGGAGGTCCTGGGGGAGGAGTTCCTGGACCTCCCCCCTCTCCGCTTCCGCACCGTCGCGGTGTGGTTCGATGTGCCGGACGCCTGCTGGCGGCGCCTCCTGGCGGAACGACGCGACGGGGCCGGGGGTCTGCACGCCTGTGAGCACGCCGCCATCGGCGTCCTGCCCCTTTTCGCCTCCTGCGACCGCAACGACATCGGGGGGGTGTCTACCCCCCTGCACCCGGACACGGGGGGGCCGGCGGTGTTCATCCACGACGCCTACCCTGGGGGGGTGGGTATCGCCGAGCACGGCTTCTCCGTTATCGAGGACCTGTGGGGGGCTACCCTGCGGACCATCGAGGGGTGCCCCTGTCGGGAGGGGTGTCCGGGGTGCATCCACTCCCCCAAGTGCGGCAACAACAACCACCCCCTGGACAAGGGGGTGGCGGTGGCCATCTTGCAAGGCCTGCTGGGCCGGGGGTTCTAGCGGGCTGCCCAGGGGCACGCCCCTACGGGGGCTCTGCCCCCCAAGGGGTGGAGGTGTGAAGGGTCTGTTCCGGGCGCCGGAGCGGATAGGGAGGGCCACGGCGGGGGTCGCCACCGGCCTGTTCGGCGACTCCATGCTGTACGCTGTCCTCCCCGCCCAGATGGGCGCCTTCGGCCTCTCCCCGGTGGCGGTGGGCCTGGCGCTGAGCGTGAACCGCTTCGTGCGCCTGTGGTCCAACGGCCTGGCGGCACGGGTCTATGGGCGTTTCGGGCGCGCCGTCCCCTTCACCCTCGCCATCGCCCTGGCGGCCGTCACCACTGCCCTATACGGGGTCGTGACGGGGGTGGTGGCCTTTTTGGTGGTGCGGGTTGTGTGGGGTGTCTGCTACTCGTTCCTGCGGCTCGGCGCGTACCTGGTGGTGCTGGAGGAGAGCGCCCCTCGGAATCGGGGACACCTCATGGGCTTCTTCCAGGGCGGTCAGCGGGTGGGGAGCATCATCGGGGCGTTGCTCGGGGGAGTGCTGTTCGACCTCCTGGCGCGGCGGAACAGCTTCCTGGCTATGGGGGCGCTGACCGCCCTGGGCCTCCTTCTCGCGCGGGGGATAGGGGGGCGTGGGGTTCCCGTGGGCGATACCCCTTCGGGTGGGGCCCCTCTGGCCTCCTTCTCCCTGCGGGGGTGGTTTGCGGGCATGCTGGCCGTCGACCTGCGCCGGCGCTCGGCCGACCTCCACCGCCGCTGGCTCGCCCTCTGTCTCGCCCTCTTCTGCCTGACGTTCACCATACAGGGGCTCCTGACGGCGACCCTGGGGTACTACCTGCGGCAGCGGTTGGGGGCCGATTTCACCCTCCCCCTCCTGGGTCTGGGCATCGCCTCGGTGGCGGCGGGGCTCCTGGCCCTGCGGTGGACGGCGGACCTGCTGGGGCCCGCCCTGGGGGCAATGGCCGACTGGGTGGGGCGGCGGCGTACTGTGGCCGTGGGGTTGCCCCTCCTGGCCCTGGGGATGGTCGCCCTGGCGTGGGTGCACCCCCCTGGGGTGGCCTTGCTCTTCCTCCCGGGGATCTTCGTGGCGGCGACGGCCAGCCAGGTCTCCCTGGACGCCCTGGCCGGGAACCTGGCCCCCCGGGAAGAGCGGGCCGTCTTCCTAGGGCGGTACACCACCTGGGCGGACCTGGGGGCAGCGGTGGGCCCCCTCCTGGGCTACCTGGCGCTGGCGCGGGCGCCCCTGCCCCTCCTCTACACCGCCGCCGCAGCCCTCCTGGCTGGGGCCACCCTCCTGTTCGCCAGGGTCACCTTCCGCCCCCGTAAAAAAGAAAGCCCTAGGTGACCTTTCAGTGTACCCCGCCAGCCTACGCTTCCCTATGCGCCGTTCGGGTTCCAGCGGGAGGCCTTCCCCCTACTGAGCGTTCGGTATGCTTTGGTCCAACGGGTTTACCCTACTCAACCACCCAGGGCACCCCCTTTATACCACCCGGCCGGCGGGTTGTCAAGGGGGAGGGATGGGAATTTTCCTGTCATGTATTATGCTTTTCCTTACGCAAGGTGTAAGATTCGTGCGGCGCGCAGGAGAAGGGAGGGGAGGGGTTCGGCGAGGCGGAGGGCCAGGGCCATGAGGGAGGTGATGGTGATGGCCAGGAGGGCCCCCCCGAGGACGTCGGAGGGGTAGTGGACGCCTGTGTAGACCCGTGCCAGCCCCCAGAGGCTGGCCAAGGCCAGGGCCAGGGCCCCGAGGGGGCGGTTGGTCAAGGCGATGCCGAAGGCCATGCCGAAGCCGACGGCGGCTGCGTTGGAGGGGAAGGAGGGGTCGGTGGGGGGGTAGAAGAGGAGGCGCACCTCATAGATGTGAAAGGGGCGGGGGCGGTAAAGGTACTGGTTGAGGATGAGGACGGCGAGGCTGCTGCCGCCGGCGCCCAGCAGGCTGCGGAGGACCGCCTTCTGATGCCGCTCCCGGCTGGCCCGCTCCCGGGGGGCGATCCACAGGCCCAGGAGGATCAGGGCCAGGGAGACGGGGACCAGGTAGTCGCTGGCCAGGTATTGGGCAAGGCGATCCACCCACGGCCAGCGCCCGGCCCACCCGTTCAACCAGAGGATCAGGTGCGCGTCCAGGTTTTGGACCCTCTCCACCATAGGGCCAGGGACCTCCCCAGGGTTTGCAAGTAGGGGGCCTCCCGCAACGCCTCCAGGCCCTCTGAGGGGGTAAAGTGGGGGGGGAGGGGGCGGGCGTTGACCACGGAGGTGACGAGGAGGGTGAACAGGAGGGCAGAGCCGGCGGCGAGGGTGAACACCAGGGCCTGGACGTTGCCGTTCAACCCCCCCTGGGTGTCCGGGATGAGGCGGGGGCCGGGGGCAAAGAACCACGTAAAGCCCAGGGCCAGGAGCCCAACCCCCAGAAGGGCCGAGGAGCAGCGGCCCCGGAGGAAGAGGAGGCCCCGCAGGCCGGCATAGGCCGCCGCGATCTGCACCACCCCCAGGCTGGCCAGGAAGACGAAGACGAAGTAATCGCCGGCCAGAGCGGGCATCGGGTCACCCCTTCACCGGAGGGGCTGCACCCCCTTCCCCTGGGATAGCATAGCCTCCGGGGCGCGCAGGGCGTGGGTCATACCGACCAGGAGGGGGAGGGTTATGGTAAAGAGGACCGTCCCCACCGACGCCCCCGACCCCCAGGCCAGGAGGGGGAGGGGGATGTAGATGGAGGCGAGGGCGACGGTCAGGCTCCGGGTGAGGAAGAAAGGGATCAGGGCCAGGGCCACCAGGGGGAAGGTGGCGTGGGGGAGGAAGGCCAGGAGGGCCCCCAGGGCGGTGGCCGCCCCTTTCCCCCCCCGGAAACGGAGGAAGAGGGACCAGTTGTGCCCGACCACCGCCAGCCCCCCCGCCAGCATCTGGGCGACAGGGCTTCCTGTCAGGGTAAGGGCCAGGAGGACCGCCGCCGCCCCCTTGCCCATGTCCACCAGCGCCACCGCCACCCCCTCCACCGGCCCTACCTCCCGCCACACATTGGCCGCCCCGGGGTTGCCGTCTCCCACCTGCCGGATATCCACCCCTCGGGAGAGGCGGGCGGCCACGTAGGCGCCGGGGAAGGAGCCCAGCATATAGGCGGTGCCCAGCGCCTCCATCCACAGCCAGAGGGACATCTCCCCCCCTACAGGCGGGCCCGCTGCCCCGCGGGGATGGCGGGGACACACCAGTGGAGGTACTTGGGGACCTGCCCCCGGATCACCTTGAAGTACAGGTCTTGGAGGGCCCGGGTGATGGGGCCAGGGGGGTTCACCCCGATGGGGTAGTGGTCGATCGCCCCCACAGGGGTGAGGTGGGCCGCCGTCCCTGTCAGGAACACCTCCTCGGCCAGGTACAGCTCCGCCCGCCCAATGGGGCGCTCCACCACCTCCAGCCCCAACTCCTCCCGGGCCAGGTGGATGACCGTATCCCGGGTGATACCCCCCAGGATGTTGTTGTAGAGGGGCGGGGTGATCAGGCGTCCCCTCTGCACGAGGAACAGGTTTTCCCCCGACCCCTCCGCCACATGCCCGTCCTGGTTCAAGAGGATGGCCTCGTCGTAGCCCCCCAACACCGCATCGGTCTTGGCCAGGATGCTGTTGACGTACAGGCCCGCGATCTTCACCCGGGGCGGGATCATGACCTCATCAATACGCCGCCAGGAGGAGGTCACGCACCGCAACACCCCCGCCTCCAGGTACCGCCCGAAGGGGACAGCCAGGAGGACAAAATCGTCTTCCAGCTCGTGGAGCTTCAGGTTGGCCACCTTTTGGGCCGCCTTAAAGGCGAGGGGGCGGATGTACAGGTCCTCGCGGAACCCCATGCGCTCCACCAACTCCACCGTGAGGCGCACCAGGTCGTCGACGGAGAGGGGGAGGCGGATGCGCAGGATCTTGCACCCTTCCAGGAGGCGCTGGTAGTGCTCCTTGGGGCGGAAGATGAAGAGGGTGCCGGCCTCCGGGTTCCAGTTGGCGCGGATCCCTTCGAAAACGGCGGTGCCGTAGTGCAGGGCGTGGGTCATGACCCCCACCTTGGCCTCGTGCACGGGGAGAAACCGGCCCTGGAAGTAACAGAGCGGCACCGGTTCCATGGCGCGCCCCCCCAGTGAAGGTTTTCGGCGTAGCCATTATACGGGGGTGGACCGCCCCCCACAAGGGGCGCCCACCGCCTCTCCCTGGGAGTGCCGAAGGAGGGAGTCGAACCCTCACGGGGGCGGCCCCCAGCGGTTTTTGAGACCGCCGCGTCTACCATTCCGCCACTTCGGCGTGGGGACGGCGGGTGCCCAGGACCCATGAAAGCACAACCCCCCTTGGCCTGACAACCCCGGGGGGTTAGGGGAGTAGGCCGGGGAGGAGGTGGACCACCATGCGCCCCCTGTTGGGGTCGATCTCCCGCACGACGGTATCGATGGCGGGGATGAGGACCTCCCCCCGGGGGCCCCGCACCACGTAGATGTCGTTGCTCCCCGTCTCCAAGATACGGTGGACGGTCCCCAAAAACTCCCCCGTTTCGGTCCACACCTCGAGGCCGAGGACCTGGAAATGGTAGAAGCGCTCGGGAGGGGGAGGGGTAAAGGGGACCTCCAGAAGGCGCCCCCGCAACGCCTCGGCGGCTTCACGGCTCTCCACCCCCCAGAGCCAGAGGAGGAGGGAGCCCCGCTGCCAGCGGACGCGGCGACACCGGTAGGGTTTCCCCTGGACCAAGACCTCAGCCCCCGGACGGAAGCGTTCGGGGCGTTCGGTGAGGACCTCAACCAGCAGGGCGCCCTCCAGGCCCCACGGGCCCAGGACCCGCCCCACCACAAGGTGTTGGGGGGGATCAGAGGGGGACAAGGCTAGAGGATCTGCAACGCCGCCTTGGTGCCTTCCTTAACGGCGGCGACCCGCAGGAGCACCCGCAGGGCCTCCGCCACCCGCCCCTGCTTGCCGATAATGCGCCCCTTGTCCTCCGGGGCGACCTCCAGGATGATCACCTTGCGCCCGTCCTGTTCCGTCTCGCTGACCTTGACGGCATCGGGGTTGTGGACGATGGACTTCGCCACGAATTCGATGAGGTCCTTCATGGCCACGGGTTATCCCCCTATGCCCAGTTTGGTGAAGAGCCGGGCCACCGCAGGGGTGGGTTGGGCCCCCCGCTGCAACCAGGCCTGCGCCCTCTCGGCGTGGACCCGGATCGTCGGGGGATCGGTGCGGGGGTTGTACACGCCCAAAGCCTCTATGTACGCCCCGTCCCTGGGGTTGCGGGAGTCCACCACAACAATCCGGTAGGTGGCCTGGTGTTTCCTCCCGACCCTCCGTAATCGGATACGCACCATGGCCGCCGACGGTTCTCCTTTCCCTCCCCCCTCTAGGGCTATGCTACCTCCCCCAGACCGGGGACGTCAACAGCCTCCCTGAGGTTGGGACACGAGTTGGGACAAGGGGAGGGGGACCTCCTCGCCGATAGACTGGAGGATACCAAAAACCCCACCACAGGAGGTCCCCCATGGCTCACCGTATCCCCATGCGGGCATTTATGCAAGCCCTCTTTGAGGACACAACCCTGGCGGCTCAGGCGGCCGAGATCGCCCAGGCCCTCCCGGCCGCCCGCCCCTTACTCCTGACGGACATGGCCGCAAAAAAGAGGAAGGGGGTGAACCGTGGGCCGGGCCGCTCTCCCCCTCCCCAGGCTGGCGCAGATAGCAGAAGCCTCCCAGCACCCCCGGCCCTGGGGGCGGGGCCGCCCCCCCACGTATAGCGAGGGGACGGCGCCGGCCCTGGGGGCGCTGGGGCAGCTCCACGGCCTCTCCCGGCACAAGCCGGAGTCCGTCTCCTGCCAGGCCTGCCCCAGGGGCCCGACTTCTCCACCCCGTCCTATCGGGTAAGGCGCATATCCTAGACGGTGATGGCGCTCACGTCGAGCGAGTCGCTGCTGGCCAACGCCCGGTGGAGGGCCACCATACCCCGTAGGTGGGCCACCAGCGATGAGGTGTCGACCAGGACTCCTCGCGCCCCCGCCGCCACCCCGACTGCGCCGCCCGCAGCAGCTGGCGCGCCCGGGCCCCCTGTAGAGGGTGGCGCGCTTTATGTCAAGATAACGAGAGGGTGTTTGAGGGAAAAAAGAGGGGTAGGCCCCTGGGCCTACCCAGCAGGCCCCTGGCCCGCCCCGTAGGGGCAGGCCCCTGTGCCTGCCCCAATGTTGGGCAACCACGGGGGGTTGCCCCTACGGGGGTATCCCCCGCCCCCTCTGCCAAACACCCTCCGAGACTGTAACATAAGCGGTTGGTCCCGCTTGCGGTAGGAGGCCGTCCCTAATCCCTAGCTGAAAGCAGCTCGAATCACCGGAGACCCGCCAGTGGAAGGCTGTCCTGGTCGTCGGTCCTACCGGTTTCTGCTCGATGGCCTTGGCGAGGAGACGAAAAATTGCTAACCGTACATGTTACAGTCCCACACCCTCCACCTCTCGTGACAGGGGGGGATGGGCGCTCTATAGTGGGGGCAAACACGGAGAGGAGGTGGCAACTGTGAAAAGGCGGCGTGCACTGTTTCCGTTCCTTGTGGGTCTTTTTGTCATCGGTATCCTTGTGACGGGCCTGGCCTGCCGCCGACCCCAGGAGGCGGCAGCCCCGGCTCCCCCCCCTGCGCCGGCGGCGGCCCCTGCCCCCGCCCCTGCACCCCCTCCAGCGCCTCCTCCTGCCCCAGCCCCGGCCCCCAGGCCTATTGTGTGGAAGGTCCAGAGCAGCTTCCCTGCCGTTGCCCCGGCCCACATATCCCTGGTGGAATTGGCCAAGGTGGGATGCCCTACCCCCTGACCTGCAGGCCATCGTCCGGAATGCGGTCCTGGCCGAGGCCGCCGACTTCTACATGCGCGACCTGAAGATGAATATGGACGACCTGGAGGAGATGGTGACCAAGAGGGGGGTGAAGGTCTACTTCACTCCTCCCGAGATCCTAAGGGCCCAGTTGGAGGCGTGGGACAGGGTGCTGGAGCGGGAGTCCAAGGCCAACCCGTTCTTTGCCAAAGTGGTGGAGTCCCAGAAGGCGTGGGCGAGGAGGGCCGTCCCTTACCGGCAGCAGTTTTCCGTGCCCCGGGATATAGCCTTTGAGTATTACTGGAAGAGGTGAGGGGCAGCGGACCCGGGGCCAGGGACCGACCCAACGGAAAGGGTATCCGGCGCCCTTCCTGTGTCGCGCAGGAAGGGCGCTATATTTTCCCGGGGCGATCACCATGCCCATGAGGGGCGCCTGACGGTGGGGAGGCCGGAGGCCTTCACCCCCCACTTCGCCGCCGCCCTGCAGGGGCTGGGGGCCGGCTACCCCCCTTGGGCCTGACCCTCCCCGCGGAGGACGCCCACCGCCCGGTACAGGAGCCACACCCATAGGGGTAAGACGGTCATGGCCCGGGCAAGGGGCTCGCCCGGGGGGACGTCCCGCGCGTCCAGCAGGAAAAAGCGGAGGGTGTGGTAGAGGGCGAAGGGCAAGGTCACGAGGACGAGCACCGAGAAGATGAGGAGCAAAAAGACCAGATATGCCCGGCCCAGAACATCCCTTCCCTCTCCGGGCACCTCCAGGCGTCGGCGCACCCATAGGTGCGCCCCCAACACCAGGGACCCGATACCACAGGAGGTGATCCCCCGCAGGACCCCTTCCCAGAGGGCGCGGCGCAGCCCTTCCTCGGGGACAAGGGGGGTGTCGGGTGCGGGCGCAGGGGTGGGGTAAGAAGGGTAGTAACTGAAACCCTCCCCCAGGGCCACACCCAGCGCCGCCCGCACCAGCTCAGCAAGCCCCCCAACGGTGACCATCAGACTGGCGATGAGCGCCAGGTAGAGGTAGACGCGCAGGAGGAACCTCCAGGGGAGCATCCCCCCATCCCCGGCGCGCCCCCGGACAATGAAACCGACGATACCGCCAGCCGCTATCCCCCCCACCACGAAGATGAGCAGGACGATCAGCATCACGATCCCATCGACGTCCATCCCCACCTCGAGCGCCGTCCCCCTACAGGCCGGGACAGCCAATAGAGGGTATCACCACAGGGGGGAGAGGTGCCCAGGGGGGAACGGACCTTCGGGGACCCTTCGCACACTTCTCAGAAGCCCATAAGGGACACGGGGCCTATAGCCCAGGTCTTTCCCCGGGGGGTGAGGGTGTTTGAGTGGGGCAGGCCTTGCGCCTGCCCAACAGGCCCACGTGCCCGCCCCGATATAGGGCAACCACGGGGGGGTTGCCCCTACGGGGGTATCCCCCGCCCGTCCTTTCACACACCCTCCCGCGGGGTTGGACAGGGCCAGCCACCCACCTCCCGACGCGGCCCCCAAAAGTCCACCCCTCGCACCTCGTAACCCCCTATATCACCACCTTCCTCGGGGGAATGCGATGTTTTTCTGCGGTAATAATGGCATCTATTGTAGCAACTGCCCGATCAATCTGGCCGTCTTCGTTCACAACGAGGTGAGTGAAGGAGGGGAGGCATGCCATTTCGGAGCGGGCGATGCGGAGGCGCTCCGCGAGGGCCTCGGGGGAGTCGGTCCCCCGCAGGCGGAGGCGCCGCTCCAGCTCCCGGAAGGAGGGGGGGGTGATGAAGATGAACACCCCTTGGGGGACCAGGCGCCGGAGGGTGGCGGCCCCCTGCACGTCCACCCGAAGGAGGACGTCCTGGCCCCGGGCGAGGGCCTGGCGCACCTGCTCCTTGGGCACCCCATAGTAGTGCCCATACACCTGGGCCCACTCCAGCAACTCCCCCCGGTCCCGCAGGCGCAGGAACTCCTCCACCGACAGGAAGATGTAGTCCACCCCGTCCCGTTCGGTGGGGCGTTGGGGCCGGGTCGTCGCCGTCACGGCGATGTGGTAGGGACGCCCCAGCTGGCGCATGCGGGCCAGGATGGTGTCCTTCCCGGCGCCCGAGGGGCCCGAGAGGACCACCAGAAGGGGCTGGGGGCGATAGGGCTGCTGGGTCAGGAGGTCAGCAAGAAAGTCCTCACTCACGCCCTTTCCCCTGGAGAAGGGCCAGGTGGTCCCAGAAGGAGGGGTAGGAGACGGCCACCCACTCCGCCCCCTGCACCGTGGTCTCCCCCTGGGCCAGCAGCCCCGCTACGGCTAGGGCCATGGCAAGGCGGTGATCACGGTAGGTGCGCACCACAGCCCCCCGCAGACGCACCGGCCCCTGGATGCGCATGCCGTCGGGGAGCTCCTCGACCCGGGCCCCCATCCGCCGGAGCTCCCGCACCATAGTGGCAATGCGGTCCGACTCCTTTACCCGCAGCTCCTGGGCGTCGCGGATAACGGTGGTGCCCTGGGCGTGACACGCCGCCACAGCCAGGAGGGGGATTTCGTCAATAAGGCGGGGGATAAGGGCCCCCCCGATCTCCACCCCTTTCAAGGGGCTAGAGGTGGCGGTGATGTCGGCCACCGGCTCTCCCCCCTGCTCCCGGAGGTTGGTGATCTGGAGGGACGCGCCCATCGCCCGGAGGACCTCCAGGGCACCCGTGCGGGTGGGGTTGACCCCCACGTTGCGCACCGTCACACGCCCCTCGGGGTGACATACCGCCGCCACCAGCCAGGGGGCGGCGGAGGAGAGGTCCCCCGGGACCTCCAGGTCCCGCGCCACCAGAGACCCCGCCCGGATGCGGACGGTCAGGCCATCCCGCACCAGGGGGGCGCCCATGGCCCCCAAGAGGCGCTCGGTGTGGTCCCGGGTGGGGGCGGGCTCGGTGAGCATCGTCTCCCCCTCGGCCAGGAGCCCGGCCAGGAGGAGACAGGACTTCACCTGGGCGCTGGCGACGGGCAGGGTATAGGAGATCCCCCGCAGGCGTCCCCCGCGGATGACCAGGGGGGCCAGCCGGTCCCCTCCCCTCCCCCAGATGTGCGCCCCCATCTGCCGCAGGGGGTGGATAACGCGGTCCATGGGGCGGGAGCGGAGGGAGCGGTCGCCGGTGAGGACGGCCAGGAAGGGCTGGCCCGCCAGCACCCCCGCCAAAAGGCGCATGGTGGTCCCACTGTTGCCCGCGTCCAGCACCTCCGCCGGCTCCTCCAGGACGCCCCCCCTCCCCTCGATCACCAGGGTCGTGGTGTCGAGGCGCTCGATGCGCACCCCCAGGGCCCGGAGGCAGCGGAGGGTGGAGGCGCAGTCGGCCCCCGGGGAGTAGTTGGTGACGCGGGCTGTGCCCCTGGCCAGGGCGGTGAAGATGGCCGCCCGGTGGGAGATGGACTTGTCCCCCGGTGGGGCAATGGCGCCCGCCAGACGGCGTGGGGGGGAGACGACCCGGAACATAGCCTAACGCCGGCCCCAGGGGTACCGCCCCTTCTCCCCCCCCCGCTCCCGTTCCTGCAGCTCCCGCATCCGTTTGGCGAGGCGTTCCCCCAAGAACAGGGAGAGCATGGCATCCGAGGGGCGGGGCAGGGAGGGCCCCTCCTGCTGGCCGGGGGTGTTCCCGGCCAGCCACCGGGCCCGCTCCTGCCAGGCCGCGATGAGGGCCTTCTCCAGGGCGTCAGGGTCGGCGCCACTCCCCCGCACAAGGTTGCGCAGCTCGTAGAGGGTCTTGATGAACTCGTCTATCCAGTGGACAATGCCCTCCGGATTGGTGATATAGATATCCCGCTGCACCTGGGGGTCGGTGGAGGCCCACCGGGTGAAGTCACGGTACGGGGTGGAGGCCACTTTGCTCATCTCCCGCCACCCCGGGCTGCGGGTCGTCATCCACACCAGGGCGGTGGAGAGGAGGAAGGGGAGGTGGTTCACCGCCGCCACGTAGGAGTCGTGCTCCTGGGCGTCGATGAAGTAGGGGACAGCACCCACCGTCTCGGCCAGGCCCACCACGCTCTTGACCGCCTCGGGGGGGGCCCCCTTGCCCGGAACGATGCAGTAGGGGGCCCCTGTGAAGAGGTCGGGGGAGGAGGCGTCGGGGCCGCTTTCCTCTTTTACCCCCAGGGGATGTCCCCCCACGAAGGCGACGGTGGGGGGCAATATCTCCTCCGCCCACCGGAGCACCATCCCCTTGGTGCCCCCCGTATCGGTGACCACCGCGCCAGGGGTAAGGGTGGGGGCGATGGTCTGCAGCACCTCCCGGATGGCCAGCACGGGCGTCGCGATGATGACCAGCCGCGCCCCCTCCACGGCGGCGTGGATGTTGTACGTTGTCTTATCCACGGCGCCGCGTTTGCTGGCCCTGGAGGCGTGGTGGGGCTCCTTGTCGTGGCCGACGATCTCCACCCCCGGGAGCCTGGCCTTCTTGAGGGCCAGCCCCAGCGAGGTGCCGATGAGGCCCAACCCGATGATGGCGATCCTCTCCACCGATAGACCTCCTCCCCTCCCGCTGCTTACCCCTATGATAGCAAGGACGGAACCGCCTCCGCTATGATGGGGCGGGGGAAGCATGCTGGCCAAGGTGCTCACCGGGGCGGTGCTGGGGCTGGAGGGGCTCCTGGTCACCGTCGAGGTGGACATCGCCCCCGGTCTCCCCTCCTTCACCGTGGTGGGCCTGGCGGACACGGCGGTACAGGAGGCCAGGGAGCGGGTCCGGGCCGCCATCCGCAACTCCGGGGGCGATTTCCCCATGCGTCGCATCACGGTGAACCTCGCCCCCGCCGACATCAAGAAGGAGGGGCCCTCCTACGACCTGCCCATCGCCATCGGCATCCTTGCCGCCGCGGGGCAGGTCCCCCCCGACGTGCAGGGGATGGCCTTCCTGGGGGAGCTCTCCCTGGACGGGGGCCTCCGCCACACCACGGGCGTGCTCCCCATCGTGGGGGTGTTGCGGGAGGCGGGGGTGAGCCGGGTGGTGGTGCCCTATGAAGACCGTGTGGAGGCCTCCCTCGTGCCGGGGGTGGAGGTGCTCCCCGCGGAGAACCTGGGCCAGGTGATCGCCCACCTGCGGGGGGAGGCGCCCCTTCAACCCTATGAGCGTCGGGAGGGGGACGTGGCGGTCCCCCCGGAGGAGCCGGCGGTGGACATGGCCCACATCAAGGGCCAGGAGCACGCCAAGCGGGCCCTGGAGATCGCGGCGGCGGGAGGGCACAACATCCTCCTGGTGGGCCCGCCGGGCAGCGGGAAGACCCTCCTGGCCCGGGCCGTAACGGGCATCCTCCCCCCCTTGACCCCCGAGGAGAGCCTGGAGTGCACCCGCATCTACAGCGTCAGCGGCCTTCTGCCTCCTACCCGCCCCCTTATCACCCAGAGGCCTTTCCGGGCCCCCCACTACACCATCTCCCAGGCGGGGCTGGTGGGGGGAGGACGCTGGCCCCGCCCCGGCGAGGTGACCCTCGCCCACCGGGGGGTCCTCTTCCTCGATGAGCTGACGGAGTTCCCCCCCCACGTGCTGGAGGCGCTCCGGCAGCCCCTGGAGGACAGGGTGGTGACCATCAGCCGGGCCCAGGGGAGCGTCACCTTCCCCGCCAACTTCACGCTGGTGGGGGCCATGAACCCCTGCCCCTGCGGCTACTACGGGGACGGGGTGAAACCGTGCACCTGCCCCCCGGGGGCCGTCCTCCGCTACCAGCGCCGCATCTCCGGGCCCCTGCTGGACCGCATCGACCTCTTTGTGGAGGTGCCCCGGGTGGACTACGAGAAGCTGGCCGACCCCACCCCCGGGGAGCCCTCGGCGGTGGTCCGCCGGCGGGTGATGGAGGCCTGGGAGAGGCAGCGGAGGCGCTTCCAGGGCACCTCCATCCTTACCAACGCCGACGTGGGTCCGGTGGAGGTATGGGAGATAGCCGACCCGGAGCCGGAGGCCCGCGCCCTCCTCCTGGCCGCCGCCAAGAAGGAGGGGCTCACCGCCCGGAGCTTCCACCGGGTCCTCAAAGTGGCGCGCACCATAGCCGACCTGGCCGCATCCCCGCGGGTGCGGCTGGAGCACGTGGCGGAGGCCCTCCAGTATCGCCCCCGGGCTCTGGGCATCACGTGACCCCGGGGAGGGTCAGGGAGTCCAGCAGGCGGGCGGCTGTCCGCGTGACCCCCTCCCAGCAGGAGGGGCACCAGGGGCTGCCGTCCTCCCAGGGGTGGGCGCCACCCCGCCCCACCAGGTACAGACCCTCGGCGTTGGCCACCACCGTCTCCTCAAACCGGCGGGAGCAGAGGCGGCACTGGGTGACAATCGTGTAGGTCATGGCCACCCTCCACCCCTACCCTGCCATCCAGGGGGAAGGGGAACAAGGGGGAAAGGGCGCACCCCGGGCCACCCCCTCCCTCTCCCCCCCTACCGGCGCCCCCCTAAGGGAACCCCCTCAGGGGAGACCCATCTCCTCCTTGACCTCCCGCACGGCGGTCACCATCACCCGGAGTTTGGCCAGGGCCTCCTCGACCGTCCGGGTCTTCAGGCCGCAGTCGGGGTCTATCCAGAGGCGCTCCGGCGGGAAGACCTCTAAACCCCTGCGGATGGCCGCCTTCACCTGCTCTACCGTCTCGATCCGATGGGAATGCACATCAATGACCCCCATGGCGACGGTCTTGTCCGTGGGGTGCCGGCGGAAGAGCTCCAGGAGGTCGTAGTTGCTGTTGGCCATCTCCACGTCGAGGACGTGGACGGGGAGGGCGAGGAGGTGGGGGAAGACGGCGGCGAAGTCGCCGTAGCACATGTGGGTGATGACGACGCAGTCCAGCCCCTTGGTCACCACCCCGAGGGCGCGGGAGGCCAGCTCCATCTCCTCGGGGCGGGCGGAGACCGCCGGCTCGTCGATCTGGATGTACCGCGCCCCTGCTTTCACCAGGTCCATGGCCTCCTCGCGGACCACGTGGGCCATGGCCATCACGAAGTCGGTGAAGGTGGGGTAATACTCGTTAAAGGACCAGTCGGCCATGGTATAGGGGCCCGTCAGCATGCCCTTCACCGGTTTCCCCGTCAGGCCCTGGGCGAACTGCCACCACCGCAGGGTGAGGGGGGCGCGCCGGCCCACGGGGCCCACGGCGATGGGCTTGCGGTAGTAGCGGTTGCCATAGGAGCGCACCAGACCGCTGACCGTAAACCCCTCCAGGTTCTCCGCGAAATAGGTCACCATGTCGCCCCGGTACTGCTCCCCGTCCACGAGGATGTCCAGACCTATCTCCTCCTGGGCGCGGATCCAGAAGGCGGTGGCCTCCCGTTCCAGCCTCTCCAACTCCTCCGGGCTCATCTCCCCACGGGCCACCTTATAGCGGGCCTGCTGGAGCCTCTCCGGCTTGGGATAACTGCCCACGGCGGTGGTAAGAAGGGCCCCCATCTTCCTTCTCCTTATGCCAACACCTCTTGCGCCCTCTTCGCCCCCTCCACCAGGCGCACCAGCTTCTCATAGGCCCGGTCCCTGGGGAGGTATTCCAGACCGCAGGAAGGGGAGAGGTAGAGGCGGTCCAGCCCCACCAGGGGCCGCACACGCCGCACCGCCTCCACGATCTCCTCCACCGTCTCCATCTTGGTATTGCGGGCGTCCACACACCCCAGCCCCAGGGCCTTATCCGAGGGGAAGTCCCGGATAATCTGGTAGTTGCCTTTCCCCATGACGAAGTCCAGGCCGAAGACCTGGAAGGGGAGGCGGAAGAGGTCTGGGTACAGGCCGTTGATATCCCGGAACCAGGTGTAGAGGGCAAGGGGGACGGTGACGCCCCTGGTCAGGCGCTCCATGGCCCGACGAAAGAGGGGGAAGTCGTGGGGCCACTTCAGGATGGCCGGCTCGTCCACCTGGATGAGGGGGGGGTTCTCCTTCTGGAGGGCCAGGAGCTCCTGGTTGAGGATCTCCGCCAGGTGGAGGAGGAAGGGCTCCCGGTCCGGGTAGGCGGGGTGGAGGGAGAGGCGGGCCAGGGTATAGGGGCCGGTGACCACGGGCTTCACCGGCCTTGGGCTATGCCGGCGGGCGAACCGGTAGTCCTCCAGGGTAATGGGGCCGGTCCAGGCGAGGCGCCCTTCGGCCACGGGCTGCCGGTAGTAGGTGTTGGTGTCGAAGTAGCGCACCAGTCCGTTGATGGTGAACCCACGGATGCGCCGGGCGAAGTAGGTCTGCCCGTCTTCCCAGCGGATCTGCCCATCGGTCACCAGGTCGATGCCGGCCCGGGCCTGCTCCAGCAGCACCTCTTTGGTCACCTCGTCCTGGACGCGGCGCACCTCCTCCAGGGATATCCGCCCCACCTCGTAGTGGGCGATGGCGGTGCGCAGGTTGGGGCCGCGGCCGCCGACTTTGGGATAGTGGCCGACGACGGTGGTGATCACACCGGCACCTCGTCCCCCCGGATGGGGGTATCAGGGCAGGACACACCCCTTATGGTAGCGGGGGTCTTTCCCCTGCGCAATAGAGGCTGGTTAGGAGCCGGGGCGGAGGTCCCGGAGGCGCCGGAAGAGGCGGCGCTCCTCCTCGGTGAGGGACGTGGGGAGGCGTACCTTCACCACCACGTGGAGGTCACCCCGCCGGGCGGGGTTCTCCAGGATGGGCATCCCCTGCCCCGGGATGCGGAAGACGGCCCCGTTCTGGGTCTCCGGCGGGATGGTGAGGGTGATCCTCCCCTCCACGGTGGGCACCACCACCTCGCCCCCCAGGATGGCGGTGTACAGGGGCACCTCCACCTCCGTCCGCAGGTCGGGGCCCTGGCGCTGAAAGCGAGGGTGGGGACGTACCGCGATGCGCAGTATCACCTCCTGCCCCCCAGGGGTCACCCGCACCCGGGACCCGGTGTCTACCCCGGGGGGGATGGTCACTTCAAAGCGCTGGGGGACGGTGAGGAAGCCCCGGCCCCCGCAGGCGGGACAGACCCCCCGCCCACCACGCCCCGTCTGCCGGCAGGAGAGGCACGGTTGCTCCCCCGAGAGCTCCAGGAGCCGACGGGTGCCGCTGAAGGCCTCCTCCAGGGAGATCTCCACCTCCTGCTCCACCCTGGTGCGGCGGGCGGGCCCGGTCCGCACCCCGAAGAAGCGCTCCAGGAGGTCCCCCCCCAGGAGGTCCTCCAGGAGGTCCTCCGGCGTGGTGGTGTGGGCGCGCCAGGTCCACGGGGAGGAGGCGTATCCCGAAGACGTCGCCCCCGGCGCGGTCCCCGGCGCCCCCCCGTACTGGTGCACCCACCGCCACTGGTGGCCGTACTGGTCATAGAGGCGGCGCTTCTCGGGGTCCGACAGGACCTCGTAGGCCTCGTTGATCTCCTTAAAGCGCGCCTCCGCCCCTTTGTCCCCGGGGTTGCGGTCGGGGTGGTAGCGCAGCGCCAGCCGCCTGTACGCCGCCCGGATCTCCTCCTCGCTGGCGTTGCGCCCCACCCCCAGCACCTCATAGTAGTCCCTCGCCATGCCACCCCTCCTCCCCCAGCCTAGCACGTGATATGAGTCGTGTCAAGATTGTTGTTCTTCCTTGTAAGAATCCTCTTGACATTCTCCGTCGCATGTGGTACACAGGGGGTAGAGGGCTGGGAGTGACCCGGCCCGGAGAAGGAGGTGAGTGCGATGGTCCTGCGTCGTTGGGATCCGTTCCGGGAGCTGGAGGCTGCGGCCCGGCGGATGGAGCGTCTGATCGACGAGGTCTTCCACCCGGCCCGTCCCCTCCTGGCCGTCCAGGAGGCCTGGGCGCCCAGCCTGGACGTGTACCAGGAGAGGGACAGGGTGGTGGTCAAGGCCAACATCCCCGGGGTCTCCCCCGAGAAGATCGACGTCAGCTTCCAGGAGAACGTCCTCACCATTGAGGGGGAGGTACAGCAGGAGAAGGAGGTCAGGGAAGAGGACTACCTCCTGCGGGAACGGGCCTACGGCTCCTTCCACCGGAGCATCACCCTCCCCGCCGGCCTGGACACCCAGAAGGCGGAGGCCCGCTACGAGAACGGGGTCCTGACCATCACCATCCCCCGCCTCCCTGAGGCCCAGCGCCGGTCCATCAAGGTCCATGTGGGGAAGACGGTCGAGGGGGGCAGGGCCTAACTCCCACCGGTCCCCACACCCTTTGTTCCCCCTCTCCCCCCGGGGAGAGGGGGAAACACTATTCCGGGGGACGCCCCCGGAAAGAGGGCTTTGCGACGGGCTCTCGGCCTACCCCGGGGACCCCCTCAGCCCCTGCCACGCCGGCGTCGTCAGAAGGGCTGCCACCTGGCGCCGGCTGGGCACCCCCGCCAACCCCGGCCGTCTCACACAGAGGGCCCCTGCCGCCGAGGCCCACAGCGCCGCCTCCCGCGCCCCACACCCCTCCCCCAAGCGGAGGAGGAACACCGCCGCAAAGACGTCCCCCGCCCCCGTCGGGTCCACCTCCTCCACCGGCACGGTGGGGACCGGCGACGCCACACCCCTCTCCCAGAGGATGGCCCCCGCCCTGCCCATGGTCATCACCACCAGGGGCACCCGCCGGGCCCACAGGGTAAACCACCCGGGGTCCTCCACATCCTCCCGGGAGGCGATAAGGACGTCCAGGCCGTCTAAGGGGAAGCCGTCGGGGAGGGGACAGGGATACACAATGCCCTCGGGGGACCAGGCCCGGAGCCACCCCTGGATGGCGGCGGCCAGCGTGGCCCGGGGGAAGAGGCCGATGAAGGCCGGGGAAACCTCCTGGGCAACGGGGGCCAGCAGGACGAGGGAGGCCTGCCGCCACGCCTCGGGCAGGTCCTCCGGCTCCAGGGATGGGGCCCTGGCCAGGAGGCGCTGCCGCCGCCTACCCCCTTCATAGAGGTTCACAAAGGTCGTACCGGTGGGGCCCCTCTTGCAGACGACCTCCACCCCCCGACCTCGGGGCACACCCCGCCCTGCGGTGAGGAGGGCTGTCGCCACACCCCACCGGGCTGCCGTCCGGGCGGCGTACACCGCGGCCCCACCCCACCGCCAGCCCCCCGGGGTCAGGTCCCGCACAGCATGGCCGACGGCCAGGAAGGCGGGGGGGGTGGTCTCCCCCTCACGGGGTCTGCGGGGAGGCGCCATGGCCCTCTCCGGGGGAGGGCTGGGGAGGCCGTTCCGCCTCCACCCCTTTCCTGGGAGGGCCTGCGGGGTGCTCTGGACGGGGAGGGCGCCGGGCTCGCCCTTTGGGCAGCACGGTGACCTTCCTCATCTCCCCCTCCCCTACGCTCTCCGTCTTGACCGCGGGGTGATTGGCCAGGGTGAGGTGGATGATGCGCCGCTCGAAGGGGGGCATGGGCTCCAAAGAGATGGGACGCCCCGTCTGGGTGACCCTCTCGGCCACCCTGAGGGCGAGGTTCTGCAGGGCCTTGACCCGCCGCTCCTTGTAGTGCTCTACGTCCAGGATCACAGGGGCCTCCTGCTCCCCCAGACGGCGGGCGACGAGGATGTTCACAATAAACTGCAGGGCCCGCAGGGTCTCCCCCTTCCGCCCGATGAGGAGGCCCGCATCCTCCCCGCTGATCTCGATGACAGGGCTGTTGGGGGAATCGGGCCTGTGTTGGCCCAAGGAGGCTGTCCCCGAGACGCCCATGGCCTTCAGGAGGGCGTCCACCACCTCCTTGGCGACGGCGGCGGCTGGGGGAAGGGACGCCTTGGGGCGGCGGTGCACCCGCACCCGGGCCAACTCGGACCCGAACCCCAGAAAACCCGGCTTCCCCCGCGAGATCACCTCCACCTCCACCTCATCCCGCGACGCCTCCAGCTGGCGTAGGGCGATCTCTATCGCCTCCTCTACCGTTTTCGCCGAGACCTCTACCTGATCCCGCTGTGCCATGGCATACCTAACCCCTTATGGAGAGTGCGGTGGCTTCCCCTGGCCCTCCCCCGCCCTGGTCCCTCCTCCCGACGGGGAGGGGTGGGCCTGCTGGGGGGCGGGGCTTTCCTTGGGCCGGCGCTTCCATAACTCCTCCAGACCCCCCCAACCCGTGATGAAGTACTGCATCACAATGCCCACCACGTTGGACACCACCCAGTACAAAGCGAGACCGCTGGGGAACCGGAAAGTGAAGAGGATGAACATAAAGGGCATCATCCAGAGGAGCATCTGGTTCATCTGCTGCTGACGGGGGTCGGGGGTGGGATAGGTGCTCATCTTCTGCTGCACCCACATGGACAGCCCTACCAGCAGGGGGAGGAAGGGGGTCGGGTCGGGGGTCCCCAGGTTCAGCCAGAGGAAACGGTTGTCCAGGGGGATCTGTTGATGGAGGAGGGGGAGCCAGGGGTAAAGGCGCTTGGAGAGGGCGAGAAGGGAGTCGGGGGTGGAGGGCACCGCCTCCACCAGGGTCTGGTAGAGCCCGATCCATATGGGGAACTGGATAAGCAGGGGCCCCAGACACCCCAGGGGGTTCACCCCCGCCTGGCGGTAGAGGCGCATGGTCTCCTCCGACCGCTTGCGGGGGTCCTTGGCGTAGCGCTTCTGGATCTCCGCCAGCTTAGGTTGGAGGTCGGCCATCGCCTTGCTCTGCTTCAACTGCTTGAGGGTGAGGGGGAAGGTGACAAGGCGGATGATGATGGTGAAGAGGATGATGGCAACCCCCAGGTTGTGGCCGACGAGGGCATAGAGCAGCACCAGGCTGTTGACCATGGGCCTCAGGATACCCTCGTTCCACAGGAGAGCCAGAGACTCCACCGGGCCCTTCCGTTCTCTAACCCAGGGGGCCTGACCCGCTCCAGGGCCGCAGGGTCACCGCGGCGATGGGGACGGCAGGGGATGACCGGAGCCCCCTCTCTGCCATGTGACAATACCAGAAAGAGGGGAGGGCGTCAATCGCACGGGGCGCCTTGAACACCCCCCACCCCTGTGCTACCCTGACCTGGGAAGTGCATGCGGGCGACCACTGTGTCCATCACCCTCTTCCCCCCCTTTCGTCGCCGCCTCCCTAAGGCGTGGCTGGTCCGGGTGGTGCATACCGCCCTGGCCGTCGCCCCCCAGGAGGGGGAGGGGGTGGTGGACCTGGTGGTTGCCGATGACGAGACGGTCCGCCGCCTCAACAGCGCCTACCGGGGGCTGGAGGAGGCGACCGATGTGCTGGCCTTCTCCTTTACCCACGCCGGCCCCTATGAGGGGGAAGGGGAGCCCCCACCTTACGACCCCTCCCCATGGCCCCTGCCCCCCGGGGTCAGGCTTCTAGGGGAGGTGGTCCTCTCCTACCCCCAGGCCGCGCGTCAGGCCCGCCGCGCCGGCCGTCCCATCCGGGAGGAGGTGGCCCACCTGGTCGTCCACGGCGTCCTCCACCTGCTGGGCTACGACCACCACACGCCCGAGGGGGAGGCGTTCATGCAGGGGTTGGAACGGAAGGCGTTGGCGGCCCTCTTTCCCAAGGGGGGGGGATGACGACCCAGGGGCTGGTCCTCTACCGCAAATACCGCCCCCGCCGCTTCAGCGAGGTGGTGGGGCAGGAGTGGATCGTCCGGGCCCTCCGCCAGGCGGTGGCCCAGGGGAAGACCGCCCACGCCTACCTCTTCGCGGGACCCCGGGGCACCGGGAAGACCACCCTGGCCCGCATCCTGGCCAAGGCGGTGAACTGCCTCTCCCTCCAGGACGGGGAGCCATGCAACGCCTGCGCCCCCTGTCAGGCCATCGACCAGGGCGACCCCTTCCTCCTGGTAGAGATGGACGCCGCCAGCCACAGGGGTATTGAGGACGTGCGGGCCCTGCGGGAGGCGGTGCTCACCCTTGGGCAGGGGACAGGGCGCTTCCGGGTGTACATCCTGGATGAGGCCCATATGCTCACCACCGAGGCCTTTAACGCCCTCTTGAAGACCCTGGAGGAACCCCCACCCCACGTGGTGTTCGTCCTCTGCACCACCGAGGCCTATCGTCTCCCCCCCACGGTGGCTTCCCGCTGTCAGCGCTACGACTTCCAGCGCCTTTCCCCGGAGGCCGTGCTCCGGCGTCTGGAGTTTATCGCCCAGCAGGAGGGGTGGGGGGTGAGCCCGGAGGCCCTCCGCCTCCTGGCCGCCGCCGCCCGGGGGAGCCTCCGGGATGCCTGCAACCTGCTGGAGCAGGCCGTCACCACCTTCGGGCCGGAGGTGGACGCGCGGGGTGTCCGGGAGATGCTGGGGGTCCGGGAGAACCCCTTCGCCCTCCCCCTTCTGGAGGCCCTGAGCAGGGGGGATGGGGCCGGGGCCCTAACGGCCCTGGCCCAGGGGATATCGGCGGGCGATGGCGACCCCCGGGCGTTCCACGGCGCGGTGATGGACCTCCTCCGCACCGCCCTCCTTCTGAAGGCGGGCGCCCCTGTGGACGACGCCCCCCCCTCGGTGGTGGAGGCGCTCCGCCCCCTGGTGGCCCCCTGGCCATGGGAACGCCTCCTGGCGGTGGTGCGGGCGTGGGGGGGTGTAACCTTTCGGGGGGATGCCTTCTCCCCCCTTCCCCTGGAGCTGGCCGTCGTGGAGGCCTTGACCGGCCCCTCCCCTTCCCCTCTTCCCCCTCCCCCCCCTGTCCCCCCCCAACCCAACCCCCCTTCCCAGGAACGGGGCGACCCCCGCTGGCGGGAGCTGTGCCGGGCCCTGGAGCGGGTCCGCTTCAAACGCTTCCCCTTGGGCCCCCTCCTGCGGGGCTGTGCCCACTACGCTCTGGAGAACGACACCCTGGTGGTTTTCTTCCGCCACAGGACCCACTGGGAGAGGTTGCGGGATGAACTGGAGCACCCGGCCAGCCGCGCCGCCCTGGAGGAGGCGATGGCCAGGGTTTTTGGACGCCCCTACAAGGTGCGCCTGGAGCTGACCACGGCTGGGGAGGACACCCCGAACACCCGTCCCCACGGCCACCTGGTGCGCACCGCCCTGCAACTGGGTGGGCGCATCATTGGCGAACACCCCATCAAGGGGGAGGAGGCGCCATGAACCGCAATCTGCTGAAGCAGGTGCAGGCCCGTCTGGCGAAGGTCCAGCAAGAGCTGGAGACGCTGACGGTGGAGGCGTCGGCGGGAGGGGGAGCAGTGAAGGTGGTGGTCACCGGCCGCCTCCGCCTGCAGAAGGTGAGCATTGACCCCTCGGCCGTGGACCCGAACGACCCCACCCTCCTGGAGGAGATGGTGCAGGCGGCGGTCAACGAAGGGCTGCAGAAGGCGGAGGAGATGGCCGCCCAACGCCTCGCCCAGGCGACAGGGGGCCTGAAGGGCCTCGGCCTGTGAGGAGCGATGGCCCCGCTGGAGATCCTCCCCTCCGTCCCCCAACCCATCGCCCGGCTGATCCATGAGCTCAACAAACTGCCGGGCATCGGCCCCAAGACGGCCCAGCGGCTGGCCTACCACATTATCCGCCTCCCCCCCCAGGAGGCCCGCGCCCTGGCCGAGGCGATTCTGGCGGTGAAGGAGCAGGTGCACCTGTGCGCCCGCTGCCAGAACCTGGCCGATCGGAGCCCCTGTGCCATCTGCGCCGACCCGACGCGGGAGTCTTCCCTCCTCTGTGTCGTCGAGCAGCCCCTGGATGTGCTGGCCCTGGAGCGGAGTGGTGTGTACAGGGGCCTGTACCACGTCCTCCATGGCACCCTCTCCCCCCTGGAAGGGGTCGGCCCCGATGACCTGAAGATCAAGGAGCTGCTGGCGCGTCTTAGGGAGGCGCCGGTGCGGGAAGTCATCCTGGCCACCAACCCCACCCTGGAGGGGGAGGCGACGGCAATGTACCTGTACCGCCTCCTGGCCCCCTTGGGGATACGCCTGACCCGTCTGGCCCGCGGCCTCCCCGCAGGGTCCGAGGTGGAGTACGCCGACGCCCTTACCCTCCAGAGGGCCCTGGAGGGCCGTCAGGAGGTGACGGGAAACTCCTAAGACAGGAGTCATCGTGGTGGAAGACCTTCCCTTGTCCCCATATCGCGTCCTAGACCTGACATGGGAGCACGCCAGCCTGTGTGGACGCCTTCTGGGGGACATGGGGGCCGAGGTCCTGAAGGTGGAGCCCCCAGGGGGGGACCCGGCCCGGCGGCGGCCCCCTTTCTACGGGGATACCCCTCATGGGGACCGCAGCCTTACCTTCTGGTTCTACAACCTCAACAAGCGGGGGGTGACCCTGGATATCACCACCGCCGATGGGCAGGCCCTCCTGAAGCGTTTGGCGGCCCAGGCGGATGTGCTCCTGGAGTCCTTCCCTCCGGGGACGATGGAACGGTGGGGCCTGGGGTACCACGACCTTTCCCCCCTTAACCCCCGCCTTATCTACACCCGCATCACCGGCTTCGGCCAGACCGGTCCCTACGCCTCCTTTGAGGCGCCGGACATCGTTGTCCAGGCCATGGGGGGGTTGATGTTCATCACGGGCGACCCGGACCGCCCGCCCCTCCGCATCTCCTTCCCCCAGGCCTACCTCCACGGGGCGGCGGAGGCGGCGGTGGGGACCCTCATCGCCCTTTGGGAGCGGCACACCTCCGGCCTGGGCCAGCAGGTGGACGTCTCGAGCCAACAGGGGGTGGTGTGGTCCCTCATGAACGCCACGGTGACGTGGGACCTGAACCGGAGGAACATCACCCGCCAAGGGGCGGAGCGCCTATTGGGGACGGTCCGTTTCCGGCTGAACTGGGAGTGCAAAGACGGGTACGTCTGCTTCCGCCTGGGGACGGGGCGGGTCGGCGGCCCCTCCACCCGGGCCCTGGTGCGGTGGATGGAGGAGGAAGGGGCTGCCCCGGACTACCTCTCCCTCTTCGACTTCGAGGGGCAGGAGATCCACCGGCTGGCCCAGGAGGAGGTGGACCTGCTGCAGGCCCCCATCGCCGACTTTTTCCGGGGGAAAACCAAAGCCGAGCTCTTTGAGGGGGCGCTGCAGCGGCGCATTATCCTCTATCCCGTGAGTACCATGCAGGACCTGGCGGAAAACCGTCACCTGCGGGAGAGGGGCTTCTTCCTCCCCGTCTACCACCCGGAGCTGGGAAAGGAGATCCTCTACCCGGGCCTGGTGCCCCGCCTCACCGCCACCCCCCTACGGGTCCGGCGGCGCCCCCCTCTCCTGGGGGAGCACAACCGGGAGGTGTTCTGCGGGGAGGTGGGCCTCTCGCCCGAGGAGCTGGCCCTCCTGCAGGGCCGAGGTGTCATCTAGGGGGGGACCGATGCATTCCAGCATGATCAGCAAGATCGAGAAGGCCCGCCGCTATGCCCAGGAGCGGGAGCGGGTGACCTTCCAAAGCTTCACCGCCACCTTCCGCGGGGAGCACAACACCTACACCGTGACCTTCGAGGCGGGGCGGTGGGGGTGTACGTGCCCCTTCTTCATCCGCCACCGGACGTGCAGCCACACGATGGCCCTGGAGCACATCCTGGGGGAGATGGTGACGCCCCCCGGGGAACCCCTATCCCCCTGACGGGGGTTACCCCTCCCAGCGCCGGAAAACGACGCAGGCGTTCTGGCCCCCGAAGCCAAAAGAGTTGGACAGCACCACCCGCACCTCTTGGCGCCGGGCCACCCAGGGGACGTAGTCCAGGTCACAGGCGGGGTCGGGGAACTCCAGGTTAATGGTGGGGTGGATGGTCCCCGTGAGGATGCTCTGGATACAGGCCACCGCCTCCATCGCTCCGGCGGCCCCCAGGCCGTGCCCGATCATGGACTTGGTGGCGCTGATGGGGGTCCGGTAGGCCTTCTCTCCGAACACCCTCTTGATGGCCAGGGTCTCAATGGCATCGTTCAGGGGTGTGGATGTGCCGTGGGCGTTGATGTAGTCCACCTCCTCGGGCGTCACCCCGGCGTCGGCCAGGGCCGCCCGCATGGCCAGGGCTGCCCCCTCCCCCATCTCGTCGGGCTGCACCAGGTGGAAGGCGTCGGAGGTGACCCCATACCCTGCCACCTCCGCCAGGACCCGCGCCCCCCGGCGCAGGGCGTGCTCCTCCGACTCCAGCACCAGGATGGCCGCCCCTTCGGCGGGGACAAAGCCGTCCCGCTGGGCGTCGAAGGGGCGGCTGGCCTTCTCCGGCTCTTCGTTGCGGGTGGAGAGGGCCTTCATGACGCAGAAGCCGGCCAGGCCCAAGGGGCTGATGCCCGCCTCTGTCCCCCCGGTGAGCATGACGTCCGCCCGCCCCTGCCGGATCACCTCCGCCGCCTCCCCGATGGCCTGGGTGGAGGCGGCGCAGGCGGTGATGCAGGTGCTCGTATACCCCTTCAGCCCCAGGAGGCGGCTCACGTTGGCCGCCGCCATGTTGGGCAGGATCATGGGGATGAAGAAGGGGGAGACGCGCATCCCCCCTTTGCTTATCAGGATGCGGCACTGCTCTTCCGTGGTGGGGAAGCCGCCGTTGCCGTTGCCCAGAAACACCCCACACCGGGTGCGGTCCTCCTTGTCCAGGTTCAGCCCCGCATCCCGCACCGCCTGATAGGCGGCGGCGACGGCCAGCTGGCTGAACCGGGCCATGCGCCGGGCCTCCCTCTTGTCCATCCAGTCCTCGGGGACGAACCCCTTCACCTCCCCGGCGATCCGGCAGGGGAACTCGGAGGCGTCGCACAGGGTGATGGGGCCGACCCCCGATCTCCCGGCCACTAACCCCTCCCAAAACTCCTGTACCGAAAGGCCCAGGGGGGTAAGAGCCCCCATTCCTGTCACCACGACCCGCCGGCGCTTCTGCATAGCGTTCTCCTTCCTTCCTTATGGTGTCACCGGTTGCTGGGGGATAGGAGGGTACACCTCGGGGGCGATCCCCAGCGTTACCTCCCGCACCTCCCCTGCGACGAAGAGGGAGCCGGTGGCGAGGATCAGGTCCTCCTGCCCCGCCGCGTCCATGGCCCTCCGGAGGGCCTCCGGCACACTCCCGCAGGGGACCCCCTCAAGGCCGTAGGAGGCCAGGACCGCCTGGAGGCGCTCCACAGGGGTTGAGCGGGGGTGGCGGGAGCGGGCCAGGAAGATGCGGGAGGCCAGGGGGGCTATAGCCCTGACCATGCCGGGGATGTCCTTGTCCGCAGAGGCCCCGAACACCACCAGCACACGCCCCTTTCCCAGGTAGTCCCGCACGGCTTCCCCCAGCCGCTCCACCGAGTATGGGTTGTGGGCCCCGTCGACTACCACCAGGGGGCGACGGCGCACCACCTCCAGGCGGGCAGGCCACTTCACCCGGCGGAACCCCTCCACTATGGCCTCGTCGGCGATCTCCACCCCTTGCCGGCGCAGGTGCTCTACGGCCGCCAGGGCGCAGGCGGCGTTCTCCAGTTGGTAGGCCCCGAGCAAGGGGAGCCATCCCACAAAGCGGCCCCGGGGCCCTTCGACCACAAAGTGCTGACCCCCCAGGTCCCAGAGGAGCCGCCACCAGCGGTACTCCCGCTCCACCTCGGTGAGGGGGGCGCCCACGGCCTCGGCGCGGCGGCGGATCTCCTCCAGGGCAGGTCCCCTCTGGGGGGCGGTGACAGCCCGGCTCCCCGGCTTGATGATGCCCGCCTTGTCCCGGGCGATCTGGCCCACGGTGTCCCCCAGGATATCGGTGTGGTCCAGGCTGATGGAGGTGATGATGCTGACCAGGGGAGGGGGCACCACGTTGGTGGCATCCAGGGTGCCTCCCACCCCCACCTCCAGCACCTGAATATCACACGGCGCATCCCGGAAGGCCACAAAGGCCATCGCCGTCAGGAACTCGAAGGTGGTGACCCGGCTCCCCTCGGAGGCCAGGGCCTCCGCGGCCGGGCGCACCCTCTCCACCAGCTCGCCGAAGGCCGCGGGGGAGATAGGGGTAAGGCCGAAGCGGATCCGCTCGCAGAAGGTGTGGAGGTGGGGGGAAGTATAGAGCCCCACCCGGTATCCGGCGGCGGTCAGGATGCTGGCCACCATGGCCGCCGTGCTCCCCTTCCCCTTGGTCCCCGTGATGTGCACGGTGGGGAGGGCCTTGTGAGGGGAACCCAAACGCTCCACCAGGGCGTGCATGCGGCTCAGGTCGTAGCGGGGGCGCTGGCCTGAGGGTACGCTTACGCGCTCCCAATCGGCAAGGCGCAGGAGGTAGTGAAGGGCGTCGCGGTAGCCCACACCTGACCTCACCCCTGCCAGGGTATCAGGATGGGATATCAACGCAAAGGGGGCTTCCGGGCCAGGTGGAGGGCCACCACCCCCCCGCCCAGGGGGCGCTCCACCTCCACCCCCAGCCCCACACCCTCCAGGGCCCGGGAGAGCTCCCCAAGGGTCAGGAAGTCCTGAACGGAGGTGGACAGGTAGCGGTAGGCGGCCGGGGCGCCACCAATGACCCCACCCAGGAGGGGCACCAGCCACCGTATGTAGAGGCGTACGGGCAAGGACCGGAGGCCGCCCCGGGGGCGCACCAGCTCCAGGGAGAGGAGGAGGCCGCCCGGGCGGAGGACGCGGGCCATCTCGGCCAGGCCAGCCTCCAGAGAGGCCAGGTTGCGCAGGACAAAGGCGCTGGCCACGCCGTCGAAGGCACCATCGGCGAAAGGGAGGTGGAGGGCATCGGCGGCGACCAGGAGCAGGGGCCAGCGGCCTCCGGTCTTGGCCCGGGCCCGCGCCAGCATGGCCGGGGCGAAGTCCACCCCCACCACGGTGCGGGCGCCCCTGCGCAGGAGGGCCAGGGCCAGGTCACCGGTGCCGGTGCCCACGTCCAGCACCAGCGCCCCCTGGGGACGGGCCAGGGTGGCCCCCAGGGCCCGCCAGCGCTGGTCCATCCCCATGGTCATCAGACGGTTGAGGAGGTCATAGCGGGGGACGATGCGCTGGAACATGGACCGCACCGCCCACGCCCGCTCCTCGGCGGGGACCATCCCACTCCCCTGCGCCATGGTAGCCCTGAAGACCCTACCCCAGGAGCGCCCGCAGCCCGTCCCGGGGGTCCAGAACCCCCAGGTAGGTGTCCCCGTCCACCACCACGACCACCGGCGCCTCCTGGAGGTGGCGCAGCACCTCCCCCACCGTCTGGTCCACCCGGACCACCGGTGCCGGCGCCAGGGGCAGGCGGGTGTCGGCGCCCGCGGCTATCCGGGCGATGTCCACCACCCCCACCACCCTCCCGTTATCGGCGCACGGTGGGAAGAGGAGGCCGTAGGTGCGGGCGTGGCGGAGGGCCTCCTCAGGCGGGGCCTGGGCCGGCACAGGGGGGATGCGCCGCAGGCGGGCCAGCAGCGGGGAACGGGCCAGGGGACGGGCCGCCTCGGGGGGAGAGCGCCCCTGCCCCAGGAGAAGGCGCTGCTCCACCCAGAGGGCAAGGACCATCAGGGCCCCCGTCAGATAGAGGGCCACGGCCGGCAGACTGACCAGGAGGTCCAGGGGAGTTCGGATAACCCCTAGGAAACGGACCCCACCCAGGGCCTGGGTGAGCCAGAGGAGCCCGTAGAGGAGCAGGTACAGGGCGGTGGCGGCCAGGAAGGCCCCTCTCCTCTCCGCCGGCACAGCCTCCCCCGCTAACCACGGCGGAACCGCACGATCACTTGGTCATTGGCATCGGTGAGGGTCGCAGCCCCCTGACAGGTGACAACAAACTGGTGGGAACCACCTCTGGCAAGGGTTGCCGAGGCCGGGCTCACGGAGCAGGTAAGGCCGTCCTGGTGGCTCAGTACCGCAGATACTGTTAGGGGGGCGTCCCCGATGTTCTCTATAGTGAACCGGATGCGGGCGGTACCCCCGGGGAAGAGGATGTAGGCGTTCACGTCGTTCCCGGCCGGGTTCACATAGGAGAGGGAGCGCAGTTTGACGGGCTCACCGGCCCCCTGCTTCAGCCGCAGGCGGGCGAAGACCACCCCGTCCCTGGTCAGGGAGACATCGTTCTGAAACGGCCCCACCTCGGCCCCCGCCGGGACGCTCTCCGTCCACACGAGGTCCGTCTCCCGTCCCGGGTCGACCGTCGCGAGGGTCATGGGCCCTGTCTCGAGCCCTCCTCCAACCGCCCTCGGGTTCCCTCCCATCTCCACCCGGGCGGCGCCGTAGCCGGAGGCGACGTTGCGCACGGTGACCCCTTGGCCCACGCTCATCCCCGGGAACAAAGCCCGGACCATGCCCGTGGAGGTGATCTTTTCCAGTTTCCCCGGATCGCCGCCCAGGTGCAGGGTCACCTCTATGGGGACATCCGGCGGGAGGGGCTCCCCGGCACCCTGGTGCAGGGCGGCGGTCCCCACGGTGACCACGGCAAGGGCGATGACGGCGACGACCGACAACACCCATGGCCGCCGCATGGGCCCCTCCCTCCAGGACACCGCCACAGTATCACCCCTCCATCCCTTCTGTCAAGTCCCCCGGACTGAGGTTGGGACACGAGTTGGGACAGGGGGAGGGGGGACCTCCTTACCGGATAGAATGACGAGCGGGTTCAACCCTATCCCAGGAGGTCCCCCATGGCTCACCGTATCCCCATGCGGGCATTTATGCAAGCCCTCTTTGCGGA
>Ga0079992_139945_pt1 | contig 101504 bp, 105 predicted proteins | sample FaiFalFF_MnMetaG_3_FD_69197 | JGI IMG/M metagenome (GOLD analysis project Ga0079992, IMG submission 69197) | Freshwater microbial communities from Yellowstone National Park, Wyoming, USA - Fairy Falls B (FF_Mn_B) MetaG (SPADES assembly) (version 2) | ecosystem: Environmental > Aquatic >...
CCTCCAGGAGGGGGGCGTGGGCCTTCAAGGCCTCGGGAAAATCGGGCAGAAAGCGGGTGTCCAGCCGCAGCATGGGGTCAGTCTACCCCACCCGCCCCCTGGGGGAGCACCTACGTCCCCGTGAGCCAAGCCGCCGAGGAAGCCTTCGTGCAGGGGGGCCCGCCGCGCCCGGGAAGGGGTCCTCATCCTCCTTCCCGAAGGCCTACTTCCTCTTCCCCGGGGAGAAGGGGCGGCCCGTCTGTGGCAAGCCCCCCGGCCTGGAGCGGGCCCTCCGCCACCGGGGCCTCCTCCTGGGCCACGGGCTCAGGCTGGTGGTGGTGCGGGGCCACGAAACCCCCCGCTTTGCCGGAGAATAAGGGCATGGGCTACGTGCCGCCCCCCGCCCCCCAGCACGGCCTCGAGGAGGGCCCCGTCCTCCTCAAGGACGGGCGCACCGCCCTCCTTCGGCGGGCCAGCAAGAAGGACCTGCCCCTCTTCATAGACTTCCTCAGGCGGCTTTCCCCGGAGTCCCTGCGTATGCGCTTCTTCTCCCCCATCTCCCCGGAGAAGGCGGCGGAGCTCCTCCTCTCGGCCAAGCCCGAGGAGGAGAAGGTGACCCTCATCGTCCTGACCGGGGAGCCCCAAAGGATCGTGGCCACGGGGGAGTACGTGCGCCTGAAGGGCCAGGACACCGCCGAGGTGGCCTTTTTGGTGGACGACGCCTACCAGGGCAAGGGCCTGGGCACCCTGCTTCTGGAAAGGCTCGCCCTCATCGCCGCCAAGCGGGGCGTGAGGCGCTTCCAGGCCTTCACCCTGGCGGAAAACCGGCCCATGCTGAACGTCTTCATGGAAAGCGGCTTCCAGGTCAAGGCCCACCGGGAGGGGGGCGAGGTGGAGGTGGAGTTTGAGATCGTCCTGACGGAGAAGGCGGCGGAGCGCTTTGAGTGGCGGGAGAAGGTCTCCACCATCGCCAGCCTCCACCCCTTCTTCTTCCCCAAGGGGGTGGCCGTGGTGGGGGCCAGCCGCGACCCGGAGAGCATCGGCTACCGGGTGGTGGAAAACCTCATCTTCGGCCGCTTCCAGGGACCGGTCTTCCCCGTCAACGAGGCCATCGGCAAGGAGGGGGGGACGGTGGGGCCCCTGCTGGCCTACCCCGGCCTGGAGCGGGTTCCCGGCCCCGTGGACCTGGCGGTGATCGCCGTGCCCAAGGAAAGGGTGGGGGAGGCCCTCGAGGCCTCGGGCCGCCGGGGGGTGCGGGGGGTCATCGTCCTCACCACGGGCTTCACCCCCGAGGAGGCCAAGGCCTTGGCCGACAAGGCCCGCAGGCTTTCCATGCGCCTCCTGGGCCCGGGTTCTTTGGGCCTCACCCACACCGCCTCCCGCCTGGCGGCGGGCCTCGTCCCCCTGCCCAGAGGGGGGCCATTGGCCATCTCCAGCCAGTCGGGCACCCTGGGCCGGGCGGTCATCGCCTACGCCGAAGGGATGGGGCTTGGGGTCTCGGCCTTCGTCTCCCTGGGGGCCAAGGCCGACATCTCCTCCAACGACCTCCTGCAGTTCTGGGAGGAGGACGAGGCCACCCAGGTGATCCTCCTCTACCTGGAGAGCTTCGGCAACCCCAGGCGCTTCTCCCGCCTGGCCCGGCGGATCGGCAAGAGGAAGCCCATCCTGGCCGTCCACCCCTCCCGGGACCCCTTGGTGCGGACCCTCTTCGCCCAGGCGGGGGTGGTGCGGGCGAATAGCCTGGAGGAGGCCTTTGACGTGGCCGCCCTCCTCGCCTTGGGCCGCCTCCCGGAAAACGGCCGGGTGCGCCTCATATCCAACGCCTCCGGCCCCTCCAACCTGGCCCTCGAGGCCCTGAAGGAGGGCGGCCTGGAGGTGGAGCACGTGGACCTGGGCTCCGAGGCCCGGGCCGAGGCCTTCCAGAAGGCCCTCCGGGAGGCCCTGGAAAGCGAGGCGGGGAGCGTCTTCCTCCTCTTCGTCCCCATGGGCTTCGCCAAGGAAGAGGAGGTCCTGGCCCTGGTGCGGGAGGCAGAGAGCCCCAAGCCCCTCCTGGCCTCCTTCCTGGGCGTGGAGGGCCCTCGGGCCAGGCTCCTTCCCGGGGCCGTCCTCTATCGCTTCCCCGAGTCGGCGGCCATCGCCTTAAGCCGGGCCTGGGCCTACCGGAGGTGGCGGGAGGAGCCCCTCCTTTTCCCCGACTTCCCCGACCTGAAGCTGGAGGAAGCGAGAAGGCTTCTTGAGGGGAAGAGGCGCCTGAGCCCGGAGGAGGCCCGGGCCCTCCTTTTGGCCTTCGGCCTGCCCCTGGGGGAGGGCGAGGGGCTCCGCCTCCGCCTCACCGCCACCCCCCACCCCCTCTTCGGCCCCGTCCTGACCCTCCTCCTCCCCACCCCCCTGGGGGAGACCCCTTTGGGCCTCCGCCTCAGCCCCCTCACGGAAAAGGACGCCCAGGAGCTTTTAAGGCCCCTCGAGGGGCACGTGGACCCCGGGCCCTACCGGGAGATCGTCCTCCGGGTCTCCCGCCTCCTGGAGGAGTTCCCCCAGGTGGAGCGCCTGGAGCTTGAGCTTTCCGGCCCCCGGGTGGCCCGGTTTGAGGTGGCCCTTGGAGATCGCTAGCCCCAAAAACCCCCGGGTGAAGGCCCTGGCCGCCCTGAAGGAGAGGAAGGAGCGGGAGCGGGCGGGCCTCTTCCTGGTGGAGGGAAGAAGGGAGGTGGAAAGGGCCCTCCAGGCGGGCCTGAAGCCGGTCACGGTCCTCCTGGGCCCCAGGGCCACCCCGGCGGAGGAGGCCCTGGCCCAGGGCGAGGTCCTCCGCCTCTCCGAGGAGGCCTTGAAGCGGGTCTCCAGCCGGGAGAACCCCGCCCAGGTCATCGCCGTCTTTCCCATCCCAAGAAGGGCGCTTAAGGAGGTCCGCCTCCCCCAAGACCCCCTGGTCCTGGTCCTCCTGGGCCTGGAGAAGCCGGGGAACCTGGGGGCCATCCTCCGCTCCGCCGACGGGGCCGGGGCCCACCTGGTCCTGGTGGCCGAGGGGGTGGACCTCTATAGCCCCCAGGTGATCCGCAACTCCACCGGGGTGGTCTTCAGCCTGCCCGTCTTCCCCGTGGCCGAGGAGGAGGCGGCCCGCTTCCTGGAGGAGAAGGGCCTTTACCCCGTGGCCGCCACCCCCAGGGGGGAAAGGGTCTACTGGGAAGAGGACTACCGCCGGGGCGTGGCCTTCCTCCTGGGGGCCGAGGACCGGGGCCTGCCCGAGGCCTGGCTCAAGCGGGCCCAGGCCCGGGTGCGGATCCCCATGCGGGGGCGGGCGGACAGCCTCAACGTGGCGGTGAGCGCCGCCCTCCTCCTCTACGAGGCCCTGCGCCAGCGCTCCTTACAAGACCCCCCTCAACCCCCTTGACAAAAGCCCGGCGGGGCCGGAATAATAAGCCTTGGTTTGACACTCTCGCCCTTGGAGCGTCAAAGGAGGGAGTGCGTATGGCTGCGGAGGTGAAGACCGTGATCAAGCCCCTAGGCGACCGGGTAGTGGTGAAGCGGATTGAGGAGGAGCCCAAGACCAAGGGGGGCATCGTGCTCCCCGACACCGCCAAGGAGAAGCCCCAGAAGGGGAAGGTGATCGCGGTGGGCACGGGCCGCATCCTGGAGAACGGGCAGCGGGTGCCCCTCGAGGTCAAGGAGGGGGACATCGTGGTCTTCGCCAAGTACGGCGGCACCGAGATTGAGATCGACGGCGAGGAGTACGTGATCCTCTCCGAGCGGGACCTTCTGGCGGTCCTTTCCTAAAGGAGGTGGGGTATGGCGAAGATTCTGGTTTTTGACGAGGCGGCTCGCCGGGCTCTGGAGCGCGGCGTCAACGCGGTGGCCGATGCGGTGAAGGTCACCTTGGGCCCCCGGGGCCGGAACGTGGTCCTGGAGAAGAAGTTCGGCTCCCCCACCATCACCAAAGACGGGGTGACGGTGGCCAAGGAGATTGAGCTGGAGAACCACCTGGAGAACATCGGGGCCCAGCTCCTCAAGGAGGTGGCCTCCAAGACCAACGACGTGGCCGGCGACGGCACCACCACCGCCACCGTCTTGGCCCAGGCCATCGTCCGGGAGGGCCTGAAGAACGTGGCCGCCGGGGCCAACCCCCTGGCCCTGAAGCGGGGCATTGAGAAGGCGGTGGACGCCGCCGTGGAGAAGATCAAGGCCCTGGCCATCCCCGTGGAGGACCGCAAGGCCATTGAGGAGGTGGCCACCATCTCCGCCAACGACCCCGACGTCGGCAAGCTGATCGCCGACGCCATGGAGAAGGTGGGGAAGGAGGGGATCATCACCGTTGAGGAGTCCAAGAGCCTGGAGACCGAGCTGAAGTTCGTGGAGGGGTACCAGTTTGACAAGGGGTACATCTCCCCCTACTTCGTCACCAACCCCGAGGCCATGGAGGCGGTCCTCGAGGACGCCTTCATCCTGATCGTGGAGAAGAAGGTCTCCAACGTCCGCGAACTCCTCCCCATCCTGGAGCAGGTGGCCCAGACCGGCAAGCCTCTCCTCCTGATCGCCGAGGACGTGGAGGGCGAGGCCCTGGCCACCCTGGTGGTCAACAAGCTCCGGGGCACCCTGAGCGTGGCCGCCGTCAAGGCCCCCGGCTTCGGTGACCGCAGGAAGGAGATGCTCAAGGACATCGCCGCGGTCACCGGCGGCACCGTGATCTCCGAGGAGCTGGGCTTCAAGCTGGAGAACGCCACCCTCTCCATGCTGGGCCGGGCCGAGCGGGTGCGCATCACCAAGGACGAGACCACCATCGTGGGCGGCAAGGGCAAGAAGGAGGACATTGAGGCCCGGATCAACGGCATCAAGAAGGAGCTGGAGACCACCGACAGCGAGTACGCCAAGGAGAAGCTCCAGGAGCGCCTGGCCAAGCTGGCGGGCGGCGTGGCCGTGATCCGGGTGGGCGCCGCCACCGAGACCGAGCTCAAGGAGAAGAAGCACCGCTTTGAGGACGCCCTGAACGCCACCCGGGCCGCGGTGGAGGAGGGGATTGTCCCGGGCGGCGGCGTGGCCCTCCTTCGGGCCATCGGCGCGGTGGAGGAGCTCCTCAAGAAGCTGGACGGGGACGAGGCCACCGGGGCCAAGATCGTGCGCCGGGCCCTGGAGGAGCCCGCCCGCCTGATCGCCGAGAACGCCGGGTACGAGGGCTCCGTCATCGTGCAGCGGATCCTCTCCGAGACCAAGAACCTCCGCCTAGGCTTCAACGCCGCCACCGGGGAGTTCGTGGACATGGTGGAGGCGGGCATCGTGGACCCCGCCAAGGTGACCCGCTCCGCCCTGCAGAACGCCGCCTCCATCGGCGCCCTGATCCTCACCACCGAGGCCGTGGTGGCGGAGAAGCCCGAGAAGAAGGAGTCCACCCCCGCCCCCGCGAGCACCGGGGACATGGACTTCTAGCCTGAAGGGACTGGGGGCCGGGCCCTAAGCCCGGCCCCTTTCTCTTTAGGCGCATCCAATGGCTTTTTCCACGCCAAGACCCTTCCCCAAGCTCGGATCCGCCCTCTTGGGGCTTATGCCGGGGCCCCCATGCTGGCTTGCGCCAGCATGTGGAAGGGCTTTTCTGGGGCCCCCACCGCGGCAAAAGCCGCGGTGGGGTACTTAAAAGGGCACCACCTCCTCCCTAGGCCCGCCCCCATTCCCCTGCAGGAAGACCTCCCGGTCCGGCACCAGGTAGGCCCTGTACCCTTCGGCCTCCAAAAGGCCCAAGGCCTCCTCCCCCACCCGGGCCTCCCTCAGGGCGAAGAGGGCCTCGCCAAAAGGCCCCTGCACCCGGAGGTAAACGGGGAGGCTTCCCGGGTGCTCGTCCAGGAGGCTTTTGAGCCGGGCCACCCCCTTCTCGTCCAGTAGGGCGTGGTCCACCTCCACCTCCAGGGCCCTGGGGGCTTCCAGGACCTCCTCGAGGGTCCAGACCGCCTGGGCCAGGACCCTGAGCTCCTCGCCCTTCTCCACCTCCGCCAGGACCAGGAGGGGGATGTCCTCCTTGAGCTTGGGGGAGACCCCCTCGTAGGCCCGGCCGAAGACCACCACCTCCAGGGCCCCCGTCTCGTCGGAGAGGGTGAAGCGGGCCATCATCCCCCCCGAGCGGGTGGGCTTGCGCACCACCTCCTCCACCATGCCGGAAAGGAGGACCTTGGGCCGGCCCGGAAGCCCCCGCACGAACTCGGAAAGCTCCTCTATGGTGCAGCTCGCCACCTCCCTGAGCCCGGGGTAGCGGAGGACGGGGTGGCCGGAGACGTAGATGCCCAGGGCCTCCTTCTCGTAGCGGAGCATGGTGATCTCGTCCAGGGGCGAAGCCTCCACCAAAGGGGGCTCCTCCACCTCGGCGAAGAGGCCCACGAGGCCGTGGCGCCCCCTTTCCCGCACCTCGGCCGCCCAGCGGAGGAGGGGCTCCAGGGAGGCCAGGAGCCTGGCCCGATCCCCGAAGGCGTCCAGAGCCCCCGCCTTCACCAAGGACTCCAGGGCCCTTTTGTTGACCACCTGCTCGGGGAGGCGCTTTAAGAAGTCCCCCAGGCTCTTAAAGGGCCCGCCCCGCTCCCTCTCCTCCAGGATGGCCCGGGCGGCCATCTCCCCCACGTTCTTCACCGCCGAAAGCCCGAAGAGGATCTCCTCCCCCACCACCTTGAAGTCAAAGCCGGAGCGGTTGACGTCCGGGGGCAGAACGGGGATGCCCAGGGCCCGGGCGTCCCGGATGTACTCGGCCACCTTGTCGGAGTCGTGGCGCTCCACGGAGAGGAGGGCGGCCATGAACTCCACGGGGTAGTGGGCCTTCACGTAGGCGGTCTGGTAGGAGAGGAGGCTGTAGGCGGCGGCGTGGGAGTTGTGGACGATGACGTCCTCGGCGATGAAGGTGTGGGTCCCCTCCACGGTGAGGTCAAAGACCTCCTCCTCCCCCAAGGGCTCTATGGCCTCCACCCGGTCCCAGTAGACCTCGGCCTGGGCCAGGCGGAGGAGGGCCAGGTTTCCCGTGAGGGCGGCCAGGCGCTCCAGGGTGGCCCGGGAAAGCCCCAGCCTCCCCCGCCCCGGGCGAAGGAGCCCCTGGGCCAGGCCGGCCTCCTTCAAGAGGGCCGCCACCTGGCCCCGGGAGGCCTCGGCCAAGGCCGCTTTTACGGTGTCCAAAAAGGCGAGGGGGAGGATGTCCTTGGTGCTCCGGCCCGCCGCCTCCCAGGAGGCCAGGAGGGCCTCCAGGTCCCGCCGCCTCTTGCCGATGAGGTGGGGTCCGATGACCTGGGCGAAGCGGTGGGCGGCCTCGAGGCCCCCCAAGAGGTAGACGGCGTACCCCGTGCGCTTCTCCACCAGCCGGCTCTGCAGGCCCAGCCTGAGGAGGAGGTGCTGCACCCCCTCCGCCAGAGCCCGGGAGGCGGTGGCGTAGTGGATGAGGCGGCCCCTGGGGTCCACCCCTCCGTCCCCCGTCCAGAGCCGTCCCAGGAAGCGGGCCACCTCCTCGGGGGGAAGCCGGTAGGCCACCTCCGGCAGGCGCTTTTCCCGGGCGGAAAGCCCCAAAAGCCCCTGCTCCCGCAAGAAGGCCACCGCCCCCGCCTCCCGCCTCCGGTCTTGCCGCCCCACGTAGAGGTGGGCCACGCCCCGGCGCCAGGCCACCCGGGTGCGGGTGTTGGGGAAGCGCTTCAGGGCCTCCTCCATGGCGGCGAGCTCCTCCTCCGAGGAGGTGTAGAGGTAGAAGCCGGAGGGATGGCGGAGGTTGCCCTCGGAAAGGGCGAAGCCCAGGAGGTCCAGCTCGTGGTCCTCGAGGTGGGCCGAAGGCCGGTAGGGCAGGTGGCGGGGCAGGGCCACGTAGTCCCCCGGGGCCAAGGCCCCCAGGGGGCGCCAGCCCTGAGGGGTGTAGAGGGGGTGGTTGGCGGTGGCCTCCAGGACCCTACCCGTGGCGGTGCGGAGGGCGTAGACCCGGGCCCGGCCGCTGGAGAAGGCGGCCACCACCGGCCTCGGCACCAGGCGGAGGCGGTCTTCGTCCAAGGAGACCACCCAGACCCCCTGGGCCTCGCCCCGGACGATCTCCCCCAGGCTCACGACCCTCCCGGTGCGCCAGTCCACCACCTTGGCCCTCGCGGGCAGGCACTTGTTGAAGCCATAGTTGGCGAAGGCCTCCAGCATGTCAAAGAGGCGGTTGGCCTCCTCCTCGGGCACGCCCCGCTCCTTGGCCCCCCGGACGAAGCGCTCCCGGTGGGCCTTCATCTCCTCCACTTTCTTCTTGCCCATGGAGTTGTGGACCACCAGGTCCCCGGCCACGAAGTTGGCAAAGGGGGGCACCCGGAGATCGTAAGTGCGGGCCTTGCCTACGGGCTCTACCGCCACAATGGGATCCCAGAGAACCTGACCTTCAGCAAGGGCCTTGAGGCCTGGATCGGCGAAGGCCTCACCCAGAAGAAGCAGGCGGTGGCGGGAAAGGTGGCGCCGGGGAGATTTTAAGTTAAGGCCACCGGAAAGGTGATTACCCGGGATCCCCACCCTCTCGCCCGCTTCCCTCCAGGAAAGGCCGCTTTTCCCCTTGGCTTCCGAGATGCGATGGGCCACCGAAGGCGGCACAAGGCGGAGGTGCCAGCCCTGTCCCGAAAGCCGCGCCTGGGCTTGGACTTTTAGGGCGTACATCCGCTCCCGCTTGGCCCCCAGGAGGTAAGGACCAACCACCTCCGCAAAACGGAGGATGTCCTCCCGCCCAGAGATCAGGACCTCGTGGGCCCTGGGCCCCCTGGAACGCACCTGGCCCACGATCCCCAAGCGGAGTAGCAGGTGAGCCACGTCCTCCACAAGGGCCAGGCTCGCCGAGCTGTAGGAGATCCGCACCTTCTCCACCGAGCCATCGGTGCTGAAAAGGCGCCCGAGGAAGAGGGCCAGGGCCTCCTTCTTGTAACGGAACACCTCCTCGGGGACCCGCTTCTCCTCCGCCTTTGCCACCATACCGGCCTCCTCCACCAGGCGCTTCACCGGGTCCTGGGCCCCTGGCCTTGGGGCTGAGGTGGCCAGGGTCACCACCCCCGTGGTGGGGTGCACATAGGCCTTGACCTTAGCCCCCAAGGACTCGGCGGACCGCCGGTAAGCAGCCAGGAGCTCCGGGTCCTTGGAGTAGAAATAGGCGTTGGGCTTCGGCCCTTTGGGGTGGGAAACCTTCGTGTTCCCGTCCCCCAGAAGCAGGGCCAAAAGCGTGATGCGCTCCTCGGGCGGGGCCAGGTGCCCACCCGTGGGAAGCTCTGCGGGAACGGCGATGGGGGTGCCCAGGGGCAGGTCACAGAGGGGCTTCCACCCCTCCAGGGTCAGGAGAGGATGGTCGGGAGTGAGGACCAGGGTACGGCCGCTTCTGGTCCTAAGCCGGACCACCTCCCGGACGCCGCTTTCCAGGACCTCCAGCACCGGGACCCGGTAGAAGCGGTAATCGGGCCCAAGGGAGAGAACCTCCATCCCGGGCTTCACCGCCTCTATGGGGACCCTCTGCCCCGTGGCGGCATCCAAGACCAAGCTCCCCTCCGCCAAGCACCGGCGCAAAAGGTCCGCCTCCCCCAGGGAGTACCCCGCCACCTGGGAGGCGATCTGCATGATCTGCTCCTGGTAGACGGGGATGCCGTAGGTCTCGTCCAGGATGGGCCTCAGGTACTTCTCGGCGTGGGGGAACTCGGCGTAGCTCACGGGCTCCTGGCCGTGGTGGCGCCGGATGTAGGTGGGGATGTGCTCCATGGGCCCGGGGCGGTAGAGGGAGACCAGGGCGATGATGTCCTCCAGGCGCCTGGGCTTCAGGCCCCGCACCGTGGCCGTCATCCCCCCGGACTCCAGCTGGAAGACCCCCTTGGTCTCCCCCCGGGAGAGGAGCTCAAAGGTCTTGGGGTCGTCCAGGGGAAGGCGGTCGTAGTCCAGCTCCACGCCTTTGGACTCCTTGACGATCCGCCTGGCCTCGTCCAGGAAGGTGAGGGTGCGGAGGCCCAGGAAGTCCATCTTTAAAAGCCCCAAGGCCTCCACCGCCCCCATGTCGTACTGGGTCACGGGGCGGCCCTCCTGGTCCCGCATGAGGGGCACCAGGTCGGTAAGGGGCTCGGCGGCGATGACCACCCCGGCGGCGTGGACGGAGGCGTGGCGGTTCAGGCCCTCGAGGCGCATGGCCACCTCAATGACCTGGCGGATCCGCTCGTCCTTCTCCATCTCCGCCCTTAGCTCCGGCACCACCTGGATGGCCTCCTGCAGGGGCTTGGGCTTGCCGAACTGGACGGGGATCAGCTTGGCCAGCTCCTCCGCCTTCTTGTGGGGGATGCCGTAGACCCGGGCCACGTCCTTGAGGGCGGCCTTGGAGGCCAGGCTCCCGAAGGTGCCGATCTGGGCCACCTTGTCTTCCCCGTACCGCTCCCGCACGTACTGGATGACCCGGTCCCGCTCCCGGTCGGAGAAGTCGGTATCTATGTCGGGCATGGAGACCCGCTCCGGGTTCAGGAAGCGCTCAAAGAGGAGGCCGAAGCGCAGGGGGTCAATGTTGGTGATGCCCACGGCGTAGGCCACCAGGCTCCCGGCGGCGCTCCCCCTTCCCGGCCCCACGGAGACCCCGTGGCCCCTGGCCCAGTTGATGTAGTCCTGGACGATGAGGAAGTACCCGGGGAAGCCCATGCGCTCAATGACGGAAAGCTCGTAAAGGGCGCGGTGAAGGATGGCCTCGGCGGTCCACTCCCGGACCCCCTCCAGAGGGGGAAGCCGCTTCCTTAGCTCCTCCCAGGCCTTCTCCTCCACCCGGGCCAGGGCCTCGGCCAGGGCTCTTTCGTCCCCGTGGGGGGGCATCGTTCCCAGAAGGCGGAGGACCTCCCGGTAGAAGGCCTCGGTGATGCGGTCGGGGTAGCGCCTTAGGAGGCCCAAAAAGGTGAGCTCCCTGAGGTACTGGGCCTCGGTGCGCCCCTCGGGGAGGGGGAAGCGGGGGATGCGGTAGACCATCTTGTCCCCGATGGGCAGGTCCACGTTGCACATCCGGGCGATCTCCACGGTGTTGTCAAAGGGCTCGTCCCCCCACTCCGCCTCGGGAAACATGGCCCGCATCTCCTCCGGGGTCTTCACGTAGAACTCGTCGCAGGGAAAGCGCCAGCGCTCGGGGTCGTCCAGGGTGGTCTTGGACTGGATGGCGAGAAGGACCTCGTGGGCGCGGGCGTCCTCCTTGCGCACGTAGTGGCCGTCGTTGGTGGCCACCAGGCCCAGGCCGTACTTGCGGGCGAACTCCTTGAGGACCTGGTTGACCTTTTGCTGCTCGGGGAGGCCGTGGTTTTGGATCTCAATGAAGAAGCGGTCGCCGAAGATGGAGAGGTACTCGTTGAGGCGGGCCTCGGCCAGGTCCAGGCGGTCCTGGAGGATGAACTGGGGGATCTCCGCCCCCAGGCACCCGGAGAGGGCGATGAGGCCCTCGGAATGCTCCCGCAGGATCTCCCGGTCAATGCGGGGCTTTTCGTAAAAACCCTCCAGGTAGGCCCTCGAGGCCAGGCGCACCAGGTTCTGGTAGCCGGTGAAGTCCTTGGCGAGAAGGGTGAGGTGGAAGTAGCCGCCGTCTAAGCCCTTCCCCCTCTTGCGGTCAAAGCGGCTCTCCGCCGCCACGTAGGCCTCGTAGCCGATGATGGGCTTCACCCCCATGGCCGTGGCCTTTTTGTAGAACTCCACGGCCCCGAAGAGGTTGCCGTGGTCGGTCATGGCCAGGGCGGGGTCCTCGGGCGTGGTCTCCTTGACCCACTTCAGGAGGTCCTGGAGCTTGGCCGCCCCGTCCAGGAGGGAGAACTGCGTGTGCTGGTGCAGGTGGGCGAACTTGAGCTTGGACCCCATACCCCACCAGTTTAGGGCTTAGACTTGGGGCAGGTGATGGACGCGCCCTTCCTCCAGGAAGAGGCCCTCGAGGCCCTCTTTACCCTAAAGCGGAGCCGGCCCCTCATACCCTTGTTTCCTGTTTCCTTCGGCCTACCATGCCTGGTAGCTTCCCCAGGAACCTTTTGCAGGGGCCCCCATGCTGGCTTGGGCCAGCATGGGGTGGGATTACCCCTCTCCAAGAGGTCCTAGGCGGAATCCAGGCGGAGGACCTTTGGGCCCCATGACCCTAGGCCAGCTTCGGGAAGAGGTCTGGAACTTCCTGGCCCGCCACGACCTGGCCCTCCATCCCACGCCCCCCCACGGCCACCACCCCAACTTCCTGGGGGCCAGGCGGGCGGCGGAAAGGCTCATGGCAACCCCGGAGTTCCAGGGGGCCAGGCTCATCCTGGCGGGGATGGACGCCGTCTTAAAGCCCCTCAGGGAGGAGGCCCTGAAGCGGGGCAAGGCCCTCCTTCTCCCCCACCCCGACCGCCCGGGGGAGTTCCTCCTCCTCAAAGACGTGGACCCCAGGCGGCTCAAGCGGGTGCGGGAGGCCTACCGCTACGGGGTGCGGGCGGAGCTGAAGGGCCAGCCCATCGACCTGGTCCTGATCGGGGCCGTGGCCGTGGACGAGGAGGGGGGCTGGGTGGGCAAGGGCTACGGCTTCCCCCAGGCCTGGCTGGAGGTGGCGGCCCCCTTCGCCACCCTGGCCCACCCGGTCATGGTCTACCCCAGGCTCCCCGTGCCCCCCGAGCGCCGGGTGGACCTGATCGCCACCCCCCAGAGGCTCATCCGGCCCTGAGGCCCAGAAGAAGCCCCCCCACGAAGCTGGCCCCGAAGGGGAGGTTGTGGGTGAGGGTGGAGAGGAGGCGCTCCCAGAGGCTTTTCAGCCCGGGCTGCTGCAGAAGGGGCTCCACGTCCCTTTGGATGCGGGTCCAGTCCACCTGGACGTAGCCCGCCTGGGCCAATAGCTGCAGGGCGATGAAGAGGAGGCCCAGGACGATGGCCAGGGCCCGGCCCACCTTCTTCAGGGCGTAGCCCACGGCGTACCCCGCCAGGCCGCCGAAGGTCACCTGCCCGAGGTAGGGGGTGAGGTCGGGAAGCTCCATCCCCCTCACCCTAGCGGGAAAAGGGCCCCAAGGCAACCCGAGGACACCTAAGGGCCCGCGCTTTGGTTTCGCAACATGGGGTGCCCGAATCGGGGCTAAAGGCTTTTCTGGGGCCCCCACCGCGGCGAAAGCCGCGGTGGGGCACTTAGGCCAGGCCCAGGAGCTCGGCGTTCTCCTTCATGGCGGCGAGGACGAAGGCCATGTGCTCCTCCAGGGGAACCCCCAGGTCCTGGGCCCCCATTTTGATCTCCTCCCGGTTCACCCCCTTGGCGAAGGCCTTGTCCTTGAACTTCTTCATCAGGCTTGGGAGCTCGAGGCCCAGGATGGAGCGGTCGGGGCGCACGTAGACGGCGGCGGTGATGAGGCCGGTGAGCTCGTCCACGGCGAAGAGGGCCTTGGCCATGAGGCTCTTCCTCGGCACCCCCGTGTAGCTGGCGTGGCCCAGGATGGCCTCGAGGACCTCCTCCGGGTAGCCGAGCCGCCTAAGCTCCTCCACCCCCCGGTAGGGGTGGGCCTCGGGGTATTTCTCGTAGTCCATGTCGTGGAGGACCCCGGCCATGGCCCAGAGCTCCTCGTCCTGGCCAAAGCGGCGGGCGTAGGCCCGCATGGCCACCTCCACCGCCCGCATGTGCCGCCTAAGGGACTCGCTCTCGGTCCAGGCCTCCATGAGGGCCAGCGCATCCTGGAAGCTCGGCATGCCCTAAAGTATAGCCATGCGCCTGGGCTACGGCGAGGACAGCCACCTCCTGGAAGAGGGGCGGCCCCTTTACCTCTGCGGCCTCCTCCTGCCAAGCCCCTTAGGGGCCAAGGCCCACTCCGACGGGGACGCCGCCCTCCACGCCCTCACGGACGCCCTCCTTGCCGCCTTTGGCCTGGGGGACATCGGCCTCCTCTTCCCCGACACCGACCCCAGGTGGCGGGACGCGCGGAGCGAGATCTTCCTGAAGGAAGCCCTAAACCTGGTGGGGGCCCGGGGAGGGAGGCTCCTCCAGGCCAGCCTGGTCATCGTCCTGGACAGGCCCAAGCTTGCCCCCCACCGGCAGGCCCTGACGCAAAACCTCTCCCGCCTCCTGGGCCTTCCCCAGGACCGGGTGGGCCTCACCTTCAAGACCTCGGAGGGCCTGGCCCCCAGGCACGTCCAGGCCCGGGCGGTGGTGCTTTTAGATGGTTGAGGCCTTGGTCTGGCTGGGCACCCTGGTCTTCGCCGCCACCGGGGCCTTAAAGGGGGTGGAGAAGGGGTTTGACCTCCTGGGGGTCCTGGTCCTGGCCACGGTGACCGCCGTGGGGGGCGGCTCCATCCGCGACGTGTTCACACGCATCACCGCCAAGGATTATACCGAGTCAAACTCTCCCGGCGAGGGGGGGCGTAAACTGGAAGGCATGAGGCTTATTGCCATTCTCTTCCTGCTGGCCTCCCAGGCCCTGGCCCAGGAGGCCGATACCTATTACGCCCGTTGCCAGAGGCTTTACCAGCAAGGGGCCCTGGAGAGCGCTCAGGCCACCTGCGAGCTGGCCCTGGCGGGCGACCCCAGCCACCGGCCCGCCCTCCGGCTCCTCACCCGGATCCACCTGGACAAAAAGGAGCCCGACCAGGCGGCGACCTACCTGGAGCGCCTCGGGGACGACCCCGAGGCCCCCCTCCTCCGGGCCAGGCTCCTCCTCCTGAAGGGGAAGCCCGCCGAGGTCCTCTCCCTTCCCCTGCCCGAGGGGCCGGAAGGGCGGCTTCTAAGGGCCTTGGCCCTCGAGGGCCTGAAGCGCTACGAGGAGGCCCTGAAGGAGGCGAAGACCCTTCCCCCCACCCCTGAGGTCCGCCTCCTCCTGGCCCGGCTTTACCTGGCCCTGGACAAGCCCGAGGAGGGCCTCTCCGTCCTGGACTCCGGCCTGGAGGAGAGGCTGGAAAAGGGCCGCCTCCTCTTCCTTTCGGGAAGGCCCAACGAGGCCATCCCCCTCCTGGAGGCCCTGTTGCCGGAGCTGGCCGGCCAGCCCGAGCTGGCGCGAAAGGCCCTTTCCACCCTGGTCCTGGCCTACCTGGGCCAGGGGGACTGGGCGCGGGGGCAGGCGGCCTTGGCCCAGCTCTCGGGCCTGGTGAACCTGCCGGGCCTCCTTTTGGCGCGGGCCTGGCCCTGGCTTCTGGCCTTTTTGGCCTTCCTGGGCCTCATCCTCCTGGGGGAAAGCCGCATTGAGCCCCTGCGCACCGTGGAGGTGGTGGAAAACCCCCTGCCGGGGCCCGGGAGCCTCTACCTCTTTCTCCTCCTGGCCCTCCTTCTGGCCCTGGGCTTGGCCGTGCTTCTGGGCAAGGCCCTTTTCGCCAACGCCCTGGCCCTCGTGACCCCCTACCAGCAGAACCAGGTCCTGCCCAGCTTCTACCTCTTCCTGGGGCTTTCCCTCTTCCTGGGGCTTCTCCTTTGGCAGAGGAAACGGCTCGCCGCAATCCTGGGCCCGCCCCAGGGCTTCGTGGAGGGCTTCTGGGTGGGGCCCCTCCTCGTCCTCCTGCTTTTCGTCTACGGCCTGGTCCGGCCTCTCCTGGGGTTTTCCACCCTGCCCCTAAACCTCCTCACCTTCCTGGGCCTGGCCCTGATGGAGCCCTTCTTCAGGGGCTTCGCCCCCATGGTCCTGAAGGAGCGGTACCGGGACCTGGCCCCCTACCTCTCCGTCCTCCTCTTCGCCCTGGCCCTGCCCGGGCCCACCCTCCTCTTCCTCCTCCTGGGGGCGGCCCTTTACCTGGCCAAGGAACGGGCGGAAAGCCTCCTGGGCCTCTCCTTGGGCTGGGTGGTGGCGGGGGTGGTCCTGGCCCTCTTCCCCGCCTCTTGGCTGCGGCGCTTCTAAGTACCCCACCGCGGCTTTTGCCGCGGTGGGGGCCCCAGAAAAGCCCTTAGCCCTGACTTGGGCACCCCATGTTGCGAAACCAAAGTGCGAGTACTTAGCATGCGCCCTGTCTACTTCCTTTCCGATTTTGGCCTCGAGGACCCCTACGCCGGCATTGTCCAGGCGGTCCTCGAGGCCCGGGCCCCCGGGGTAAGGGTGGTCCACCTGGCCCACGGCCTGCCCCCAGGGGACCTGCGCCGGGCCGCCTACGCCCTCTTTGAGGCCCTGCCCTACCTGCCCCCGGGAGCCGTCCTCCTGGCGGTGGTGGACCCCGGGGTGGGGACCGGGAGGCGGGCCATCGCCGCCTGGGGCGAGCGCCTTTACGTGGGCCCCGACAACGGCCTCTTCACCCTGGCCTGGCTCCTGGACCCGCCCCAAAGGGCCTTTCTCCTGAAAACCCTCTCCCCACCCAGGCCCGAGGGGGTAAACCCCCTCCCCGGCTGGCGACCCGGGGGGCACACCTTCCACGGCCGGGACCTCTTCGCCCCCGCCGCCGCCCACCTGGCCCTGGGGCTTCCCCCGGAAGGCCTGGGACCCGAGGTTCCGGTAGAGGACCTGGTGCGCCTGCCCCTAAAGCTCAGCCCAGGGCCCACGGGGGAGGTCCTGACCTTTGACCGCTTTGGCAACGCCATCACCACCCTCCTCTCCGCCCCTTTGGGGGGGTGGGTGGAGGTGGCGGGAAAGCGGCTTAGGGTCCTCCGCACCTTCGGGGAGGCCCGGGAGGGGGAGGCCCTGGCTTACCTGGGAAGCGCCGGGCTTCTGGAGATCGCCGTCAACCGGGGAAGCGCCCGGGAAGCCTTGGGTCTAAGGGAGGGAATGCCCGTGCGGCTCCTCTAGAGGCCTTCCATCCAGCGGGCCACCTCGGGGAGAAAGTCCAGGGCGGTGAAGTCCAGGCCCACCGGGGTCACGGAAACGTAGCCCCGGCGCACGGCCCAGAGGTCCGTGCCCTCCTCCTCCTCGCCCACCGGGGTGCCGGCGATCCAGTAGTAGGGCCTGCCCTCGGGGTCCAGGCGCTCCACCACCTTGTCCTCCCAGTGGTGGGTGGAAAGGCGGGTCACCAGGACGCCCTTGGGGGTGCCCGCGGGGAAGTTAACGTTGAGGAAGATTCCCCTGGGCAGGCCCTTCTCGGCCACCAAGCGGGCCAGGCGCTGGGCCCAGAGGGCGGCCTCGGTGAAGTCCAGCTCCTCCCCGGAGGTGTCCAGGCTGAAGGCGATGGAGGGGATGCCCAAGGAGGTGCCCTCCAGGGCCGCCGCCACGGTGCCGGAGTGGGTCAGGTCCAGGCCCAGGTTCACCCCAATGTTGATGCCAGAGACCAGAAGGTCGGGCCGCCCCAGAAGGTGCACCCCCAGGACCACGCAGTCTGCGGGGGTGCCGTCCACCCGGTAGGCGGGGATCTCCCCAAAGCCGGCGCTTTGGGTGTGCTTGAAGCGCAAGGGGCGGCGCACGGTGATGCCGTGGCCCACCGCCGACTGCTCCACGTCCGGGGCCACCACGTACACCTCGCCCAGGGCCCGCATGGCCAGGCCCAGGGCCTTGATGCCCGGGGAGAAGATGCCGTCGTCGTTGGAGACCAGGATGCGCATGCCTAAAGCCTAAAGGAAAAGGGCCCCAAAGGGGCCCTTTTTTGCCCGCTTGGGGCCTCAGATCCGGCGGACCTTCTTGGCCTGGGGGCCCTTGCCGCCCCGGCCAGGCTCCACCTCAAACTCCACCTGCTCCCCCTCGTTCAGGGTGCGGAAGCCATCGGCCCCAGTGGCCGTGAAGTGCACGAACACGTTGGGACCTTCCCCCTGCTGGATGAACCCGTAGCCTTTTTCCGCGTTGAACCACTTGACGGTACCCTTCTTCATGTAAGCATCCCGAAAACCCACCTGGCTTTCCAGGGACTCCTTGCTATCCCACGCCTTGGGAAAAAGTCAAGCCCCGGGCCAGGCCCGGGGCGCAAAGCCCAAAGGCTTAGTGGGCGTGGCCGCCTTCGTGCACGTGGCCGTGGAGGATCTCTTCCGGGGTGGCCTCCCGCACCTTGACCACCTCCACCTCAAAGTCCAGGTCCTTCCCCGCCAGGGGGTGGTTGAAGTCTATGGTGACCTCCTCCCCCTGAACCTCCACCACGGTGAGGGGCCTGGGGTTGCCCTCCATGTCCTGGGCGTAGAACTGGGCCCCGGGGACCACCTCGGCGTCCTCGGGAAAGGCGGAGAGGGGCACCACCTGGACCCCCTCGGGGTCGCGGGCGCCGTAGGCCTTTTCGGCGGGCACGTGGGCCTGGAAGCGCTCGCCCTCCTCCCGGCCCTCCAACGCTTCCTCGAGGCCCCGGATCAGGTTGCCGTGCCCGTGCAGATAGCTGAGTTCCCCCTGGTCCAAGACCTCCCCCTCCACCTGGAGGGTGTAGCGGATGGTCACCACCTTGTCCTGTTCAACCCTCATGTTCACCCTTTCGCAAGCTGGGGTTCATTTGGGGTAGGGGCCCCAAAGGGGTTCATTTGGGGTAGGGGCCCCAAAGAGGCTTGCTCCCCTTAGCCTACCAGAACCCCGCCTCCGAAAAAAGGGGAAGGGGGATTCTTTCCTGCCTAAGGCACCACTCCCCCACCTTAACGGCCCTATAGTGGGGGTATGCGGGTGGAGCGGGTGATCGGCAAGACCCCGGTGGTGCGCCTGGAGAAGGTGGTGGAGCCGGGCATGGCCGAGGTCTGGGTCAAGCTGGAGGGGCAGAACCCCGGGGGCTCCATCAAGGACCGCCCCGCCTGGTACATGATCCGGGACGCCGAGGAAAGGGGCCTCCTGCGCCCCGGCTCCGGCCAGGTCATCGTGGAGCCCACCAGCGGCAACACCGGCATCGGCCTGGCCATGATCGCCGCCAGCCGGGGCTACCGCCTCATCCTCACCATGCCCGCCCAGATGTCGGAGGAAAGGAAGCGGGTCCTGAGGGCTCTCGGGGCGGAGCTGGTCCTCACCGACCCCGAAAGGCGGATGCTGGCCGCCAGGGAGGAGGCCTTGCGCCTCAAGGAGGAGCTCGGGGCCTTTATGCCGGACCAGTTCAAAAACCCCGCCAACGTGCGGGCCCACTACGAGACCACGGGGCCCGAGCTTTACGAGGCCCTCGAGGGGCGCATTGACGCCTTCGTCTACGGCTCGGGGACCGGCGGCACCATCAGCGGCGTGGGGCGCTACCTCAAGGAGCGCATCCCAGGGGTGCGGGTCATCGCCGTGGAGCCCGCCCGCTCCAACGTCCTCTCCGGCGGCAGGATGGGCCAGCACCAGTTCCAGGGGATGGGTCCCGGCTTCATCCCCGAGAACCTGGACCTTTCCCTTCTGGACGGGGTCATCCAGGTGTGGGAGGAGGACGCCTTTCCCCTGGCCAGGAGGCTGGCCCGGGAGGAGGGGCTTTTCCTGGGGATGAGCTCCGGGGGCATCGTCTGGGCCGCCCTGCAGGTGGCCCGGGAACTGGGCCCCGGGAAGAGGGTGGCCTGCATCAGCCCGGACGGGGGCTGGAAGTACCTCTCCACCCCCCTTTACGCCGACTAAGTGCCCGCGCTTTAGTTTCGCAACATGGGGTGTCCAAGTCTGGTCTTTGGAAGGGCTCTTCTGGGGTCCCCGCCGTGGCAAGAGCCACGGCGGGGTACTTAGCGGCGGACCACCTGGGCATCCTTAGGGTAGCGCTTGAGGGCCGCCGGGGTCAGGTTCGCCCGCCTGAAGGCCACCACCTTTAGGTCCGCCAGGACCTTCCCCCCCTCGTCGCGGAAGAGGAAGCGCACCGGGCGGGGGTCGGCCTTGAGGACGTAAAGCTCCAGCTGGGCGAAGCCCTGGTTCCCCTTGGCCTGGCCCAAAAGCTTCCAGGCCACCCCCTCGGGAAGGCGCTCCTCCCCCACCAGGCGGAGGCTCACCTCCTTGGCCAGGGCCTTGGGGTCCCCGAAGGTCTGGGGGGAGAAGCCCAGCCCCTGGACCTGGGCCCTCTCCCGGGGAGAGATGATGACCTGGTTGGTGAGGTAGAGGTAGTTCCAGACCTCCTTGGCGGTGATCACGGTGAAGTTGCCCTCCAAGGAGGCGGGCTTTAGGAACTCTATGCGGAAGAGGTCCTCCTTGGGGATGGCGTAGACCCTGGCCTCCAGCTCCTCCGGGCCCGAGGGGCCCTGGAAGGTGCCCCTCACCACCGCCTGCCAGGGCTCGGTGAGGTTCTTCTCCACCCGGTCCAGGATCTCCTCCACAGACTGGGCCAAAGCCGGGGCCAAAACGAGGAAAAGGGTCAGCAATAGGCGCATCACGGCCACCTCCAGGCGTAGCGGACCCAGGCGTAGGGGCTATTGCGAAAGCCCGCCTCCAGGCCCAGGTCCCCAAGCCACAGGGTGAGGCTACCCGCCCAAGGATGGGAAAGGATGAAAAGGAGGCTAGCCTCCCCTAAGTAAAGGCCCCCCTCGAGGCGGTTCACCCCCCCAAGGCGCAGGGCCAGATCCAGAACCTCCCCGCCCTCCCCCACCTCCCCCTTAAAGCCCAGGACCAGGTAGGGCAACCCCGCCACCCCCAGTCCCAGGGTGTAGGTGGCCCCCTCCCTCAGGGCGTAGGTGGCCTCGGCCCGCCCCCCTTCCAGCAGGAGGCCCGCCACCTCCTTGGGGGCCAGGCGGTAGCGGAGGGCGAGCCTCCCCCAAAGCCCCTCCTCGGGGAAAAGGGGAAAAGCCGCTTGGGGGCGGTAGGAAAGCCTTCCCTCCAGGGCCAGAGGGCCCGCCCCGCCCTCCAGGAAGACCGCCCCGCCCAGGCCCCCCTCCCCCACCTCCCCCTGGAGCCCGTAGCCCAGGTAGCCGAGGGGCCCCAGGGCGACCCCCCCCAGGTAGCCCAGCCCCCCCCGGCCCGGCTGGAGGCGCAGGTAGACCTCCCCCTCCTCCAGGGCAAAGCCGGCCTCCAGGGTGGGGAAAAGCCCGCCCTGGAAGTAGGCCCCGGCCTCGAGGCGACCCTGGGCCAGGGCCCCAAGCCCCAAAAAGAAGAGCCAGATCCACCTTCTCATACCCTTGTTTCCCCCACCATGTCTGGTAACTTCCCCAGGAACCTTTTGCCGGGGCCCCCATGCTGGCGCAAGCCAGCATGGGGTGGTATCACACCGCCACCTGCCTTCGGAAGCGGGCCGAGGCCAAGAGGAGGACCGGGGCGGCCAAAGAGCCTAGGACGAGGGGGATTCTGGTGATGGCCTCCGCCCGAACCACGTCCCAGGGCCACCCTACCCCCGGTCCTCCTTCCCGTCAACCCGGGGTGTGGCATACTCTTCTTGGAGGTAAGCGATGAACCTGCTGGACCGCATCAGCCGCCTCATCCGGGCCAACCTCAACGACCTTCTCCGCCGGGCCGAGGACCCGGAGAAGATCATTGAGCAGGCCGTCCTGGACATGAAAGAGGCCCTCAAGGAGGCCCGGGAGCAGGTGGCGGCCGCCATGGCCGAGGCCAAGCGCCTGGAGCGGGAGGTGGAAAGCCACCTAAAGGAGGCCGCCCTCTGGGAGGAGAAGGCCAAGGAGGCCCTGAAGGCCGGGCGCGAGGACCTGGCCAAGGAGGCCCTGAGGCGCAGGAAGCGGGCTTTGGACCTGGCCGAAGGCTTCAAGGCCCAGCTCGAGGAGCAGAAGGGCCTCACCGGCCGCCTCATGACCCAGCTGAAGGCCCTCGAGGCCAAGATAGACGAGGCCGAGGCCAGGAAGAAGCTCCTTCTGGCCCGCAAGAAGGGGGTGGAGGCCGCCGAGGCCGTGCGCCGCATGGAGTCCCGGCTGGAAAGGCACCCGGCCCTCGAGGCCTTTGAAGAGATGGAGGCCCGCATCCTGGCCATGGAGGACCGGCACGAGGCCCTGAAGGAGCTGGACGGCCAGGACCTGGACAAGGAGCTTTCCGCCCTGTCCGCCGACAAGGAGGTGGAGGAGGAGCTCCTCCGCCTCAAGCGGGAGCTGGGCCAGGCCTAGATGCCCCAGGTCCTGGAGATCCTCCTCCTCGCCCTCCTCCTCCTGGCCCTGGCCTACCTCCTCCGCCCCCAGGAGGGGTGGGCCTGGGTGCGCCGCCACCTGAAGGGGCTGGTGGACTTTCGCGAGGTGGAGGCCGCCTTCAAGGCCCTGGAGAGGCGGGAAAGGGAGCTTTCCCAGGCCCTGGCCGCCCCCCACCTCCTCCCCAAGACGCGGGAGGAGCTAGAGAGGGCCCTGGAAGAGGTGCGGGAGGAAAGGAGGCGGCTTGTGACCCTCCTGGAGAGCCTGGCGGCGGAAAGGGCTCTGGCCAAGGGGGACCTGGAGGCCGCCAGAAGGCTGGAGGCCCACCTGGCCGACCTCCGGGAAGTGTTGGCCAGCCTACGGGAAGGCAGGCGGTAAACTCCGTACCATGAAGCGGTACCTCATGGCCCTCGCCCTGGCCCTCGCCGCCTGCGCCCCCCAGGTGACCCAGGCCCCGGAGGCTCGCCCCCTTCTGGAGGAGAAGGCCTTCTACCCCGCCAGCACCGGGCTGGAGTGGGTCTACGTGCCCGAGGGAGAGCCCCTATCCTCCCCGCCCTACCGCATGCGGGTGGAAGGCCCGGCGGCCTATGAGGGGCAGGAGGCCCTCCGCTTCCGGGTCTTTGGCCGGGGGGAGGACCGGACCTACTTCCGCCAGGTGGGGGCCTTCGGCGTGAGGCTTCTGGGATTCCAGGAGCCCTCGGCCCGGGTGGTCTTCTCCCCTCCCCTCCTGGAGTACCCCCCCGAGGCCCTCCTGGCCCCCGGCGGGCGCTGGGGCGGGAGCACGGAGGTCAGGGTGGAGCTCCTCACCCCCTCGGGCCGGGAGCCCCTGGCCCAGGGCACCCTGGCCTACGAGATGGAGGTCCTGGAGGAGCGGGAGGTGCGGGTGCCGGCGGGGACCTTCCGCATCTACCGCATCCGCCAGACCTTCCGGGACAGCCGAAGCCAGGACATCCGCGAGGTCTGGTTCGCCCCCAGGGTGGGGGAGGTGCGCACCCGGGAGGGGCGGATCCTGGTGGAGCGCAACTTCCGCTAGAGGTGAAGCATGGTCTTGGAAAAGGTAAACGGCCCCGAGGACCTTAAGAAGCTGAGCCTGGAGGAGCTTCTCCTCCTGGCCGAGGAAATCAGGAGCGAGATCATCCGGGTCACGGCGCAAAACGGCGGCCACCTGGCCAGCTCCTTGGGGGCGGTGGAGCTCATCCTGGCCCTGCACCGGGTCTTCCAGTCCCCCAAGGACAAGATCCTCTTTGACGTGGGCCACCAGGCCTACGCCCACAAGCTGGTGACCGGGCGCAAGGACCGCTTCCACACCCTGCGCCAGGAAGGGGGGATCTCCGGCTTCACCAAGGTCTCCGAGTCCCCCCACGACGCCATCACCGTAGGGCACGCCTCCACCTCCTTGGCCAACGCCCTGGGCATGGCCATTGCCCGGGACCTCCGGGGGGAGGACCACCACGTGGTGGCGGTGATCGGGGACGGGGCCCTGACGGGGGGGATGGCCTTAGCGGCCCTCAACAAGATCGGGGAGCTCCAGAAGCGGATGCTCATCATCCTCAACGACAACGAGATGAGCATTTCCGAGAACGTGGGAGCCCTCAGCAAGTACTTCAAGGAACTCCAAATAAGAAAGTGGGTCCAGGACGCAGAGAAGCTGGGCCGAAACATCCTGGAGCGCATCTCTCCCCAGCTCTTCGGCCTGGTGGACCGGGCCAAGGAGGCGGCCAAGCTCCTCCTTCACCAGGAGAACCCCTTCTACGCCTGGGGAATCCGCTACGTGGGCCCCGTGGACGGGCACGACCTCAAGGGCCTCATCCACATCCTGGAGCACCTCAAGGAGCTGGAGGGCCCCACGCTCCTCCACGTGGTCACCAAGAAGGGCAAGGGCTACAAGGTGGCCGAGGCCGACCCCATCTACTGGCACGGCCCCCCCGGCTTCAACCCCGAGAAGCCGGAGAAGGTCTCCAAGGGCTATAGCTGGAGCCAGGCCTTCGGGGATGCGGTCACGGAGCTGGCCCACCTGGAGCCCAAGCTTTTCGTCATCACCCCTGCCATGCGGGAGGGCTCGGGGCTGGTGCGCTACTCCATAGAGCACCCCGAGCGCTACCTGGACGTGGGCATCTGCGAAGATGTGGCCGTGACCACGGCGGCGGGCCTAGCCCTTAAGGGCATGAAGCCCATCGTGGCCATCTACTCCACCTTCCTCCAAAGGGCCTACGACCAGGCCATCCACGACGTGGCCATAGAGAACCTGCCGGTGGTCTTCGCCATAGACCGGGCCGGGGTGGTGGGGGCGGACGGGCCCACCCACCACGGGGTCTTTGACATCGCCTACCTGAGGACGATTCCCAACTTCCAGATCGCCGCCCCCAAGGACGCCCTGGAGCTTCGGGCCATGCTCAAGAAGGCCCTGGAGGTCGGGGGCCCCGTGGCCATCCGCTACCCTCGGGACAACGTGGAGCGGGTGGAGGAGGGCCTCTGGCCGGAGATCGCCTGGGGTACCTGGGAGGTCCTTAAGGAGGGGACGGAGGTCTACATCCTGGCCTTCGGCAAGACCCTGAGGTACGCCCTCGAGGCCGCCGGGGACGACCCCAGGGTGGGCGTGGTGAACGCCCGCTTCCTCAAGCCCCTGGACCGGGAGATGCTAAGGAAGCTTTCCCGCTACAAGCTCCTCACCGTGGAGGACCACCAGAAGATGGGCGGCTTCGGGAGCGCCGTCCTGGAGGCCCTGAACGAGATGGGCCTGAGGCCCGAGGTCCGGGTCCTGGGCCTTCCCGACCGCTTCCTGGAGCACGGGCCCATCCCGAGCCTCCACCGCCAGGCGGGGATAGACCCGGAGGGCATCCGCAAGGCTCTGGAGGAGATGGGGGTGGAGCGGGTCCGTGAGCGGGCCTGAGGTCCTGCGCTTCGCCGCCAACCTCTACCGCGTCCCCCTGGAGGAGGGGTACTTCCTGGTGGACGCGGGCCTCCCCTGGGAGGCCAGGAGGCTTCTTGCCCTCCTCAAGACCCCGCCCCGGCTCCTCTTCCTCACCCACCACCACCTGGACCATAGCGGCGGGGCTAGAGCCCTCTGGGAGCGCTTTGGCCTCCCCGTCCTGGCCCACCCCAGGGAGTGGCCCTACCTGACCGGGGAAAGGCCCCGCCCGCCCCTGCCCATCCCCCTTTTGGGCAAGGCCCTGGCCAACCTGGGCCCGCCCATCCCCAAGGAGGCCCTGGTGCCCGTGGAGGAGGGGGAAGAGGTCCATGGCTGGCGGGTGGTGGCCCTGCCCGGCCACACCCTGGGCCAGGTGGGCCTTTACCGGGAAAAGGTCCTCCTGGCGGGGGACGCCCTGAGGGGCGGGGGCCTTCCCCCCAGGTTCATCAACGAGGACCACGAGCTGGCTCGGCGCACGGTGCGCAAGATCCTGGACCTGGGGGCGGAGTGGGTCTATCTGGGCCACGGGGGGCCCCTGGACCGGGCTAGGGTGGAGGCCCTGGCCCTTAGACTGGGGGTATGAGGAAAACCCTCGCCCTTCTTTTCCTGGGCCTGGCCATGGCCCAGGAAGTGGTGGTCTACCCCGGCTACGCCGAGATCCGGGAGCCCGTGGTCCTGCCCCCCTCCGCCTGGGTCTTTATGGGGGGGGAGAAGCTGGCCAAAATCCCCCAGGGCTCCTTGCGGCTTCTTGGGGTGGAGGAAACCGAGCGGGTCTACCAGGGGGGCGCGGTCCTCTTCCGCTACCGGGGGGAGGGGCCGGCCACCCTGCGCTACCTCTACACGGGGCTTTCCGGGGAGGTCTTCTACACGCTGGAGGAGGGCCGCCTCACCGCCTGGGCCCGGCTCCGCCTCGAGGGGGAGGCCCTCGAGGCCCAAAGGCTCACCCTCCTGGCGGGGGAAGCGCCCCTCCTGAGCCCGGCCGGTAAGGCCCTGCCCCAGGCGGCCTTCCGCACCCTGGAGGGGGCCTCGCCGGAAGCCCCCTTTGGGCTCTTCCGCTACGAGCTTCCGGGCAGGAAGCTGCTTCCCGGAACCACCGAGATCCCCTTCCTGAAGGCCGAGGTGGCCCTGGAGCGGCTCCTCCGATACCAGGCCCCTTTCCGCACAGAAAGGCTCCTCCCCCTGGAACGGGGCTACCGCTTCCAGGCCCCCTTTCCCCTGGCCCCGGGGGTCCTGGAGGTGAGCGAAGGGGGCCTCTTCCTGGGCCAGGCCCTCATGCCCCCCACGCCCAAGGGGGAGGAGGCGGAGGTCTGGCTGGGTAAGGACCTCGAGGCCAGGCTAACCCGCAAGGTGGAGCAGGTGAGCGAAACCGAGAAGGAAGCGGGCTACCGGGTGGAAACCCGCCTGGAGAATCCCTACCCCTACCCCGTGGTCCTCCTTCTCTCGGAGGTCTTTCCCCGGCCCTTCCGGTTGGACTTCCCCGGAGCGACCCCTCTCCCCGAGGGGTACCGGCTTCAGGCCACCCTGAAGCCCCGGGAGGCCAGGACCTTCGTCTACCGCCTCACCCTGCCCCGCTAGGGAGATCTGCCCTGGCCCCCTTTGGGCATGGTGGAGGCATGAAGCCGGACCTCCACCGCTTCCCCCTCCTGGTGGCCTGGGAGATGACCCGGGCCTGCCTTCTGGCCTGCCTCCACTGCCGGGCCTCCGCCGAGCCCGACCCCCTTCCCGGCGAGCTCTCCACCGAGGAGGGCCTAAAGCTCCTCCGAGAACTGGCCACCTACACCCCCAAGCCTATCCTCCTGCCCACAGGGGGCGATCCCCTGGCGCGGCCAGACCTCTTCTTCCTCCTGGAGGAGGCCCAGCGCCTGGGCCTCAAGGTGGGCATCACCCCCGCCGTGACCCCCCGCCTCACCCGGGAGGTGGTGGCCCGCTTTAAGGCCTTAGGGGTCCACCAGATGGCCATCTCCCTGGATGGGGCGAACCCCGAGGCCCACGACGGCTTCCGGGGGGTGGAGTGCACCTTCGCCCTGGCCCTGAAGGCCCTGGACTGGGCCTGGGAGGTGGGCCTGATGACCCAGGTCAACACCACGGTGTCCCAGCGCACCTGGCGGGAACTCCCCGGCATCGCCGAGATCCTGGCGGCCAAGGGGGTAGCCACCTGGGAGGTCTTCTTCCTGGTCCCCGTAGGCCGGGGAGCCCTTTTGGACCAGCTTTCGCCGCAGGAGTACGAGGAGGTCATGCACCTCCTCTACGACCTATCCCGCCGCTACCTCTTCAAGGTGCGCACCACCGAGAGCCCTATGTTCCGCCGGGTGGCCCTGGAGCGCAGGCGGAAGGAGGGCGGGGAGGATGGGGCTTTGGTGGGGGAGGGGCGGGGGACCCACCTCTCCGACGGATTCGGCTTTGTCTTCGTCTCCTCCACGGGGGAGGTCTACTCCTCCGGCTTCCTGCCCCTGTCGGCCGGAAACGTGCGGGAACGCCCCCTTTTGGAGATCTACCGGGAAAGTCTCCTTTTCCAGGAGCTCCGCAACAAGGCGCTTCTCAAGGGGAAATGCGGCCTGTGCGAGTACCGGGAGATCTGCGGGGGAAGCCGGGCCCGGACCTGGGCCGAGACCGGGGATTACCTGGCCGCCGATCCCCGGTGCGCCCACACCCTAGGACAAATGCCCCTGGCCTGAGAGGGAGGCCCCGGCGTACCATGAAACCATGAAGCGCCTTCTGCCCCTTTTGGGTTTCCTGGGACTCTTGGCCCTGGCCCAAAGTCCTGGGGCCAAACTCTACTCCGCCCATTGCCAAAGCTGCCACCAGGCGAACGGCCAGGGCCTCCCCGGGGCCTTCCCTCCCCTCACCCACCTGGACAAGGTGGTCCAGGCCAAGGGGGGGCGGGAGTACCTGGTCCGGGTGGTCCTTTACGGCCTGCAGGGCCCCCTGACCGTGGAGGGCAAGACCTATAACGGCGTGATGCCTCCCTTCCGCCAGCTCAAGGACCAGGAGGTGGCCGACGTCCTCAACTACGTCCTCACCACCTTCGCCAAGTCCAAGGCCAAGCCCATCACCGCCGCCGAGGTCAAGGCGGCCAGGGCCAAGGCCCTCTCCCCTCAGGACGTGCTCAAGTCCCGTCCCCGGGTCAAGTAGACCGGTCCACTCCCTCCCTCCGGGGCCCCATGCTGGCGCAAGCCAGCATGGGGTGGTATTAAGTGCCCGCACTTTGGTTTCGCAACACGATGTGCCCAAGTCGGGAATGTGGAAGGGCTTTTCTGGGGCCCCCACTGCGGCAAAAGCCGCGGTGGGGTACTTAGGCCACCCGCTCCACCCGGATGAGGTTGGTGGTGCCCCGCACGCCGAAGGGCACCCCGGCGGCGATGACCACCCGCTCCCCCACCTGGGCCAGGCCCAGGGCCTTCACGGCCTCGAGGGCCAGGCGCACCATGTCGTCGGTGTCCCGGGGGTCGGGAGCCAGGTGGGGAATCACGCCCCAGACCAAGGCCAGCTGGTTGCGGACCTCGGGGTTTGGGGTCAGGGCCAGGATGGGCACCTGGGGCCTGGTGCGGGCGATGCGCCGGGCGGAGCCCCCGGTGGCGGTGAAGACCACGATGGCCCTGGCCCCCACCGCCTCCACGATGTCGTCGGCGGCCTGGGCGATGGCGTCCTGGGTGGTGGGCGTGGGGGCGGGCCTCAGGACGTTGAGCTTCTGGATAAACTCCGGGGAGGCCTCCACCGTCCTGGCTATCCGGGCCATCATGGCCACCGCCTCCACCGGGTACTTGCCGGCGGCGGTCTCGGCGGAGAGCATCACGGCGTCGGTGCCGTCAAAGATGGCGTTGGCCACATCGGAGGCCTCGGCCCGGGTGGGGCTTGGGTTTTGCACCATGGACTCCAGCATCTGGGTGGCGGTGATCACGGGCTTCCCGGCGGCGATGCACCGGAGGATGATGCGCTTTTGCACGATGGGGACCTCCTCCAGGGGCATCTCCACCCCCAGGTCCCCCCGGGCCACCATGATGCCGTCCGCCTCCTCCAGGATCTCCTCAAACCGCTCCACCGCCGAGGGCTTCTCAATCTTGGCCATGAGGCGGGCGCGGGAGCCGTAGCGGGCCAGGTAGTGGCGGGCGAGAAGAAGGTCGTCCCGGGTGCGCACGAAGGAGACGGCCACCCAGTCCACCCCCACCTCCGCCCCCAGGGCCAGGTCCTGGATGTCCTTCTCCGAGAGGGCGGGGATGGAGAGGTCGGCCCCGGGGACGTTGATGCCCTTGTTGTCGGAAAGGACCCCCCCCACCTCCACCACGGTGTGGATCTCGTCCCCCACCACCCGCTCCACCCGGAGGCGGATCCGCCCGTCGTCCAGGAGGAGGACCTGGCCCGGCACCACGTCATCGGGCAGGCCCCGGTAGGTGAGGGAAACCCGGGTCTCGTCCCCCTCGAGGGGAACGCGGGTGAGGACGAAGGGCCGGCCGGGCTTTAGCTCCACCCGGCCCTCCTTGAAGCGGCCGATGCGGATCTTGGGCCCCTGGAGGTCCTGAAGGAGGGCCAGGGTCCGGCCCAGCTCCTCGGAGACCTGCCGCACCCAGGCCGCCCGCCGCTTGTGGTCCTCGGGAGCCCCGTGGCCGAAGTTCATCCGGAAGACGTCCGCCCCCGCCTCGGCCAGGGCGCGGATGGCCTCCAGGGAGTCCGTGGCCGGGCCCAGGGTGGCCACGATCTTGGTGCGCTTAAAAGGCCCCATAACCCAGGAAGCGGGCCGCCGGACCCAGCTCCTCCTCTATGCGCAGAAGCCGGTTGTACTTGGCCAGGCGGTCGGAGCGGGAAAGCGAGCCCGTCTTGATCTGGCCGGCGTTGACCGCCACCGCCAGATCGGCGATGAAGCTGTCCTCCGTCTCCCCCGAGCGGTGGCTGATGACCGCCCGGTAGCCGGCCCGCTGGGCCAGGCGGATGGCCTCGAGGGTCTCGGAGAGGGTGCCGATCTGGTTCACCTTCACCAGGATGGCGTTGGCCACCCCGGCCTCAATCCCCCGCTTGAGCCTCTCGGGGTTGGTGACGAAGAGGTCGTCCCCCACCAGCTGCACCTTGCCCCCAAGACGCTCGGTGAGGAGGCGCCAGCCCTCCCAGTCGTCCTCGGCCAGCCCGTCCTCGAGGGAGCGGATGGGGTACTTCTCCACCCAGGCCTCCCAGAAGGCCACCATCTCCTCGGAGGTCAGGACCTTCCCCTCCCCCTCCAGGTGGTACCTGCCGTCCCGGTAGAGCTCGCTCATGGCGGGGTCCAGGGCCAGGGAGACCTCCTGGCCCGGGGTGTAGCCCGCCCGCTCAATGGCCATGAGGAGGAGCTCCACCGCCTCCTCGTTGCTCTTGAGGTCCGGGGCGAAACCGCCCTCGTCGCCCACGTTGGTGCTGTAGCCCCTCTCCTTCAGAACCCCCTTGAGGTGGTGGAAGACCTCGGCCCCGATCCTCAGGGCCTCCCGGAAGCTTTCCGCCCCGGCCGGCACCAGCATGAACTCCTGGAAGTCCACCCGGTTGTCGGCGTGCTTGCCCCCGTTGATGACGTTCATGAGGGGCACCGGGAGGACCACCCCCTGCACGCCCCCCAGGTAGCGGTAAAGGGGAAGCCCCAAGGCCTCGGCCGCCGCCCGGGCCGTGGCCAGGGAAACGGCCAGGATGGCGTTGGCCCCCAGATTGGCCTTGTTGGGGGTGCCGTCCAGCTCCAGCATGGCGCGGTCCACCCCCTCCTGGTCCAGGGCATCCCGGCCGATGAGCTCGGGGGCGATGCGCTCCAGGATGTTCTCTACCGCCCGGCGCACGCCCTTGCCCAGGTAGCGCCGGCCTCCGTCCCTAAGCTCCAGGGCCTCGTGGGTGCCGGTGGAGGCCCCGGAGGGAACCATGGCCCGGCCCCTCACCCCCCCTTCCAGCTCCACCTCGGCCTCTACCGTGGGAAAGCCCCGGGAGTCCAGGACTTCCCGCGCCCTCACGCTCACAATCGTGGTCATGGCAACCTCCCTCATGGGAGGAAGCAGCTGGAAACGCTTCCTCCACCCGTCCCCCAGCTTACACCCGGAGGGGCACCACCACCGCCTGGTAGCCCCCCTCCTCCAGGGGGCGCACCAGGGTGGGGCTGGTGGGCCCCGAGAAGCCCAGCTCCGCCCGGCCCGAAAGGGGGGCCAGGGCCTCGAGGAGGTAGCGGGCGTTGTAGGCCAGGCTCATGGGAGCCCCCTCCAGGGAAACGGAAATCTCCTCCTGCCCCTTGCCGTAGTCCCCCTCGGCGGAAAGGAGGGCCCGCCCCTCCTCCAGGAAGAGGTCCACCCGGTGGTTCTGCTTGTCGGCCAGGACCGAGACCCGCTTCAGGGCCTCCCGGAAGGGCTCCACGTCCAAGGCCGCTTTGAGGGGGAACTCCTTGGGGATCACCCGCTCGTAGTCGGGAAACTCCCCCTCCATGAGCCGCACCGCCATGCGCAAGGCCCCCTCCTCCTGCCGCACCGCCAGGCCCAGGGTGCCGGGCCCCAGGGCCAGGACCACCTCGCCCTCGGCGCTCCTCAGGACCCGCACCAGCTCGTCCACGCTCCTGGCCGGGACCACGGCCTTCTTGGTGAAGGGCTGGGGCCTCTCCAGGTCAAAGAGGGCCAGGCGGTAGCCATCCGAGGCCACGGCCCGGAAGCCCCGGTCGGAGAACTCCAGCTGCACCCCCCGGAAGATGGCCCGGTACTCCTCGTTGCTGGCGGCGTAGCGCACCTGGGAAAGGGCCCGCTGAAGCTCCTCCGCCAGGAACTGGGCCCGCTGGGTGAAGGCCCCCTCCCCACCCTCCAGGTCGGGGAAGAGGAGCTCGGGGTAGCCCTCCATGGGGGCCAGGGCCAGCCGGGTGGTGAAGCGCCCCGAGGCCAGGGCCAGCTCGCTTCCCAGGCTGAGCTCCACCGTCTCGCCGGGAAGGCTTCGCACCAGCTGGAAGAAGGGCTGGGAGGGGATCAGGTACCGCCCTTCGCCCTCCAGCTGGGCGGGAAGGCGCACCTCCAGGTCCACCTCGCCGTTGCTGCCGAAAAGGACCAGGGCGTCCTTTTCGGCCGCCAGGCCCAGGTAGGTAAGAAGGGGGTTGGAGCTTCTAGAGGGGATGACCCGTTCCAGGAGGGCGATCCTCTCGGCCAACAGGTTTTTGGGAAGGGTTACGCGCATTTTGGGGTCCTCCTTCTTTTACTGCTACTAAAGACTCTTTTAAAGATCTTAAAAGAATAGCCGTAGTAGTAATAGGGCCTGTGGATATGTGGATAAAGGGAGGAAAAAGCCCTCCTGGAGGGCAAAGGGCCTGTGGATAACGCCTGTGGAAAACCGGGCTTGGCCTGTGGATAAGGTGTGGATAAGTGGCGGGTTATCCACAGGCCTCGAGGACCCCCCGGTTTTCCACAGGTTGTCCACAGGGTTATCCACAGGTTGGGCCGGGTTATCCACAGGGTTATCCACAGGTTATCCACAGGCCTCACCCCACCTTCTCCCTGAGGGCGCGCAGGATGGCCTGGACCTCCCGGTCGCTTTCCGAGAGCTCCTGAACCTTTTGGATGGCGTAGAGCACCGTGGTGTGGTCCCGGCCCCCAAAGAGCTGGCCGATCTCGGGCAAAGAGGCCCGGGTGAGTTCCCGCACCAAGAACATGGCCATCTGCCGGGGCAGGACCACCTCCTTGCGCCGGCCGCCCCCCACCAGGTCCTCCGGGCGGAGGCCGAAGTGCTCCGCCACCACCCGCACGATCTCCTGGGGGTCCACCTCCACCTCCCGGGGGGCGAAGATGTCGGAAAGGGCCTTGGCGGCCACCTGGCGGGTGAGCTCCACGCCGTTTAAGGAGGCGTAGGCCACCACCCGCATCAGGGCCCCCTCCAGCTCGCGGATGTTGGAGGTCACCTGGCGGGCGATGTACTCCAGGACGTCCTCGCCGATGCGGAGGCCCCTCTGCTCGGCGTTCATCTTCAGGATGGCGATGCGGGTTTCCAGATCGGGGGGCTGGATGTCGGTGATGAGCCCCCACTCAAAGCGGCTCCTCAGGCGGGCCTCGAGGGTGAGGATGTCCTTGGGAGGGCGGTCGGAGGAGAGGATGATCTGCTTGTGGGCCTCAAAGAGGGCGTTGAAGGTGTGGAAGAACTCCTCCTGCGTCCTTTCCTTGCCGGCGATGAACTGGATGTCGTCCACCAGGAGGAGGTCCACGGAGCGGTACCGCTCCCGGAACTCCGCCATGCGGTCCTCGCGGATGGCGTTGATGAGCTCGTTGGTGAAGGTTTCGGTGGAGACGTACTCAATCTTGAGGCTGGGGAAGCGCTTGGCCACCGAGTGGCCCACGGCGTGCATGAGGTGGGTCTTGCCCAGGCCCACCCCCCCGTAGATGAAAAGGGGGTTGTAGGCCTTGCCGGGCGACTCGGCCACGGCCACGGCCGCGGCGTGGGCCAGGTTGTTGTTGGGCCCCACCACGAAGTTCTCAAAGGTGTACTTGGGGTTGAGCTTGGACTTCCCCTGGTCGGCCTGGGGGGCGGCCTGGAAGATGTCCACCTGGACCGGCTGGGCGGCTCCGGGCACCACCAAAAGCTCAAAGCGGGGTACCTGGGCCCCCAGGAGGCCTAAAGCCTCCTGGATCAGGGGGGCGTAGTGCCGCTTGATCCAGTCCAGGGCGAAGGAGGTGGGCACCGCCAGCTCCAAAACCCCCTCCCGGATACCCAGGGGGCGGATCCTCTCAAACCAGGTGTGGTACTCCACCTCGGTGATGTTGCGGCGGATGTGCTCCAGAACGTGCTGCCAGACCGCCTCGTGCGTCAAGGCCACCCCCGTCCAAGGGAACATTCTACGCCAGGGCCTTGGGTAAAGTGGAGGGCGGGATGGGGTACGACGTGGTGGTGGTGGGTGGGGGGCACGCGGGCCTCGAGGCCGCCTGGGCCGCGGCCGCCCTGGGGGTCCGGGTGGCCCTGGTCACCGTGAACCCGGAGCGCATCGGCATGATGCCCTGCAACCCGGCGGTGGGGGGGCCGGGGAAGAGCCAGCTGGTGGCCGAGCTGGTGGCCCTGGGGGGGCTCATGGGACGGGCGGCGGACGCCGCCGCCATCCACACCCGGGTCCTGAACCGCTCCAAGGGCCCGGCGGTGCAGAGCCTTAGGGTCCAGGTGGACCGGGACCTCTACGCCCTGAAGGCCCAGGAGATCCTGGCGGAAAGGCCCATCGCCGTGGTGCGGGGAGAGGTGGCCTCTTTATGGGTGGAGGGGGGAAGGCTCCTTGGGGTGCGCACCGTGGACGGCCGGGGCATCCCCGCCAGGGCGGTGGTGGTGGCGGGGGGGACCTTCCTCTCCGGGGTGGTCTGGTACGGGCGGAAGTCCCGTCCCGCCGGAAGGCAGGGGGAGCCCCCGGCCCGCTTCCTCTCCCAGAGCCTGAGGGCGGTGGGGCACACCCTGCGCCGCTTCAAGACCGGGACCCCGCCCCGGATCCGGGCGGACTCCGTGGACTTCTCGGAGCTTAGCCTGGTCCCCCCCGAGGTGCCTCCGGGGAGCTTCACGGGGAGGCCCGGCCCCTATGCCGATCGGCTTCCCACCTGGCAGACCCGCACCACGGAGAGGACCCACCGGCTCATCCTGGAGAACCTGCACCTTTCCCCCCTCTACGCCGGGGACATTGAGGGCATCGGGCCCCGCTACTGCCCCTCCATTGAGGACAAGGTGGTGCGCTTCGCCGACAAGGAGAGCCACCTCCTCTTCGTGGAGCCCGACGGCCTTGCCACCAGCGAGGTCTACCTGCAGGGCTTCTCCTCAAGCCTTCCCCCCGAGCTCCAGGAGGAGATGGTGCGAAGCCTTCCCGGCTTCTCCCGGGCGGTGATCCAGCGCTACGCCTACGCCGTGGAGTACGACAGCCTGGACCCCACCGAGCTCACCCGGGGCCTCCAGTCCCGCCTTCTGCCCGGGCTTTTCAGCGCCGGGCAGGTGAACGGCACCTCGGGGTACGAGGAGGCCGCCGCCCAGGGGCTTCTGGCCGGGCTGAACGCCGCCCGGTACGCCCTTGGACTGCCCGAGGTCCACCTGGGCCGGGAGACGGGGTACATCGGGGTCATGGTGGACGACCTGGTGGGCCGGGGGACCGACGAGCCTTACCGGATGATGACCAGCCGGGTGGAGCTAAGGCTTCTCTGCCGGGCCGACAACGCCGACGAGCGCCTGGTCCCGCTGGCCGTGGCCTGGGGCCTGAGGCCCAGGGAGGACCTGGAGCGGGTGCGGGCCAAGTACGCCCGGGTGGAGGCCGAGCTTAGGCGCCTCGAGGCCCTGCGGGTGGACGGGGTGAGCGGCCTCCAGTGGCTGAGGCGGCCCGAGAACACCTACGAGGCCCTTTTGGAGCGCTTCCCCTCCCCCACCCCCCTTTCCCCGGAGGAGCGGGAGCAGGTGGAGATCCGGGCCAAGTACGCCGGCTACATAGAGAGGCAGGAGAAGCTCCGGGAGAAGATGCGGGACCTGGAGGCCCTGCGCCTGCCCGAGGGGCTGGACTACCCCAGGGTCCCGGGGCTTTCGCGGGAGGCGGTGGAGAAGCTTTCCCGTTTCCGCCCCCGCACCCTGGCGGAGGCCGCCCGGATACCCGGGGTACGGGACTCGGACCTCACCGCCCTGTTGGTCCACCTGAGGCGGGAGGGCTAGTGTTTCACGGGAAACAGGGGGGAGCGTGGGGCTGAGCCCGGAGGGAGAGAGGCTCCTTCTGGAAGGGGGCAGGGCCTTGGGTCTGGACCTCTCGCCCCACCTGAAGGCCTTTTCCACCCTCTACGACCTCCTCCTGGAAGGGAACCGCAAGGCGAGCCTCACCGCCTTGCGCACGGAAAGGGAGGTGGTGGCCAAGCACTTCCTGGACTCCCTGACCCTCCTCCTCCTTCCCCTCTGGGAGGGGCCCTTGCGGGTTTTGGACCTGGGGACGGGGGCCGGCTTCCCCGGGCTTCCCCTCAAGGTCGTCCGCCCCGAGCTGGAGGTCGTCCTCCTGGACGCCACCCGGAAGAAGGTGGCCTTTCTGGAGGAGGTGGTGGCCGCTTTGGGGCTAAAAGGGGCCTTTCCCCTCTGGGGCCGGGCCGAGGAGGTGGCCCACCTCCCGGAGCACCGGGAGGCCTACCAGCGGGTCACGGCCCGGGCCGTGGCCCACCTCTGCGTTCTGGCGGAGCTGGGCCTGCCCTTCTTGGGGCCAGGGGGAGTCATGGTGGCCCAGAAGGGGCCCAGGGTGGCGGAGGAGCTCGCCCCCCTGCCCAAGGCCCTGGGCCTCCTCGGGGGTAGTCTGAGGGAGGTCCGCTCCCTGCGCCTCCCCTTTTTGGAGGAGGAGCGGGCCCTGGTGGTCCTGGCCAAGGAGGTCCCCACCCCCGCCGCCTACCCCCGCCGCCCCGGGGTTCCCGAGAAAAAACCCTTATGCTAAAGGGCGAGGTGCGCCGCATCGCCGTGGTCAACCAGAAAGGGGGGGTGGGCAAGACCACCACCGCCATCAACCTGGCGGCCTACCTGGGCCGCATGGGCAAGCGGGTGCTTTTGGTGGACCTGGACCCCCAGATGAACGCCACCAGCGGCCTGGGCGCGCGCGCGGAAAAGGGGGTGTACCAGCTTCTGGAGGGGGAGCCCCTGGAGGCCTTGGTCCAGCCGGTGGACGCCTTCCACCTCCTCCCCGCCACCCCCGACCTGGTGGGGGCGGCGGTGGGGCTTGCGGAAAACCCCCTGGCCCTGGCCGAGGCCCTGAAGGACGAGGCCTACGACCTCACCCTGCTGGACGTTCCCCCAAGCCTCTCCCCCCTCACCTTGAACGCCCTGGGGGCGGCCCAGGGGGTCATCGTGCCGGTGCAGGCGGAGTACTACGCCCTGGAGGGGGTGGCCGGCCTCCTTTCTACCCTGGAGGAGGTGCGGAGCCGCCTCAACCCCGCTCTGAGGCTTCTTGGCATCCTCGTCACCATGTACGACGGCCGCACCCTACTCTCCCAGCAGGTGGAGGCGGAGCTCAGGGCGCACTTCGGCGAGAAGGTCTTCTGGACGGTGGTCCCCAGGAACGTGCGCCTGGCGGAAGCCCCCAGCTTTGGCCGCACCATCGCCCAGCACGCCCCCACCTCGCCGGGGGCCCACGCCTACCGGCGTTTGGCGGAGGAGGTGATCGCCCGTGTCCAAGAAGGCTAGCGGTCTTGGGAGGGGCCTCGAGGCCCTCCTGCCCAAGGGGGGCGGCGGGGTGGTGCGCCTCCCCCTCTCGGCCATCCGGCCCAACCCCGGCCAGCCCCGGCGGCGCTTCTCCCAGGAGAGCCTGGAGGAGCTGGCCCAGTCCATCAGGGAAAAGGGGCTCCTCCAGCCCATCCTGGTGCGGCCCAAGGGGGACGGGTACGAGCTGGTGGCCGGGGAGAGGCGCTACCGGGCGGCCCAGATGGCCGGGCTTACCGAGGTGCCGGCCCTGGTGCGGGACCTCACCGACCGGGAGGCCCTGGAGCTGGCCCTGGTGGAAAACCTCCAGCGGGAGGACCTCTCCCCCGTGGAGGAGGCCCGGGGCTACCAGGCCCTTCTTTCCATGGGCCTGACCCAGGAGGAGGTGGCCAAGCGGGTGGGCAAGGCCCGCTCCACGGTGGCCAACGCCCTGAGGCTTCTCCAGCTTCCGGAAGAGGTCCTGAGGGCCCTGGAGGCAGGGGAGATCACCGCCGGGCACGCCCGGGCCCTCCTCATGCTGGAGCCCGAGGACCGGCTTTGGGGCCTCAAGGAGATCCTGGAAAAGGGGCTTTCCGTGCGGCAGGCCGAGGCCCTAAGGGAGCGCCTGGGCCGGGAGAAGAGGCCCAAGGAGCCCTCCCCCCTCTCCCTGGAGCTTTCCCGGCACCTGGGCCTGCCCGTCAAGGTGCTGGGGGGACGTCGGGGCCGGGTGGTCATCCACTACCGCTCTTTGGAGGAGCTGGAGGCCCTTCTGGAGCGGCTCGGCTACCAGGCGTAGCCCAGGTCCACCCGCACCGCGCCCATCCGGTCCGTGCGGTAGACCTTCACCCCGTGGGCCTGCAGGCGCTCTAGGACCTCGGGGTGGGGGTGGCCGAAGGGGTTCTTCCCCACGCCGATCAGGGCGATCCGGGGCCTGGCCTGGGCCAGGAGCGCCTCGGAGGTGCCGGTCCTGGCCCCGTGGTGGCTCACCTTGAGGATCTCCACAGGGCCAGGGGCCAGCGTTTCCTCCACCTCCGCCGGAAGGTCCGCTAGCAGGAGGGCTTTGGCGCGCCCCAGGTCCAGGAGGAGGGCCAGGCCGTCCTGGTTGTCGTCCCCGCTCAGGTGGGAGGGCCAGAGGACCTGGATCCGCCCTTTCCCCACCCGGAGGGCCGTGCCCGCCCCGGGCCTCAGGGTGGGCACCCCTTTGGCCCTCAGGGCCTGGACCAGGGGGTGGTCCTGGGGAAAGGCGGGGGAGAGGAGGGCGAGGCCCACGGGAACCTCCTCCACCACCCGCAAAAGCCCCCCGAAGTGGTCGGCGTCGGGGTGGGTGGCCACCAGGACCTCGAGGGCCTCCACCCCAAGGGCCCTCAGGGCCCGCACCACCTTCTCCCCCTGCTCCGGCCTCCCCCCGTCCACCAGGACCTCGGCCCCTCCCATGCGGGCCAGGAGGGCGTCCCCCTGGCCCACGTCCAAAAGCCAGAGGTCCACGGGCTTGGGGAGGCCCGTGGCCAGGCCCACCAGGGCGGGGAGGCTTGCCAGGAGGAGGGCTTTCCGCCAGGGGAGGAGGTGGTGGAGGGCGAGGAGCGGAGGAAGAAGCCCCAGGTAGTAGAGGGCGAAGCCCTGGGGGCTGATCTCCCCCAGCCGGAGGAGGGGCCCCTGGGAGGCCACCCCGGCCAGGAAGAGAAGCCCCCGGGCCAGAGGCTCCACGGCCCAGGCCAGCGCCCCGCCCAGAAGGAGCTTCAGGAAGCCCAGGGGCACCAGGAGGGCCACCACAGGGGCGGCCAGGAGGTTGGCCAGGGGGCTCAGAAGGGGCAGGAGGTGGAAGCGGTGCAGAAGGAGGGGAGCCAGGAAGGCCTGGACCGCCAGGCTGGCGGCCAGGCCCCCGAGAAGGTAGCCCTTGAGCCCCGGCGGAAGCCTGAGGGCGGGCAGGACCAGGGCCAGGCCCAGGACGGCCAGATAGGAGAGCTGGAGGCCCAGGCCGAGGATGGCCTCGGGCCTGAGGAGGAGCTGGAGGAAGAGGGCGAGTCCCAGGGCCTGGACCACCCCCGCCGCCCCTAGGCCCAGGAAGAGGCCCAGGAGGGAGAGGCCCGCCATGAGGCTCGCCCGGACCAGGGAGGGGCTTGGCCCCGCCAGGAAAAGGTAAAGGGGAAGGAGGGCCAGGGCCAGGAGGTAGCGCCACCGCCCCAGGGGGAGGAGGAGAATAGCCCCTACCAGAAATCCCACGTGGAGGCCGGAGACCGCGAGAAGGTGGGCCAGCCCGGCCTTTTGGAAGAGAAGGTAGGCGTCTTCCAGCCCCCTTTTGTCCCCCAGGACCAGGCCCTCGAGGACCTCCTTGGCGGGCGAAGAGAGGCCCTCTGCGAGCCGCGCCCTAAAGGGGGTCCGGGGGTTGGGCAGGGCCGAGAGGCGCCGGGCCTGTTCCACGTGAAACACGCCCTTGACCCCCTGGGCCAGGAGCCAGGCCCGCTCGTCAAACCCGCCGGGGTTGCGCCGGGGCTCGGGCGGGGCCAGGTAGCCCCGGAGGTGGTAGACCCCGTCCTCGAGGGGAGGGAAGTGCTTCACCCTGAGGCGGTGGCCCTCCCACCGGGTGAACCCCTCCCGGACGGCCAGGGTTCCCTCCACCCTAAGCCCGTAAGGGGGCTCCGGGACGGGAAAAAGGAGGCCCCGCAAGAGGACGAGAACGAGCCCCAGGAAAAAAGGGAGGCCAAAGCGGAGGCCCAGGGGGGCCAGGAGCAGAAGGGCGGGGTAGAGGAGGGCCAGAGCCCCCAGGAGGCCCCCCAGGCCCAGACCCACGCCGGAGGAAGAAAGGGCTCCTTTCACGGCCTCACGTAGGGGCGGATCCTCTCCAGGGTGCGGGGCCCAATGCCCTTCACCTTGAGGAGGTCCTCCACGGTTCCGTAGGGCCTCCCCTCCACGATCCTCCGGGCCAGGGTGGGGCCTATCCCGGGAAGGGCCTCCAGCTCCTCCAGGCTCGCCCCGTTCAGGCTCACGGGCTCCGGGGCGGGAGGGGTGAAGGAGGCTTCGGCCAGGGCCTCCACCCGGACGGGGAGAGGCCTGGGGGCCAGCTTGGGCCAGAGGCTGAGGAGGGCAAGAAGGGCTACCGCCAGGAGGTAGCCAAGGACCACTCCGTCAGGGCCAGGCCGAGTCCTCCTAAGACCACGCCCAGAAGGGCCCAGGGGTCGGCGCCCGGGTTCAGGGCCACGAAGGCCACGGTGTAGCCCAGGGTGAGGAGGGCGAGGACCTTGAGGGGAAGGGCCAAAGGGTTCCCGCCCCCCCGGGGCCTGGCCGGTGGGGTGGCCTCCTTGGCCTCCTGGGGTTCCGGGGCCAGCTCCACCGAGGCGGGCTTGGGCGCGGCCTCCTCCTCCCAGAGGGGGGCTTTGGGCGCTTCCCTGGGCTCCTTAGGCCGGGAGGCCTGGGTGGCCTTCCGGGCGCGGGCCACGTGGGGCTTCAGCCCCTCCAGGAAGGCCTTGAGCTCCTCCAGGGGAAAGGCCCGAAGGGGGATGGCGAGGGCCTCTTCCTCACTCTGGACCAAAAGGCTTCCCCCCTCCCCCCGGCCCACCCGGCGGATGCGGGCAAGCTCCATCTTCTTTACCCCGGCCTCGTCCACCAGGACCAGGTGGGTTTCCGTCACCGCCAGGAATCCGCCTGGCCCCTCCAGGCGCGCCAGGGCCCGCTCTCCCAGGCGGGAAAAGGCTTCCTCGTACTTGCCCATGGCCCCATTGTATACTCCCCCTCGTGCCCCTCCGCCTAGGCCACCGCGGCATCGCCCTGGGGGTGCGGGAGAACACCCTCGAGGCCTTCAGGAAGGCCCTGGACTCGGGCCTGGACGGCTTTGAGCTGGACGTGCACCTGACCAAAGACGGGGTCCTGGTGGTCCACCACGACTTCACCCTGGGAGGCGCTCCCATCGCCGGCCTTTCCCTGAGGGAGCTTCCCCCTTACGTGCCCACCCTGGAGGCCGTTTTAGAGAGCTTTCCCGGCGCCTGGATCAACGTGGAGCTCAAGAGCCTGCCCCCCGAGACCGATGGCCGGGAGGAGGCTTTGGCGCGGCTCCTGGCCCGCTTTCCCTCGGAAAGGGTCTGGGTGAGTTCCTTTGACCCCCTGGCCCTGGTGCGCCTGAGGCGCCTCGGCGTCGCGCCCCTAGGCCTCCTCTACGAGAAGCCCGAGGCCCTGGAGCTGGCCCCCTGTCTGGGCGTGGCCTGGGTGCACCCCTGGGTGGGCCTCTTGGACGAAGAGGAGGTCCGCCGCCTGAAGGCCCGCTACCGGGTCCTGGCCTGGACGGTGAACGACAAGCGAGAGGCCCAGGCCCTCACGGCCTGGGGGGTGGATGCCCTGGTCACGGACCTCCCGGAGGTCCTCGTATAATGGGGGGGCTATGGCGAACCTGAAGAGCCTTCCCGTGGGTAAGAACGCGCCCCAGGTGGTCCACATGGTCATTGAGGTCCCCCGGGGTTCCGGCAACAAGTACGAGTACGACCCCGAGCTGGGCGTCGTCAAGCTGGACCGGGTCCTGCCGGGAGCCCAGTTTTATCCCGGGGACTACGGCTTCATCCCCTCCACCCTGGCCGAGGACGGGGACCCCCTGGACGGCCTCATCCTCTCCACCTACCCCCTTCTGCCGGGGGTGGTGGTGGAGGTGCGCCCGGTGGGCCTTCTCCTCATGGAGGACGAGAAGGGGAGCGACGCCAAGATCCTGGGGGTGGTGGCCGAGGACCAGCGCCTGGACCACATCCAGGACATCGGCGACGTTCCCGAGGGCGTCAAGCAGGAGATCCAGCACTTCTTTGAGACCTACAAGGCCCTCGAGGCCAAGAAGGGCAAGTGGGTCCGGGTCACCGGCTGGCGGGACCGCCAGGCGGCCTTGGAGGAGATCCAGGCCGCCATCGCCCGCTACGGCCGCTAAAGGGGGCTAAGCGCCCCGCCGCGGCCAAAAGCCACGGCGGGGGCCCCCGATATGGCGCATCGCTCGGGGAAAGCCTTTGGTGTGGAGAAGGGAATGGGGGGCGCTTAGGCTCCCAGGGGTAGAATCCTCCTTGGGAGGTGTTTATGGTCTGCCCGGTTTGCGGCGAGCCCCTGGACCTGGAGGGCTACGAGGCGGGGGACCTCCTGGACCGCGAGGCCTGCGGGGCGGTTCTCCGCCTTCTTTCCGACGGCAGTCTGGAGGTGGTGGAGCTCCCCGAGGGGGAGGAGGAGCCCCTTTGGGGCCTCGAGGCCTACGGGGAGGGGGACGAGCGGTGAAGACCCTAAGGCCCATCCTGCTCTAGCCCCATGCGCCTGGTCCTGGTTCCCACCCCCATCGGCAACCTGGAGGACATCACCCTGAGGGCCCTCAGGACCCTGAAGGAGGCCGAGGTGGTGGCCTGCGAGGACACCAGGCGCACGGGGCTTCTCCTTCGCCACTACGGCATCCCCACCCCCACCCTGCGCCTGGACCAGCACACCCTGGACCGGGCCAAGGAGCTCCTCGCCCCCTACGCCTACGTGGCCTACGCCACGGATGCCGGCACCCCGGGGATCTCGGACCCGGGAGCAGAGCTGGTGCGGTTGGCCTTGGAATGGGGCTGGCGGGTGGAAGCGCTTCCCGGCCCCACCGCCCTCATCCCCGCCCTGGTGGTCTCGGGCCTGCCCACCCACCGCTTCACCTTTGAGGGCTTTTTGCCCAAGGCGGGAAGGGAGCGCAGGGAAAGGCTTCAGGCCCTGGCCCGGGAAGGGAGGACCGCGGTGCTCTACGAAAGCCCCCACCGCCTGAGGAAGACCTTAGAGGACCTCATGGAGGTCTACGGGGAGGCCCACCCTGTGGCCGTGGCCCGGGAGATCAGCAAGGTCCACGAGGAGGTCTTCCGGGGAAGCCTGAAGGAGGCTTGGGCCCGCTTCGCCGAGCCCAAGGGGGAGTTTGTCCTGGTCCTAGGGCCCAAGGAGGCCCCGGCCCCGGATGCGGAAAGGCTTCTTGCGGAGCTCAAGGGCCAGGGCCTTTCCGGGAAGGCCCTCTTCCGGGCCCTGGTGGCGGCGGGGGTTGCCCGCAACGAGGCCTACCGCCTCAGCATGGAGGAGAGATGAAGCGCATCGGCGTCTTTACCAGCGGGGGCGACGCCCCCGGCATGAACGCGGCCATCCGGGCCGTGGTGCGCCAGGCCTACGCCATGGGCGTTGAGGTCATCGGCATCCGCAGGGGCTACGCCGGCATGATCCAGGGGGAGATGGTCCCCCTGGGGGTGCGGGACGTGGCCAACATCCTGCAACGGGGAGGGACCATCCTCCTCACCGCCCGGAGCCAGGAGTTCCTCACCGAGGAGGGGCGGGCCAAGGCGGTGGCCAAGCTGAAGGCGGCGGGGATAGAGGGCCTGGTGGCCATCGGCGGCGACGGCACCTTCCGCGGGGCCATGCGCCTCATTGAGGAGCACAAGATCCCCGTGGTGGGGGTGCCGGGCACCATTGACAACGACCTCTTTGGCACCGACTATACCATCGGCTTTGACACCGCCCTCAACACGGCCCTGGAGGCCATTGACCGCATCCGGGACACCGCCGCCAGCCACGAGCGGGTCTTCTTCATAGAGGTCATGGGGCGGCATGCGGGCTTCATCGCCCTGGATGTGGGCCTGGCGGGGGGCGCCGAGGTGATCGCCGTGCCCGAGGAGCCCGTGGACCCCAAGGCCATCGCCGAGGGGCTTCTGGAGTCCCAGAGGCGGGGCAAGTCCAGCTCCATCGTGGTGGTGGCGGAAGGGGCCTACCCCGGGGGGGCTACGGGGCTTCTCAAGGCCATCCAGGAGCACGTCCAGGTGGAGGCCCGGGTCACGGTGCTGGGCCACATCCAGCGGGGAGGAAGCCCCACGGCCAAGGACCGCATCCTGGCGAGCCGCCTGGGGGCGGCGGCGGTGGAGGCCCTGGCCGGGGGGACCAGCGGGGTCATGGTGGGGGAGGTGGAGGGAGAGGTGGAGCTCACCCCCCTCAAGGAGGCGGTGGAGCGCAAGAAGGACATCAACCGGGCGCTTCTTGCCCTATCGCGGGTTCTCGCCCTCTAGGGCCAGGGCCTTCCTGAGCCAGGGGGTCTGCCAGGCCAGGCGGAAGGCCTCGCGGGCGAAGGGGCTCTTTCCTATCCCCTCGTAGATGGGGGTGGGGAGGTGCACCGAGGGGTAGCGGAGGGTCCCCCCCACCACCTCCCAGGGGAAGCCGGTCCACAGGCTAAAGGCCAGGAACAGCCCCAAAAGAAGCCCACCCAGGGCCCCGAGCAGGCCCTCGAGGCCCCGGGAAAGGGCGGGGAGGGGCAGGCTTTTGGCCAGCACCCCCAGAAGGAGGCCCAAGCCCAGGCCCCACCAGGGGCCCTTTAGCCCTAGCTGGGCCAGGACCAGGTAGAGGAGGACCCCAAGCCCCATCCCGGCCCCCAGAAGCCCCCCCCGGTAGCCCAGGGCCAGGCCCAGGGCCAGGCTGAAGAGGGCCAAAAGGTCCACCCAGGTCAGCATGGCTAGAGTTTACTCCCGGATGCCGAAGCCCCTCGCCCTTAGGGCGGCGAAGATGCCCGCCATGGCGGCGTCCACCTCCTCGTCTTTGAGGGTCCTCTCCGGGTGGCGGAAGCGGAGGTGGAAGGCCAGGCTCTTCTCTCCCTCCCTGAGAGGGGGTCCCTGGTAGAGGTCAAAGAGGGCCAGCTCCTCCAGGTAGGGGCCCGCCGCCTCCCGGATCGCCCGCTCCACCTCCCCGTAAGGGGTGGCCTCGGGAACCACCACCGCCAGGTCCCGCAGGGCCTGGGGGTAGCGGGAGGGGTCCCGGAAGGCCAGGGGCTTTTCCGGGAGGGGCAGGGTGAGCTCAAAGATCCAGACCGGGGGGAGCGCCAAAGCCCGGGCGATCCCCGGGTGGAGCTGGCCCAGGAAGCCCTTCGCTTCCCCTTCCACCAGGACCCGCCCCGAGACCCCGGGGTGGAGGAAGGGGTAGGGGTGGGCCTCCACCCGAAGCTCCAGGCCAAGCCTCCTAAAGAGGGCCTCCAGGTAGCCCTTGAGGAGGAAGAAGCCGGACAGGGCCTCCCGGGCCCAGGGGAGCTTCAGGCCCTCGCCGAAGAGGAGGCCCGCCAGGTGGGTCCTCTCCTCCACCAGGCCCCCCGCCACGCCGTAGACCCGGCCCAGCTCAAAGAGGAGGGCCCGCTCCGGGCGGTCCAGGGCCAGGTTCTCCTTGAGGGTCTTGAGGAGGCCGGGGAAGAGATGGGTCCTGAGGGCGGCCTTCTCCGGGGCCAGGGGGTTTTTGAGGCGCAGGGGGTAAGGGGGGAGGCGGAAGAGGGGGGCCTCCTCGGGATCGGCGAAGCTGTAGGTGTAGACCTCCTGGAAGCCCAGGCCCGCCAGGAGCTCCTTGAGCCTCTCCTCCTTGCGGTAGGGGGCCTCCACGCCCCGGTTGTCGGGGGCGGGGAAGAAGGCGGGGAGGTCCAGGGGGATGGTCTCATAGCCCTGGATGCGGGCCACCTCCTCCACCAGGTCCTCCTCCAGGCGGAGGTCCAGGCGGTGGCTGGGCGGGGTGACCCGGTAGGGACCCTCCCCCTCCACCCGGCACCCCAGCCGCCTCAGGATGCCGATCTGGGCCTCCTCCGGGTACTGCGTGCCCAGGAGGGCGTTGGCGTACTGGGGGCGGAAGGGGATGGGCTCGGGCGGGCTGGGGTTTCCCACCTCCAGGATGGCCTCGGCCACCCGGGCCCCGGCCAGGGCCTGGAGGAGGCTCAGGGCCCGCTTCTGGGCGGGGATCTGGCCCAGGGGGTCCACGCCCCGCTCAAAGCGGTGGCTGGCCTCGGTGCGGAGGCCGTGGCGGCGGGCGGTCTTGCGGATGGCGACCGGGTCAAAGAGGGCCACCTCCAGGGCGATGGCCTCCGTGTCCGCCCGCACCTCGCTCTCGGCCCCGCCCATGACCCCGGCGAGGCCGATGGGGAGGCTTTCCTCCCCCTTCATGGCGGCGATGACCAGGTCCTCCGGGTGGAGGGCCCGCTCCACCCCGTCCAGGGTGCGAAGCCTCTCCCCCTCCCGGGCCCGGCGCACCAGGATCCCCTCCCCCACGAAGCGGAGGTCAAAGGCGTGCATGGGCTGGGACCTCTCCAGCATCACGTAGTTGGTGATGTCCACGACGTTGCTGATGGGGCGCATGCCGGCGGCGAAGAGGGCCCGCTGCAGGGGGATGGGGCTTGGCCCTACCCGGAGGCCAAAGGCGTAGGCCAGGGTGAAGTGGGGGGCGCCCAGGGGGTCTTCCACCTCCAGGCGGAAGGGAAGGGGCAGGGCCTCGGCCCGGTAGAGGGCCTGGGGCTCCACCAGGGCGTAGCCCAGGGCGTGGAGGTCCCGGGCCAGGCCCAGAAGGCCCAGGGCGTCCGGGCGGTTGGGGGTGACCTCTATCTCCAAGACCACCTCCTCGGGCCAGGCCTCGGCCAGGGGGGTGCCGGGAGGAAGGGCCTCGGCGGGGAACTCCAAAAGCCCCCCGCCGTACTCCCCCACCCCGAGCTCCTTGGGGGAGAGGGCCATGCCGAAGGAGCGCACCCCCTGGATGACCCGCTCCCCCACCTTCAGGCCCTGGAGCTCGGTCCCGGGCAGGGCCAGGGCCACGCCGATCCCGGCCCGGGCGTTCTCGGCCCCCGAGACCACCTCCACCACCTCTCCGGCGTCCAGGACCAGGCGCTTTAGGCCCGTCCCCGGGATGGGGTGGGCCTCGAGGACCCGGGCGAAGACCACCCCGGGAGGGATCTGGAAGAGGCGCTCCACGCGGTCCGTCTCAAAGCCCAGCCCCGCCAGGCGTTCCTCCAGGACCTCGGGGCTTTCCAGCTCGGGGACGTACTCCTTGAGCCAGGAGAAGGGCACCCTCATAGAACCCCCCGGAACTGCTCCAGGAACTTCAGCCTGCCGGCGAAGAAGTAGCGGATGTCGGGGATGCCGTAGCGCAGCATGGCGAGCCTCTCCACACCGAGGCCGAAGGCGAAGCCCGTGACCCCCTGGTAGGCGGGGGGAAGGCCCAGGCTTTGGCGGTACTGGTCCACCGCCTGGAAGACCCTAGGGTGGACCATGCCCGCCCCACCCAGCTCCAGCCACTTCCTCCCCTCGGGCCACCAGATGGCGAACTGGGCCCCGGGCTCCACGAAGGGGAAGTAGACGGGCTGGAAGCGCACCCTTGACTCGGGGCCGTATAGGGCCTGGGCCAGCTCGTAAATCGCCCCCTTGAGGTGGGCCATGGTGATGCCCTCCCCCACCACCAGCCCCTCCAGCTGGTGGAAGACGGCCTCGTGGGTGGCGTCGGTCTGCTCAAAGCGGAAGACCCGCCCCGGCACCACGATGCGGAAAGGGGGGGTGTGGGCCACCATGTAGCGGACCTGCATGGGGGAGGTGTGGGTGCGCAAAAGAAGCCGCCCCTCCACCTCCTCCCCCAAGGGGCCCTTCAGGCGGAGGCCTTCTTCCTCCAGCCAGAAGGTGTCCCACATGTCCCGGGCGGGGTGGTGCTCGGGGATGTTGAGGGCGTCAAAGTTGAAGAACTCCCCCTCCACCTCGGGCCCCGTGACCGCCTGGTAGCCCAGGCCCCGGAAGATGGCGAGAAGCTCCTTTTCCATGAGGGTGATGGGGTGAAGCCCCCCCGCGAAGAGGCTCACCCCGGGCAGGGAGACGTCCAGGCGCTCCCCTTCCAGGGCCCGCCTTAAGGCCTCCTCCTCCAGGGCCTTTTCCCGCTCCTCCAGGGCCTTCTCCAGGGCCTCCTTTAGGGCGTTTAGGGCCTGGCCCCGCGCCTTTCTTTCCTCCAGGGGGAGGGCGGCGAGGGCCTTCATCTCCTGGGTGATGAGGCCCTTCTTGCCCAGGTACCGGGCCTTGAGGGCCTTCAGGGCCTCGAGGTCCTGGGCGCTTTGGATGGCGGCTAGGGCTTCTTCCAGCTCCCGCATCCTAAAGAGGATACCCCATTCCCCGCACCCAGCGGAGGAAGGCCTCGGGCGGCCTTGGGGCCTCCCCGCCGTCTTTCCAGGCGAAGCGGAGGTCCCTTAGGGGCCCTTCCCCCACCCCCATCCCCCGGGGGAAGAGGGGGCGGAGGTCCAAAGGCCCCACCTCCTCCCCCAAGAAGGCCTCCCGGAAGCGGGCCACCTCCTTCTCGTGGCCATAGTGGAAGGCGTAGAGGGCCTCTTCCAGGGCGAAGAGAAAGCGGGGCCTAGGGGAAAGCTCGGGGAAGGCCCCTTCCCAGGGCCTTTTCAGGAAGGCGAAGGCCCGCCCCGGCCTGAGGCGGAAGACCACCTCCAAAGCCTCCCCCAAAAGCCCAAAGCTCCCCACGAAGGGGCGCACCAGGTCGTACCCCTGGACGTTCTTGACCACAAGGCCCCCGGCCCGCACCACCTCCCCCTTGGGGGTGCGGAAGGTGAGGCCCAGGACCTCGGCGGGGAAGAAGAAGGTCTGGGCGAAGCCCCCCCGGGCCACAAGCCCCCCCACGCCCCCGGGAAGCTCCACCGGGGGAAAGGGGGGAAAGAGGCCCGTTCCCTCGAGGGCCTCGTAGACCTCCAATAGCCCCACCTCCCCCGGGGCCACCAGGTACTGATCGGCGGCGTGGACCTCCATGGGGCCATTATCCCACCGGGGCCAGGAGGAGGGCGAGAAGGGCCAGGGCCACGCCCAGGCCCACGGCCAGGGGAAAGCTGTGGAGGAAGAGGGGGTAAAGGAGGCCCGCCAGGGTGCCCCCCAGGTAGAAGGCCGCCACATAGGCCCCGCTCACCCCGGGCCCCCGCCTCCCCGCCGCCCCCGAGGCCAGGCTCTGGGCGGTGAAGAGGGCCGCCATCATGAGGACGAAGCCCAGGGCCAGGCCGGGCGGGGGCAGGAGGAGCAGGGCCATGCCCAGGATGACCCCCAAGAAGGCCAGGCGGAAGGTGGCCACGGGGCCAAACCTCCGGGAGAGGAAGCCGGAGAAGGCGCTTCCCGGGATGCCGAAGAGGTAGGCCAGGTAAAGGAGGCCCACCTGGCCCGGCCCAAAGCCCATCTCCAGGAGGCGGTAGGGGAGGAGGTTGGCCAGGAAGAGGTTGAGGAAGAGGAGGACGCCGCCCACCAAATAGAGGGGCCAGGCCCTAAGGTCGTACCGGGGCGGGCCCAGGACGAGGAGGCTCTTTGGGGCGCGGAGGAGGAGAAGGCCCAGGATCAAGGCGGGCAGGGAGAGGAAAAGGAGGGCCTTTCGCACCCCAAACGCCTCGGCGAGGAGGCCCGACAGGACCCGGCCCAACCCCCCGCCCAGCACGTTCCCCGCCATGTACACCCCCGCCATCTCCAGGGCCTTTTGGGGGAAAAGGCGGGGCACCAGGGCGATGGCCAGGGCGGGGACCATGGCCGCCCCCACCCCCTGGAGAAGGCGGGAAAGGATCCAAAGGAAAAGGCTTGGGCTGAGGGCCCCCAGAAGCCCCCCAAGCCCCACCAGGAGGAGCCCCCCGCCCAGAACCCTCTCCGCCGGCCAGGGGAGCCTGGGCACCAGGGGCGAGAGGAGGACCAGGAGGAGGAGGGGGAGGCCCACGCCCGGCCCCGCCGCCCCCGGGGGCGCACCGAAGAGCCTTTCCAGGAGGGGAAGGAGGGGAACGACGGCGTAGAGGGCGCTGTAGAGGGCCACCCCGGAGAGGAGCACGGCCAGGCCCACCCCCTTATCCTAGGCGTATGCGGGCCCTAAAGGTGGCCCTCCTCCTGCCCCTTCCCCCCATGAGCTACCTGCCCCCTTTGGGGGAGGAGGGGAGGGCCCCTTTGGGCCTTCGGGTGGCCGTGCCCTGGCGGGGGGAGGTGCGGGTGGGGGTGGTGGTGGGGGAGGAGGAGGTGAGGCCGGGGCCGGGTTTGCGCCACGCCATCGCCTACCTGGACCAGAAGCCCTACCTGCGGGAGGAGGAGATCCGCTTCGCCGAGGAGGCCGCCCGCTACCTCTTCGCCCCCCTGGGCCAGGTGCTGGCCGACTTCCTGCCCCCCTTCCCCGAGCTCAAGCACCGGGTCCGCCTCTACCCCGGCGCCGACCCCAAGGTCCTGCCCCCGGGCCTCGAGGGCCTTTCGGACTGGCAGGAGGCCAAAGGCTTTGACCCCAAGCTTTTAGACCTCCTGCGGGAGGCCGGGGTCCTGGAGGAGGAGGTGGCCTTCAAGGAGGGGAAGAGGGTCCTTCTGCCCCTCAAGGAGGACCACCCCGACCCCGAGCTCTCCCGCGCCCTTAGGCGCCTCAGGGAGATGGGCCACGCCGAGAGCCTCGCCGCCTGGGCCCGGGCCACGGGGCTTGGGGTGCGGCGGCTCAAGCGCCTTCTGGAGGAGGGCTATGTGGGCTACGGCCCCCCGCCGGAGGCCAGGGGGGAGGAGGGCGGGGTGGAGCCCCTCTTCCTGCCGGAGAGGCCCGAGCGCCTGAACGGGGGGCGGTTTTCCGAGAGGCTAAGGCTTTTAAAGGGGCTTCTGGCCCGGGGGAGCCACCTGGTCCTCTTCCCCGAGGTGAGCCTCCTTCTGCGCTTTCTGGCCTTCTTCCCCGAGGCCAGGGCCTACCACGGGGGGCTTTCCTTATGGGAAAGGGAGGCCCTTTTTAAAAGCCCCGGGGGCGTGGTGTTCGCCACCTACGGGGGGCTTTTCCTCCCCTTCACCCCGGACTCCCTGGTGGTGGTGGAGGAGGGGAGCGAGAGCTACAAGCTGGCCTCCGGCACCCGGGCCTTCGTTCCGCCGCTGGCGGAGCTCCGGGCGAGGCTCCTTGGCATCCCCCTCACCTACCTCTCCCTGGTGCCTTCGGTGGAGGTCCTGGACAGGCCCGGCCTCACCTTCCCCGTCCCCAGGCCCAGGGTCATGCTCCTGGACCTGAAGCGGGAGAAGGGCTACCCCTTCACCGGCCGGGCCCTGGCCCTTTTAAAGCAGGTGGAGGAGAAGGGCAGGCAGGCCGTGGTCCTGGCCGCCCGCAAGGGGTATAGCGCCCTCCTCCTCTGCGGCGACTGCGGCTACAAGCCCACCTGCCCCAACTGCGCCCTCTCCTTGCGCTACCACCGGGAGGGCCGGGACAGGCTCCTCTGCCACCAGTGCGGCCACCAGGAGCCCCCGCCCCTCCTCTGCCCGGAGTGCGGCTCCCCCCTTTTAGAGCCCAAGGGGCCCGGGCTGGAGTGGCTCACTCAGGAGCTCAGGCGGCACCTGGCCCTGCCCGTTCTGCGCTACGCCAAGGAGGGCAAGGACGACCTGAAGCCCCTCCTGGAGGGAAAGCCCGGGGTGGTGGTGGGGACCACGGCCCTTTTGCGGGGCCCGAGCCTCCCCGAGCTGGCCCTCGTCCTCCTGCCCTACGCCGACGGCTTCCTCTACGATTCCGACTTCCGGGCGGCGGAGCGGTACCACCGCCTCCTCTGGGCCCTGACCGAGCTCAGGCCCGGGCGGAGGCCCCTGATCCTCCTCCAGACCTACACGCCCGACCACCCCGCCCACGAGGGGCTTCTGGAGGGGAGCGTGGAGGCCTTCCCCTGGGCGGAGAAGGCCCTGAGGGAGGCCCTCCACTACCCCCCCAAGGTGCGCATGGTGAAGCTGGAGGTGAGCCACCGCCAGGAGGCGCGGGCCCTGGAGGCCGCCTTCGCCCTAAAGGAGGCCCTGAAGGGGGTGGCCCGGGAGGAGGAGGTCCTGGGCCCCGCCCCCGCCCCCGTCCCCAGGGTCAAGGGGGTTTACGTCTACCACCTCCTCCTGAGGGGGAGCACGGAGCGCCTGCAGGAGATGCTTGCCCGCCTGGACCGGCGGCGGTTTAAGCTGGACCCCGACCCCCACCGCTTCGTGGGGCTTTTGGAGGACTAAGCGTGGAGGGCTGGCGGGCCTGGATAGAGGTGGACCTGGATGCTCTTTGGGCCAACTACCTCCTCCTCAAGGCCAGGGCCCAGGGGGAGGTGATCCCTGTCCTCAAGGCGGACGCCTACGGCCACGGGGCCCTGCCCATCGCCCGCTTCCTGGAGGAAAGGGGGGTGGGGCGGTTCGCCGTGGCCACCATCGCCGAGGGGCGGGCCCTCCGGGAAGGGGGGGTGAGGGGGGAGGTGCTCCTCCTGGGGAGCCTCCACCCCCTCGAGGCCGAGGCCGCCCTAAGGTGGGGCCTCACGCCCACCCTCTCCACCCTGGAGGCCGCCCGGGCCCTGGCCGAGAGGGCCCGGGCCCTGGGCCTCACCCCCAGGGCCCACCTCAAGGTGGACACGGGGATGAACCGGGTGGGCTTCCCCTGGGAAGAGGCCTTGGCCGCCCTGAGGGCCGTGGAGGCCCTGGGGGTGCGGGTGGAGGGGGTGTACAGCCACCTGGCCACGGCGGGGGAGGACGAGGCCTTCGTGGAGGTGCAACGGGGGCGGTTTCAGAGGGTGCGGGAGGCCCTGGGGCCGGGGTATTTCTACCACCTGGAAAACTCCTATGGCCTCCTCCTCCACGGGGGAGAGAACGTCCGGGTGGGCCTCGCCCTCTACGGCCTGGTGCCGGGGTTTGGCCTGAGGCCCGTCCTCCGCCTCCTCGCTCGCCCCACCCTGGTCAAGCGCCTGAAGGCGGGGGACCGGGTGGGGTACGGGGGGGCGTTCGTGGCCCAAGGGGGGGAGTGGCTGGCCACCCTGCCCGTGGGCTACGCCGACGGGCTTCCCCGGGGGGCGGTGGCCTTCGTGAGGGGGCCTGGGGGCGAACGCTTTAGGGTGGCGGGGCGGATCTCCATGGACCAGACCACGGTCCTCCTCCCCGGCCCCGTGGACCTTTGGGCGGTCTTTGAGGTGCTCTCCCCGGACTTCGGCCCCACGGGCCTTCTGGCCTGGGCCGAGGCCCGGGGCACCATCCCCTACGAGGTGGCCGTCCACCTCTCCCGCCGCCTGCCCCGGGTCTACCTCCTGGAAGGGGTAGAGTGGGCCCGTGCAGGCGGTTAGGCTTTTTCAGGGTTATCTCTGGCACCCCAAGGAGGCTTCCCTAGACCCCAGGGCCCTCCTCCCCGAGGAGGTCCTGGGGGCGCGGCTCCTCATAGACCCCGTGCCCCCGCCCACCCCCTTCTTTGAGGACGGCACCCCCACGGCCACCCAGGCCTTTTACCAGGTCACCCTGCTCCTCCTCACCGAGGAGGCCCCGGAGGCCCTGAAGCCCCTGGCCGAAAGGGTGGCGGAGGCCCTTAGGGAGCACCTGGAGGGCCTCCCCCCCGGGGTGGGCTGGCTCCTCCTGGAGGACCTGAGGCCCCTCTAACGTTTCCGCAGGAGAAAGGCCAGGATGAGGGAGAGGCCCCCTAGGGCGAAGGCCAGGAGGCTTTCCCGCCTCAGATAAAGCCCCTGGGGCCAGAGGGGCTTCAGAACCCCGGTCTCGTAGGCCCGGGCCTGGTCCAGGGGGGTTTCCGCCAGGAGGTCCACCAGGGGCGGGCTTCCCGGGGGGGCCATCAGGGTCCAGGGGCCGCCATCGGGGCTTGTGGGGCGCAGGTACCAGGGGGCGAAGGGGTCAAAGAGGCCCACCCCGCCGTAGACCCCATAGCGCCCGGGAGGAAGGCCGGTGTCCAGGAGGACCCAGTCCCCCTCCCGCCAGGCCCGGACGGGCGCCTTTTCGCTTTTGGGGGTCCGCCTTTCCGCCCCGAAGCCCGTGAGGACGTAGGCCACCTCCCAGCCCTGTCCCTTAGGGGTGGATAGGCCCGGCACCAGGGTCTCCTCCCCGCCCTCCGCCGTGTCCAGGAAGAGGACCACCGTGGCCAGGCTGAAGCCCAAGGGGCCCTCGAGGGGGTTGGGGTAGCGGGCCAGGCGCACCTTGAGGACGAGGCGCCCCTCCCTCGCCTCCCCCGCCACCGCCAGGAGGTCGGCGAAGCCCTCCCCCGCCTCCTGGTAGAGGGCGGCCCGAGGGTACTGGTAGGCCAGGCCGTGGTCGTCGCCCAGAGGGTCCTGGAAGAGGAAGAGCACCCCACGTTTATACCAGCTTGAGGAGGGCCTCCACCACCTTCCTGGGGTCGTGCTGGGCCAGGGGGCCCTCCTCCCGGAAGTCCCCTTCCACCACCCGCACCCCGTCCACGGCGAAGGGGCGGGGGTCGTAGGCCACGGGAAAGCGGCCCTCCGCCCGGTAGCGGGCCAGGACCTCCTCGGGGATGGGGGCGGTGTGCACCAGGACCACCTGGGGCCTTCGGCCCAGGTGCTGGGCGACGGCCTTGTAGTGGTCGTAGGCGGTGTAGCCGTCGGTCTCCCCGGGCTCGGTCATGAGGTTCACCACGTAGACCAGAGGGGCCCCGGCCTTCCTCAGGGCCTCCTTGAGGGGCCCGGGGAGGAAGCTTGGGATCACGCTGGTGTAAAGGCTTCCCGGCCCCAGGACCAGAAGGTCCGCCTTCCTTATGGCCTCGAGGGCCTCCGGCATGACCTCCCTGGGCTCCGGCACCAAAAAGACCTCCCGGATCCTGCCCCCCCTCTTCCTGATGGCCACCTCTCCCTCCACCTCCTCCCCGTCCTGGAAGCGGGCCTTGAGGCGCACGGCCTCGGGGGTGGCGGGGAGGACCTGGCCCCTCAGGTTCAGGATGGCGTTGGCCTCGAGGATGGCCTCGGCGAAGTCCCCCGCCACCTGGCAGAGGGTCACCAGGAAGAGGTTGCCGAAGGTGTGCCCCTGCATCTCCCCCCGGTCAAAGCGGTGGGCCAGGAGCTGGGCCAGGGCGGGGTGGTCGGAGAGGGCGGCCAGGCAGTCCACCAGGTCCCCCACCGCCGGCAGGCCGAAGGTGAGCCGGAGGCGGCCCGTGGAGCCCCCGTCGTCGGTGACGGCCACGATGGCCGTGGTGTTGGCGGTGTGCTCCTTGAGTCCCCTAAGCATCCGGGAAAGCCCCGTGCCCCCGCCGAAGGCCACCACCTTGGGGCCCCGTTCCAGCCTTCGCCGCACATAGACCCTCTCCGGCACCTCCTCGGGCTCGGTGAGGGCGGAAAGCAGGCTCCGGTTCATGGCCCTGATCCCGCCCACGAGGAGGAGGAGGCCCAAAAGGCCCAGGGCCAGGGCCCAGGGCCATAGGGGCAGGGCGGGCAGGAGGGGGGCGAGGCCTAGGGCCAGGAGGAGGACCCCAAGGGCCGCCACCAGGGCGTAGCGCTTGACCCGCATCCCCGGGTAGAGCCAGCGCAGGGCGGGGAAGCGGCGGAAGAGGCCCTCACTCCTTTTCCACATCCCGGTGGCTCACCTCCACCCGGAACCTGCCGGAAAGGTCCTCGGCCAGCCTCTCGGCCACGGCCACGCTGCGGTGCCGCCCCCCCGTGCACCCCACGGCCACGGTGTAAAAGGCCCGCCCCTCCTTCCTGGCCCCCTCCGCCGAGAGCCCCGCCACCGCGAGAAGGGCCCGGTAAAAGGGTTCCTCCTCCTCCCGGAAGACGTAGGCCCTGACCTCGGGGTCCAGGCCGGTCTTGGGCTTGAGGAGGGGGTCGTAGTGGGGGTTGGGGAGGGGGCGCACGTCCAGCACCAGGTCGGCCTCCTGGGGCGGCCCCCACTTGAAGCCGAAGGAGAGAAGGCGCAGGATGAAGCCTGCCTCCTCGCCCAGAAAGCGGGCTAGGGCCTCCTTCAGGGCCCTTGGGGAAAGGTCCGAGGTGTCCAGGACCAGGTGGGCCTTTTCCCGGAGGGCGGAGAGGATCTCCCTTTCCCGGCCGATCTCCCGCATGAGGTTTCCCGCCCCCAAGGGGTGGAGGCGGCGGGTCAGGTTGTAGCGGCGGAGGAGGACCTCGGGGCGGGCCTCCAGGTAGACCACGGTGGGCCTGAGCTCCCTTAAGGCCTCCTCGAGGTCGGGGAAGAAGGCCAGGGCCCGGGCATCCAGCACCACGCCCGCCCGCTCCACGCCCCGGTTCTTAAGCTCCTCCAGAAGGGGCTTCCAGAGGCGGGGCGGGAGGTTGTCCACCATGAAGTAGCCCAGGTCCTCTAAAAACCCCCTGGCCGTGGTCTTGCCCGCCCCGGAGAGGCCGCTTAGGACCAGAAACCGCATCCACCTGACTATACCCGCCTCCTGAGCCAGAGGTTAAAGAGGGCCAGGAGGAAGAGCCCGGGAAGCCCCACCACCCCCACGAGGAGGTCGTTGGTGCGCTCCACCAGAACCAGGGAAAGCCCGGCCACCCCGTTTAGGGTGCCGTGGAGGAGGGCGGCAGGCCAGACCGAACCCCCCTTTTCCCGCACGTAGAGGAGGACCGGGGTCAGGAGGAGGGTGAAGAGGATCATCATGGGCACGCCCAGGAGGCGCTCGTCCGGGTAGTTATGGCCGAAAAGGAGGATCATGGGGGCGTGCCAGAGGCCCCAGTGGAAGCCGATCTCCAGGGTGGCGGGCCAAAAGCCCCGCTCCCTGACCCTTTCCCAAAGGTACCCCCGCCACATGAGCTCCTCGCCTAGGGCTGCCAGGAGGTTCGCCGTGGCCCCGGCGAAAAGCCCCTGGAGGAGGACAAGAGCGAGGAGCAGGGGTTCGGGGAGAGGCGGTGGACCCTCGGGAAAGGTCCACGTCAGACCCCTGTAGGCCCCGAAAGGGAGGCTGAGGAGGACGGCAAGGAGGGTGAGGGGAACGGGGAAGAGCCAGGCGAAAAGCCAGTAGCGGTTGGGCTGGAAGGCCAGGGGAAGCCTTATCCCCTCTCTCCGGGCGAAAAGGAGGGCTACCAGGCCCGGCGCCCACATGTAGAGGACCCCCAAGGCCAGGATGGCGGGGGATCCCGGCCTGACTCCCAAGGCGTAGCCCAGGAGGGCCAGGCCCCAGGAGAGGCCGTAGGTCCAGTAAAGGGCCTTCACGCCGCCTCCTTCCAGGAGATGAGGGGCTTGGGGTCCTCCGGGTTCAGGAGGAGGCCCGTGCCGTCCTTGAGGACCAGGAGAACCCCTTCTCCCCGCCTCGCCCCCACCAGGGCCTCCACGGGAAGCCCTTGGGGGAAAGCGGGGGTTCTGAAGCGGAAGCGCATCTGGTAGTAGCCGGGCATCTCGGCTTTGGGTCCGAGGGCGAGGAAGGGCAGGGCGTAGGCCGTGGGGACCACGGCCGCCACCTCCGAGCGGTGCACCCTCCTCTGGCCCCAAGCGTGGTGTATTGCCAGGAAAGGGCCCTCCAGAACGTAGAAGAGCTTTTCGGGAAGGCCCGCAAGCCAAACGAAGAGGGCTCCCATGACCAGGGCATCCACGGCCACCAGGGCGAGGAGGAAGGTTCTTTCCGAGGCCTCCGCCGTGGCCGCGAGGAAGCCCAGGGCGAGGATGGAGGCCAGGTAGAGGGCTAGAAGGAGCGCTTTAGGGTTCCCGTCCCTCTTGGGCTCCAGCCTCGTCCTCATCCTTCCACCGCCCCGCCCTTTTGGCCGCTTCCTTGAGGAGGTATTCTATCTGGGCGTTCACGCTCCGGAGCTCGTCGTGGGCCCACTTCTCCAGCACCCGGTAAAGCCTCGGGTCCAGCCTCAGGAGAAAGGCCTTTTTTCCCTCGGGCTTTCCCTTCACCCGCCTCCTTAGGTGTACAGCGTGCCCACGTTGACCACGGGCTGGGCTTGGGCCTCGGAGACCAGGGCCACCATGAGGTTGTTGACCATGGCCGCCTTCCTTTCCTCGTCCAGGGGGAGCCCGGCCGCCTCGAGGCCCGCCAGGGCCTCCCGCACCATGCCCACGGCGGCCTCCACGATGAGCCGGCGGGCGGCCACCACCGCCAGGGCCTGCTGCCGGCGGAGCATGGCCAGGGCCACCTCGGGGGCATAGGCCAGGTGGGTGAGGCGGGCCTCGAGGACCTCCACCCCCGCCACCTTCAGCCTCTCCTCCACCTCGGCCTTCAGCTCCTCGGCGATCTCCTCGGGGTTGCCCCGCAGGGACTTGCCCTCGGCGTCATAGGGGTAGCGGCTCGCCAGGGCCCGGATGGCCGCCTCCGACTGGATGGCCACGAAGGCCTGGTAGTTCTCCACCTGGAAGAGGGCCTTGGCCGTGTCCACCACCCGGAAGACCACCACCGCGGCGATCTCAATGGGGTTGCCGTGGGCGTCGTTCACCTTGAGGCGGTCGGAGTTGAAGTTGTGGACCCTCAGGGAGATGCGCTTTCTCGCCGCCAGGGGGTTGGCGAAGTGGAAGCCCGGCTCCCGCACCGTGCCCACGTACCGCCCCAAAAACACCAGGACCGCCTCCTTAGTTCCTGAAGACCACGTCCTCCCGGGCGAAGACCCGCACCGCCAGGAGGAGGGCCAAAGCCCCGTAGACCAGGGTGGAGCCCCAGGTGAGGGCTACCTGGAGGCCCTCCGCCTGCCCCTTGAGGAGGGCGTCCATGAGGAGGGCGGTGTTGAAGAGGGGGATCAGGTGGTGCCAGGGTTGAAGCTCAAAAAAGCCCCGAAACTGGAGGAAAAGCAAAGGGAAAAGGGCGAGGAGCAGGAGGGGGGCCATGTAGCTTTGCGCCTCCTTGAAGCTCCGGGCGTAGAGCCCTAGGGCCACCATGACCGCCCCCATGAAGAGGGCCAGGAGAAAGGCGGTGAGGAAGAGGGCCAGGAAGCTTCCCCCGTCCATCTGGATCTGCCCTCCTAAGGAGAGGACCTCACCCCCTCTGGAAGGGATGTCTCCGCCCAGGCGGGCGCTCAAGGCCCCTCCCAGGGCCAAGCCCACTAGCCCCGCCACCCCGGAAAGGAGGGCCATGGCCACCGCGGCCAGGGTCTTCCCCAGGGCTAGGTGGAGGAGGGGAACGGGGGCGGCGAGGAGGGCCTCGAGGGTCCCCTTCTCCTTCTCCCCCGCGGTGGCGTCCACCGCCACCACCTGCCCCCCGGAGAGGATGAAGCTCACCAGGAAGAAGGGGAGGAGGAAGCCCAATAGCCCCCCCGCCTTTTCCCGAGGGGGCGAGGCGTCCACGGTCTCCACCTGAAAGGGATGGAGGAGGTCCAGGGAAATCCCCTTCGCCGCCAGGGCCTCGGCCACTTTCCTCTCTTTGAGGCCCTGGAGGGCGGCCTGCGCCTTGCCCACCGCCACCTGGCTTTCCGAAACCCCTCCCGCCAGGCGGCCGAAGACCCGGTAGCGGCCCCCCTCGTAGACCACGCCCACGGGGTACTTTCCTTCCCGCACCGCCTTTTCCGGGTCTTCCACGGGCTTTGGCGCCAGGTTGGCCTTAAGGAGGGCTTCCAGGGCCTCCTGGGGAAGCCCGGCCACGGCCACCTCCTGGACCTTGGCCGAGGTCCCTTCCAGGAGGCGGGAGAGGAAGAGCGTGGGGCCGAACATGAAGACCGGCATGAGGAACACGGGGAGAACCAGGGTGGAGAAGACGAGCTTCCGGTCCCGGAAGACCTGGACCAACTCCTTCCACGCGATACGCCAGACGGGTTTCATGCCGCTTCCCTCACCTTTCGGATAAAGGCTCTCTCCAGGCTTCCTTCCCCCATGGCCAAAGCTTCCTCCTTGCTTCCCTCGTAGACCAGGCGCCCCTGGTGCAAAAAGCCCACCCGGTCGGCCACCTCCTCGGCCTCGGGCATGACGTGGGTGGAGTAGAGGACGGTGTTCCCCAGGTCCCGGTAGGTCTTCACGAAGTCCAGGAGGGCCCGCCTGGCGAAGACATCCAGACCCGCGGTGGCCTCGTCCAGGAGGAGGACCGGGGGGCGGTGGAGGATGGCCCGGGCGATGACCACCTTCTGCCGCATGCCCGTGGACATCTCCAGGACCTTTTTCTCCAGGGTCTCCTCCATCTCCAAAAGGGCCACCACCCAGTCCAGGGCCTCCTTAAAGGCGCGGCCCTCGAGGCCGTAGAAGGAGGCGAAGAAGGCCAGGACCTCCCGCCCCGTGAGGCGGTCGTAGACCCGCATCCCTCCATTCACCAGGCCCAGGCGGCGGCGGACTTCCAAGGGCTCCTTCCCCACGTCAAACCCCGCCACCTCCGCCCTTCCCGCCGTGGGACGCACCAGGGTGGCGAGCATCCTCAGCGTGGTGGTCTTGCCCGCCCCGTTGGGGCCAAGGAGGGCGTAGACCTCTCCCCGCTCTACCTTCAGGGATAGCCCCTCCACGGCGGTCTTGGGGCCATAGCGCTTGGTGAGGCCTTGGGCCTGGGTCACAAGCCCATTATAGCAGTGTGATATCACTTTGCAAGCCCCCCTGGGAGGGGGATAATGGAGGCGTGAAGGCCATGACCTTTTGGGTCAAGCCCAGAAGCTCCATAGAGGCCCTGCCCGAGGCCAAGGACCTGGTGCGGGACCTTCTGGAGCTCTTTTACGAGTACTTTCCCGAGTACGAGGGATGCCTGGGCTTCTCCCAGTCCCCCAGGCGGCCCCGGTACCTTTTCCTCTACATGGAAGGCCCCTGCGGCGGGCTTCTGCCCTCCGCCGCCCTATTCCTTAAAGATCTCCTGGAAAACGCCTTCCCCGGGGCCGAGGTCCGGGTCTACGGCAAGCCCTGGCCCTAGCGCCTTTTCTTGACCAGCCAGCCCTCCTCCCTGACCCCTTCCCGGGCGTTCACCACCCGGGCCAGGACGAAGAGGAGGTCGGAGAGGCGGTTTAAGTAGCGGATGGTCTCCGGGTTCACCGGCTCCTCCCGGCTCAGGGCCACCACCTTGCGTTCCGCCCGGCGCACCACGGTGCGGGCCAGGTGAAGGGCGGCGGCCGCCGGGTGCCCTCCGGGCAGGATGAAGCCCCGGAAGGGGGGGCTTTCCTCCTGGTAGCGGTCTATGGCCCTCTCCAGGTTTTCCACGTCCTCGGCGTCCATGCGGGCGATGTTCTTTTCATAGGGGCTTCCCATGCGGGTCGCCAGGTCGGCCCCCAGGTCAAAGAGGGCGTTCTGGATGCGCTCCAGAAGGTCCTGAAGGTCCAGGTGCTCCTTGGGCAGAAGGCTTCGCGCCAGGCCGATGGCGCTGTTGGCCTCGTCCACCGTGCCGTAGGCCTCCACCCGGGGGTGGGCCTTCACCACCCGCTCGTCCCCGTAGAGCCCGGTCTCCCCCGCGTCTCCCGTTTTGGTGTAGATCTTCATGGCCCCATTGTAGGGCCCCAAAAAGGCGAACCCCCGGAAGGTTCCGGGGGACCTTGGCGGGCCCGAGAGGATTCGAACCCCTGACCTGCTGATCCGTAGTCAGCCGCTCTATCCAACTGAGCTACGGGCCCAAGCCAAGCTCAAACATACCACGCCCCAAGGGGACTTGTCAATAATGGAAGGGTGCGGGAACGGCGCCTGGAAGCCCTTTTGCTTCAGGCCCTGGCGCGGGAGCGTACCCTGGAGGAACTCCACGCTGCTCTCAGGCCTTTCCACCCGGGCCTCACCAAGGCCCGCCTCTTCGCCCTTCTGGTGCGGCTCAGGCGGGAAGGGCGGGTGGCCTTTGAGGGGGGGCGCTTTCGGCTAGCGGGGGAAAGGGTGTCTCCGGACCCCTAGCCCGTCTGATACCACCCCATGCTGGCCCAAGCCAGCATGGGGGCCCCGGCAAAAGGTTCCTGGGGAAGTTACCAGACATGGTGGGCCGAAGGAAACAGGCACCAAGGGAAAGGGAATGAGAGGTGCTATCCTGGGCCTTAATGCGGCCGGGGCTTTCCGCGAAACGCCTGGTGGTGAAGGTGGGGAGCGCCGTCCTGGCCGGGGAGGGGGGGCTGGACCCGGACGCCATGGGGGAGATCGCCCGCCAGGTGGCCCTTTTGCGCCAGGAGGGGCGGGAGGTGGTTCTGGTCTCCTCGGGGGCGGTGGCGGCGGGCATGGCCCTCATGGGCCTCCCCAGGCCCAAGGACATGCCCAAGAAGCAGGCCCTGGCTGCCATCGGCCAGCCCCTCCTTATGGCCGCCTGGCGGCAGGCCTTCGCCCCCCTGGGCCTCCACGTGGCCCAGGTCCTGCTCACCGCCGAGGACCTCTCCGCCCGGGAGCGCTACCTGAACGCCAAGGCCACCCTCAGGGCCCTTCTGGACCTGGGGGTGGTCCCCATCATCAACGAGAACGACACCGTGGCCTTTCACGAGATCCGCTTCGGGGACAACGACCAGCTTTCCGCCCGGGTGGCCGCTTTGGTAGAGGCGGGGCTTCTCTTGATCCTTTCCGATGTGGACGCCCTCTACGAGGAGGACCCCAAGCTGAACCCCGGGGCCAGGGCCATCCTCGAGGTGGAGGACGTGGAGAAGGTCCTGGCCCACGCCGGGGGCGGGAACCCCCTGGGGAGCGGGGGGATGCGGAGCAAGCTCCTGGCCGCCAGGCTGGCGGGCCGGGTGGGCATCCCCACCCTCCTCCTCCCCGGCAGGCGGCCCGGGGTCATCCTCGAGGCCCTGAAGGGGGCCCCCATAGGCACCTACTTCCACGCCAGGAGGCGCTACCGCGGGGAGAAGGCCTGGCTCTATGGCCTCCTCCGCCCCAAAGGGGAGCTTGTCCTGGACCGGGGGGCGGTCCAGGCCCTCAAGGAGCGGGGGGCGAGCCTCCTTCCCGCCGGCATCAAGGAGGTGCGGGGGCGGTTTTCCCGGGGGGAGGCGGTCCGCCTCCTTACGGAAAGCGGGGAGGAGGTGGGCGTGGGCCTGGCCAACTACGCCTCCGAAGAGGTGGCCCGGATCAGGGGCCGTAAGAGCGGGGAGATTGAGGAGGTCCTGGGCTACCGCTACACCGAGGAGGTGGTCCACCGGGACCACCTGGCCCTGAAGGAGGAAGGATGACGGGCGTGAACCTTTGGCAGCTGGCGGAAAGGGCGAAAAGGAGGCTTCCCGAGATCGCCAAGGGGAGGCGGGACCTGGCCCTTTTGCGGATGGCGGAGCTTCTAGAGGGGCGTTGGGAGGAGGTCCTGAGGGCGAACCGGGAGGACTTGGAGGAGGCGGAAAGGGCCGGGCTTTCCCGGGCCAAGCTGGACCGGTTGGCCCTGAAGGAGAAGGACCTGAAGACCCTCACCGAGGGGCTTCGCCAGATGGCCTCCCTCCCCGACCCCCTGGGCCGGATAGAGGGGCTCGCCAAGCGGCCCAACGGCCTCAGGGTGGGGAGGATGCGGGTGCCCCTGGGCCTCATCGGCTTCATCTACGAGGCCAGGCCCGGGGCCACGGTGGAGGCGGTGGCCGTGGCCCTCAAGGCGGGAAACGCCATGCTCCTTAGGGGCGGTAAGGAGGCCTTCCGCTCCAACCGGGCCCTGGTGGCCCTGTGGCACGAGGCCCTGAAGGAGGCGGGGCTTCCCGAGGAGGCGGTGACCCTGGTGCCCACCACCGACCGGGAGGCCATCCTGGAGATGTGCCGCCTGGAGCTTTTGGACCTCCTGATCCCCAGGGGCGGCGAGGAGCTCATCCGCCTGGTGCAGAAGGAGGCCCGGGTGCCCGTCCTGGCCCACGCTAAGGGGGTCAACCACCTCTACGTGGACGAGGGGGCGGACCTCTTCATGGCCCTGCGGCTGGCGGTGAACGGCAAGACCCAGCGGCCCGCGGTGTGCAACGCCCTCGAGGCCGTCTTGGTCCACGAGAAGGTGGCGGAGGCCTTCTTACCCCTCCTGGAGGAGGCCATGAGGGCCAAAGGGGTGGAGCTCAGGGCCTGCCCTAGGGCCCTTCCCCTCCTTAAGGAGGCGGTCCCCGCCCGGGAGGACGAGTGGGACCGGGAGTACCTGGACCTCGTCCTACGGGTCAAGGTGGTCTCGGGGCTGGAGGAGGCCCTGGACCACATCGCCCGCTATGGCTCCCGCCACACCGAGGCCATCTGCACCGAAGACCCCAGGGCGGCCTGGCGCTTTTTGGAGGAGGTGGACGCCTCCTTGGTCCTCTGGAACGCCTCCACCCGCTTCAACGACGGCTTTGAGCTGGGCCTGGGGGCCGAGATCGGCATCAGCACCTCCAAGCTCCACGCCTATGGGCCCATGGGCCCTATGGAGCTCACCACCCTGAAGTGGGTGGCCCTGGGGGAGGGGCAGGAGCGGGCGTGAAGGGGGTGGAGGCCCTTGCTTAGGGACCTCCTTCGCCTCTACCGGGAGGCCCACGTCCCCTTCTTCGCCGCCGCCCTCGCCTACTACGCCCTCCTCTCCCTCACGCCCCTCCTCCTCTTTCTGGCGGGCCTCTTTGGGCTCCTCCTCAAGGGGAACCCCACCCTTCAGGCCGAGGTCTTCCAAAGCCTCTCCGAGCTCACCATGGCCCTCTTCCCCGCCCGGCCGGAGCTGGCGGGGGAGACCCTGGCCTTCCTGACCCGAAGCGCCTTCCCCCTCACCCTGGGAAGCGGCCTCCTCCTCCTCTGGGCCGGCAGCAACTTCTTCGCCGCCCTGAGCTACGCCCTAGGCCTCATCTTTGGCACCCCCTTCGGCCTCCGCCACCGCCTCCTTGGCCTCCTCATGCCGCCCCTTCTCGCCCTTTCCCTCATCCTCCTCTCCCTTTTTGGGCTCTTCCTGGGCTTTCTCCTCCGCTACGTGCCCCTCGAGGGCCGGGCCTTGCAGGCCCTCTTGCCCCTCTTCTCCGCCTTTTTGCTTTTCCTCCTCACCTACGCCCTCTTCCGGGGCCTGAGGGGCTTTGGGGACCTCCTGCCCTTAAGCGCCGGGGCGGGGGTGGCCACCCTCCTCTTTGAGGGGGTGCGCCTCCTTCTGCCCAGGCTCCTGCCCCGCTCCCAGTACGAGCTCCTCTACGGGCCCCTGGCGGGCTTCGTCCTGGCCCTTTTGGGCCTTTACCTGGTCCTCTACGCCCTCCTTTTGGGGGCGGTGGTGGCCCGGGCCCTGAGGGCCTAGGGGTATGATGGTCCTATGCGCTGGGCCAGGCTAGCCCCCTAAGTGGGGAGGGGCCTGGCCGTCCCTTCCCAGGGAGGGGAAGGGTTTTTTTGAGGAGGCCAAGGATGGAGAAGTACAACCCCCACGCCATAGAGCCCAAGTGGCAACGTTTCTGGAAGGAGAAGGGCTTCATGAAGGCCAAGGAGGTCCCCGGGAAGAGGGGGAAGCAGTACGTCCTGGTCATGTTCCCCTACCCTTCCGGGGACCTGCACATGGGCCACCTGAAGAACTACACCATGGGGGACGTCCTGGCCCGCTTCCGCAAGGTCCAGGGCTACGAGGTCCTCCACCCCATGGGCTGGGACGCCTTCGGGCTTCCGGCGGAGAACGCCGCCCTTAAGTTCGGCCTCCACCCCCGGGACTGGACCTACCAGAACATCCGCCAGGCCAAGGAGAGCCTGGAGCTCATGGGCATCCTCTACGACTGGGACCGGGAGGTCACCACCTGCGAGCCCGACTACTACCGCTGGAACCAGTGGATCTTCATCAAGATGTGGGAGAAGGGCCTGGCCTACCGGGCGGGGGGCCTGGTCAACTGGTGCCCCAAGTGCCAGACGGTCCTGGCCAACGAGCAGGTGGTGGAAGGGCGGTGCTGGCGGCACGAGGACACCCCCGTGGAGAAGCGGGAACTCACGCAGTGGTACCTCCGCATCACCGCCTACGCCGACCGGCTTTTGCAGGACCTCGAGGGCCTGGACTGGCCGGAGAAGGTCAAGGCCATGCAGAGGGCCTGGATCGGCCGATCGGAGGGGGCGGAGATCCTCTTCCCCGTGGAGGGGAGGGAGGAGCGGATCGCCGTCTTCACCACCCGCCCCGACACCCTCTTCGGGGCCACCTTCATGGTCCTGGCCCCGGAGCACCCCCTCACCCTGGAGCTTTGCGCCCCCGAGCGGCGGGAGGAGGTCCTGGCCTACGTGGAGGCCGCCAAGCGCAAGACGGAGATTGAGCGCCAGGCCGAAGGGAGGGAGAAGACCGGGGTCTTCCTGGGGGCCTACGCCATAAACCCCGCCACCGGGGAGAGGATCCCCATCTTCACCGCCGACTACGTCCTCTTTGGCTACGGCACCGGGGCCATCATGGCCGTGCCCGCCCACGACCAGAGGGATTACGAGTTCGCCAAGAAGTTCGGCCTCCCCATCAAGAAGGTGGTGGAGCGGCCGGGAGAACCCCTTCCCGAGCCCCTGGAAAGGGCCTACGAGGAGCCCGGCGTTCTGGTGAACTCGGGGCCCTTTGACGGCCTCATGAGCCAGGAGGCCAAGGGGCGGATCACCCGCTGGCTGGAGGAAAAGGGCCTGGGGAAGGCCAGGGTCACCTACCGCCTCCGGGACTGGCTCATCAGCCGCCAGCGCTACTGGGGCACCCCCATCCCCATGGTCCACTGCCCCACCTGCGGCGTGGTGCCCGTCCCCGAGGAGGAGCTTCCCGTCCTCCTCCCCGACCTCAAGGACGTGGAGGACATCCGGCCCAAGGGGAAAAGCCCCCTGGAGGCCCACCCCGAGTTCTACGAGACCACCTGCCCCAAATGCGGCGGCCCCGCCAAGCGGGACACCGACACCATGGACACCTTCTTTGACAGCAGCTGGTACTACCTCCGCTACACCGACCCCCACAACGACCGCCTCCCCTTTGACCCCGGGAAGGCCAACTTCTGGATGCCGGTGGACCAGTACATCGGCGGGGTGGAGCACGCCGTGCTGCACCTCCTCTACAGCCGCTTCTTCACCAAGTTCCTCCACGACCTGGGGATGGTGGAGGTGGAGGAGCCCTTCAAGGGCCTCTTCACCCAGGGCATGGTCCTGGCCTGGACGGACTTCGGCCCTGTGGAGGTGGAAGGGGAGAGGGTCCGCCTTCCCGAGCCCACCCGCATCCGCCTGGAGGTCCAGGAAAGGGAGCTTTCCCTGGAGGACGTGAAGAAGATGGGGGCCGAGCTCAGGCCCCACGAGGACGGTACCGTGCACCTCTGGAAGCCCGCGGTGATGAGCAAGTCCAAGGGCAACGGGGTCATGGTGGGGCCCTTCGTGAAGGAGGAGGGGGCCGACATCGCCCGCATCACCATCCTCTTCGCCGCCCCTCCCGAGAACGAGATGGTCTGGACCGAGGAGGGGGTCCAGGGGGCCTGGCGCTTCCTGAACCGGATCTATAGGCGGGTGGCCGAGGACCGCTCCGAGCTGGAGAAGATCTCGGGTAGGTTCCAGAAAGAGGCGCTGGAGGGGGCCGACCGGGAGCTCTACGGGAAGCTCCACGCCACCCTCAAGAAGGTGACGGAGGACCTCGAGGCCCTGCGCTTCAACACCGCCATCGCCGCCCTCATGGAGTTCCTGAACGCCCTCTACGAGTACCGCCGGGAGCGCCCCGTCACCCCCCTCTACCGCACCGCCATCCGCTACTACCTGCAGATGCTCTTCCCCTTCGCCCCCCACCTGGCCGAGGAGCTCTGGCACTGGTTCTGGCCCGACAGCCTCTTTGAGGCGGGCTGGCCCGAGCTGGACCCGGAGGCCCTGGAGAAGGACGTGGTGGAGGTGGCCGTCCAGGTGAACGGCCGGGTGCGGGGCACCATCCGGATCCCCAAGGACGCCCCCCTGGAGGTGGCCCGGGCCGAGGCCCTCAAGGTGAAAAACGTCCAGGCCCACCTGGAGGGCAAGGAGATCGTCAAGGAGATCTACGTCCCGGGCAAGATCCTCAACCTGGTAGTGCGGGGGTAGGGAGGCTTAGGCGGGTGGCCTCGAGGCGGGCCACCTCCCCCTCAAAGGGGGTGAGGAAAAGCCCCTCCCCCCCTTCCCAGGCCAGGAGCTTCCCGTAGGCCAGGAAGAAGCCCTCGGCGTCCAGGAGGCCGTAGAGCCTCCCGGGCTCGGCGGGGCCTTCCAGGGGAAAGGCCCGGGGTATGGCCCCCTGGAAGTGGGCGAGAAGCCGCTCCAAGCGGGCCCTCCGCCTCTCGGCGGCGGTCTTCCTCCGGGCCTCGGGGAGGGGCTTGGCCAGGCGGAGCCTCAGGTCCTTGCGCCAGCTTAAGGCCTGGTAGAGGGCCTCGGAGCCCAGGATCAGGACCTCGGCGGGGCTTAGGGCGTCCACCTGAAGGAGGCGGTAGGTGGGGTCCAGAAGGCCGTCCGTGTCCCCGATGGCCGGGCTTCCCTTGGGGATGAGGCGGGCCAGGCGCAAGGCGGCCACCAGGGCCTTGGCCTCCACCCCCACCGGGGAAAGCGCCCCCACCAGGGCCCGGCGCACGGGGATAAGCCCGCCCCGGTGCCGGAAGAGGGTGAAGGTCCCGGGCAAGGACCCCTGCCCGGGGTCCAGGTCCAGGAGGTAGGCCTCGCCCGCCCGCTCCAGAAGCCTTAGGGCCAGGGTGGACTTGCCCACGTCCGTGGGGCCCAGGAGGAGGAGCATCGGGAAAGACTCTAGCACGCCCTGTGGTCTGACGCATTTTTGCCATTCCGCAGGAAAGTGTTATACTGACCCCACCATGGCCCTGTGGTTTGAGGAAAGCAGAGAGGAGCGGGCAGTCCTGGGGCCCTTGCGGGAGTTCCTGAAGGCGGAGGTGGCCCCGGGGGCGGCGGAGAGGGACCGGACGGGGGCCTTCCCCTGGGACCTGGTGCGCAAGATGGCCCAGTTCGGGGTCTTCGGGGCCACGGTGCCCGAGGCCTACGGGGGCGCCGGCCTCCCCATGCGGCTTTTCGCCCGCATGGTGGAGGAGGTCGCCTACTACGACGGGGCTTTGGCCCTCACCGTGGCCAGCCACAACTCCCTGGCCACGGGCCACATCCTCCTGGCCGGGAACGAGAAGCAGAAGGCGGAGTTCCTGCCAAAGCTGGCCTCGGGGGAGGCCCTGGGGGCCTGGGGCCTGACGGAGCCGGGGGCGGGCTCGGACGCCGCCGCCCTCAAGACCAGGGCCGAGGCCGTGCCCGGGGGGTTTCTCCTAAACGGCACCAAGCAGTTCATCACCCAGGGGAGCGTGGCCGGGGTCTACGTGATCATGGCCCGGACCGACCCGGCCCCAAGCCCGGAGAAGAGGCACCTGGGCATCTCCGCCTTCGCCTTCTTCCGGCCCGAGAAGGGGCTTAGGGTGGGGAGGAAGGAGGAGAAGCTGGGCCTCAACGCCTCGGACACCGCCCAGCTCCTCCTGGAGGACCTCTTCGTCCCCGAGGAGGGGCTTTTGGGCGAGCGGGGGAAGGGCTTTTACGACGTCCTCAGGGTCCTGGACGGGGGCAGGATCGGCATCGCCGCCATGGCCGTGGGCCTGGGCCGGGCGGCCTTGGACTTCGCCCTGCGCCACGCCAAGGAGCGGGAGGCCTTCGGCAGGCCCATCGCCGAGTTCCAGGGGGTGTCCTTCAAGCTGGCGGAGATGGCCACCGAGCTGGAGGCGGCGAGGCTTTTGTACCTCAAGGCGGCCGAGCTCAAGGACGCCGGGAGGCCTTTTGCCCTCGAGGCCGCCCAGGCCAAGCTCTTCGCCAGCGAGGTGGCGGTCAGGGCCTGCGACGAGGCCATCCAGATCCTGGGCGGCTACGGCTACGTCAAGGACTACCCCGTGGAGCGCTACTGGCGGGACGCCCGCCTCACCAGGATCGGGGAGGGGACCAGCGAGATCCTCAAGGTGGTCATTGCCCGGCGTCTTCTAGAAGGGGTGTGAAGGTGAGGGCCTTGGGGGCCTTGAGGGCCAGCTGACCGCAGGCGGCCCCCACGTCCTGGCCCCGGCTCCACCTTATGGAGGTGGGCACCCCCAGGCGCCTAAGCTCCTCGGCGAAGGCCAGGATGCCCGCTTTGGGTGTCCCCTTCACCGGGGCGTTCTCCCAGGGGTTGAAGGGGATCAGGTTCACGTGGGCGCTGATCCCCTTGAGGAGCTTGGCCAGAAGCCGGGCCTGCCAAAGGTGGTCGTTCAGGCCCTTGAGGAGGGTGTACTCAAAGGTGACCCGCCGCTTGGTGCGCTCGTAGTAGCGGCGCACCGCCGCCATGATCTCGGCGATGGGGTAGCGGTGGGCGGTGGGGATGATCTTCCGCCTGGTCTCGTCGTCGGGGGCGTGGAGGGAGAGGGCCAGGCGCACGCCCACGTCCTCTTCCGCCAGGCGCAGGATGCCCCGGGGGATGCCCACGGTGGAGAGGGTGATGCGCCTTGGGCTCATGGCCAGGGCTTTGGGGTGGAGCATGACCCGGATGGCCTTGAGGACGTTCGTGAGGTTCAGGAGGGGCTCCCCCATGCCCATGAGGACCACGTTGCGGATCTCCCTGGGGGAGAGGCCCTGGTGGTGGGCGATGGCGAGGAGCTGGGAGAGGATCTCCGCCGCGGTCAGGTTCCGCCCAAAGCCCAAGGCCCCGGTGGCGCAGAAGGTGCACCCGGCGGGGCAGCCCACCATGCTGGAGAGGCAGACCGTCTTGCGGTTCTGGTAGGGCATGTAGACGGCCTCGGTCTTCTTCCCGTCCAGGAGGGTGAAGAGGTACTTGACGCTCCCGTCCTTGCTGGGGTAGGCCTCCACCAGTTGGAACTCGCTCACGCGCCACTCCCTGGCCAAAGCCTCCCGCAGGCCCTTGGGGAGGTCGGTCATCTCGGCGAAGTCCAGGACCCCTCGGGCGAAGACCCAGTGGGCGATCTGGGCCTTGCGGTAGCCCTCGCCGGGGAACTCTTCGGGGAAAAGCTCCAGGATGGGTTTCACGCCACGCCCTCGTAGATGGCGTCTAGAGGCACAGGGCCTTCCAGGCAGGGCAGGTGGAGGACCTCTCCCAGGGCCTCCTCCTGGAAGCCCTCCGGGGTCCTCCGGTAAAGGCGCCCTCCCGGCCGCTCGCTTTCCAGGATCAGGTAGCCGAGGAGGCTCGGGAGACGGAGGTAGCGGGAAAGCTTCTCCCGCCGGTCCTGGGCCTCGGTGCTGGGCGAAAGGACCTCCACCACCAGGCAAGGAGCGGTCTCGTAGAGGGGATGGGCCTTGGGGCCGCAGACCACCATCACATCGGGGTAGTAAAAGGTGTCCTCGGAAAGCTTGAGCTTCACCGTCTCGCTGTAGACCCGGCACCCCTTGGCCAGGGGTTTGAGGAGGGCCACCAGGTTGGTGACGATGAGGTTGTGGTCCAGGCCCGCCCCGGCCATGGCGTAGGGGATCCCCTCAAGAAGCTCGTGGCGAAGGGGGCTTTCCCTTTCCAGGGCCAGGTACTCTTCCTCGGTTAGGGGGCGCAGGGCCCGTTCGGTCATCTTCCCATTCTAGCGCAGGCGGCCGTAGCCCAAAAGCAGGCCCAGGAGGAGGAAGAAAAGCCCAAGGGGCCTGGGGCGGGCCAGAAAGCCCAGGAAGACCCCGAAGAGGAGGAGGCCCAGGGCCACCCGGCCCCGGCCCTCCCGGTAGGCCCTTCCCGAGAGGAAGCCCAGGAGGAGGGGCAGGGCCCAGAGGGCGAGGAGGAGGATAAAGGCGATGGCGGTGAAGGAGGTCATGCCCTTGCTTCCCGTTTCCCTTCCTGGGCCTCGGATGCGCTCCTTTGGGGCCCCCAGGCTAAGTACCCCACCGCGGCTTTTGCCGCGGTGGGGGCCCCAGAAAAGCCCTTCCAAAGTCCCGACTTGGGCACCCCATGTTGCGAAACCAAAGTGCGGGCGCTTAGCTTGGGCCAGCCTGGGGTGGTATCAAAGCCGCCCTTCCTCCGGGGCGAAGCCCTCCACCCAGAAGCTCCCGTCCTGGCGGTGCTCCTTCTTCCAGACCGGGAGGACCTGCTTGACCCGGTCAATGGCGTACTGGCAGGCGGCGAAGGCCTCCTTGCGGTGGCGGGCCGAGACCACGATGGCGATGGAGGCCTCCCCGGGGTCCACCCGGCCCAGGCGGTGCCAGAGGGCCACCCGGCCCAGGGGCCAGCGGGCCCGCATCTCGCCGATGATCTCCGCCATGACCTTCTCCGCCATCTCCGGGTAGGCCTCGTACTCCAAATAGGCCACCTCCTCTCCCCGGTTGGGGCTTCGGGTGGTGCCCAGGAAGCTCACCACCGCCCCGTACTCGGGGGCCGTGGCCCAGTCCACCAGGGCCTTCAGGTCCAAGGGTTCATGGGTGAGGCCGAAGCTGTCCTGCCCCCCCGAGACCGGGGGCAGGAAGGCCACCTCGTCGCCCTCCCTTAGGGGGGTTTCCCCTTGGGCCAGGGCCTGGTTCACGGCGGCCATGCCCCCCTGGAGGGAGAGGCCGGGGAAAAGCCTTTCCAGGGCCTCTTTGGCGTCCTTTACCCGGGCGCCTTCGGGAAGGTCCAGGTGGAGGCGGTCCTGGCCCGCCTGCTCCCGGTACAGGGCGAAGAGGCGCACCTCAACCCGCATGGGTACCAGTATAGACCTGGGAGAGGCTCTGGGCCACGGAGAGGGCCTCCGGGTAGCGCATCCGCATGGGGCCCAAAAGGACCAGCTCCCCCTGCCACTCCCCCTGCTCCAGGCCCGCCTGCACCTGGGCCAGCCCCTCCACCTCCCCCACCCGCACGTCCACCCGGCCCGGGGGGGTGAGGAGGTCCTCCTCGCCCCGCTCGTAGAGGCGGACCAGGCGCTCCAGGAAGCCTGGGTCCTGGGCCTCGGGCTCCTTGAGGACCTGGGCGAGGCCCTCCCGGTAGGTGAGGGAAAGCCCGGCGGAAAGGGCCCGGGCCAGGGTGGCGAAGAGGTCCTCGAGGCCCTTGGGGGCCTCGGGAAGCTCCCGGAAGGGCCGGGAGAGGGCCTCCTCCGCCTCCCGAAGTTTCTCCTTGGGCAGGGTGTGGGGAAGCCGGACCTCCCGCACCCTGCCTCCCTCCAGCACCGCCACGGCCAAAGTGCCCTCGGGGAGAGGGGAGAGGTGGATCTGGAGGACCTTTGGGGCCCGCTTGGGGCGGAGGCGGAGCAGGGCGGGGTAGCCGGAAAGCCCCGAGGCCATCCTCACCAGGAAGAGCTCGGGCTCCCGGGCCCCCTCCAGGGCCCTCAGGAGGCTTTCTTGGGTGGTCTTGGGAAGGGGAGCGGGGGGAAGGAGGGAGAGGGCGTACTGGCGGTAGGCTTGGCGGGTGGGCACCCTTCCCGCGGAGGCGTGGGGCTTGCTGAGGTAGCCCATCTCCTCGAGGGCGATGAGCTCGTACCGGGCCAGGGCGGGACTAAGGCCCAGGGCCTCGGCGAGCCTCGCCGAGGGCACCGGGGCCTTGGTCCTTATGTACACCTCCACCAGGTGGTGGAGAATCCGCCGCTGCCTGGCCGTCACACCCCTATTGTACCGGGGTCACGGCCGCCTCGTCCTCCTCGCCGGTGCGGATGCGGTAGACCTTCTCTACGGGGATGACGAAGACCTTTCCGTCCCCTACTTCCCCGGTGCGGGCCGCCTTCAGGATGGCCTCCACCGTGGGCTTGACGAAGGGCTCGGAGACCCCGATCTCCAGGCGCACCTTCTCGTGGAGCTCCATCTTCACCGTGGTGCCCCGGTAGGTCTCCACCTTCTCCGTCTCCCCACCGTGCCCCTGGACCCGGCTTAGGGTGAGGCCGCGCACCTCCGCCTTGAAGAGGGCCTCCAGGACCTCGTTGAGCTTATCTGGACGGATGATGGCCACAACCAGCTTCATGCTTTTCCGGCAGGCTTGGGGGCAGGGGGTAGACCCTCGGAGAGCACCAGGATGGCCTCTTCCCCGCTGGCGTAGGCCTCTTCCCCGTGCTGGGCCACGTCCAGCCCCGCGCCCTCCTCCTTGGGGGTTGCCCGCAAGGGGGTGAAGAGCCCCACCAGTTTGAGGAGGAGGAAGGTGCCCAGGGCGGAGTAGAGGATGGCCACGCCCACCGCCACCGCCTGGACGAAGAGCTGCCCCGGGTTCCCGAAGAGGAGGCCGTCCGCCACGCCGTTCCAAGCCTTTTCTCGCTTCTTCCGGAACACCGACTCCAAGAGTCTTCCCTTTCCGTAAACTGGAGGCCGTGACGTGGGAGGAGCTGGCCCAACGCCTGGCCGCGGGGCAGGACGAGCGGACCCTCTTCCTGCCCCCCGACCTCTCCCCGGAGGAGCTGGCCCGCTACGCCGCCGGCCTGGCCAACCACAAGGGGGGAACCATCTTCCTGGGGGTGAGCCCGGAGGGGCGGGTGCTGGGGGCCTCCGAGATCCACCCCCTGCAGATCACCCACGCCCTCTTCGGGCTCACCCAAGGCCTCCTGCTCCCTTACGTGGAGGTGGTGGAGGGCCCCGAGGGGCGGGTCATCGCCCTCCACGTGCCCCAAAGCCCGGCGGCCGTCTCCGTGGGGGCGGGCCGGGTGCCCTTCTGGGACGGCAAGCGCCTCACGGAGCTCAAGCTGGGCCAGGCCCTGCCCGAGCCCGACTTCACCGCCCAGGTCCTGCCGGCGGCCAGCCTCTCCGACCTGGACCCTGTGGAGGTGCTGAGGCTCAGGCGCATCCTGGAGGAAAGGGGGAGCAACCTGGCGGCTTTGCCCGACCTGGAGCTCCTCTTCGCCCTGGGCCTTCTGGCGCGGGTGGAGGGGGAGGACCGCCCCACGGTGGCCGGCCTCCTTCTGGCGGGAACCCCTTTAGCCCTGCGCCGCCTCCTGCCCCAGGCGGAGGTGAGCTACTACCACCACGAGGGGGAGGAGGGGTACCGCTTCCGGGAGGACATCCTGAGGCCCATCCCCGCCCTTTTGGAGCGGCTTAGGGACCTGATCCAGGCCCGGAACCGGGTCCGCTACCTCACCGTGGGGCTTTTCCGCCTCGAGGTCTGGGACTACGACCAGGAGGTCTACCGGGAGGCCCTCCTGAACGCCCTGGTCCACCGGGACTGGCAGAGCCAGGATGCCATCCAGGTCCACCACCACCCGGACCGGCTGGAGGTCTCCAACCCCGGGGGCTTTCCCCCCGGCATCACCCCGGAGAACGTCCTCCGCCACCCCCCCAAGAGGCGGAACCCCCGGCTGGCCGAGGCCCTCTACCGCCTGGGCTACGTGGAGCGGGCGGGGAGCGGGGTGGACAAGATGTACCGCCTCCTCCTCAAGTACGGCAAGGAGCCCCCGGAGTACCGCCTCTACCCCGATGCCCTCACCCTGGTCCTCTACAACCCCGAGCTGGACGAGGCCTTCGTGCGGGAGCTGGCCGAGGCCCAGGAGCGCTTTGGGGCCTTCAGCCTGGACCACCTGATCGCTTTGGCCCACCTGAAGCGGGTGGGGGAGGCGGGGCTTGCCGAGCTGGCCAAGGCCCTCCAGCTCCCCGAGGAGGCCGCCAGGCGGGTCCTTTCCCGGATGGAGCGCATGGGGCTGGTGCGCCGGGAAGGAGGAGGCTACCGCCTGGCCAGGCGGGACCCCCTGGAGGAGAGGCTTCTCGCCCGCATGGACCGGCCCATGAGCCGGCGGGAGGTGGAGGCCCTCTTGGGGCTATCCCCCAAGGGCGCCTTGGCCCTTCTGAAGAGGCTGGTCCTCGAGGGCCGCCTGGAGCGCCTGGGCCGGGGCCCCGCCACCCGGTACGGGAAGCGGGGGTAAAGGTGGTCCACCTGGTCCTCTTTCAGCCGGAGATCCCGCAAAACGCCGGCAACGTGGCCCGCACCGCCGCCGCTTTGGGCTTCCCCCTCCACCTCATCCGCCCCCTGGGCTTCCGCCTTTCCCACCCCGGCCTCAAGCGGGCGGGCCTGGACTACTGGCCTTACGTGGACCTCAGGGTCCACGATACCTGGGAGGCCTTTTTGGCGGCTCTGCCCCCGGGGGCCAGGGTCTTGGCCTTCAGCGCCCGGGGCGAAAGGAACCTCTACCAGGCCCGCTTTCAGGAGGGGGATTACCTGCTCTTCGGCCCCGAGACCCGGGGGCTTCCCCCGGAGGTCCTGGGCCGCTTCCCGAGCCTTTACATCCCCATGCCGGGGCCCGTGCGCTCCCTGAACCTGGCGGTGGCCGTGGGGGTGGCCGCCTACGAGGCCTACCGCCAGCTCAGGGAAGCTGGACCAGGGCGTACCCCTGGGCGTGGATGACCTCCACCCCCAGGAGGGTGCGGTGGCGCCGCTCGGGGTTGGCCCCGAGGAGGGGGGTGTGGCCGTGGACGTGGAGCCGGGGGCGGAAGAGGCGGTGGAAGACCCGTGGTTTCCGGGCACGAAGAGGACGGGCACCCGGACCTTGGTGGCCACGTACTCCAGGTACGCCCCGGGCAGGTCCCCCGCCGCCAGGACCAGGTCAAAGGGGGGAAGGTTTTCGGGAAAGCGGGGGGAGTAGATGTGGGGGTGGGCCTGGTCGGATGAGGAGGCGCACGCTTCTCCCATTCTGCCAAAATGGGGGCGTGCAGGCCTACTCCACGGCCCACCTCTCCCTGGACTTGCCCGAGGGGCACCCCTTCCCCCTCTACAAGTACCGGGGGGTGGCCGAGGCCCTAAAGGGTCTCGTCCCCATCCTCCCCGCCCCCGAGGTCCCCCGGGAGGCCCTCTTCCTGGCCCACGAGGCCTCTTACCTGGAAAAGCTTTTCCGGGAAGGGCTTTCCCGCCAGGAGTCCTTAAGGCTTGGCCTCCCCTTCAGCCCAGGCCTTCTGAAGCGGGCCCTGCACGCGGCGGGGGGGACCTTGATGGCGGCGGAGGACGCCCTTAGGACGGGCCTCGGCCTCAACCTGGCCGGGGGCACCCACCACGCCTTTCCCGACCGGGCCGAGGGGTACAGCCTCTTCAACGACGTGGCCGTGGCCGTCCGCTGGCTCAGGGCGAGGGGCTTTTTGGGGAGGGTCTTGGTGGTGGACCTGGACGCCCATCAGGGGAACGGCACCGCCTTCTTCTTCCGGGACGACCCCACGGTCTACACCCTCTCCCTCCACGGGGAGCGCAACTACCCCCTGAAGAAGGAGAAGGGCGACCTGGACGTGGGCCTGCCGGACGGGGTGGGGGACGAGGCCTACCTGAGGGCCCTGGACGAGGCCCTGGAAAAGGCAGAGGCCTTCCGCCCCCACCTGGTCTTCTACAACGCCGGGGTGGACGTGCTAAAGGGGGACCGCTTCGGCAGGCTGGCCCTTTCCCCCGAGGGCGTGAAGCGGCGGGATGCCCGCGTTTTCCGCCTGGTCAGGGCCCTGGGGGTGCCCCTGGTGGTGGTCATGGGCGGGGGGTACAACCGCGACCCCCGCCTCACCGTGGAGGCCCACGCCGCCACCTACCGCCTGGCCCTGAGCTCCTTGGCGTAGGTGGCCACGGCCTCCTCGAGGCTGAAGCCCAGGTTGCGGTAAAGCTCTAGGGCCCCGGTCTCGTGGTCGTGGGCCCGGACCCGGAGGAGACCCGCCCCCTTCTTCTCGGCCAGCCGGGCCGCCTCGGCCAGAAGGGCCCGGCCGATGCCCTGGCCCCGGGCCTTGGGGACGACCCCGATGTAGGCCACGCTGGCCTCGTTCCCCTCCACCTCCACCTCGGCCATGCCCACGGGCTCCTCCCCCTGGTAGGCCACCAGGAGGTGGACGTGGGGCTCGGCGAAGTGCTCCTCCAGCTCCTCGTCCGTCCACTTGAGCCTCAGGGCCCAGCCCTCCTCGCTTTCCCGGTAGAGCTCCCGGTAGACCTCTGCCCCGGGGAAGCCCTTCTTGATGCGCACGCCCTTGGGGGGCGGGTAGTCCAGGCCCTTGGGGTTTTTCACGAAGAAGTAGGTGGTGTGGAGGAGGTCGTACCCCGCCGCCTCCAGGACCTCCCGCAGGGGACGGTTGGCCTCCTGGGGAAAGGCGTAAAGCCGCTCCACGCCAAGCTCCAGGGCCCGGGCCTCGGCGGCCTGGAGGAGGGCGGGGAGGTCCTCCTTGCGGTAGGCCAGAGGCCCTTCCAAAGCGGCCCCATCCCAGAAGGGGCAGAGGCCCACGTACCCCTCCACCCGCCCCTCCCGCTCCAGGACCAGGCCGTCCTCCAGCTCCTCGGCCAGGCCCTCGAGGTCCCGGGCCTCCGGGGCCAGGACTCCCCGCTCGGGGCTCTCGTCCATGTGGCGCAGGAGCTCAAGAAGCCCCGGAAGGTCCTTTCTGGCCACGGGCCGGATCATGCCCTCAGTTTACCCCCCCGACCGGGGGCAGATGTCCAGGTTCAGGGCCTTGACCACCCCTTCCTCCCCGTAGAAGTCCACCACGGAAAGCCGGGCGTAGTCCTGCTCCAGCCGAAGGCCCTCCTCCGGGGGAAGGGGCAGGGCCAGGCTCAGCGCGGCCCGGTTCACCGTGCAGTTCCCGATCACCAGGATGGCCTGGCCCCGGTGCTTCTCCAGAAGACCCCGCACCGCCCGCTTCCCCCTTTCCCAGGCCGCCCTTAGGCTTTCCCCTCCCGGCGGGGCGAAGCCCGCTTCGTCCAGAAGCCAGGCCTGGACTTCTTGGGGAAAGCGGGCCTCCACCTCGGCGAAGCTCCTTCCCTCCCAGGCCCCCCAGCTCCTTTCGCGAAGCTCGGGCAGGAGGGTGTACCCTACGCCCAGGGCCTCGGCGAGGAGCCTCGCCGCCTCCCTTTCCGCCAGGCTGTCCGCGCTGTAGACGTGGGCCACGGGGTGGGCCTTCAGGAGGGGAAGGAGGGCCAGGAGGGCTTCCTTTCCTTCCCGGGACAGGGGGAGGCCCGGGTGGCTGTAGAGGAGGTGGTGGGGGTTCTCCACGGGCCCCGCCCGGGTAAGGAGGAGGGTGGTCTTGGGGTGGGGGCCTTTGAGGAAGTGGCCTAAGAGGCCCATGCCCGTAGAATACGGGGGTGGAAAGGTGGGTCATCGTGAACCCGGCGGCGGGCCGGGGGAGGGTGGGGCGGCTTTCCGGGGCCATCCTGAAGGCGGCCCGGGAGCGGGGGGCGAGGGCCTTCCTCACCGAGGGCCCGGGCCACGCCACCGAGATCGCCCGGGAGGCGCCCGAGGGGGCCCGGGTGGTGGCCGTGGGCGGCGACGGCACGGTGCACGAGGTCCTGAAGGGCCTGGCGGGGACGGGCAAGGTCCTGGGCGTGGTCCCCATCGGGAGCGGCAACGATTTCGCCCGGATGCTGGGGCTTAGGGGCCTTCCCTGGCGGGAGGCCCTGGAGCACGCCCTCTTCGCCCCCGAGGAGGCCGTGGACCTGGGCCTGGTGAACGGGGAGGCCTTCGGGGCCTTTTTGGGCATCGGCTTTGACGCCCTGGTGGCCAAGAGGGCTCTGGCCGCCCCCTCCTTCCTGCGGGGCATGCCCCGCTACCTCTACGCCCTCTTCTCCGTCCTCAAGGACCTCCGCCTGCCCGAGGGCCGGGTTCTTGTGGACGGGGAGGAGGTCCACCGAGGAAAGATGCTCCTCCTGGCCGCCATGAACGGGCCCGCCTACGGAGGCGGCATCCCCATCGCCCCCATGGCCGACCCCAGGGACGGCCTCCTCTCCCTGGTTCTGGCCCGGGAGCTTTCCCGGCTGGGCGTGGTCCTCATCCTGCCCAGGCTCCTTTTGGGCCGGCACCTGGGCCACCCCCAGGTCCTCTTCCTCGCCGGGCGGGAGGTGGCGGTGGAGTTCCCCCACCCCGTGCCCGCCCACGCCGACGGGGAGCTGTTGCCGGAGTCCGCCGTCTATCGGGCAACGGTGCACCCCCTGGGGCTTAGGGTGGTGGGGAGGCGGGCCCTAGCCGGGGGGGAGAAGCCTGCGGCAAAGCCCGCACCGGCCTAAGTACCCCACCGCGGCTTTGGCCGCGGTGGGGGCCCCAGAAAAGGCCTTCCACCTTTTCCCTGAGCCCTGGAGCCCAGGAGAGTTCCACCAGGTCCACCCTCTGCAGGATGGGGAGCTCTTCCAGCTCCTCCCGGATTTGGCTTAAGGTGGCCAGGTCCAGGGGAGGTTCCGCCCAAATGGCCAAGTCGTAGTCGGAGCGGGGCGTGTGCGCCCCTAGGGCCCGGGAGCCAAAAAGGTAAAGGCGATAACGCCGTCCCTCCAGGCGGGACGCCATCTTCTCCACCACCTTCTGCAGCACCGGGTCCACAGGTTCATTTTACCCCGTATACTCATGCCATGCGGGGCCTTTCCCAAAGGGTGAAGTCCATGAAGCCCTCGGCCACGGTGGCGGTCAACGCCCGCGCCCTGGAGCTGAGGCGAAAAGGGGTGGACCTGGTGGCCCTCACCGCCGGGGAGCCCGACTTTGACACCCCCGAGCACGTCAAGGAGGCGGCCAGGCGGGCCCTGGCCCAGGGCAAGACCAAGTACGCCCCTCCCGCCGGCATCCCCGAGCTGAGGGAAGCTGTGGCCGAGAAGTTCCGCCGGGAAAACGGCCTGGAGGTGACCCCCGAGGAGACCATCGTCACCGTGGGGGGCAAGCAGGCCCTCTTCAACCTCTTCCAGGCCATCCTGGACCCCGGGGACGAGGTCATCGTCCTGGCCCCCTACTGGGTCAGCTACCCGGAGATGGTGCGCTTCGCCGGGGGGGTGCCGGTGGAGGTCCCCACCCTGCCCGAGGAGGGCTTTGTCCCTGACCCCGAGCGGGTGCGCCGGGCCATCACCCCTAGGACCAAGGCCCTGGTGGTCAACTCCCCCAACAACCCCACGGGGGCCGTCTACCCGGAGGAGGTCCTTAGGGCCCTGGCCGAGATGGCCCTTCAGCACGACTTCTACCTGGTCAGCGACGAGATCTACGAGCACCTCATCTACGAGGGGGCCCACTTCTCCCCCGGCACCCTGGCCCCAGAGCACACCATCACCGTGAACGGCGCCGCCAAGGCCTTCGCCATGACGGGCTGGCGCATCGGCTACGCCTGCGGCCCCAAGGCGGTCATCAAGGCCATGGCCGACGTCTCCAGCCAGTCCACCACCAGCCCCGACACCATCGCCCAGTGGGCCACCCTCGAGGCCCTCACCAACCGGGAGGCCTCCATGGCCTTCATCGCCATGGCCAGGGAAGCCTACAGGAAAAGGCGGGACCTCCTCCTGGAGGGGCTTTCTCGGATCGGCCTCAAGGCGGTGCGCCCCAGCGGGGCCTTCTACGTCCTCATGGACACCTCCCCCTTCGCCCCAAACGAGGTGGAGGCGGCGGAGAGGCTCCTTGTGGCGGGGGTGGCGGTGGTGCCGGGCACCGACTTCGCCGCCTTTGGCCACGTGCGCCTTTCCTACGCCACGGGCGAGGAGAACCTGAAGAAGGCCCTGGAGCGCTTCGCCCAGGCCCTTCAGTAGCGCCTTCTTCTCCTGGGGGAAAGAAGCAGGATGGCCGCCCCCAGGGTCACGCACACGTCCGCCAGGTTGAAGACCGGGAACTGGGCGATGAGGGGGATCTGGGTCCCCAGGTCCAAATAATCCACCACCCAGCCCCGGCCCAGGCGGTCAACGCCGTTCCCCAAAGCCCCCGCCGCCACCAGGGAAAGGCCCAGGGTAAAGGCCGGGGGGTAGCGGCGGAAGCCCAGGAGGTAGAGGAGAACGCCCCCCACGAGAAGGCTCACCCAGCCCAGGATCTGGGCCTTGTCCTGAAGGAGGCCAAAGCCCGCCCCGGTGTTTTTGACCAGGGTGAGGTAGAGGAGGTCCCCCAGGAGGGGCCTCGGGATGGGGGAGAGGTTCTCCAGGGCCCAGAGCTTCAGGATCTGGTCAAAGGCCAAAAGAAGGGGTACCAGCACCGTGGGCATCCCCAAGAGTCTAACCTGTGCTATACTCCTTAGGGTTTGCCTTCGGGCAGGAGGGTGCCATGTCCAAGGTGTGCGAGTTGAGCGGAAAGCGGCCCATCGTGGCCAACAGCATTGAGCGGCGGGGTAAGGCCAAGCGGGAAGGGGGCGTGGGCAAGAAGACCACCGGCATCTCCAAGCGCCGCCAGTACCCCAACCTGCAGAAGGTCCGCGTCCAGGTGGCCGGCCAGGAGATCACCTTCCGGGTGGCGGCGAGCCACATCCCCAAGGTCTACGAGCTTCTGGAAAAGGCCCGGGGGCTTAGGCTGGAGGGCCTCTCCGCCAAGGAGATCAAGAAGGAGCTTCTCAAGCTTCTCTAGCTTCCCTTGCCCAAAGGGCCCAGGGGCTGACCCCTGGGCCCTTTAGACTGGAGGCATGAACCTGAAGCCGGGGCACTACCTCCTCTTCGCCCTCGCCCTTTACGCCCTGGTGGTGACCCTGGGCTTCGCCCTTCGGGGGCGGCAGCTTCACGCCCTGAGGGAGGAGGTGGGCCTTCTGAGGCAGAAGGCGGCCCTGGTCCCCGAGGGCTACCGCCTCCCCCTGCCCGGGGCCTGCCTCCCCTCCCGCCCGGAGAACCTGCCCGGCGCCCCCCGCCCCTACCGCAAGGGGGTGAGCGCGGGCTTCGTTTTCGTGAACGGGGACGCCTGCGTCCCCGTGGTGCGGGGGATGGGGGTGGTGGCGGCCCAGGCCGGGGAGGTGGTCAAGGTGGAAGAGGCCTACCAGGAGCCAAGCCTCGAGGCCTGGCGGGCCCTCATGGAGCGGGTGAAGGACGGGGCCTCCCCGGAGGACATGGACCTCTTGCGGGGCCTCGAGGTCTGGGTCCGCCACCCTGACGGGCGCACCTCGGTCTACGCCCACCTTCAGGCCCCTTACCCGGGGCTAAAGGTGGGGGATAAGGTCTTCCGGGGAGACCCCCTGGGCTATCTCGGCAACACCGGGCTTCAGGGCGGGGCCCCCAGGCTCCTCTTTGAGGTCTGGGAGGGAGCCCCCGACCGGGGAACCTTCCTCTTCCAGGGCCTTCCCAAGGAGGAGCTCCTCCGCCAGGCCAAGGCCTTCTTCTCCGTAAAATAGCCCCCATATGAGGGAAGCCTTCCGCCAGGTCTGGGCCAACCCCTACGTGCGGGTGGCCGTTTACCTCCTCCTCTTCTACCTGGGCTTCCGCCTCCTCCAGCGGGCCTGGCCCGCTTTGCAGATCCTCCTCACCGCCTTCGCCTTCGCCTACCTCGCCCACCCCCTGGTGCGCTTCTTTGAGGCCCGGAGGCTTCCCCGGGCTTTGGGGGTGGTCTTGGTCTACCTGGGGCTTGGCCTCTTCCTGGGCCTCGCCTCCTTCCTCACGGCGCAAACGGTGGTGGAGCTTTCCCGCCTGGCCCAGGAGCTCCCCCGCCTCCTGGACCCCTTCCTGGCCTGGCTCCTCAGCCTTCCCGACCGGGTGCGGGCCGTCCCGGTGCCCGAGAGCCTGAAGCCCATCCTGGCCGAGGCCAGCCGCAACCTCCAGGGCCTGTTGCAGGGCTTTCTGGAAACCCTGCTGCGCTTCGTCCAGGGCCTCCTGGGCCAGGGGGGAAACCTTCTCGGCTTCTTCGCCTCCCTGGTGGGCGGGGTCTTCCAGCTCCTCGCCGCCCTGACCCTTTCCATCTACTTCCTCTACGACCTGCCCCGCCTGGGGCGGGCGGCCCTTCTGGCCTTCCCCGAGCCCTACCAGCCCCTGGTGGCCGACCTGGCCCGGAAGCTGGACCGGAGCGTGGGGGGCTACGTGCGGGGCCAGCTTTTGGTGGCCTTTCTGGTGGGCCTTATCGTGGGGGTGGGGCTTTCCCTGGTGGGCGTGCCCTTGGCGGCGAGCCTGGGCTTTCTGGCGGGGGTCTTCAACCTCATCCCCTTCGTGGGGGTCATCGTCTCCGGGGTCCCCGCCCTGCTTCTCGCCGCCACGGGGGGCCTGGCCAAGGTGTTCCTGGCCTTTTTGGTCCTCTGGCTGGCCAACCAGCTGGAGGGGAACCTCTTCGGTCCCCTGATCGTGGGCCGGGCTACCCGCCTCCACCCGGTGACGGCCATCGCCGCCATCCTGGTGGGGGCGAGCCTCCTTGGCCTCTGGGGGGCCCTTCTGGGGGTGCCCGCCGCCGCCTTTTTAAAGGTCCTCCTGGAGGATTACTACCGCCAAAGCCGCTTTTACCGGGAGGGCTGAGGGTTTTTTAGGGGATCCGCTCCTCCTCGGTGGCCAGCCCTTCGGGCTCCAGCTTTTGGGGCAGGAGGAGGTTCAGGACCACCCCCGCCAGGGCGGCCAGGGCCATGCCGCTCACCTTGAGGGGAAGGGCGGCCCCCGCCACCTGGATGGTGCCCAGGTTGGCCACGGCCCCGCCCAGGCCCAGGACCAGGATGGCGGAGACCACGATCGGGTTGCGGCTCTTGGTGAAGTCAATCTCCGCCTCGGCCAGGGTGCGGATGCCGATGGAGGCGATCATGCCGAAGAGGAGCATGGAGATCCCCCCCAGAACCCCCTGGGGCAGGGTCTGCAGGAGGGCGGCCAGCTTGGGGGAGAAGGAGAGGAGGATGGCGAAGAGGGCGGCCAGGCGCAGGACCACGGGGTCGTAGACCCGGGTCACCGCTAAGACCCCGGTGTTCTCCGAGTAGGTGGTGTTGGCGGGGCCCCCCAGGAGGCCCGCCAGGCTGGTGGCGAGCCCGTCCCCCAGAAGGGTGCGGTGGAGACCGGGCTTGGTGAAGAAGTCCTTCCCCACCACCCGGCCGTTGGTGAGGATGTCGCCGATGTGCTCCATGACGGTGACGAAGGCCACCGGGGCGATGAGGAGGACCGCCCCCCACTCCAGGCTGGCCAGGGTGAACTGGGGCACGCCGAACCAGGCGGCCTCCTGGAGGGGCTTCAGGTCCACCCGGCCCAAGAGGAGGGCCAGAAGGTAGCCCGCCCCCACCCCTATCAGGACGGGGATCATCTGGAAAAGTCCCCGGAAGAACACGGCGCTCACCACCGCGCTGGCGAAGGTGACTATGGCCAGAAGCCAGTCCTTGCTGGCCATCTGCACCGCCACCGGGGCCAGGGTGAGGCCGATGACCGCGATGACGGGCCCGGTGACCACCGGGGGGAAGACCCAGCGCACCCTTTGGGAACCGATGAGGAGGACCAGGAGGGCGAAGAGGCCGTAGACGAGCCCCGCCGCCACGAGGCCGCCACCTATGGCGCTCAAGGAGAAGCCCGCCTCCTTGGCGGCCAGGATGGGGGCGATGAAGGCGAAGCTGGAGCCCAGAAAGACCGGCACCATCCGTCCCGTGACCAGGTGGAAGACCAGGGTGCCGAGCCCGGCGGTGAAGAGGGCCACCGAGGGGTTGAGGCCGGTGAGGAGGGGGACCAGGACCGTGGCCCCGAACATGGCCACCGTGTGCTGCAGGCCCAGGAGGAGATACCTTGGCTTCATACCAGGGGCATTTTACCAGTGCCCTCCCGCCGCCAAGGCCTCCCGGAACCAAAGGGGCACCTCCCGGCCAAAGCGCCTTTCGGCGAAGGCCCGGGCGAAGTCCCCGTACCGGCCTTCTCGGATGGCCGCTTTAGCCCCTTCGGTGAGGCGGTGGAGGAAGCGGAGGTTGTGGAGGGAAAGCAAGATGGCCCCCAGCATCTCCCCGGAGCGGACCAGGTGGGCGATGTAGCCCCGGCTGAAGTTCTGGCAGGCGTAGCAGTCGCAGCCTTCCTCCAGGGGTCCCTTCGCCTCGAGGTGGCGGGCGTTTTTCAGGTTGAGGCGCCCCTCGGGCACCAGGGCGCTGCCGAAGCGGCCCGTGCGGGTGGGGTAGACGCAGTCAAAGAGGTCCACCCCCAGGCCCATGGCCGCCACCAGGTCCTCGGGGTGGCCCACCCCCATGAGGTAGCGGGGGCGCTCCTCGGGGAGGAGGGCGGTGGAGAGCTCCACCATGGGGAACATCTCCTCCTTAGACTCCCCCACGGCCAGGCCCCCGATGGCGTACCCCGGCAGGTCAAAGCGGAGGGTCTCCAGGGTGGAAAGCCGCCTGAGCGTTGGGTCCGTCCCCCCCTGGGTGATGCCGAAAAGGGCCTGGTCGGGCCTGGTCTTGGCCTTCAGGCTCCGCTCTAGCCAGCGCAGGGTTCTTTCCAAGGAGGCCTTCAGGTACTCCCTGGGGGAGGGGTAGGGAGGGCACTCGTCAAAGGCCATGATGAGGTCCGCCCCCAGGGCCTCCTGGACGGCGATGCTCCGCTCGGGGGTAAGCTCCACCAGGTCCCCGTTGAGGTGGCTTTGGAAGACCACGCCCCGCTCGTCAATGCGGCGCAGGTGGCCCAGGCTCATCACCTGGAAGCCCCCGGAGTCCGTGAGCCAGGGGCCCTTCCAGCCGGCGAAGCCGTGAAGCCCCCCAAAGGCCCGCACCCTTTCGGGCCCCGGGCGCAGGAGGAGGTGGTAGGTGTTGGCCAGGAGGACCTGGCTCCCGATTTCCTTCAGGTCCCGGGGGAGGAGGCCCTTGACCGAGCCCTGGGTGCCCACGGGCATGAAGAGGGGGGTTTCCACGGTCCCGTGGGGGGTGGCGAGGAGGCCCACCCGGGCCCGGCCGGCGCGGGCCGTGACCTGGAACCGAAAGGGGCTCATGCCTCTTTTGGGGCGAAGCGGGTCTTAACGTACTCCTCCACCAGCCTGAGGAAGTCCTCGGCGATGGTCTCCCCCTTGAGGATGGTGAGGAGCTTGCCGTCGGCGTAGACGGGGGCCTTGGGCTCCTCGCCGCTTCCGGGCAGGGAGATGCCGATGTGGGCGTGTTTGCTCTCCCCGGGGCCGTTCACCACGCACCCCATCACCGCCACCTTGAGCCCCTCCACCCCGGGGTAGCGCCTTCGCCACTCGGGGAGCCTGGCCTTGAGGTGACGGTTCACCTCCTCGGCCAGCTCCTGGAAGAAGGTGCTGGTGGTGCGGCCGCACCCGGGGCAGCTGGTCACCTCGGGGGCGAAGGTGCGAAGGCCCAGGGCCTGGAGGATCTCCTGGGCCACCTCCACCTCCTTGGTGCGGGGCTCATGGGGGGCCGGGGTGAGGGAGACCCGGATGGTGTCGCCGATGCCTTCCAGGAGGAGGGGGGCCAAGGCGGCGGCCGAGGCCACGATCCCCTTGACCCCCATGCCGGCCTCGGTGAGGCCCAGGTGGAGGGGGGCTCTGGTCCTTCGGGCCAGCTCCCGGTAGACCCAGAGGAGGTCCCGGGCCTTGGAGACCTTGGCGGAGAGGACGATCTTGTCCTCCCCAAGGCCCATCTCCAAAGCGGCCTCGTAGGAGCGGACGGCGCTTTCCACCAGGGCCTCGAGGACCACCTCGTGGGCCTCCTTGGGCTCGGGGCGCCGGGCGTTTTGGTCCATGAGCTCGGTGAGGAGGGCGGGGTCCAGGCTCCCCCAGTTGGCCCCGATGCGCACCGGCTTCCCCAGGTCCATGGCCATGCGGACCATCTCGCGAAAGTTCTCGTCCTTGTGGGTACCCCGGCCCATGGTCCCGGGGTTGATGCGGAACTTGTCCAGGGCCTCGGCCATCTTGGGGTACTTGCGCAGGAGGAGGTGGCCGTTGAAGTGGAAGTCCCCCACCAGGGGCACCTCCGCCCCCTGGTCCAGGAGGCGGGCCTTGATCTCGGGCACGGCCTGGGCCGCCTTTTCGTCGTTCACCGTGAGGCGGACGATCTCGCTCCCCGCCCGGTGGAGGGCCAGGACCTGGGCGGTGGTGGCCTCCACATCCTGGGTGGGGGTGTTGGTCATGGACTGGACGGCGATGGGGTGGGCGCTTCCCAGGGGGACGCGGCCCACCCAGACCGTGGGGGTAGGACGCCTCATCCTTCCCATGGTAGCCCATGGGAAGGAGGAAACCCCTGGGCGGGCTACGTTCCCGCCCGGAGGCGGTTCAGCGGGCTTTCCCGGGGAGGCGGATGGGGGGGAGGGCGGCCTCTATGGCCGGGCGCTTCTCCTCAAGCCAAGGGGGAAGGACGAGGCGCTCCCTCAGCTCCTCCGGGTCTTCGTCCACGGCGAAGCCGGGCCCGTCCGTGGCCAGCTCTAAGAGCACCCCCCCGGGTTCCAGGAAGTAAACGGAATGGAACCAGAAGCGGTCTATAAGGGGGGTGGGCCGTAGCCCCCGGGCCAAAACCCTTTCCCGGAGGGTGAGGGCGTGGGCCTCGTCCCGCACCCGGAAGGCCAGGTGGTGGACCCCTCCCACCCCCAAGGCCCCCCGGCGCCCTTCGGGGAGGGCCTGGACCTCCAGGAAAGATCCCCCCTGCTCTAGGACAGGGCCTTCCCCCTGGCGGTAGCCCAGGACCTCTTGGAAGAAGGCCAGGGTCGGCCCCACCTCCCGCTCCAGGATCCGGGCCCCCAGAAGGCCCCGCACCTGGTGCTCGGGGGGGACGGGGCTGTCCTCCCAAGGGAGGCCCGGGCCCTGGGCGGCCGCTAGGGCCAGGGGCAGGCCGTGGGGGTCGGGGAAGAGGAGGACGGGAAAGCCAAAGCGCTCCCCCTTTGCCAGGGGCCTGCCGTAGCGGGCCAGGCGGGCTTCCCAGAAGCCGAGGCTTTCTTGGGGCACGGCCAGGGCTACCTCCACCGCCTGCCCCACCCCAAAGCGGTTGGGGGGGAGGTGGGGCCAGGAGAAGAAGGTGAGGGCGGTGCCCGGGGTGCCCAGCCCGTCGGCGTAGAAGAAGTGGTAGGCGGTGGGGTCGTCCTGGTTCACGCTCCGCTTGACCAGGCGCAGACCCAACACCCCCAGGTAGAAGTCCAGGTTTTCCTGAGGGTCGCCGGCCACGCAGGTGATGTGGTGGAGCCCGAGGACGCCCTCCATGGGGCCATGGTACGCCCCCAGGGGTGCGGCGAATGTGAGGGCGAAGAAAAGCCCCGTCGCGATCCAGGCCTTAGCCCGGTATACTCACGGTGTGGACCCCAAAGACCTCGAGGCCCTAGCCCGGATTTTCGCCCGCTTTCTCTAGCTCCATCCCCATGATGTGGTAGCCGGCGTCCACGTAGATGACCTCGCCGGTGATGCCGCTTCCCAGGGGGGAAAGGAGGAAAAGCCCCAGGTTCCCCACCTCCTCCTGGGTGATGTTGCGCCTTAGAGGGGCCACCTGGGCCACCCGGTCGTACATCTTGGTGAAGCCGGGGATGCTCCTGGCGGCCACGGTGCGCACCGGCCCCGCCGAGATGGCGTTCACCCGCACCCCCTTGGGGCCGAGCTCATAGGCCAGGTAGCGGACGCTGGCCTCGAGGGCCGCCTTGGCGATGGCCATCACGTTGTACTTGGGCACCACCTTCTCGCTGGCGTAGTAGGTGAGGGTGACGATCCCACCCCCCTCCCTGAGGAGGGGCTCGGCCCTCTGGGCCGCGGCCACCAGGGAGTAGGCGGAGACCTCCAGGGCCAGAAGCCAGTCCGCCCGCCTGGTGTCCAGGTACCGGCCCTCCATGGCCTCCCTGGGGGCGAAGGCGATGGCGTGGACCAGGTAGTCCAGGTGCCCCCAGGCCTCCTTCAGGCCGCCGAAGAGGGCGTCTAGCTCCTCGTCTTTGGTGACGTCGGCCTGGAAGAGGAGGGCCCCGCCCAGGGCCTCGGCCAGCTTCTCCGCCTCGGGGCGGATCCTCTCCCCCTGGTAGCTTAAGGCGATCTCCGCCCCCGCCTCCTTGAGCTTCTCGGCGATGGCGAAGCCCAGGCTCCGCTGGTTGGTGACCCCCATGACCAAGGCCTTCTTGCCCGCAAGGTCCACGGTGAGCATGGGGGGATTATACCGAAGGCGAAGGCCCCATCACGAAAACCCCTTCCAAGGAGGCCGCCAGGGCAAGCCGCCCATCCAGAGTTACCAGGGGGAAGGCTTCTGGATCCCCCTCGGCCGCCACCAGGAGGGAAGCCAGTTGAAGGGCATCCAGGGTCCTTAAAGGGTGGGTCTGGAGGAGGCGGAGGGCTTCCCGGCGCACCCCTTCTGAGGGGAGGACTTTGTGCCAGGCGACCTTGAGCCTCTGAAGGCGTTTCAAGGCCAAGGCGTGGCCTTCATCCTTAAGGGCTCCCTCCCGCTTCCTCCGGGCCAGGGCCGAGATCGCTTCCATCTCGGCCGTCCAGGCCACCACCATCTCCCCGTCCTCGGCGAGGAGGCGTTCTGCCCGGGGCGTGGCCGCTTCTCGCACCAAGAGGGGGACGAGAGCCGAGGTGTCCCAGAACCTCATTCCCCCTCCCGTTCCTCCAGGAGGGCCCGTAGAACGCTTTCCTTTGGGGTGGGCAGAGGAAGGTCCTCCAGGTGAGGCTTTCCCTTTCCTCGGCGGAGGAGGCCCTGGAGCTCCAGCTGGATAAGCCTTGCGGACCCCAGGACCGGGCTGGGGCGGGCCACGGGCACTCCTTGGTCCAGGATGAGGACCTCCTCTCCGGCCTCCACCTGGCGGAGGAGCTCAAAGAGGCGGTTTTGGGCCTCGCTCACCGAGACGACCCGCATGGTCCCATTATAGGAGGGAACACGGCCTTTCGGGCTGGTTTACACTAAGGCATGGCTCGGTTGGAGGACTACGGAACCTGGGAAGAGGCCCTGAGGCGGCTTGAGGAAAGCCGCAAGGCCCTCCTCCTACGGCTTCGTGGGGCGGACCCCAGCTGGCTCACCACCCCCCTTCGGGAGGGGGCCTGGACCCCCCTCATGGTGGCCGAGCACGTGGCCCTGGTGGAGGACGCCACCGCCCGGGTCCTGAGGCGGCTCAGGCGGGTGGCGGCGGGGGAGAACCTTCCCCCCGTCCCCTTCGTCCCCGGGGAGTTCAAGGAGGGGAAGCCCCAGGCCCCCGAGCCCGTCCGGCCCAAAGGGGGGCTAAGCCTGGAGGAGGTTTTGGCCCTACTGGAGAGGGCCCGGGGCTTTCTCCTGGAGGAGGCCCAAAGGGCCGACCCCGCCACCTTCCCCCACCCCTTCTTTGGCCCCCTCACCGCCCTGGGCTGGCTGAGGGCCGCCCTCTACCACGAGGAGCACCACCTGAAGGCCCTGGGCTAAGTGGCTATCCGTTCACCATAGAAAGCCTTTCCCTAGGCCTTGGTGCGCCCTTTTGGGGCCCCCGCCGTGGCAAGAGCCACGGCGGGGTACTTAGGCGCTTTCCCGGTAGCGGGCGAGCCAGGCATTCAGGCTTTGCGGGGAAACCCCGCGGATGGCCTCGAGGCGCCCCTGCCACTCCAGCACCACCCCGGCCGTGGGGCTTCCCACCAGCTCGGCGATCTTTTTGGCGGCCTCAGGGTCGGCCTTGGCGTTCACGAACTCGTAGGGAACGCCGTTTCTTTCCAGGAACATCTTTACGATCTCGCAGGGACCGCACCCGGGGATGCCGTAAAGCCGCACCATACCCCCTAAGGGTAGCATAGGGCGCCTTTTGCCAGGGCGTTGGGCTAATACCACCCCATGCTGGCTTGCGCCAGCATGGGGGCCCCGGCAAAAGGTTCCTGGGGAAGTTACCGGGCATGGTGGGCCGAAGGAAACAGGAAGCAAGGGTATAACCTAGGGGGCGATGCGCCTCACGGAGCGCCACCCCGAGGTCAACCTGGAGAAGCTTCTTGAAAGCTTCGCCCCGCCCCCCCGCTTCCGGGGGGCCACCTTCGCCACCTACCACCCGGACCCCCGCTACCCCTCCCAGGCCCTGGCCAAGGCGCGCCTGCGAAGCTGGGTAAGGGACCGCCCCCGGGGCCTCCTCCGGCCCAGGATGCCGGGCCCCCAGGGCGTCTATCTGGACGGGGGCTTTGGCGTGGGCAAGACCCACCTCCTGGTGGCCGCTTACTGGGAGGCCCCGGGCCCCAAGGCCTTCCTCACCTTTGAGGAGCTCACCTACGCCCTGGGCCTCATGGGCCTCAAGGAGGGAGCGAGGCGCTTTTCCGGCCTCCGCTACCTCTTCATAGACGAGTTTGAGCTGGACGACCCCGGCAATGCCCAGATGGCCACCCACTTCCTGGCCCTCACCATGGACAAGGGCCTCAGGGTGGCCACCACCTCCAACACCCCGCCCGGGGCCCTGGGGGAGGGGCGCTTCAACGCCGATCAGTTCCGCCACCAGATCCAGGGCCTGGCCAGGCGCTTCGCCGTGGAGAGGATAGAGGGGGAGGACTACCGCCACCGCGAAGCCAAGGGCCTCCCCCGGCCCTGGGGGGAGGAGGAGCTTCTTAGACGCTTCCGCGAAGACCCCAGGCCCAAGACCCTGGACGCCTTCCCCGAGCTCCTGGCCCACCTCCGCGCCCTCCACCCCATCCGCTACCGCTACCTCTTCGTTGGCGTGGAGGTGGTCTACCTGCGGGGCCTGGAGCCCATCCCCGACCAGAACGACGCCCTCCGCTTCGTCCACTTCGTGGACCAGGTTTACAACCTGGGCCTGGAGCTCAAGGCCTCGGGGGCCCCCCTCGAGGCCCTCTTCCCCGAGACCTACCGCCACGGGGCCTTCGCCAAAAAGTACGGGCGGGCCCTTTCCCGCCTGGCGGAGCTTTTGGGGTAGCATGGGAGCATGGACCTGGCGGACAAGCTTTCGGAGCTGGCCCAGGCCCTCTCCCAGGCCAGCGCGGCGGTGGGGATCCTGGAGGCCATAGAGGAGGTTCTGGAGGAGTACGGGGACGGGGAGCTTTCCCTGGAGGAGGCCATGGAGGAGATCCAGGGCTTGGTGGAGGAGTTCCAGGCGGTCCGGGCCCTCTCGGAGATGTCCCCGGAGGAGATCATGGCCCTGGCCCAAGAGGAAGAGGAGGACGAAGGGGGGCTTCGCTCTTAGATGAAGGTGGTGGCCATCGTCCTGGACTCGGTGGGCCTGGGCTACCTGCCGGACGCCCCCCTTTTCGGCGACGAGGGGGCGGACACCCTGGACCACACCGTCCTCAAGACGGGCGTGGCCCTGCCCCACCTGGCCGACCTGGGCCTGGGGTGGGTGGCCGGGGTCCACACCCTGCCCAGGCCCCAGGAGCCCAAAGGGGCCTTTGGCCGCATGCGGGAGGTGAACCCGGGCAAGGACACCACCACCGGGCACTGGGAGTTCGTGGGCATCTACCTGGAAAGGCCCTTCCGCACCTACCCCGAGGGCTTTCCCGAGGAGCTCCTTCGGGCCTGGGCGGAGCGGATCGGGGTGGGGGGGTGGCTTCTCAACCGCCCCTACTCCGGCACCGAGGCCATCCGGGACTACGGGGAGGCCCACCTCAAGACGGGCTACCCCATCGTCTACACCTCGGCGGACTCGGTCTTCCAGGTGGCCGCCCACGTGGAGAAAGTCCCCCTGGAGGAGCTTTACCACTGGTGCCAGGTGGCCCGGGAGACGCTAAGGGGCGAGCACCAGGTGGCCCGGGTCATCGCCCGGCCCTTCGCCGGGGAGCCCGGGGCCTTTTACCGCCTGGAGCACCTCCGGCGGGACTTCGCCCTGGAGCCTCCCAGAAACGTTCTGGACGTCTTGAAGGAAGGGGGCCTCGAGGTGGTGGGCGTGGGCAAGATCCCCGACATTTACGCCGGGCGCGGCTTCACCCGGGCGGTCAAGACCAAGGACAACAAGGGCGGCCTGGAGAAGACCCTGGCCCTCATGGAAGAGGGCTTTTCCGGCCTCGTCTTCACCAACCTGGTGGACTTTGACGCCAAGTACGGCCACCGCCGAAACCCCGAGGGGTACGCCAGGGCCCTAGAGGAGGTGGACCGCTTCCTCCCCCGGCTCCTTTCCGCCCTGGGCCCGGAGGACCACCTCTTTCTGGTCTCCGACCACGGCAACGACCCCACCTTCTTGGGCACGGACCACACCCGGGAGTACGGGATGCTCCTCTGGGCGGGCCCGGGGGTCAGGGGGGACCTGGGCACCCGGGAGAGCTTCGCCGACCTGGGGGCCACCTGGGCCAGGCTTTTCGGGCTCGCCTGGGAGGGGCCGGGGAAGAGCTTGGTGTAGGCCATGGCCTTCACCTGGCGCGACCTTTTGGACATCCTTCTCGTCACCGCCCTCTTTTACTCCCTCTGGCGCCTCATCGTGGGCACCCGGGCCTTGAACCTGGTCCGGGGGCTTCTCGTCTACCTCCTGGTCTGGTTCCTGGCCAACCTCCTGGGGCTTGCCACCCTTTCCTGGATCCTGGGCAACGCCGCCACGCTGGGGGCCTTCGCCCTGATCGTGGTCTTCCAGCCGGAGCTCAGGGGGCTTCTGGAGCGCCTGGGCCGTCCCCAGGGGCCCAGGGCCACCTCCTTGGCCCTGGAGGAGCTCCTTCTGGGGGTGGCCCGCCTCGCCGAAAGGCGGTACGGGGCCCTGATCGCCCTGGAAAGGCGCACCCCTTTGGGGGAGTACGCCGCCACGGGGGAGGTCCTGGAGGCCAGGCTTTCCGCCCGCCTTTTGGTGACCCTCTTTTACCCCGGGACGCCCCTCCACGACGGAGGGGCCATCCTGCGGGAGGGGAGGCTTCTTGCGGCGGGGTGTCTCTTTCCCCTCTCCGAGGCCCAGGTGGGCCTCGGCACCCGGCACCGAGCCGCCTTGGGCCTCTCCGAGGTCTCCGACGCCCTGGTCCTGGTGGTGAGCGAGGAGACGGGGAGCGTCCGGCTGGCCGAGGGGGGGAGGCTCTCCCCGCCCCTCAGCCTCGAGGCCCTGCGGGCCCGGCTCAAGGAGGCGCTGCATGCGTGACTGGCCCGCCCTCCTCCTCTCCTTCCTGGCCGCCCTGGCCGTCTGGTACTCCCTCAAGGGGCGGGCCCCCGTGGTGGAAAGGGCCCTGAGCGCCCCCCTCCAGGTGGTGGGCCTGGAAGGGGACCGGGTGGCGGAGGGGGTGCCCAGGGAGGTCCTCCTGCGCCTCCGGGGCCCCGCCCCCTTGGTGGAGGGCACGCCCCCCGTCTCCGCCTACCTGGACCTCTCCGGGGCCGAGGGGGCCTTCAGCCGGGAGGTGCGGGTGGCCGCCCCCCGGGGGGTGGAGGTCCTGGAGGTGCGCCCGGCCAGGGTGGAGGGGCGGGTGGAGGCCCTCCTCACCCGCACCCTGCCGGTGGAGGTCCTGGCCCAGGGGGTGTGGGTGCGCACCGAGCCCGCCTTCGTGGAGGCCAGAGGCCCCAGGAGCCAGGTGGAGGCGGCGGTGGCGGCCGTTGGCCTGGACCAGGGGGAGGAGGTGGCCCTCACCGCCTTCGGGCCGGAAGGCCCCCTGCCCGCGGTGACCCTCTCCCCGCCCAAGGCGCGGGTGGTGGCCCGGGAGGAGCCCCTGTTCCGCAAGGTGCTCCCCCTGGTCCTAAAGGCCCCGGAGGGCCTCGAGGTGCTGGACTACGCCCCCAAGGAGGTGGAGGTGGTGGGGCCCAGGGAGGTTCTGGAGGGCCTTGAAGAGGTGGAGGCCAGGCCCCAGGAGGGCTTCCGGCCCGGGGAGGTGGCGGGCCCCTTTCTCCTCACCCTGCCTCCGGGGGTGAGGCCCCTGGGCCAGGTTTTGGGAAGGGCCCGGTTTGCGCTAAAATAGGCGGGATGATCTACCCCATCCGCCTCTACGGGGACCCGGTTCTGCGGAAGAAGGCCCGCCCCGTCCAGGACTTTTCCGGCCTCAAGAAGCTCGCCGAGGACATGCTGGAGACCATGTGGGAGGCCCGGGGGGTGGGGCTTGCCGCCCCGCAGATCGGTCTTTCCCAGAGGCTCTTCGTGGCCGTGGAGTACGCCGACGAGCCCGATGAGGAGGAGAGGCCCCTGAGGGACCTGGTGCGCCAGGTCTACGTGGTGGTCAACCCGGTCATCACCCACCGGGAGGGGCTGGTGGAGGGGCTCGAGGGGTGCCTCTCCCTGCCCGGCCTCTACTCCGAGGAGGTGCCCCGGGCCGAGCGCATCCGGGTGGAGTTCCAGGACGAGGAGGGGCGCAGGAGGACGCTGGAGCTGGAGGGGTACATGGCCCGGGTGTTCCAGCACGAGATAGACCACCTGGAGGGCGTGCTCTTCTTTGAGCGCCTGCCCAAGCCCAAGCGGGAGGCCTTCTTGGAGGAGCACCGGGCCGAGCTCGCCCGCTTCCAGAAGGAGGCCCGGGCCCTCTTGAAGGAGCTTTCCCCATGAGGGTGGCCTTCTTCGGCACCCCCTCCTGGGCGGTGCCTGTCCTGGACGCGTTAAACCGCCACCACCAGGTGGTCTTGGTGGTGACCCAGCCCGATAAGCCCAAAGGTAGGGGCCTGAAGCCCGCCCCGAGCCCCGTGGCCCAGTACGCCCTGGAGCACGGCCTCCCCCTCCTCAAGCCCGAGCGCCTCAAGGGGAACGAGGAGTTCCTGGAGACTTTCCGGGCCGCAAGTCCAGAGGTGGCCGTCACCGCCGCCTACGGCAAGATCCTGCCCAAGGAGGTCCTCGAGGTCCCCCCCTACGGCTTCCTCAACCTCCACCCCTCCCTCCTGCCCAAGTACCGGGGCCCGGCCCCCGTGCCCTGGGCCCTCATCCGGGGGGAGAAGGAGACCGGGGTGGCCATCATGAAGACCGAGGAGGGGCTGGACACCGGCCCCCTCTACGCCCTCTGGCGCACGGAGATCCTGCCGGAGGAAGACGCGGTGGCCCTCGCCGAGCGCCTCCGGGACAAGGGCATAGAGCTTCTCCTGAAGGTCCTGCAGGACCTGCCCCACCTCACGCCCACGCCCCAGGAGGGCGAGGCCAGCTACGCCCCCCTCCTCACCAAGGAGGAGGGGAGGATGCGCTTTGGGGAAAGCGCCGAGGCCATCTATAACCGCCACCGGGGGGTCCAGCCCTGGCCCGGGAGCCACTTCTTCCACGAGGGCAGGCGGGTCAAAGTTCTAAAGATGCGCCCCGAACCGGGTCAAGGGGAGCCCGGCGTGGTCCAGGCGGTGGACCGGGAGGGGGTTCTGGTGGGGACGGGCGAAGGGCTCATCCGGCTTTTAGAGGTCCAGCCCGAGGGCCGGCGTCCCATGCCCGCCGCCGACTGGGCCCGGGGCTACGGGGTTTTGCCGGGGACCCGCCTGGAGTAGCCCCCGCGGCGCGGTCAAGGCCGCAGGGGGTTTGCCGGGGCCCCTCTTCGGGCGCTAAGTGGTTGCCCGCTGCTATACAAAACCTTCCCCTAGACTCCCCTGCGCCCTTTCTTTTGGGGCCCCCACCGCGGCGAAGGCCGCGGTGGGGTACTTTAGAACTCCTCGTCCCACTCCACGATGGTCTCGCTGGTGAGGGTGCTTGGGGGCGGCTCCACCCCCGTGGCCGTGACCTCGGCCCCCCGCTCCTTCAGGAGGCCGAACTGGGCGGCGATGCCCCGGAGGCCCGCCCCCGCCAGGGCCACCACCAAAAAGGCGGAAAGCCCCCAGGCCAGGTAGGGGAGGAGGCCCTGGCCGATGGAGAGGTTGGCCAACGCCGCCAACCAGGGCAGGCCCCCGTACTCGGCCATAACCGAGGCGAAGTAGGAAAGCCCCTCCGCCAGGATGGGCAGAAGGAGGAAGAGGAAGGCCAGGCCTAGGAGGTTCCAGTAAACGTTGCGCCCGCCGAAGGTGAGCCGGATGAGGTAGAGGGGGAAAAAGGCCAAAGCCGCGGCCAGGAGGAAGAAGACCGCCCTGGGAATGCCCACTAGGTTCAGAAGGCTAAGCCGGAAGTCCAGCCAGGGGGTTTCCCTAGGGCCAGTACGGAACTGGCGGCCTAGCTCCTCCAAGGCCTCGTACACGGGGAAGACATCTGTGGCCCGCACCCCCACCGCCTGGGTCAGGCGGGTGAGGGCTCTTAGAGTCCTTTCCGTGAGGCTGGGGTTCACCAGGGCGGCCAGGGGCTCTATTTTGGCGGAGAAGTTCCAAAAGGCTGCCTCCAGATGCGCCCTGGCCTCCCCTTGGTTTCCCTGACCCAGGGCGGCGGTGGCCAGGCCCAGCTGGAGCTGGGTCTGGGTGAGGACCTCCAGAAAGTCCTGGTAGTAGGCGAAGCCCAGGTCGTAGGCTACCCGGCGCAGGCGCTCCCTAAGGGCGGGGTCTGCCCAGGAGGCCACGTAAAAGGTTTCCACCCGGGGGCTTTCCTGGACTGGAAGGGGAGAGGAGGGCGCTGGGGCCGGGGCGCTGGCCTGGGGTGGGGGTGGGGCCTGGGTGGCGGGGCTTGGGGCGGGAGGGGGGGCCGGGGTGCCGGCCTGGGGGCTGGGGGCTGGGGCCGCGGCGCCCGGCCTGAGAGCCTCCCTCCAGGCCAGAACCTTTTTCTGGATTTCCTGCACCTCCGGGCGGAAGGCCTCCCCGCCCGAGACCTTGGCCAGGGCCTGGATGAAGTCCTGGGCCTTGAGGGTGCTCCTTTGGCTGTCCTGGATCACCAGGTAGCGGGCGTAGGCCCGGGCCAGGGCCAGGTAGGCCTGGGGGCGGGAGGTGGCGGCAAGGGCCTGGGCCAGGTCCTGGGCCATGAGGGCCAGGTAACGCCCTTCCAGACGCTTCCTGGCCTCCTCAGGGGGCAGGCCCGCCACCTCCCTCACCGCGTCCTGCCCCAGGCCGGTGGCCCGCACCAGGCGGCTGAGGTAGAGGGCCTTCTCCTCCCCTTGCGCGGTGAAGAAGCCGTCGTAAAGGGCCTTGCCCAGGAGGTGGCGCACCAGGAGGAGGCGGGCCTCGAGGTCTACCGGGCTTTTCCGAAGCACCGCCTGCCGGGCCTCCTGGAGGTTGCTTATGGCGGCGTCCCGAAGGACCGGGGGAAGCCCCTCCGCCTCCTGGCGCAGAAGCCCCTGGGCCTGGTCCAGGGCGGCCAGGGCCCCTGTGGGGTTATCCAGGCGCACCCGGGCCAGGGTCGTTTCCAGGCGGTCGTAGACCTGGGGAAGGGGCGCGGCCAGGGCCAGACCGAGAAGCGCCACCCATAAAAGCCACCTCTTCATCCCGCCACCTCCGATAGGCCGGTAAGCCGCCTCAGGTTATGGAGGAGGCGGCCCACGTTGGTCTCCTTCCGGGCCACAAGGCCGATGTACCCCTGCCCCAGCGCCCTCATGGCTACCAGATTATGCTGCAAAAGGCCGTAAAAGGTTTGGTACCCCTGCCGCTTCAGAAGGAGGTGAAAGGGGTCCAGGGGGACGGGCTCCCCGGCGAAGAGCTCTTCCCGGCCGCTTTTCCCGGCCACCACCACCCCCACCACCCCCTCCAGGCGGGCCAGGCGCTGGGCCAAGGCGGTGCGGGCGGCGGGGTCTTCCAGGTCCACGGCCTCGAGGCGAAGCTCTTCCTCCTCTTCTTGCTCCTCGCCTTCCGCCCCTTGGGCGGCCAACGCCTTCATCTCCCGCACCCAGGCCTTCAGCTCAGGGGGCATCTCCTGGAAGGGCAGAAGGCGCCTAAGCTCCGGCCAGATGACCCCTTCCACCAGCCTGGCCCACTCCCCGGGATTTGCGGGCTTCCTCATCTCGGTAGCCCGCCCCAGGAGGCTTTCCGCCGCCCGGGGGGAGACATACCGGCTCAGGATCTCTAAAAGGCTCTCCTCCATATGGACCCGAAGGGGCTTGCCAATCTGCCCTTCAGAGTGTACCATATCCTCTGCCCGAGGGATCGGGCACGCCGCGCTGGGGTGTCGTCTAACGGTAGGACAGCGGACTCTGGATCCGCCGGTCGTGGTTCGAGTCCACGCACCCCAGCCAAACTTTGGCCCCATCGACTAGCGGTTAGGTCACCGCCCTTTCAAGGCGGCGGCGGGGGTTCGAATCCCCCTGGGGTCACCAAAGCGCCGAGCCGCACCGCGGCCCCATCGTCTAGAGGCCTAGGACACGGCCCTCTCAAGGCCGAGACGGGGGTTCGAATCCCCCTGGGGTCACCAAAGCGGCTCGGCCGCTTTCTTCCCTTGACCCAACCCCTCCCTTCCAGCAGAATCAGTGGGGCTAATACCCCCACCCCGTATAGGTGGGGTGTAAAGTGGCCTTGGAGGAGGTAAAGGAGGTAAAGGAGGACGGCATGGAGTTCACCCTGACTGGGCTCGGACAAAAGGGCGGGAAGGAGGAAACCTACGACGTGGTCATCATCGGCGGGGGGCCCGCGGGCCTCACGGCGGGCATCTACGCCGGCCGGGGCGGCCTGAAGACGGTGATCGTGGAAAAGGGTCTCCCCGGCGGGCAGATCGCCCAGACCGAGGAGGTGGAGAACTACCCCGGCTTCCCCGAGGGCATCTCCGGGCCGGAGCTGGCGGGCCGGATGGCAAAGCAGGCGGAGAAGTTCGGGGCCCGCATCGTCATGGACGAGGTGCAGGGCCTGGAGAAGACGGAGGAGGGCTTTCTGGTGCGGGGTTTTGAGGGGAACTACCCCGCCCGGGTCGTCATCATCGCCACCGGGGCCAACCCCAGGAAGCTCCAGGTCCCGGGGGAGGAGAAGTTCTACGGCCGGGGGGTTTCCACCTGCGCCACCTGCGACGCCTTCTTCTACCGGGACAAGGAGGTGGTGGTGGTGGGCGGGGGGGACGCCGCCGTGGAGGAAGGGCTTTTCCTCACCAAGTTCGCCCGCAAGGTGACCCTGGTCCACCGCCGGGACGAGCTTCGGGCCAACAAGATGGCCCAGGCCCGGGCCTTCCAGAACCCCAAGATGCGCTTCCTCTTCTCCCACGTGGTCACGGAGATCCTGGGGGAGGAGCAGGTGACGGGGGTGCGGCTCAAGAACCTGAAGACCGGGGAGGAGTACGTCTACCCCACGGACGGGGTCTTTGTCTTCATCGGCCACGAGCCCAACACCGGCTTCCTCCGGGGGGTGGTGGAGCTGAGGCCCGACGGCTACATCGCCGTTCGGGACGAGGTCTTCACCTCGGTCCCGGGCATCTTCGCCGCCGGGGACGTGGCCGACCCCATCTACCGCCAGCTGACCACCAGCGTGGGGGCCGGGACCCGGGCGGCCATGATGGCGGAGAAGTACCTGGCGGAGAGGGGAGAAGCGGTCCGGGGTTGAGGCCCGCCCTCTTTCTGGCCCCCCTTCTGGCCCTGGCCCTGGGCCAGACCCTCTACCTGCCCTTGGACGACCGCCCTCCCAACCTGGCCCCGTGCGCCTGGGGGCCCGTTCTCTGCCCTCCCAGGGAGGCTTATAGGGGGCCGGAAGGGGCGGACGCGGGGAGGCTTCGCGCCTGGCTCCTCGCCACGCCAGGCCAGCGCCTCGTGGCCAGCCTGGATGTCCTGGCCTACGGGGGGCTTCTCCAAAGCCGCCACCTCCCCCTCGCCCCCGAGGACGCCCTGGCCCGGCTCCTTCCCCTCCTCTCCTGGAAGGTGCGCCATGGGGGCGAGGTCTACCTCTTCGGGGTCATTCCCCGGTGGGACGCCACCTTCAGGGAGAGGAACCTTCAGGTTCTCAAGGCCCTCGCCCCCTGGGCGGGGCTTGGGGGAGTGTATCTGGAGGCGGTCTGGGACGACGCCGTCCGGGGCTCCCCCGCGCCCAGGGAGGCCGCCCTCCTCCCTTACCCCTCCCGCCCCGGGGCCGACGAGGCGGGGCAGGTTTTGCTCCTCAGGGCCTCGAGGCCCGGGCTTAAGGTGGCCGTGGTCTACGAGACCCCCGCCCTGGCCCGGCAGGTGACCCCCTACGAGGGCCTTCCCCTGGAGGAGACGGTGGCCCGCCTTCTGGGAAGCGCCGCCGCCAGGCCCACGGCCCTCGAGGAGGGGCCGGACCTGGTCCTTTACGTCTACGGCGGGAAGAGCCCCCGCCAGGCCGCTTTGGACCTCCTCCGCCTCATGGCCCGCCACCCCGTGGCCCTGGCCGACCTTTCCCGGGTGAACCGGGGGGACCCCGGGCTCATGGCCTACCTCCAGGGCCTGGGCCTCTACGGGCGGCTTTTCGCCTACGCCGCCTGGGGCACCCCCGCCAACAACCTGGGGAGCGCCCTGGCCCAGGGGGGGCTTTTCCTGGGGGACCGGGAGGGGCGGCTTCTGCGGCTCGCCGAGGCCTACTTCGGCTACTGGTGGGGGGAGGTGGGGAGGCCCTGGGTGCGGGCCCGTTTCCCCGAGCCCCTGCCGGAGGGGGCCGGGGAGGTGGCCGCCCTTTGGCCCCACCTGGTCCTGGAGGGCCGGCGGGTGGTCCTTCGCAGGGTGGCCTTCCCCTGGAAGCGGGCCTTTGAGGCTGAACCCAGCCCTGGCTGGGTCCCTGCGGACCGGGGCCCGTTCCTGGTACGCTAAGTGCCCGCACTTTGGTTTCGCAACATGGAGTGCCCAAGTTGGGGCTGTGGAAGGCCTTTTCTGGGGTCCCCGCCGCGGCTTTCGCCGCGGCGGGGTACTTAAAGCGCCTCGAGGCCCTGGCCCAGGCCTTCCGCCTCCTCTCGCCCCTGACCACGAGGGAAGAGGTCTACGCCAGGACCGTCCAGGCCCTCAAGGCCAGCACCCGGGCGGCCTCCGCCCTCCTTTTCCTTTACCGGCCGGAAAGGGACGAGCTGGAACTGGTGGCCGCGGCGGGGCTTTCCTCCCCCCGGGAGGGGTTTCGCCTGAAGCGGGGCCAGGGGATCTCCTGGGTGGTCTTGGAGGAGGGGGAGCCCCTTTTCATATCGGACGCTTCGCGGGACCCGCGGGTGGTCTTCCTCTCGGGGAAGCGGCAGCCTGGGGCCTACTTGGGGGTGCCGCTGAGGAGCTCTGAGGGGGAGGTGTTGGGGGTCCTCTCTATGGACACCGCTGGGGGGGTAGGGGAGATCCTCCCCGAGGAGCGCTTTCTGGCCCAGGCCCTGGCCGAGGCGGCAGGGATGGTCCTTTCCCGGATTGAGGCCCTGGAAACGGTCGGCCTCGAGGCTGAGCGCCACAAGGCCTTCCTGGACCTCACCCTGGCCCTGGAGGCCTCCCGGGAGCCCCTGGCCATGGCCCAGGCGGGGAGGCGGCCTTCCTGGAAATCCTCTATATGCTCACTCCACGGTGACGCTCTTGGCCAGGTTCCGGGGCTGGTCCACGTCCCGGCCCAGGAGGACGGCCACCTCGTAGGCGAGGAGCTGCAGGGGCACCACGCTCACCATGGGGGAGAGGAGCGGGTGGACCTGGGGCACGTAGACCACGTCCTGGGCGAGCTTCCTTATCTCCTCGTCCCCCTCGGTGGCGACGGCGAT
>Ga0079992_129904_pt1 | contig 101046 bp, 91 predicted proteins | sample FaiFalFF_MnMetaG_3_FD_69197 | JGI IMG/M metagenome (GOLD analysis project Ga0079992, IMG submission 69197) | Freshwater microbial communities from Yellowstone National Park, Wyoming, USA - Fairy Falls B (FF_Mn_B) MetaG (SPADES assembly) (version 2) | ecosystem: Environmental > Aquatic >...
AGCTCCCTCCGCTTCAGCCCAGAACCGACCTCGGTCACCACGTCAAAGTCCGTCCATCCTTCTGCCGGGCGAACGCCCAAAGGCGCTGCAGGTCATCCTTCTGGTCGGCAGAGGGGACCCGTGCGTAGAGCATTGTCCGGCCTTCCGGGTTGGGTTCCTCCACCACGATGGTGCCGGTGGGGAGCTGCCGGGCGGGAACGGGGAGCTTGTCCGCCCTGAACCACCGCCAGGCGGTGAGGTAGCTCATTCCCTGCTTGCGAGCCCGGTCGGAAAGCTTCATGGCTCAGATGGATGATAGTAAAAACGGCAGCTGCTGGCAACCCTCCAACCTCCTCAGCCTCGGGGCAGACCCAGCCCGCGGACGGCTATGACGTTGCGCTGAATCTCCGATGTGCCTCCGCCGATGGTCTCCGCCACGCTGGTGAGGTAATAGCGCTCCACACGCCCCCGCAGCTTGGCCCACCTGCTCTTGGGCTGCAGCTGCCCATATAGACCCAGGACATCCATTCCCACGCGGGCTAGCCTTTGGGCCAGCTCCGAGGCATAGAGCTTGGCGATGGAGGCCTCGTAGTTGGGTACCCTCCCCTGCTGTTGTAGGGAGGCCACCCGGTAGGACAGGTAGCGTCCCACCTCGATTTCGATGCCTACCTCCGCCAGACGGAGACGCGCCGCCTCCCGACCCGTCGCCGAAAGGAGGTGGCGCTCCTCCCGCACCAGCCCTAGGATAGCCTCATAGTAGCCCTCGGAGCGGGCCACCCCTGATATGGAGGAGCGCTCGAAGTCTAGGCTCACCGCCACCTGGTACCAGCCCCGGTTCACCTCCCCCACCAGGTAGTCCTTGGGGATGCGCACATTCTCGAAGAACACCTGGTTGAAGCCGTGGTGGCCGGCCATGTTGATGAGGGGGCGGATGATGATGCCCGGGGCCTTCATGGGCACCAAGAAGGTGCTGATGCCCTTGTGCTTGGGAGCGTCGGGGTCGGTGCGGGCCGCCAGGTAGCCCCAGTCGGCCCGGTGGGCCATAGAGGACCATATCTTCTGGCCATTTATGACCCACTCGTCTCCCTCCAGGACGGCACGGGTCTGGAGGCTAGCCAGGTCGGAGCCCGCTCCTGGCTCGGAGTATAGGGTGCACCACACCTCCTCGCCGGAGGCGATCTTGGGCAGGAAGCGCTCCTTTTGCCAGGGGGAGCCATAAAGCATGATGGCAGGGCCCACCCAGTAGACGCCCATGTTGAGGCCCAGGAGGGGTGCCCGCCTCCGCCCCATCTCCTCATTAAAGATGACCTGGTGCATGATGGGGGCCCCCAGGCCGCCGTGCTCGGGAGGCCAGGCCAGGGCCAGCCAGCGCCGCTGCCCCAGCTTGCGCTGAAGCTGACGCGCAAACTCCCACAGGGCATCCGCCCCCGCCTCCGTCTCCATATCAAACTCCTCGTCCCAGCCGGGGGGAAGCTCCTGGTCCAGGAACTGCCGCACCTCCTCGCGGAACCGCTCCTCCTCAGCCGTGAAGCGAAAGTCCATGGTCGCCCTCCTCCCTTGTCTGCCCTCCCATTGTGGCCCTCATGGACGCCCGGGTCAACGAGACCTTAGGACGGGTGTAAATGACCCTGAGGAGGTGCCGGGCTAAAAAGCAGTCCTGGCATCCGTCATAAGGGAGATCATCCGCCGTTAATGGGCACCTTCTCACATCATGGTATATCCGCCGCTGACGGATAGGGTCTGGCCGGTGATGAAGCTGGCAGCGTCGGAGGCCAGGAAGACCACGGCGTTGGCCACCTCCTGGGCAGTCCCCAGCCGCCGCATGGGGTAGGCGCGGGCGATGCGCTCCCGCATCTCAGGGCTGGTCCAAGCGTCCAGCCCAGAGCCTGCCCGCCACATGCTCTGGGACCCTACTTCCTCGGCGCTTTGGGGAATGGTGGTGCCAGGGCAGACGCAGTTGACCCGCACGTTGTAGCGGCCATACTCCCGCGCCAGGGCCTTGGTGAGGGAGATGATGCCCCCCTTGCATGCCGAATACACCGCCTCCCGGTACTCGCCCATGCGCCCAGCATCGGAGCCGATGTTGACGATGGCCCCTCCACCGCGCTCTATCATGTGGGGAAGGACAGCCCGGCACCCATAGATGACCGACCAGAGGTTGATGCGCACCTTCTTCTCCATATCCTCCCAGGTGTCGTCCAGGAAGAGGCAAAGGCGGTCCCAGCCTACGTTGTTGACCAAAGCGTGCACACCGCCCAGCTCCTCTATGGCCCGCTGCACCATGGCCTCCACCTGGGCCCGGTCGGTGACGTCGCAATGGATGGGAAGAGCCACTTCCGCCCCCAGATCCTGGGCCTGATGGGCCACCCGCTCCGCTCCCTGGTCGTCGATCTCCGCTATGGCGATGCGCGCCCCCTCACGGGCGAAGGTGAGGACGATGGCGCGCCCGATGTTGGATGCTCCGCCGGTGACGATGACCCCCTTGCCCTTAAGCCCCAGATCCATGGCTTCACCCCCTTTAGAACTGCGGCGTCCGCTTCTCCAGGAAGGCTTGCACCCCTCGCATGGCGTGGTCAGAGGAGGCCACGTATTCCAGGAAGGTCATCTCCTCCGCTCGGATGGCCTCCCGCAGGGGCAGGTCCCTACCGCGACGCACCGCTCGCTTGATGGCACCTATGGCCTGGCGGCTCTTGGGCCGCAGCTGGGAGAGGAGCTCCTCTAAGGCCCCGTCCAGCTCCGCCGCCGGCACCGCCCGGTAGGCCAGCCCCCACGCCTCCGCCTCCCGCCCCGAGAGCCAGCGCCCCGTCAGCAACAGGTCCATGGCCCGGAAGTGGCCCAAGCGACGGTATAGACGTTGCGTGTTGCCTCCACCGGGCATGAGGGCAAAGTTGATGTGCTGGTCGCCAATGCGGGCGTCCTCAGCAGCCAAGATGAAGTCGCAACACATGGCCAGCTCCAATCCCCCTGCCAGACAGTGGCCGTGGACGACGGCCACGGTGGCTGCCGGCAGGGCCTCCAGAGCGATGAACACATCGTTCAGTCGCTCTATGTAGGTGGTAAGTAGTCGCAGGTCCTGGAAGGCCTGGCTGATAAACTTGAGATCGGCCCCGCTGCAGAAGGAGCGCCCCGCCCCTCTGATGACCAGGGCCTTAATGCCCTCATCCTCCCTTACCTCTTCCACCACCTGGCCCATCTCCTCCACCAGCTCGGGGCTGAGGGAGTTAAGGGCGTGAGGGCGGTTGAGGGTCAGGTATCCCACCCCTTCCTTCTTCTCCCATAGGATGTTCTGGTAACCCATGTCTCCCCCCTAATATGGGAGATATTCACGGCCCAGGACCTCGCGGGCGATGATGAGCTTCATGATCTCCGGTGTGCCGTCTCCTATTTCCAGGCCCAGCACATCTCGCAGCCTCTGCTCCAGGGGCAGGTCCTGGCTGTAGCCGTAGTGACCGTGGAGGATGATGCACGCCCGGATGGCGTCCACCGCCACCTGGGGGGCCATCCACTTGGCCATGGCCATCTCCTTGGTGTGAGGCAGGCCTTGGTCGCGCAGCCAGAGGGCCTTATAGCAAAGGAGTCTGGCCGCCTCGAGACGGGTCAGGTGCTCGGCGATCTGGAACGAGACGCCCTCGAACTTGGCGATGGGACGCCCAAAGGCCCGCCTCTGCTTCACGTACTCGATGGTCTCCTCTAGGGACTGCTGGGCAGCCCCCAGGCAGCAGAGGCCAATGATGGCCCGGTTGAAGTCGAAGGCCGTCATGGCCTGCCGGAATCCCTCTCCCTCAGCACCGATGCGATAGGAGGCAGGCACCCTTACCTGGTCGAAGAAGAGGGACCCCCGCTGAGTGAGCTTCTCCCCAGGGCTGTGGTATACGGAACGGGATACCCCCGGCAGGTCCAGGGGGACGATGAAGCTGGAGATGCCCCGCGCCCCCTCGCCACCGGTGCGGGCGAAGACCACGGCCACATCAGCCATGCCGGCGAAGGTGATGCTGCTCTTCTCCCCATCCAAGACGTAAAAGTCCCCGTCCCGCGTGGCCCGTGTGCGCAGGTGGGCAGCATCGGACCCCACCTCCGGCTCGGTGAGGGCAAAGGCGAACACCTTCTCCCCCCGCACCAAGGGCGGGAACCATTCCTCCTGGACTCCCTCATCGGCCATCTTCAGCAGCTCGGCCCAGATGGCGGTGAGCTGGATGAAGAGGGTGCAGTTGAAATCTCCCCGCCCTATCTCCTCCGCGGCGATGCCGCATTGGACATAGGAGGCCTCCATACCCCCATAGCGGGCGGGGGCCCGCAGGCCTAGGAGGCCCACCTCGGCCAGGGCCTTCACCTCCTCCCGTGGGAAGGGCTCCCCACGGTCCCAACGGGCATAGTTGGGAAGGAGATGGCGCAAGGCGAAGCGGCGTAAGACGCCCCTAAAGCTCTCTTCCTCCGGACTGAAGGCGAACTCCATAGCTGAAGAAAGGGCCGCCCCGTCTCCCCGATTTGCTCGCCCATAGTTAAGCAACCATCCTTACCGCTGTCAACGCCCAGGCCAGGGCATCAGCGGGGATGGGTCGGAGGGAGACGCCGGTGCCAGGAAGTGGCCTGCTGATAAGCGTGGGCCGCCCTGAGGACGGTCCCCTCCTCCCACCACCGCCCCACCAGTTGCAGGCCCACAGGCAGGCCGGCGCTGGTGAAACCACAGGGGACCGATATGGCTGGCTGGCCTGTCAGATTGAAGGGGTTGGTGTTGCGAATGAGGGTGAGGGTAGCCTCCAGGTCCCCCTCCTCTATGCGGGGCGCCACTATAGGCGTGGTAGGAGTGGCCAGAAGGTCCACCTCCCTGAACACCTCCTTCCAGGCAGCCACGATGGCCTTTCTCGCCCGTTGGGCCTGGACGTACTGGACAGCCGGCATGAGGGCACCCATCTCCAGGCGCAGACGCACATCCTCACCATAGGCCTCGGGACGTTGACGGAGGCGAGGGAGGTGATAGGCCGCGGCCTCCGGCAGCATGATGGAGACCACAGCGTGAGGTATCACGTCCACATACGGCAGGGATACCTCCCGCACCTGGGCGCCCAGGGCGGCCAGGACGTCCACCGCCTGGCGCACCAGGTTCACCACCTCCCCGTCCACCCCCTCCCAGAAGTGTTCACGGGGCAGGCCGATGCGCAATCCCCGCACTCCCTCCTCCAGCTGATGGCTGTATCGGGGCACGGGGAAGGGGGCGCAGGATGCATCCCTCTCGTCGGGCCCACCGATAACCTCCAGCATCAAAGCGCAGTCCTCGGCCGTGCGGCACATGGGCCCCACGTGGTCCAGGGACCAGGAGAGGGGCACCACGCCATGCAGGCTCACCCGTCCGTAGGTGGGCTTAAGGCCAGTGATGCCGCATAGGGAGGAAGGGATGCGGATGGAGCCTCCCGTATCGGTCCCCAAAGCGGCCAAGCACTCCCCAACGGCCACGGCCGCCCCCGAGCCGCCCGAGGATCCCCCGGCCACCCGCGATAAGTCCCAAGGGTTACGCACCGGGCCAAAGTGGGGGTTCTTGCTGGTGGCCCCCAAGGCGAACTCGTGGAGGTTGAGCTTGCCCACCACCACCGCCCCAGCCTGTCGCAGGCGGGCTACAACGGTGGCGTCCTCCTCGGATATGTGGTGGGCCAACAGCGGCGAGCCGGCCGTGGTAGGGAAGCCCTTGGTGGAGAACAGGTCTTTGACCCCCACAGGGATGCCATGCAAGGGGCCCCGGAACTCCCCCCGCGCCGCCTCCTTCTCCAGGAGGCGGGCGGCGGCCATCGCTTCCTCCGCCATGACGGTGATGAAGGCGTTAACTTGGGGGTCAAGGGTGCTTATGCGAGCTAGGCACGCCTCTGTCAGCTCCGTAGGCGATATCTCCCGCCTGCGCATGAGGCGGGACGCCTCAGCCAAGGTAAGGCCCGTCAGCTCCTGCCCTTTCACGTCGTTGCTGGGGCCTTGAAAACGGCCGCCGGTCCCTCTTCCCCTAGGTGCAGGGAGAGGAGGATGTCCCGTCCCAGCCAAAGCATGGGCAGGGAGGCAGCAAGGAGCGGGGCCCTCTCTTGGGGCAGGGGCAAGCCCGCCGCCTGGGCCAAGGCCCGCACCTCCTCCATCACTCCTCCACCTCCATCTCCACCTCCTGCACCTGACCCTCACGGATGCGGAAGGCCCGCACCACCGGCCGCTGCGGGTCCTTCAGGGAGATGACCAGGTAGTACGTCTCTGGCCAGAAGGCCAGGCGCACGTCGGTGGGCGATGGCACGGCCTCGGAGGCGGTATGGGAGTGGTATATGGCCAAGAACTCCCACCCCTTCTCCTCGCACTCCCGGTAGACGCGGAACAGGTCCTGGGGGTCCACCTGATACCGATAAGGGCTCTGCTCGGCGTTGCGGCACTTGTAAAGCTTCACCGCCCGCCCATCGTGTCCAGCCACGATGCCACAACACTCGATGGGGGCCTCAGCCTGGGCGTGAGCTATCATCTCCTCCAGGAAGGAGCGAGGAAGGCGCAGGGCCATCTTCTTAGCCTCCTGGGCCGATGCTACGAGCCGGGAAAGCTATCGTCAAGCCTCGCTGCGCTTGGCCAAGCGACGCCGCTCCAGGCGCAACATGCGCCTTCTCTCCGCTCGCGGCCGCGGCCTCTCCTGTCGCAGCCACAGATAGAGCAGGGCGGGGAGGCTTATGGCCAGCACAGCGATGGCGATGATCTGGGCCGTACGCAGCCCCGCCCACACGATGTCATCCAACCGTAGGAAGCTGATGCCCAGGCGCATGGCCGAATAGAGGGCGGCCCAGGCGAAGAAGGTGATCCCAGGCCTGGCTCGCCGGAATATCCATATCAGGACGAGGAAGATGGCCAGGTCGCTCAGCATCTCATAGGCCACCGCCGGATGCTGCACATATTGCGGCCCGAAGCGTGCGAAGCTGGGGCTCTCGGGGTGAGTGTAGCGCACACCCCAGGGGAGGCTTGTGGGCTCGGCGAAGTGTTCGCCATTGATGATATCGCCCACCCTGCCTATGGCCATGCCCACGATGGCCCCCAGGGAGGCCACGTCCGCCCCTCGCAGCTTGTTGGGGATGCGGGCCCAGAAGCCGTAGGCCAGGGCTCCCAAGGTGCCGCCGATGAGAGCTCCATATATGGAGATGCCCCCTGCGTTGATGGCGAAGATATCCAGGGGGTCATCCCGGAAGGACTCCAGGTGCTCCAGCACGTAGAGGGCCCGCGCCCCCACGATCCCCCCCACCACCAGGGCCACCGCCGTGTTGTATATCTGGTCTTCAGTGTAACCTTCCCGGCGGGCGAAGCGGGCGGCCACCGTCACCCCGATAACCACCCCTAAGGCAGCTAGAATCCCGTGCCAGGATATCTCCAGGCCCCCTATGTGGAAGGGGACGGGGTCTATAGGGATTCGGATGGATAAGAGCTCAATCATCTTCTTCCACCTCCTGCCGGAGGGAGACGCCAGCACGTCGGAGCAGGGGCCCCAGCTCCCGCCTGAGGTCCATGCCCGTCCCCCCTTGCTCCACTATACATACCTCTTCTCCTTTGAGGCGAGCCCACAACCGGCGCCGGGGCAACCAGAAGGTGAACACAAGGCTCAGGACGAGAAGGGCAGCCCCAGCCCACACCAAGTGGACGGAGGGGTCGCGACGCACCTCGATGCCCACGAACGCCCTCTGGCCCAAGAAGATGTATTCATATTGGCCTACGCGGGCCACCTCCCCGCCCTGTAGCGCAATGGGCCTATCGCCCAACCCCAGGAGGATGAGGATGGGCGGCCCCTCCCCCCCTACCACGGCCACCCTGCCCCCTTGGGAGACGTTGCCCGTGCCATAGGCCACATTGCTCATCTGCAGGAGGAGCCCCTCCCCCTGCCCAAGAGGGGTGGGCATATCGGCCACCACCGCCGCTGGGGCCTTCTGGATGGCCACCAGCTCCCACCGCACCCCTCCTAGGGAAGCGCCCTCCCCAGGGGCTAAGGCCACGGCCCGGGAGAGGTCATGGGCATCGGCGATGAGAAGGGTGGCCTCCCCTTTGCCCTCGCGGAGGACCAGCGCCCAGTCCCTCCCAGCCACAGAGAGGAGGGCCAGGGAAGAGGTGAGGCCCTGGCCGGTGGCGATGGGATTACCCAGGGCTACCGCCCCTTCATGGGCCAGGCGCCCCGTCCCCTCCTCCCAAGCCCTTAGATAAGGAGCGGGGCGCTGCATCTGGAGAGCCACCGTCTCATGATAGATGGCGCGGCCCGAGGAGGCCTCCTTCACCACCACCTCGGCACCGAAACCGAAGTAGGCTGCCAAATGGAAGCGGTATCCCCCATATTGGCAGGGGGAGTTGACGGTGACGCGGCAGCGGGCCACCTCCTCCCCCCGCCGGAAGATAGTCAGCTCCGCAGCATACTGCAGGGGCAGGCCCTGGGCATCGAAGCGGGCCCATGCCCTCGTCACCTCCACCTCCATCTGCCGCGGATGGGCGGGGGTGGGGAACACAGGCCTCACCTGCCCTTCAGCCACCATGAGGGGGATGGAGAAGGCCTCCGCCCGCCCCACGGCCGCTGCCAGCACCAGTACCACCACTGCCACGTGGGCCAGAAGGGTGCCAGCGTGGGCCCAGGGAAAACGGTCGGCGAAGAGATAGGTGACGGCCTCATCCCCTAGCACCTCCACCCGGTAGAGGCGGCGCCGCAGGCCTTGAACCAGCACCCTCACATCGGCGTGTCCCCGTCCCTCCAACCTCTGAGGAGCCGTATCGAAATAGACGTCAGGAGGCCACTTACGAGGCCGGAAGATAAAGGCATAAAGACCCGGCAGACGGCTGAAGGAGTAGGCCAGGAGGGAGGCCACCATGAGCCCCAGACCGGCGGCGAACCATGGGGCACGGAAGACGTCCAAAAGGCCCAGGCGCCACAACCAAGGGGTGGCAGGCCCCAGCCTCCTTTCCTGCTCCCCCAACCATGCTCGCACCGATGCAGGGTCTCCTGCCGCCCAAGGGGGTAACTGGGGCAACACCACCCCCACTAAGGCTATAGCGGCCATCACGGCGGTGATGATGACTGCCCACCGCGGCCCCACCAGGAAAGAGAAAAGGTCCCGCCCCCAGCGACGCACATACGCCACCTCCCGCCGGGGCGCCTCAACGGAGGATCTGAAGGATGCCCTCCTCCAACTCGCTGGCACCGATGGCCTCCTGCACCCCTAGCCCCTCCTTCTGCTCCTTAAAGGCCCCTGCATGGACCATGCGTATGACCCCTTGTCTGTCCACAAAAAATGTAGTGGGCAGACCTAAGAGGCTATAGGCCCTGGCCACGGCCCCTATCTTGTCCAGGGCCACGGTGAACTCCATGCCGAATTCCTCGGCGAACTGCCTCACTCTGTCCTCCGGCTCTCCCACGTTGACAGCCACCACCTCCAGCCCCTCCTTTCGGTAGCGCTGGTATGCGGCCACCAGTTGGGGCATCTCCTTACGGCAGGGAGGACACCAGGTGGCCCAGAAGTTGATGACGACGCCCTTGCCCCGCAAATCGCTCAAGCGCACCGCCTTTCCCTCTAGGGTGGGGAGGAGGAAGTCGGGGGCGAGGGCCCCCTCCCGGGGTACCACCTCCCTGTCCGGCGTCGCCAGGGACGGGGGCAGATCCACGGGGCCGTAAGCGTCCAGGGCCTGTTCCCCACCGCCGCGGGGCCTGTACTCCAGCCACCAGATGGTGAAGGCGATGGCCGCTACCGTCAGCAGAGGGATCATGGCCCGTCGCACCAGATCCCCCTTCAAGGCCCTAGACCCCCGCATAGCTATGGAGGCCGGAGATGGCCAGGTTGACGCCGAAGTATGTGAATAGGACGCTCAAATAGGCCACCACCAATACCCATGCCCCTGACATGCCCCGCCAGCCCCGCACCGCCCGCAGGTGCAGATAGACGCCATAGATGAGCCACGTCACCAGGGAGGACGTCTCCTTGGGATCCCATCCCCAGTAACGGCCCCAGGCCATGTTCCCCCAATAGGCCCCGATGGCGATGCCCACGGTCAGAAGGGGGAACCCCACCGCCACCGAGCGAAAGGCCACCACGTCCAGAGCGGCGGCCTGCGGGAGCCACGAGAATCTCCTCCCCTCCCCCTGCAGCAGCTGGAGGACGGCCGCCCCAAACGAGACGGTGAAGGCGCCATAGGCCAGCACCATGATGCCCACATGGGCCGCCAGCACCCCCCGGCTCTGCAAGGCCGGCACCAGGGGCTCCACCCGCCAGGGGAAGAAGGCCATGTTGACGGCCAGCAGGGCCAGCACCAGGGGCTGGACCACCGCCCCCACCACTCTCATCCTTTGCCCATATGCCCTCTCGAAGAGGACGTGGAAGGCCATGACAGCCCCCGTGAAGGCCGCTGTGAACTCCCACATGTTGGCCCAAGGCGGACGCTGGCTGGCCAGCCACCGACACAGCAGCGAGGCGACCATGGCACCCAGGGCTAGCCAGGTACAGGAGGTGCCTATCATCCCCAGAGGGGGACGCCAACGACCTAAAACCGCTCCATTGCCCACCCTCAAGAGCAGGCCCCTTGCGGACAGAAGGTGCCCCCAATAGGCCACAGCAGCCCCAGCCGTCAGCGCCAGGGCCACCCACAAGGCAGCCACCGATGCCTTCTCTAGGCTCATGGCCTTATCAACACCTTAGCCTATGCTGCTCCCCCTATGGCGAGGAGAGGGCCCTTCGGTATAGCGCCATGGCCTCCTGAGGAGATAAGCCCTGGCCCAAGTAGCCATCCCCCACCCGGATCTCGAAGTGGAGGTGGAACTCGGTCTCAGGCGCCGTCACCTCCTCGGGCGTCCCTGTGTTGCCCACATAGCCGATGACCTCCCCCGCCTCCACCCAGACCCCCACCCTTACGGCTGGTGCGATGGCGTCCAGATGGGCATACCGAGTGGTCACCCCTCCACCGTGGTCGATCCAGACCTGACGCCCACGAAAGCGGTCCAGGGCCTCAGCGTCGGTGTAGCCCTGGGCCGCCGCACGGGCCAAGAGCTCCTGCAGCTCGGTAGCAGTGAGAGGCACATAGTCCAGGTCGGCCCGCACCACCACCCCTCTTGCTGCCGCCCGCACCGGCGTCCCCCGCCCGATGGGGACGCAGGAATATCCAGGGTAGAAGTCCACCCCTTCATGGACGCCGTAGCGGTAGGGTCGGGGGGCCCCCGGCCAGAGGGTGGGCAGCTCGGGCAGGCATGCCCCCTCTATGGGCATAACCATTCCCTGCAGAAGCAGGGGTACAGCCGTAGGGGAGGGAGGGGGCATCGGCGCTGCCACCACTGGCTCCACAGTAGGCGATGGGGGCGCTACAAAAGGGGTAGCGGTCACAGCTGGGACGGTGGCCACGTGCACCGCCACATCTCCCTGCCCACGACAGGCCAAGGCCACTAGGGCCAGGACCAGAACCGCCCTAGCCAGCCACAGGGTAGCCCTCCTCCTCCATGGCCCTCCTGATGTCCGCCAGGGAGGACAAAGAGGGGTCGTAGCGGATGGTCACCTGTTTGGCGTCAGGATCGCCACCCACCCACTCCACCCCCGGTAGGGCCGTCAAAGCCTTACGGATGGCCTGGATGCAGTGGTCGCAGGAGATGTCGGGGGAGACGAGGGTCACCTCTTCCATAGGCGCTCCCATGCCTGTCGGACAGGGTTCCTGAAGGAGAGTATACGGGGGCGGTAGGCCCTGAGCAAGGCATGGTGATGGGCCTGCACCTCTAGGGCATCGTCCAGGGGGGCAAGGTAGAGATGGCCATGACGCCGGGCCAGGGCTAGGTGGATGAGGTGGTCAGCCAGGTGGGGGTTCTTGGGCAGGAGAGGCCCGTGGAGGTAGGTGCCAAAGACGTTCTTGTAGGTGGCGCCCTCAGTGCCGTCCTGGCCGTTGTTGCCGAACCCCCGCAGGACACGGCCCAGGGGCTGGACACCAGGACCCAGATAGGTGCGCCCCCCATGGTTCTCGAAGCCCACCACCGTCTGCCCATGCCAGTCCACCACGGCGTTGCCGATAAGACGCGGTGCCCCGGGGCCCGGGTGGACAGTCCAGATATCCAGTAGGCCAATGCCCGGCAGCTCCTCTCCCTCCGCTGTACGATAATAGTGGCCCAGGAGCTGGTATCCTCCGCACACCGCCAGCACCACAAGCCCCTCCTCCACCCCTTGGCGGAGGCTGAGGGCCTTCTCCTGCAGGTCGGCGCTGACAAGCCTCTGCTCCCTGTCCTGGGCTCCTCCGATGAAGACCATGTCATACCGCTGAGCATGGAAGGGCTCCCCCACCTCCACCTCCTCCACCACTAGGGAGATGCCACGGGCCCGACAGCGATAGGCGAGGGCTATGATGTTGCCCCGGTCACCATAGAGATTCATATGGCGGGGGTACAGGTGGGCAAGGCGCAGCTCCAAGGCCTATCCCTCCCAGAAATGGGGGCGGCCCGCCCACCGCGCCAGGATCTCCCGCACCTCCAATAGAGCGGTGTAGGTGGGCACCACATGAAGGATCCCCCCTTGGGGGGTGGCGGCCAGGGCACGCTCGAGAGCTGGCTTGGGCCTCCTCTCCACATCTTGCGGTTGGAGGGAGGCGTATTTCAGGCGCAGAGCCAGGTCATAGGCCCGGTCGCCACCGGCCAGCAGATAGGCCACCCGCCCCTGCAACAGCTCGAAGTCTACATCCCATATCCAGGAGACATCGCGGCCATCGGCCAGGCGGTCGTTCAGGAAGATGGCTAGGTAAAGGGGCGAGGCATCGGCCAAGGTGCGCAACACCTGATTGAGGCCTGCCGGGTTCTTGGCCAGCACCACCCGCACCCGCCGTCCTCGCACGGCGATCTCCTCCTGCCGGCCAAAGGGGCCATGGCTTGCTAGGCCGCGGCGGGCCTCATGCCAGGGGAGGCCCAGGGCTAGGGTAGCAGCAGTGGCGGCCAGGACGTTATAGGCGCTGTAGAGGCCTTGGAGAGGGGTGATCACCTCCTCACAGCGTCCGTCGGGAAGGGACATCTTCAGGACAAGGCCGCCGTCCTGGGCCACCCTCGTTGCCGCCACTTGAGGGTGACGGCGGGCCAGCCCGCAGGTGGGGCAACGCCACCACCCCAGGTGGGCATAGTAGACCCGCTCATACTCCAGGTCATGTCCGCAGCGGGGACAGAGGCGGGCATCGGCAGCGTGCTCCAGAGAGGACCGTGCGGGCCCGGCGTCCTCCAGCCCATAAAGGAGGACAGGCCCGCGGGCGTAAGGCGCCAGGGAGGCCACCAGAGGGTCATCGGCGTTCAGGACGATGGTGGCATCCGGAGTTAGGGAGGACACCGCTTGCTGCCAGATGGCTACTACCCTGTCCACCTCTCCGTAGCGGTCCAGCTGGTCGCGGAAGAGGTTGGTGAAGACCACCGCCCGTGGGCTTAGGGCGGCTATCGCCTCCGGTAGGGTGGCCTCGTCCACCTCGAAGACGCCCATAGAGCGGGGGACATGGGGGCTCAGGGCCAGGGCGGTAGCCACCCCCCGCATGAGGTTCGAGCCAGCCCGGTTGGCCACCACCGGGAGTCCACAGGCGGCCACCGCCCCAGACAGGAGACGGGCGGTAGTGGACTTGCCGTTGGTACCTGTCACTAGGGCACACCCCAGGCCCAGGCGTCGGCCCCTGCGCTCCACCAGCTTGGGACAGATGGAGAGGGCCACCAGGCCAGGGAAGGCGGTGCCCCCACCGAGCCCCAGCCCGCGGAGGAGGAGGGCCACAGTCCGCGCCGCTGCCACCGCCACCCTCTCCATACTGCCCTCACCTCTTGGCCAGGGTATCGACATCCACTGACTCCTCCATCACCTGGCCCTCCCGTCGGCTGCCCCTGGGGGGAGGTCCCAGGCCCAGTATGTGCTCGGGAGGGTGAGGCCAGCAACCCTAGGGCTTGAGCAGCACCTTTATGCATCCCTCACGTCGGTGTGCGAACAGGTCGTACCCCAGGGGTGCCTCGTCCAGGGGGAGGACGTGGGTCACCACCACCGAGGGGTCCAGACGCCCATCGGCGATGAGGCCCAGAAGGGGGGCCATGAAGTTGCGGGAGGGGCAGACGCCGATGTGGAAGGAGATGTCCCGCAAGAAGGCCTGGAACATGGGGAAGGGGAACTGGGGCTCCGAGAACACCCCTACCACCGATATGGTGCCCCCGCCCCGCACATATGTGAAGCAGGAGCTGATGGACTCCACGCTGCCTACGGCCTCTATGACCACATCGGCGCCCCGCCCCTCGGTGTGCTCCCGCACCACCTGAAGGGGGTCGGCACGCGACATGTCCACGGCCACAGCCCCCAGCTGAGAGGCCAGCTCCAATCGCTCAGGCACGGAGTCGATGGCGATGACGGCCTTGGGGGAGAAGAGGCGGGCGCACATTTGGGCCATGAGCCCCACCGGCCCACACCCTATCACCACCACCACATCCCCGGGCTTTATCCCCCCGCGCAGGGCAGCGAAGTAGCCAGTGGCCAGGACGTCGCCCACGAAAATGGCCTTCTCATCGGGCACATCCTGTGGCACCTTCTCCAGGGTGAAGTGGGCGAAGGGGACGCGCATACGCTGGGCCTGAGCCCCCGGCCCCACTCCGAAGCCCAAGACCTTCTGGCTAGGGCACTGGCTGGGCCAGCCCCGCAAGCAATAGAAGCAGCGCCCGCAGCTGGCCAAAAATGCCCCCACCACCCGGTCGCCGGGGCGCAGGTTGGGCACTCTCTCCCCCACCGCCTCCACCACCCCTACGTACTCGTGGCCCAACACCCAACCAGTCAGGGGCATGGGCATGCGCCCCGTATAAACGTGGAGGTCGGAGCCGCAGATGGCTGCTGTAGTCACCCTGATGATGGCATCGGTGGGCTCCTCCAGTTGGGGCTCGGGCACCTCCCGCACCTCCACCTGGTAAGGGCCCTGAAAAGTGACCGCTTTCATGATCCCTCCCTTCCCACCGAGGGCCCTAATAGGGCCATGGCGTGCTCTGGATAGTTGGAGACGATGCCGTCCACCCCCAGGGCCAAGACGCGCTCCAGGTCCTGCGGGGCGTCCACCGTCCAAGCGTAGACCCGTAGGCCGTATCGGTGGGCCTCCGCCACATGGCGCTGCCCCAAGGCCTCATGCTGGACGGCGATGCCGTCCGCTCCCAGGCCCAAGGCGACCGCCAAGGGCCGGGGCCAGGTGGCAGCCTTTTGGGCATCCAGCAGCAAGACCCGCGGCACGCGGGGAGCAGCCTGCATCATGCCCAACAGGGCCCGGGGATGGAAGCTCCATACCTGGGCCCCCTCCTCTCCCACCGTGGCAGCAATGGCCCTCGCCACCGCCTCCTCGCCGCCGGGCACCTTCACCTCCGCCACCAGGAGGGCGTGGCCCTTTAAGGCCCGTGCCGCCTCCTCCAGGGATGGCACCCTCTCCCCGCCAGCGATGCGCAGGGACCGCACTTGGGCCCACGTAAGAAAGGCCAGGGGCCCGTGGCCATCAGTGGTGCGGTCCACCGTCTCGTCGTGCATAAGCACCGGCACGCCGTCGGCCGTGAAGCGCACGTCCACCTCCACGGCATCCACGCCCATGGATAGGGCGCAGGCGATGCTGAGAAGCGTGTTTTCAGGGCCGTGGCCAGCACAGCCAGCATGGGCTATCACCAAGGGCCGCAGACGCCTATTCACCCCTCCATTATAGGGGGAGAGCCAAGACCCCACCCCCTCCGCGCCATACATCCCGGCCCGCGGAGGGAGGGCCGTCCCTATTGGTGGCCCCCATTCCCGAGGTGTATAACTAAATGTAGCCATGCAGATGCTCCGTGCACTGGCCTTGGCCCTGGTGCTAGGGCTTGTGGCCTGCCGAGGAGGAGGCCCGTCCCTCCCCAGCCCCCCACTACCAACCCTGGCCGCGGTGCGTCCAAGCCCCGGATGCTCCTCACCTGATGCCAGCTTCTATAGCCGGGTAGGGACATCGCAGGTTCGGGAGGTAACGGTGGATGGGGGGGCGCGAAGCTATAGGGTATATGTCCCTTCATCTGCTTCCCCGCAGGTGCCGGCGCCCATCGTCTACAACTTTCATGGCCTCGGGTCCAATGCCCTGGAGCAGGAGCTCTATTCCGGACTTGTGCCGTTGGCGGAAACGGAGGGGTTTGTGTTGGTGAGCCCCGAGGGCGCGGGCTTGGTAAAGGGGTGGCGCCTGCCGGGGCTGCCTGGGGAAGACCCGGAGCGAGACCTGCGGTTCTTCGACGCCCTTCACGCCCACCTGCTGCAGTCCCTCTGCCTGGACGAGGGCCGTGTGTACGCCGCGGGGATGTCCAACGGCGCCTTCTTCGCCTCCGCCCTGGCCTGCCGAAGGTGGCGGGTGGTGGCGGCCATTGCCCCCGTCGCTGGCGTCTTCCACCCCGGCGAGGGGTGTGAAGGCCCGGTGCCCGTCTTGGCCTTCCACGGCACCCAGGACACCATCGTGCCCTATGGGCCTGGCCTCATATTCAACATCATCCCCTACGAGGGGGCAGAGGCGTATGTGGAGAGATGGGCCCACACCAACGGCTGTCAAGGCTCCCCACGCCAAGAGCGCCTGGGCCAAGAGGTAGTGCGCCTCTCCTATGAAGGGTGTAAGGCCGCCACCGGGCTGATAGTGGTGGAAGGAGGGGGCCACACCTGGCCTGGGGCAGTGGATGTGCCCCGCCTAGGCCACACCACCCATGAGGTCTCGGCCGCCCGCCTCATGTGGGACTTCTTCGCCCCGCGGCGGTCCCAGGGCCCTTGAGGCCCACGGGCCCACCGCCCATGCTCTGGGGCTGAGCTCACAGCTGTGCTATCTATCCCCCCGCCTGATGGACGCCAGACCTCTGCTAAGGTGGCCAGGGCTGAGATAAAGGTGTATAATTCAGCCATCTGGGAGGGAGCCTTATTGGGGGTGTGACGTGGCGGATGCGAGCCCTTCTGGCGGGTCGGCTTCAAAGCTCTATGTGGCCCTCGCCCGCCTCTTGACCATCCCCTTTGTCATCTCGGTGGGGCTGGGCGCTTTCCTCATCACCTACTACGCCTTCCATGTCTCCCTCTTCGGAGCGGCCATCTACGGCCTCATATCCTTCTTGCTGACGTGCGCCTTCCTCTTCAGCTTGGGCATCCTATACCAGCGGGCCGATCTAGACCCCCTGCTGCGGCGGGGGCCCATCCTCAGCCCTGAGGAGCGCAGGGCTGCCCTTGAGCGGTCGCTGGAGGAGGTAAAGCGCCGCGCCGCGCAGGCCCAGTGCTGGAAGAATCGTCGCGTCTTTTACCAGAACGCCGCCATGGTGGCCCTGGTGCTGGTGGGCATAGCCGCCATGGGGCGGCACTTCTTCGGCCTGTTCCCACATGAGGTGTTCATCGTCCCTCTGCCCGTGCTGGTGGGCATGGGGGCGCTGGCGGCCCTCCTTCTGCCACGTTTCCTGCTGGTGGTGCTGCTACTGGCAGGGGTGGCCGTGGCCATGATGGCCCTGGGGCTAGGGCCTGAGTTCGTCCTGTTCCTGGTGCCATACCTGCTCACCTTCCCCCTGCTGCTGGTCATCAACTTCCTCATCCTCTTCGGGCCCCTGGCCATCTTCAACCTGATGCAGATCAAGATCATCCGCCCGGGGGAGGCCACCTGGGGCGTCTCCCTGGACGATGTACGTGGGCAGGAAGAGGCCAAGAGGCAGATCATCACCGCCCTGCGCATCTTCGCCTCGGCCGAGGGACAGAAGCTGGTGGAGTTGGGGGGGCGGCCTGAGCGAGGCATCCTGATGGTGGGGCCGCCGGGCACAGGCAAGACCCTCATCGCCAAGGCCATCGCCAGCACTCTGAGCGCCCCCATCATCATCACCAACGGCTCGGCCTTCCTCTCCACCTTCCTGGCCATCGACGTGCTGGTGATGATGTACATGCGGCTGCGGGCCGAGGCCCTGGCCAAAGAGTTCGGCCGGGTGGTGGTGTTTATCGACGAGGCGGAGATGCTGCTGCAGCGTCGGGGTGGGATGGTGCCGGCCCCCACCCAGGGTGCAGCCGGTCGGTGGGCCAGCATCTGGCGCCTCTTCGACTACGACGACATGGGGTGCATCTCCCCCTGTGGGCTCATGTTCGACCATCCGGAGGCGCGGGAGTCCTTCTGGGAGCGCAAGTTCCCGCCGCGGCAGCAAACGGCGCCTCAGGTGATACCTTTCCCCTTCTTCGGCGGCGCGGGCGGGTTCTCCATGGCCATCTTCCCCTTCCTGGTGTGGTTGGACGGCATGGACTCGCCACCCCTCCTCTCGCGGCTGGTGCGCAGCAAGGTCAACGAGTTGCTGGACGTGCTGTTCGTTCCCCCATACATTCGGCTGGGCAACACCACCATCTACCTGCGATTGCCGCCGGCACGTCCCCCCACCCACCACATCTACTTCTTCGCTGCCACCAACCGCCCCCACCTGATAGACCCGGCCATGCGCCGGCCGGGGCGCTTCGGCAAGACAGTGGTGTTCACCACCCCCGGCGAGGCCGAGAGGGAGGACATTGCCGACCTCTACTTCTCCAAGGTGGCCCATCACCCAAGTCTGGACGACCCTGAGCGCCGCAAGGAGTTCGCCCGCGTCACCGTGGGGCTGAGCCCGGCCGAGATCGAGCAAGTTATACGCGACGCCGTCAACTATCGGCACGACCATATCCAGCGCCTAATGGAGGTGAAGGCGGCGGTGGAGGCGGGCCGCCCCCTAGACAGGGACGCCCAGAAGTTCTGGGAGCGCTACCGCCACGAGTTGGAGCAGCCCGATTGGGACAGGCCGTGGGTCACCTGGGACGCCCTCATGGAGTCCCTAGCAGCCCTGCGCCACGGCATGGCCAAGCCCACCCGCACTACCGAGCGCAACCGGGAGCGCACGGCTTACCACGAGTTCGCCGGTCACTTCCTCCCCCTGCGCTACTTCTGTGGGGAGTGGTATAGGCCGGTGGTCCTCTCCATCATGCCGCGGGGCGAGGCCCTGGGCATGGTGGCCCACGTGCCCATCGAAGAGCACGACCCCCAGCCCCAACATGTGCTGGAAGGGCTGCTGAGGGTGAGCGTAGGCTCCATCGTGGCCGAGCGCCTTTTCTTCAAGGACAACGACCCTGGCGTCTCCAAGGACCTGGAGAACGCCACCCGCATCGCCGCAGCCATGGTGGGGCTCTTCGGTATGGTGCCCCGCCGCTGCACGGCTGAGGAGTACCGGCGATACCAACGCATCGGCGAGTCCATCCTATCGGTGGCCAACAGCCATCCGCTGCTGCCAATGGACGGCCAAAGCTTCGTGGCGTCCACCCTGAGCTCCCCCCGCAAGCGGGAGCACGTATGTGTCCTGCTGGGGCAAGCATTCGTGGACGTCTACCGGCTGCTACGAAAGAACCGCCACCTGGTGCCGCCGGTGGTCCAGGAGCTGCTGCTCAAGGACGAACTGGTGGGACGCGACCTAGAGCGGCTCTGGGAGATGCAGGAGATCCGTCCTCTCCTCCCCGAGGACAAGGCCATCTGGCCCGAGGAGGAGGTGGCCCCCGAGAACCCCTTCTATCGCAACCCCGATGGCGCCCAGGCCTTGGGCATCACGTAAGGGAGGGGGGTGGAGGCGTTGAGACGTCTAGCAACCCTCATAGCCCTGGGGCTGGCCTTTTTGGCATCGGGGTGCGCACGGGATCTATCCTACGACCGCCCTGAGCTGACCATCCGCGGTGACGACAACCGTGAGCGTGTCCGCTCCATCGCCTCGGTGGTCCACCGCGAGTTCAGCGATACCCTGGCCGTCCCCACTGGGGAGATGGTGACGGACGATGAGGGGACACACGCCCAGTACCTGGTCCTCGTCACCGTACCTCACGACACCTTCTTCCGCTCACCCTCCAACCCGCGCCGGCTGCAGGCCCAGCAGAGGGCCTACGCCCAGCTCAACTCGGCCATCGCCGCCCTCATGCGGCTCAGCATGAAGTATCTAGTGCCACAGGACACGAGCATCACCTCCATCATCGTGCTCCTGGTCTTGCCCAATAGCGAGGTGTGGCAGGTGGAGGGGCAGGTGGACCAGTTGAAGGACATACCTCCGGATGCCTCAACGGAGCAGTGGCTGGAGCGGGTCTCCGCAGACCGGCAGGTGATCGTGCCCGAGTCGGTGCTACAGGAGATCTTGGGCGCCCTCAACTGGGGCGCCGAGGGGGTTACACCCATCCCCCGCCGCTAGAGGGGCCCTTTGCCGCCAGCCAGCTCCGGAAGCGGCGCTCCAGCTCATAGGCCTCCGCCTCTAGAGGAAGCTTTTGCGAATAACGAAACCCGTGACGTGCCAGGTCCCACCAATACTTGAGCAAGAAGCCCACATAACCATAGCGGCGGAACTGCTCCACATGCTTTATCTCGTGGGCCAGAAGCGCCAAGAAGTCCGGGTCATCGGGGTCCCGCCGGCGCGAGCCCAGGAAGACGAAGGGACCCACCGTCATGGCGCTCTTTTGTAGCACAGCCCGCACCAACCAGCACACCGGCCCTCCCACCACCACACGCACCTGCGCCACGTCCAGCCCCGGGAACCAGGGCCGCAGCACCTCCGCCTCCCTGGGCGATATCCTCACACCTATCATCTTCCGCCCGCAGGCACCAGCAATATAATACTGGTATGGTAAGGCTCAAAAGGGTCTATGACCCTCCTTCACCGGAAGACGGCCATCGCTATCTGGTGGACCGGCTCTGGCCCCGGGGGATAACTAAGGAGGCCCTGCAGATCAAGGGCTGGCTGCGCGACCTCGCCCCCAGCCACTCCCTCCGCCGCTGGTTCGGCCATGACCCAGCTAAGTGGCCCCAGTTCCAGGCCCGCTATCGCCAGGAGCTGGCCACCCCCCAACGCCAGGCGGTGCTGCAGCAGCTGGCGCAAGAGGCCCGTAGGGGCACCGTCACCCTGGTGTATGGTGCCCAGGACAGGGAGCACAACAACGCTGTGGTCATCAAGGCCGTCCTGGAAGAGATGATGGAGGAGTTATGAGTGCCCAGCCCTTCCCCATGGAGGAGCTGGCTCAGCGCATCGTCGAGGAGATGGGGGACGCGGTCATAGTGGCCGACCGCCAGGGCATGGTGCGGTTCTGGAACCAACGCGCCGAGGAGATCTTCGGATATTCAGCCCAGGAGGCGTTAGGCCAGAGCCTGGACATCATCATCCCTGAGCGGTTCCGCCAGCGCCATTGGGATGGGTATCACCGGGCCATGGCCAGCGGACAGACGAAGTACGGACGAGGGGAACTCCTTGCGGTGCCCGCCCTGCGCAAGGACGGCTCCCGTATCTCCATCGAGTTGACCATCGCCATGCTTAAAGACCGTCATGGCCACGTGGAGGCTGTAGTCGCCGTCATACGCGACGTGACCCGCCGCTGGCAGGAGGAGAAGGCCCTGCGGGATAGACTTGCCCAGCTAGAGGCCCGCGTGCGGGAATCTGCCTAGTGCTATACTTGCCATTGGCCGGGACTATGGATGGCATCCCCCTTACCGAGAACGCCCGCATCGTCCTCGAGCGCCGTTACCTGGCCAAGGACGAGAGGGGACAGCCCGTGGAGACGCCGGAGGGGCTGTTCCGACGGGTGGCCCACAACATCGCCCAGGCTGAGCGTCTCTACCAGCCCCTAGAGGACGAGCGACAGGTGGCCTACTGGGAGGAGGAGTTCTACCGCCTCATGGCCAGCCTGGACTTTCTCCCCAACTCTCCCACCCTTATGAACGCCGGGCGCGAACTACAGCAGTTGGCCGCCTGCTTCGTCCTGCCGGTGGAGGACTCCATCGAAGGCATCTTCGAGACCATCAAGCACACCGCCCTCATCCACAAGACGGGAGGAGGCACCGGCTTCTCCTTCTCCCGCCTGCGACCAGAGGGGGACAGGGTGCGCACCACCATGGGGGTGGCCTCCGGGCCGGTCTCCTTCATTAAGGTGTTCGACGCCGCCACCGAGGCCATAAAGCAGGGAGGGACTCGCCGCGGGGCCAACATGGGGATCCTCCACATCTCCCACCCCGACATCGAGAAGTTCATAACCTTGAAAGTAGACGGCCGCACCCTGCCCAACTTCAACATCTCTGTGGCTGTCTCCGACGCGTTCATGCAGGCGGTGGAGGAGGACAGGGAATGGGAGCTCATAAACCCCCGCACGGGGCAGGCGGTAGGTAGGCGGCGCGCTCGCCAGCTCTTCGACCTCATAGTGGACAGCGCCTGGCGCTGCGGCGACCCCGGCCTGGTGTTCATCGACCGTATCAACGCTGACAACCCCACACCCCACCTGGGCCATATAGAGGCCACCAATCCCTGCGTCCCTGGCGACACCTGGGTCATGACCAAGGAGGGGCCGCGCCAGGTGAGGGAGCTGCTGGGAAGGCGGTGTCAGCTGCTGATTCATGGCCAGCCCTTTGAGACCACCTCGGCAGGCTTCTTCTTCACCGGCAGACGCCCCCTGGTGCGGGTCAGCACCTATGAGGGCTATAGCCTCCGCCTCACCCCGGATCACTTGGTGCTGCGGGTAAGACGGCTGGCCGGCCGCATTATCAAGGAGTGGGTGCCGGCAAGTGGTCTCCGCCCTGGGGACCGCATCGCCCTCAACGACCACCGCGCCCTGGCTGGCTGGCCGGGGCCGCATGGCGAGCAGGAGGGGTATCAGATGGGCCTCCTCCTTGGCCACATGAGGGCCCAGCAGGCAGGGCTCCCCTTGGGGCACCGGCAGGGCCATGGAGGGATTATGGCTGCTGCCAGCCAGGGGGCCAGGGCCGGTGCTAGCCCGCGGCACGCCCGCACACGGGCAGGGGCCTGGGCTGAGGAGAGGGGCCTCTCCCGGGGCCATTGGGGGAACCTGGCCACCGCCCTGCCCTCGCCTACCACTGCTAAAGCGATCCTGCCTGCCCTGGAGAGGAGATCCTCCGCCTTCTACAGGGGGTTTTTGCGCGGGCTCTTCGACGCTGCGGGTTATGTGCGGTGCCATCCCCGCCAGGGGGTGAGGATTGGCCTGGCCCTAGGGGACCGGCGGTGGCTGCAAGCAGTGCAGCGCATGCTCCTCCGCTTGGGCATCGTCAGCACCATCCGCCTTGGCCGAGATGGGGGCGCGGCCATGTTATGGCGGGCCCGCGGCGGCCAGGGCCGCCGCCAGCCCCGGCACGAGCTAGTCATAGGCGGCCAAGGGGCGTGGCGCTACGCTGAGCTTATAGGCTTTGCCGATGCCCATAAGGGGAGGAACCTGGCAAGGCTCCTCTCCCTGGGCCATGGTCTTTTCCGCCAGCGCTTCGTGGCCAGAGTGAAGGCGGTGACCCCCGCCGGTGAGGAGCCCGTCTACGATGTGCAGGTCCCCGGGGCCCACGCCTTCGATGCCAACGGCTTTCTGGTCCATAACTGTGGCGAACAGCCCCTGTTGCCCTACGAGTCATGCACCTTGGGCTCCATCAACCTCCTGCGCTTCGTGCGCACCGACGGCGACAAGCCCCGCGTGGACTGGGAGCGCCTGGCCCGGGTGATCCCCATCTGCGTGCGTTTCTTGGACAACGTGGTGGACATGAACCGCTATCCCATACCCCAGATCGAGGAGGCCACCAAGCGGACACGCAAGATCGGCCTGGGGGTCATGGGCTGGCACGACATGCTGCTGCGCCTGGGCATCCCATATGACTCTGAAGAGGCCCTCTCCTTGGCCGAGGAGCTGATGCGCTTCCTACAGGAGAAAGCCAACGAGGCGTCGCTGGCCCTGGGGGAGGAGAGGGGGCCTTACCCGGCGTGGGAAGGCTCTCGCCACTATCCCCACCTTCCTTACCGCAACGCCACCCGCACCACCATCGCCCCCACAGGCACCATCTCCATCATCGCTGGCTGTTCCTCGGGCATTGAGCCCCTTTTCTCCCTGGCCTTTTACCGGCACCACTATCTGGATCCCCATGACCCTTCCAAGGTGACCCGCCTGCGGGAGGTGAACCCCTACTTCGTGGAGGTGGCCCAGAGGGAGGGGTTCTACTCCGAGGAGCTCCTGGACTACCTGGCGGCCGGGGGCAGGTTGCAGGACCGCCCGGAGGTGCCCGATTGGGCCAAGAGGCTTTTCGTCACCGCCCTGGACATCGACCCGTCATGGCACATACGCATGCAGGCCGCCTTCCAACGCCATGTGGATAACGCCGTCTCCAAGACCATCAACATGCCCCGCACCGCCACCAGGGAGGACGTGGCCCGGGCCTTCTGGCTGGCCTATAAGGAGGGGGTAAAGGGCATCACCGTGTTTCGTGAGGGGTCCCGCCCCATGGCCGTCCTCTCCCACGCCACGGCCAACCTCCGGGGCCCCGAACAAGAGACGGCGGAGGCGGCACGGGACATGGGGGCCAGCGCCACCCGCCCCCTCCCCTATCGGGAGCGCCTCCCCGATGAGCGGCGGTCCATCACCCATAAGTTCCAGGTGGGGGACCAGGAGGGCTACATCACTGTGGGCCTCTATGAGGATGGGCGGCCAGGGGAGATCTTCATCAAGATGGCCAAGGAGGGCTCCACCGTCTCCGGGCTCATGGATGCCGTGGCCCTCCTCACGTCCGTGGCCCTCCAGTATGGTGTGCCGCTGGGAGACCTGGCCCGCAAGCTCAAGAACACCCGCTTTGAGCCCTACGGGCCCACCAACAACCCCCGCATCCCCTGGGCTACCTCTGTCCTGGACTATATCTTCCGCTGGCTGGAGATGAAGTTCGCTCCAACAGGGGAGGTAGTAAGCCCCCATCTGGGCGAGCCCCTGAACCCAGCCATGCACCCCGATGAGCAGACGGGCATGACCTGCCCCGAGTGCGGGGCCCTGCTAGTCTATCAGGAGGGATGCCTCGTCTGCCGCAGCTGCGGCTACACTAAGTGTGGATAAGGGCCGTGGCCACAAAGGCTCGTCTGCCCAAGTACCACTTCCTGCGTTGGCGAACCCTGTGGGACCTCTTGTCTTTTGGAGTCTGCCTCTTGATAGGCAGGAGGCGTTCCTTCGCCAGGGATGGCCTGCGGCTAATACAGGTGAATCCTTTCCCACGCAGGGTGTGGGGCCTGGAGAACGTGCCCCAGCACGGGAGCTTTGTGGCTGTTATGAACCATTACGACCGAGACGGCCTTCACCCTTACCACTGCGCCATGATGGTGAACGCCCTGGTGCAGCCAAGACGCCGCGGGAACCCGGAGATACGGTGGGCCTTCACCAGCGAGCTGTGGGGGCGAAAGGTGGGCCCCTTCCCCATCCCCTTGCCCCTCATCAGGTGGGTATTTCGGCGCATCGCCAAGGTCTACGGCTTCGTGGTCATCCCGCGGCGGGAGGAGCTGGTGATGGGGAGGGCGGCGGCCATACGCACCTTCTTGGAGGCCATCAATGCCGGGCCTGTGGGGCTCACACCTGAGGCCGCGGGCTCCGGCCGCCTGATAGAGCCACCAGTGGGCAGCGGACTCTTCATGCTGGCCTTGGCCCGACGTGGCCACCCCTTCCTGCCCATCGCCGTATGGGAAGACGAGGGGGTGCTGAACATCGTCTTCGGCCAGCCCTTCTATTTGGAGGTGGATGAGTCCCTGCCTCGTCAGGAGCGAGACCGCCAGGCGCGAGAGAAGGTGATGGTGGCTATCGGCAAGCTCCTACCTCCTGCTTATAGAGGGGCGTATGCCGAGGCCATCGCACACGCCCTGGCGGCCCAGGCTAGCTCCCCTGAGGCAGGGAAGGGCGATATGGGGTGAGGCCCAGGCCCCGCTTCTCCATAAGACAGCTGCCCACGTCTTGGGCATTCCAGCTGTTGGCCACTGGCCTCTTTGCCTTCCTGGCTGTGTGGCGGGTGGAACTCTCCCAGGTGGCCAACGCTCTGCAAGGTGCCAACTACCTGTGGGCCGTAGCGGCTGTAGTCTTCTCCACCTCCACCAAGTTCATCGATACCGTGCGGTGGCGGGTCTATTTGGCCAAGGTGGGGCACCCGCCCCTGCTGGGCCTATTTGGGGCCTTCCTCATCGGCAACCTGGGGAACAACCTCTTGCCCATGCGAGTGGGGGACATGGCCAAGATCCAGATCGTGGCCAACAGATATGGGCTATCCAGGGCGGGGCTGGCCTCTTCGGTGTTCGTGGTGGAGTCGGTGATGGACGGGGTGACTTTCCTTATCCTGCTGGTGGCAGGGCTGGCCTTCCTGGATGTGGGGTTCGTGCCCCCTGGTCTGCTGTGGAGCCTGGCGGTGATGGCAGGTGGAGGGTTCCTTGCCACCATGGCCGTAAGCCATCTCTTCCCTCGCACGCCGCCCCGGTGGCGGTGGCTAGGCCGACTACCGCCCCGGCTGCAAGATGGACTGCGCGAAGGGTGGTCCCGCTTTTTGGACGGCATGGAGACCATGCGGGACAAGGCCTTGCTGGCTCAGGCCGTCGCCCTCAACTTCGCTGGGTGGTTCTCGCATGTGGTGGTCTTCTGGCTCTTCGGCCTGGCCTTCGGGCTGGACCTCCCCCTGGCCTCCTACATCGTCATCATGGTGGCTGCCAACCTGGTGTCCGCTTTTCCCATCACCTTCCAGAACATCGGCACATATGAGTTCGTGCTCCTGGAGGTGATGGCCGCTTGGGGCGTGGAACGCGGCGAGGCCCTGGCCTATGCTGCCGCCACCCACCTCCTGACCAACTTGTGGATCATCCTGGTAGGGATAACGGCCCTTTGGCTAATGCGCGTCCATCCGCGGGAGGTGTTCGGGTTGAGGCCAGCCATGGGAGGCTCTCTATCGGAGGGCAGGCGTTCGTGAGGGAGGGGCCCGTGCTGGCTGTGGTGGCCGTACACTTGCGCACCATGTGGGCTATGCCCATCTTCTTCTGGCGCATGCGGCGCCTGGAGAGGGAGACAAAGGCCCTGCCAGGGCTGGTGCGGGTCCATAGGTGGATCTCCCGCCGCAGCCTCCTCCTTACCACCTGGTGGAGGGAGGAGGAGGAGGCACGGGCCTGGCTAGAGGGGCCCCAGGTGGGGCGCTTTCTGGCCCTGAGCGGCCGGGGCCCCGTTGTCATGGCCTGGGCAGGTATATACCGGGAGGCCGGCAGCTAACGCGGCCAAGGTATCTGCTGGCCCACCTGGGGGCAGGGTCCCCTCACCGCTACGGGAAGGCCCGCTACCGCCCTCAAGATCATCAGGGCGTCTACGGCGGAGATGGCGCCATCGCAGTCCACGTCCCCCCAACGGAGGGATGGACCAGGCGGTGGCTCGCCCATCTGGAGGAGGCCCGCTCCATAGAGGTTGTCCTTGCCAGGCGGCCCCAGGTCCCTGGCTTTCCCCTCCAGGAACTGGCGCACCTGCTGGGCCGTCCAATCCGGGTGGGCCTGAAGGACGAGGGCTGCCGCCCCCGCCACGTGCGGGGAGGCGGCCGATGTCCCAAAGAAAGGGAAGCCATAATAGCCATAGCTAACGGTGGAGACGCCGTCCGGGGCCACCAGGTCGGGCTTGGTCCTGCCGTCCCAGGTGGGCCCACGGGAGCTGAAGTCCTCCAGGTTGGAGGGTCGAGAGTAGTGCACGGCCCCCACGGCCACCACGCTAGCCCGGTCGGCGGGGGGGAGGACGGAGCCCTCAGGCCGCGAGAACGCCAGCCCACCGTCGCTGACGACGAGAAGCTGGAGCCGGCGGGGCGGCGCCCCCCTGGGAACGCCAACGGCCACATATAGAGCGCCGTCGTAGGTCAACATGGGCCCCTCCACCAGTACACTCTCCAGAGGCTGGGAGGCCGGGGAGCAGTCCTGGGTATTATCGGGGATGGAGAGCACACGTGTTTGGCCGAAGGAGTCATAGTAACCGACTAGCAGGTCGTAGTCGGTGCAGGCCCCCTGCCATGGCTCGTCCCACTTAAGGAATATCCAGACACAGCTGATGGTGTTACGAGGGAACCGCACGGGGTTGAGCTCTACGCCGGGGGCGAACTCCATAAGGCCGTCTCCATCGGCATCGGTAGCCGTCCCTATCCAGTGGCGCTGGGCGTGGTTGCCAGCGGCGTTGGCCCAGAAGACCCCCGCCTGGGCCGCCCTGTCCACCGCCTGGCCTATGACGTCGCCAGGGGCCTGGGCCCCAGCCGGTGGGGCATCCGGGGAGCTAGCAGATAGGTTGACCACCTGCGCCCCTTGCTGCAGGGCCCAGTCCACCGCCTGGGCGAACTCCACATCGGTGGCGACGCGGGCCAATAGGAGCTGGGCCCCTGGCGCCATATCGTGGACGATCTCAGCCACCGCCGTGCCATGGACGTCTTCTTCCCCTGATGTGCATGGGCTCGGTGGTCTGGGGGAGGTAAAGTCGCGGAGGACGAAGTCGCTGGGGAGCTCGCGGCCCCGTAGCGCCTCAGCTCCTGCGAACCCCACATCGATGACCGCCACCTTGACCCCCCGGCCGGTGAGGCCTGCCCGGTGCCAGGCCTCGGCCCCCACGACCGTCAGACCTTCGCTGACCACCGCCGCTGGAAGGAGCGCAAAGGGGGGGCGGAGGCGAAGGACGGTCCCGTCCTGCCACAGGTCCATGAGGCGGGCGACAGGCACCACTCCTTGCACCAAGTCGTGGTACCTCGTCTGCACCGTCCCTCCCAAGCGGACGATGGCCTGGGCAGCGGCATCCCCTGCCCCCTGCACTGCCTCCACCACCACCTGCACAGCGTCCGGCACGGGGGTAGCAGGCTGGGCCTGGGGCAGCGCGGCGCCTTGGCTCTGTAGCCAGAGGTGGAGGAGATGGGAGTCCAGTCCGGGGGGCGCTTTGGGCATGTCAGCAGAGGATAGCAGGCCTTGCAGCTCCACCTCAATGCCGCTACGCACGTCCTTGACGGTCATGCTCAGGGCTGTGATAAGGACCAGAAAGAAGAGTAGAGGACGCATGGTCGCCTCCTCATGGATGGCGCAACTCGAACGGACGAGGCGATGATACCACGGCCTAGGGAGCAGCGATACGTCCTTGACGGGAGGGTGCAGGTGTCCTTAGGTTGAAAGGTGGGGTCGGGGTGTAGCTCAGCCTGGTAGAGCACCTGGTTTGGGGCCAGGAGGCCGCCGGTTCAAATCCGGCCACCCCGACCAGCTCCCAGATACGGGACGCCCCCCTTTTAGGCCCCCGGTTCAGCCCCCCAACTGCGGCATGGAGAGGCGCAGGGGCAACCACGAAAGCTCCCTCCGGCGCCGGGGCGGCACCTGGGAAGGCGCCATCATGCTCTCGGGGCGCCGCTACTACGTCTACGCCCCCTCCAGGGCCGAGTGCCGGCAGAAGCTCCTGGCCCTCCTGGAGCGGCACCGCCGGGGCCAGCTCTCCCCAGCCCCCGAGGCTCACCCTCCAGGACTGGGCCCAGCGGTGGCTGGAGGGGTGAGCAACGTCATGAGGGAGCTGTGCCAGAAGGCAGGGGTGCTCAGGAGGCCCGCCCACTACTTGAGGCATTGCCACGCCACCCTCCTTGCCGCCTTGGGGCTGGAGATAAAGACCCTGCGACGGCGGCTAGGGCACAGCCGGGCATCGCTAACCCTGGACGTCTACGCCCATGCTCTGGGGGAGATGGACAGGAAGGCGGCGGAGATGGTGGACAGAGCTCTCGCCGGGTGATGCCCGTCTGCTGACTCTTGGGCACACAGCCTAAAGCCCTTTTGCCCTTTCAGTAGCGAGAGGGGGCCTGGGCTGCGGTGACGACCCTGCCCTTCATCCCCTGCGCCTCGTGGAAGCGACAGACGAACTCCACTTCGCCCGTGGGGGTGAAGGTGACCGTCCGCTCCTCGCCGGGACGGAGCTCCACGTCCACCCCCAGGGCCTTGATGGTGAAGGTGTGAGACACCTTGCCATCGTTCTTGATGCTCAGGGTCACGGGCTGCCCCGGCTGGGCCTTAATCTCCTGGGGGTGGAATTGAAAGTCGTGCGCCTTTATTTCCAGGACGCCGCCCTGCTTTTCGCCGCCACGGCAGGCCAGGGCCAAGATGATGACCAGTGCTGCTAGAAGAGTCCCAAGGGCGGGCTTCAGCCTCGCTATCATCGCCGTACACCTCCTTGCCCCCTGTTCCGCAGCCTTGTGTGCAGGAGATGGCACAAGCGTAGGAGCCAGCTCTCATCCCTGTCAAGAGGCAATGGAGGGGCCTAGCCCGAGCGGGCCCCGAGCAGGGCAGATCCTAGCCCATCCACCCGGCCCGAGGCCCGCCCCGGAGCGCCAGCCAAAGGTGGGAGACGAGCCCCCCTACCAGTCCCCCGGTGCTGCGTAGGGGCGGCTCCACAGCGCTACCTGCAGGACAACGGCCTTCAGCCAGGCCCAGTGCATCCGGTCTACGTCCTCCCTGGAGTGCCCTTTGGCCGCCAGGAAGTCGCGAATGGTGAGCGTTATGGGCGCTATGAAGGCAATGAGGTAACGCAAGGGAATGTGGGGAACCGAATTGACCTTGTCCGTCTGGTTCTTCTTGGTGCGGTGGTGGCGAAGGCCGATCTCCTCGGCATAGTCGAGCCAGGCGCGGTCGTGGGGGCGACGACAGGTGTCCAGGATCCACTGTCCGAACCGCCGCCTCACCGCAGCCAGGTAATTGGCGTCGGGCTGCCCGTCGGGGCCAGAGAAGTAGTAGACCAGGTGCGGGTGGGAACCCACGAACCCGTACCAGAGGTCCAGCACCTGCTCCACCTGGTCGGCCAAGACCTCCCCGGCCATCCTGAGATAGCGGGCGTCCTCCTCCGTGAAGAGGGTGGCCTCCTCCAGCTTTCTCAGGTCCTCATCGGAGACCGGGGAGCGAGCCACAGTGGCCTTGCCATAGTCGTAGCCCGGGATCTGCGCTGCCTCTTCGCCCATCTCGTCCCTCCTTATCCATGAACTTTGCTTAAGCCTTTGAGTCTCCCTACAACCTTTTCACTCGACGAAGCACCACCCCCTTCCAATGCCGCAACTTCTCTTTAGAAAGTATCCTAGCGCACCTTTGATGATGAGAGTAAATCATTTGTTAGTAGCTGTCAAGGCTTTAGGACACCGTGGGAGGAGGTGTCCCCGGGTGACACATGGGCTGCAGAAGAGAATGGGGGGACAGCCTCGCTGGGTACATCGAGATGGCTTTCAACCCAGAGGCCATTGGATAGCCTCGGGTCTTTTATCCCCGCCGAAACGCGCTCCTAGAGGTGGGCGGCATTTCAGGCCCTTCTAGCCAGCTTTTAGCCCGAGGGCCTTCATGGGCTCTCTGCCGACAGAGGCTAAAATATTGGATGGACCAGGGCGGCATACGCTCAGGGGTCCGACAGGGGCATCTGCGGGAGCGGCCGGGGCCCGGTGGCCCTCCCGGTCTTCAAAACCGTGGCGGGGCGGCGTGCCCGTCCCGGGTGGGTTCGACTCCCATACGCTCCCGCCAGCCTTTCCCTCTGCCGCGCCTTCCTGGGGAGCGGTGCTACTTGGGTGGTGGCCGCACGGGCAGCGAGAACCCAGGCGGCGGCTCGGCCCGCAGGTGGAGGGCACGGCGGCTCCTGGGGGTCAGGGCGGCCCGCTCGTCCAGGCGCAGCCCCACCACCCAGGCGATGCCCCATGGGCACCGCAATATAGGGATCCCGTCCCGTAGGAACGCGGGCACCTTGGCATCCACCAACAGGTCCTGAACCTTTTTCTCGCCCTTAAGGCCCAGGGGGCGAATACGGTCGCCTGGGCGACGAGAGGTGATGATGAGGGGCGAGCCCAGAGCATCCAGGTCGAGATAGGCCTCCAAGGGCCCGCCCACGGGAGGGCGAGGGGGAGGGACGACGATGGCGGACCGGAAGCGCCACCCCCCCACCTCTGTCACCCCAGGCACACGCAGAGGCGTCTCCGCCAGGGGCGGAAGGGTGGGGGGCGGCCTTCCCACCCATACCTCCTGCGGCCCCACCTGCAGCACCAGCCGCCCCGGCAGGTTGAGACGTCCCCTCCCGCGGCGGGCCAGGGCCAGCCCCGTCTGCCAATGATAGGAGGAGAGGCCCTGGCCACCTGGCAGGAGCAGCCGGTGGGCCCGCACCAGGAGACGACCGGCCACTGCGGAGGGCAGGGCCAAAAGCCCTTCCCTGGTTAGTGCCACACCCTCTGGGCGCACATGGGCTAGACGGCCCCAAGCCGCCTCCGCCTCTGCATCCAGCAGGTCCACCATCTGGGCCGCAGCCCTGGCCACCCGGCATAAAGCCTCCTCCACCCGCGGATTGAGCTGGCGCAGGACGGGCATCACCCGGTGGCGAATGCGGTTGCGCAGGGGGGCTAGCTGCTCATTGGTAGGGTCACGGCGGGGGGAGAGGCCCGCTTCCCGACAATAGGCCTCGGTATCCTCCCTGCTCAAGACTAGGAGGGGGCGGACGAGGGCCGGCCCCTCCCCCAGGGGCCAGGGGGAGCGGGGACGCATAGCCGCCAGGCCATCGATCCCTGTACCCCGCACCAAGTGGAGAAGCACGGTCTCCGCCTGGTCGGTGCGGGTGTGGCCCACGGCCACCACCTGTGCCCCCACGCGAACCGCCTCCTCCTTCAGGAACCGGTACCTCAGCTGACGTGCCGCCTCCTCCAACGAGAGGCGATGGGCACGGGCATGGGCACGCACGTCCCCCTCCCCGGTGGCTAGAGGCACTGCCAAGGAGTGGCATAGGTCCCGGCAGTAGGCTATGTCATCGGCCACGTCCTGAGGCGGGCGTAGGCGGTGGTCGAAGTAGGCCGCCCATAAGGTGAGGCCCAAGGCCTGCCTTAAGGAGGAGAGGACGAGGACGAGGGCGGTGGAATCGGGGCCGCCGGAGATGGCCACCAATACCCTTTCCTGCGGCAGGATGGCCCCTTCCTCCTGCACGAAGCGTAATACGCGGGACTCTATGCGCCGCAGCAGGCTAGAGGCCATTCCATCAACGAGGCAACAGTGCCTCCCACCAGGGCTCGGGGACAGCCGCCGGCGCCGGGGTGGGCGAGGGGGAGATGACGACGATGCCCCTTTCCCCCTTCCGCACTAGGCCCAAATAGCTACGGGCCATCATCTCTACAAATTCGTCCGATTGCATGAACTGGCGCAGGGACTCTAGGGCCTGCTGGCGCAACCGCAGCTCCTCCACCTCCGCCTCCCACTTCTTCACCTCCTGCCTGGCCTCATAGGCCCGCAGGGCGTTCACCACTCCCGTCACCAGGAAATAGACAGCCCCCACCGCCGCCAGCGCCAGGATGACCCGCACCACCACACCTTCGGGGATAGCCCACCTCATGCGCCCCCCTCCTGGAGACGGAGATGGCAGGTATCGTTGAGGCGCACCAGGGTCATCACCTCCCCCTCTATCTCCAGCAAGGAGATGGCCCCCACCTCGTGCCGCAGGCGACGGAAGGAGGAGAGGGGCATCCCTAAGGCCCGAGTGAGGATGGAGAGGATGACAAAGTTATGTGTGACCACCACCACTGTGTCCTGTAGATGGCGCTCGGCCAAGGCCTGGATGGCCTGCCAGGCCCGCTCCTGCACCGCCACTAGCCCCTCGCCCCCAGGCATGTTAGCGGCGGTGGGGTCGGGCCCCAGCCACCTCTGCAGAAGGTCGGGGAACCGCTCCCGCACTTGGGCATAAGTGAGCCCCTCGGCCTCCCCAATGTCCATCTCAATGACGGCCGGCAGGGGCTCCACCGGGAGGCCATGGCGGCACGCGATCTCCTGGGCCGTGTCCAGACAGCGGCGTAGAGGGCTGGAGTAGACGGCCCGCACCGGCTCCCCCGCCAGGGCCTGAGCCAGCAGCAGCGCCTGGCGACGTCCCTGCTCGTTGAGGGGGACATCGGCACGACCCAAGGCCAAGCCCTGGCGGTTATAATCCGTCTCGCCGTGGCGCACCAGGAAGAGCCGCACGCTTTTAAGGATACCATCCCCCGAGGAGAGGGGGAGGCCATAAGTTGCCTACCGCGGCCAGTGGTGTGCAGCAGGGAGTTGCTGCCGTGAAGGGCTGGCCCAACGGAGGGCCAACGCTAAAATGAGGGGTGATGAGCCGCCTGGCCCAGCTCATAAGGCGTGTTATGCGCCGCGAGTCCGCCCCCCTGGGCTTTGGCGTGGGGGCCCGTAGCACCTCTCCCCCCATGCTGGTGGTGGCCATGGTCAGCCATGAGCAAGAGGCGCAGAGGGCCATCGACCAAGGGGCCGATGCCATCGTCCTATCCTTGGAGGCGGCCCAGGGCCTGGGGGAAGCCCTACGGGGGCTTAAGGCCCCTTGGGGAGTCTATGCTGCCCCCTCCTCCCCCACCCAGCTGGCCCACCTGCGGGAGGCCGGCCTCGACTTCCTGGTGCTTCGCCCCCAGGAGAGCGATGCCACCTTGCTCCTGGCCGAAGGGGTGGGCCTGGTGGTGGAGCCCTCCCCCGCCGCCTCCGACCTGGAGCTGCGCCTTCTGGGGGAGCTGCCCCTGGACGCCGTGCTGGTGCAGGCCCCACCCCCGCCTCTGACGGTGTCTCAGCTCATGTCCTTGCGCCGCATCACCTACCTCTGCCGGCTGCCCGCACTGGCCCTGGTGCCCCCTGAGACCCACCCTCCCTACCTGCGGTGCCTGGTGGAGATGGGGGTGGTAGGGGCCGTGACGGCTTCCCTGGACCAAGTGGAGGCCCTGCGTAAGGCCATATCATCCATGCCCCCCGGCAAGCGGCGGGAGGAGAGGCCAGAGCCGGTGGTCCCCCTCACCGCCGTCAGCGCCGTCCCTCCAGAGGTCCCCCAGGAGGAGCCGGAGGACGCCACTTAATCACTGGTCACGGCCTGCGCCCAACGCCCCCCGCCCACCCTATTGCCCAACCTCACCCCCTCCTGTTACCATATTCCTGATTTAGTCGAGTGACTTTGTAGAGATATCACGGGAGGGAGAGATGGACGAGAGGTGGGGGCTTGGGGAGGAGGTGGTGGTGGAGGGGGTCCTAGCTCCCGTCGCGCAGAGGAGGTGGCGGTGGGGGGTGATGGTGGAGGGGGCTTCTCGGGCCCTGGGAGCGGGGGCAGGCGTCATCCTCTTCGGCCTGGCCCTGCAGCTCCTCAAGGCGGGCGCTGGTGGGGTGGCCGCCGTGCTCGACGTCCTGTCGGTCCATGGCGTGGCCGGCTTTCTGGGCCTGGGGTGGTTGGGATCGGCCCTCCTCATGAGCGGTTCGCCCATGGCCGCCGTGGCCGTCAGCCTGACGGGTGCTGGCACCGTCTCCGCCTCCGAGGGGCTGGCCATGCTGAGTGGCTCCCGAATGGGGGCCTCGTCCTCGGTCCTCCTCCTGGGGTTTGTCCTCTACCTGATGCGGCGGCGCTCGGCCGATGGGCTTTTCATCGGGGTGGTGGCGTTGCTGGTGGCTAGTACCCTTTGGCTGCCGGCGGTGCCCCTGGGCCTGGCCCTGGCGCGTTTGCCCTGGCTCCACCCCGAGGCCTTAGCGGTGCCCGCCGCCCTCACGAAAGGGGTAAGCGGATTTTATGGCCCCCTGGTGCAGTGGGGCCTGGAGCACCTGCACCATCTCCTGGTGTTCGCTGGTGGGGTGGGCCTGCTCCTACTTTCCTTCTTCGTCTTCGACAGGGCGCTGCCCCAGCTGGACACGGAGGGGCTGGCGGCCCGTCGCCTGGACTCCCTCACCCAGCGGCCCTGGGCCATGTTCCTCCTAGGGCTAGCGGTGACGGCGCTGACCATGTCTGTATCCGTCTCGGTGGGGCTGCTGATCCCCCTCTCCCTGCGGGGATATGTACGGCGGGAGATGATCGTGCCCTACATCATGGCTGCCAACATCTCCACCTGGGTGGATACCCTGGCTGCAGCCGCTCTGGTGGGCTCGGGGGCGGCCTTGGGCATAGTGCTGGCCATCATGATGGCCGGCTCCATCCTGACCCTGGGCATCCTCCTCCTGTCATACAGGCTTTACTCCCGGTGGGTCCTGCGGTGGGCCCGGAGGGTGCTGGCAAGCAAGAGAGGGTTCGCCCTCTTCCTGGCCGTGTATGCGGCGGCACCTCTCGGGCTCTTGCTGCTTGGAAATCCCTGAGGCCTCGCCTAGAGACGCCTACAGCCCCTCCATCCTGAAGGGATAGGGGCTATCACCGGCAACTGTTGACACATGGCAGGACATGTGTTACATTGATGGCGATGGCCAGACGGCTTTCCCCGTCTGTATCCCCATTTATGTCCCAATCGTCCTTTTAGCAGTTGGGAGACCATGTCCCTTTGGACCGGCTAAGAGGGGGAGTGTCCGACTATGGTGATGAGAGTCGACGTGTCTGGCGATGGCCACCGGCTGCCCACTTTCCTCAAGAGCTACTCCCGCATCCCCGAGGTGATGGAGCTGCCTGACCTCATCCGGGTGCAGCGCGAGTCCTACCAATGGCTGATAAGAGAAGGCATCCAGGAGCTCCTGGACGAGATATCCCCCATCCAGGACTACACAGGTGCCAGGCTAGAGCTCCGCTTCGAGAAGGAGATATACCCCAAAGCCGACCCTATCAGCGAGGACGAGCTGCCGCCCCGCCTACGGGAGGAGCTGAGGCGGCGCGGGGAGAAGATGTGGATGGAGGGCGAGGTGCCTCTGGAGGACGTGTACGACAGCCATGGCCGCCTCATCGCCCCCAAGGGCGAGCCCCTTACCCGGGAGCGGGCGCTGGCCCTGCGGGAGGCAGGCATCGAATCGGTGCCCGTGCGCCCTTACCGGTTAGGGCAGCCTAAGCTATCGGAGCAGGAGTGCCGGGAGAAGGACCTCACCTATGCCGCCCCCCTGCGCCTCAACGTCCGCCTCCTCATCAAAGAGACGGGGGAGATAAAGGAACAGGAGATATTCCTGGCCGACTTGCCCCTCATGACCGAGAGGGGCACCTTCATCATCAACGGCGCTGAGAGGGTGGTGGTCTCCCAGCTCATTCGCTCCCCCGGCGCCTATTTCACCCTGCAGCGGGACCCCGTAAGTGGCCGCATGCTCTGCCAGGCTAGCCTCATCCCCAACCGTGGGGCCTGGCTGGAGTTCGAGACCAGCTCCCGCGACGTCATCTACGTTAAGGTAGACCGGCGGCGCAAGATGACAGCTACCCTCCTGCTGCGGGCCATGGACCCCGGTGGGGAGGGGGGAGAGGCAGGCAGTAACGAGCGCCTCCTCCACCTCTTTGCCGATGTGGACACCGACCCCGAGCACCGCTATATCCAGGCCACCCTGGAACGGGAGGGGGGGCCACGCAACCGGCAGGACGCCCTGCTGGAGTTCTACCGGCGCATGCGCCCAGGCGACCCGCCCACCCTGGAGAGCGCCCGCCGCCTCCTGGCCGAGCTCTTCCTCAACCCCCGCCGCTACGACCTGGGGAAGGTGGGGCGCTACAAGCTAAATCGTCGCCTGGGCCTGGCCATCCCCCATAGACACCGCACCCTCACCTTCGAGGACCTGGTGGCGGTGGTCAAGGAGATCATCCGCCTCAACCGCGGCCTGGGACGCTCCGACGATATCGACCACCTGGGGAACCGACGGGTGCGCACGGTGGGGGAGCTGGTCCAGAACGCCATGCGCGTGGGCTTCCTACGCATGGAGAGGGGCATTAAGGACCGCATGAGCATCACCGACATCGCCGAGGCCGCCCCCGCCGGCCTCATCAACGTACGCCCGGTCCAGGCCACCCTGCGGGAATTCTTCGCCAGCTCCCAGCTCTCCCAGTTCATGGACCAGACCAACCCTCTAGCGGAGCTCACCCACAAACGCCGCCTCTCCGCCCTAGGGCCTGGGGGCCTCTCCCGCGACCGGGCCGGATTTGAGGTCAGAGACGTCCACCACAGCCATTACGGGCGCATCTGCCCCATCGAGACGCCCGAGGGGCCCAACATTGGCCTCATCGGCAGCTTGGCCACCTATGCCCGCGTCAACGAGCTCGGGTTCATCGAGACCCCATACCGCAAGGTATACAAGGAGCTGCCCACCAACTCCCCCCTCCTGGTGGGGCGCATCCTGAGGGAGGACGTGGTGGACGGGGCGGGCCAGGTGGTGGCCCGCGCTGGTGAGGAGGTGACGCCTCAGCTGGCCCAGCGCCTAGCCGCCCTACCGGCGGGCACCAAGGTAAAGGTGCGGCCCTTCATCTCCAACGAGGTGGTATACCTGCCGGCCGACGTGGAGGAGGAATACGTCATCGCCCAGGCCAACTCCATGGTGGACGAACGAGGCCACTTCTTGGACGAGAGGGTGGAGGCCCGCAAAGGCGGCAGCTTCATCACCGCCCGCCCTGAAGAGGTGGACTACGTCGACCTCAGCCCCAAGCAAACGGTCTCCGTGGCCGCCTCCCTCATCCCCTTCCTCGAGCACGACGACGCCAACCGCGCCCTCATGGGGGCCAACATGCAACGGCAGGCGGTGCCCCTGGTACGCCCACAGGCCCCGCTGGTGGCCACCGGCATGGAGAGGAGGGCAGCCTCCGACTCCGGCCAGATCGTCGTGGCCGAGGGCGATGGCTGGGTGAAGACCGTCACGGGCGATGCCATCACCGTAGTGTATGACGACGGGCGGGAAAAAACCTACCAGCTCTTCAAGTTCCTGCGAACCAACCAGGGGACCTGCCTCAACCAGCGGCCGGTGGTCCGCAAGGGCCAACGGGTGCGCAAGGGCGATCCCCTGGCCGACTCTTCCTCCACCGACCAGGGCGAGCTGGCCCTGGGGCAGAACCTCCTGGTGGCCTTCATGGCCTGGGAGGGCTACAACTTCGAGGACGCTGTCATCATATCCGAGGCGGTGGTGCGGGAGGACCGCTATACTTCCATCCACATCGAGGAGTACGAGATAGAGGCCCGGGAGACCAAGCTGGGCCCCGAGGAGATCACCGCCGACATCCCCAACGTGGGGGAGGAGGCCCTTAAGGACCTGGACGAGTGGGGGGTGGTGCGCATCGGGGCGGAGGTGCGGGCCGGCGACATCCTGGTGGGCAAGATCACCCCCAAGGGGGAGACGGAGCTTTCGGCGGAGGAGAAACTGTTGCGGGCCATCTTCGGCGAGAAGGCGCGGGACGTTAAGGACACCTCCCTGCGCATGCCCCACGGCGAATGGGGGAAGGTCATCGCCACCAAGTTCTTCGCCCGCCCCGACCAAGACCACGGCCAGCCTGGCCACCAGTGCCGATGGCCCCCCTACGCCGAGATCACCGAAAACCTGGCCGTGGGCATCAACGCCAAGGTGCGCGTCTACGTGGCCCAGCGTCGGCCCATCACCGTGGGGGACAAGATGGCCGGCCGCCACGGCAACAAAGGGGTCATCGCCAAGATCCTCCCCGTGGAGGACATGCCACACCTGCCCGATGGCACGCCGGTAGACATCATCCTCAACCCCATCGGCGTGCCCAGCCGCATGAACATCGGTCAGGTGCTGGAGACCCACCTGGGATGGGCGGCCAAGAGGCTGGGCTTCCGGGCCATCTCCCCCGTCTTCGACGGCTGCAGCCCCAGGGACATCGAGGACATCCTCTGCCGCACTTGGCTGGTGGAGAAGGCCGGCGCCCTTCTGCCCACCCCGGTGGAGGAGCCCAACCCGCTAGGGGAGAACGTGGACTACCCCCGCGCCTGCGCCTGGCTGCGGGAGCAAGGCTATGACCCGACCAAGGTCTTCTCAGGTCAATACCCGGGGGAGGCCAAGCGGGCGGCCCTGGAGCTGTGGCTAGAGGAACAGGGCCTTTCGGGGGTGCGGGGCCGGCCCATGGAGGAGCTGGAGGACCTGGCAGAGAAGCTGCTCCTGGAGCGGGGGGTGGCCGCCCCCATATACGGCCGCCAGGTCCTCATCGATGGCCGCACTGGCGAGCCCTTCCAGCAGCCCGTCACCGTGGGCTACATCTACATGATGAAGCTCATCCACCTGGTGGAGGACAAGATCCACGCCCGCTCCACCGGCCCCTATTCCCTCATCACCCAGCAGCCCCTTGGCGGCAAGGCCCAGTTCGGCGGACAGAGGTTCGGCGAGATGGAGGTATGGGCTCTGGAGGCCTACGGCGCCGCCCACACCTTGCAGGAGATGCTTACCATCAAGTCCGACGACGTGGTGGGGCGCCAGAAGGCCTATGAGGCCATCCTCAAGGGAGAGGACATCCAGGAGCGCGGGGTCCCGGAGTCCTTCAAGGTCCTCATGCGGGAGCTGCAGAGCCTCTGCTTATCGGTCCAGCCCCTGCGGGAGGAGGAGCCGGTGACCCTGCCCGAGACGGCCACCATCGACCTTCCCAAGCTAGGCATAGACCTGAGGGGATTCGAGAAAGGGGAGGATATCCTTGGCACCTGAGAACGGGGAGTTCAACGCCGTCCGCATCTCCTTGGCCTCGCCGGAGCAGATCCGGTCCTGGTCCTACGGCGAGGTGACCAAGCCTGAGACCATCAACTACCGCACCCTGCGGCCCGAGAAGGACGGGCTGTTCGACGAGCGCATCTTCGGGCCCACCAAGGACTTCGAGTGCTATTGCGGCAAGTACAAGCGGGTCCGCTACCGGGGAGTGGTGTGCGACAAGTGTGGGGTGGAGGTGACAAGAGCCCGTGTGCGCCGAGAGCGCATGGGCCATATCGAGCTGGCGGCCCCCGTGGCCCATATATGGTTCGTGCGGGGCACCCCCAGCCGCATAGGCCTCCTCTTGCAGATCTCGCCCCGCAACCTGGAGGGCGTCCTTTACTTTGCCCACCACATCGTCACCAGGGTGGACCCTGAGGCCAAGGAGCGGGCCCTGGCCCGCCTCCGCCAGCAGATGGAGGAGGAGCTGGCCGCCATCGACGCCAAGTACGGCCTCGCCCTGCAGAAATTGCAGGAGCGGCAGGCCGCCGCCTTAGAGGCGCCCCCTGAGGAGCAGGCCTCCCTCCTGGCAGAGGCGGAGAAGGAACAAGAAGCCCTCATGAGCCGCATCGCCGAGGAGAAGGAGAAGGTCCGTCAGCGCTACGAGGAGGAGATAAGCGACCTGGAAGAGCTGACGGACCCCGTGCTAGATGACCATTGCACCTTCCTTAGCGAGGCCAAATACCGCAAGCTCAAGGAGAAGTACGGCGAGGTATTTGAGGCGGGCATGGGAGCGGAGGCCATCCTGGACATCTTGCGCCGCCTGGACCTGGACGCCCTCGCCCAGAAGCTGCGCCAAGAGGCCAACACAGCCAGCGGCCAACGGCGCCGCACAGCCATCAAGCGCCTGGCGCTGGTGGAGGCCTTCCGCAAGAGCGGCAACAAGCCGGAGTGGATGATCATCACCGTCCTCCCCGTCCTGCCACCGGACCTGCGCCCCATGGTGCAGTTGGACGGCGGCCGTTTCGCCACTAGCGACCTCAACGACCTGTATAGGCGGGTCATCAACCGCAACAACCGGCTCAAGCGGCTCCTGGATTTGGGGGCGCCGGACATCATCATCCGCAACGAGAAGCGCATGCTCCAGGAGGCGGTGGACGCCCTCATCGACAATGGCCGCCGGGGCCGGCCCGTCACCACCGGCGCCCACCACCGCCTCAAGAGCCTTTCCGACTTGCTGCGGGGCAAGCAAGGGCGCTTCCGCCAGAACCTGCTGGGCAAACGGGTGGACTACTCCGGCCGCTCGGTCATCGTGGTGGGGCCGGAGCTGAAGCTCCACCAGTGTGGCCTGCCCCGGCGCATGGCCCTGGAGCTCTTCAAGCCCTTCGTCATGCGGGGCCTGGTGGAGAAGGGCATCGCCCACAACATCAGGTCGGCCAAGAGGATGGTGGAGAGGGCCCGCCCAGAGGTGTGGGACGTGCTGGAGGAGGTGGTGAAGGAGCGGCCGGTGCTCCTCAACCGTGCCCCCACCCTCCACCGGTTGGGCATCCAGGCCTTTGAACCCGTCCTCATCGACGGCTCGGCCATCCAGCTCCACCCCCTGGTGTGTGCGGCCTTCAACGCCGACTTCGATGGCGACCAGATGGCCGTGCATGTCCCCTTGTCGCGGCGGGCGGTGGCGGAGGCCCGGCAGGTGATGTTGGCCAGCCACAACCTCCTCCTGCCGGCCAATGGCGAGCCTACCGTCACCCCCACCTTGGAGATGGTCCTGGGCATCTACTACATGACCCTCATCAAGCCTGGGGCCAAGGGGGAGTACAAAGAGGGGGCCTTCCCGCCTCAGGGGATATACGCCAGCTTCGATGAGGCCCGCCTGGCCTACGAGCTGGGGGAGCTGGACCTGCAGGCCCGCATCCTGGTGCGGGACCAGCGCACCGGTGGCCGCCTTATCGAGACCAGCGTGGGCCGCATCCTCTTCAACGAGGTGGTCCCTCCCGAGCTAGGCTTCTACAACGACGTGATGGACAAGAAGGCCATCAAGGACCTGGTCGCCGAGTGTTACCGGCGCCTGGGCGAGGAGCGCACCGCCGAGATGGTGGACAAGATGAAGGACATCGGCTTCCGCTTCGCCACCCGCTCAGGCATCACCATCGCCATGAACGACCTGAAGGTACCACCGGAGAAGCAGCAGCTCCTGGCAGAGGCCGACGCCCGCATCGCCGAGATCCAAGAGGAGTACGCCATGGGCCTCATCACCGAGGAGGAGCGCTACCAGCGCTCCGTCCAGGTATGGCGGGAGATAAGCGACCGCACGCAGGAGATCATCGGCAAGCGCCTCTCCGAGTATGGGGGCATATACCTCATGGCCGCATCGGGGGCCAAGGGCAACATCAGCCAGATCACGCAGATGGCTGGCATGCGCGGCCTCATGAGCGACCCTTCAGGGCGCATCATCGAGCTTCCCATCCGCTCTAGCTTCCGCGAGGGGCTGACGGTCCTGGAGTACTTCATATCCACCCACGGTGCCCGCAAGGGCCTGGCCGACACCGCCCTCCGTACCGCCGACTCGGGCTACCTCACCCGCCGCCTGGTGGACGTGGCCCAGGAGGTCATCATCCAGGAGCAGGACTGTGGCACTACCCAGGGCATCTGGCTGGGGGAGCCCTCCCCGGAGCGGGCGGCCATCCAGGGCATGAAGGAGCGCATCACCGGCCGCATGGCCGCCGCCGACGTGGTGGACGCCACCACCGGCGAGGTACTGGTGCGTCGCAACCAAGAGATCGACGAAGATGTGGCCCAACGTATCGTCTCCGCCCCCGCCATCGAGGTGCTGGGTCGGCATATGGCCGGGGCGGAGAAGCAGGTCTACGTCCGCTCCCCCCTCTCTTGCCAGTCCCGCCGTGGCATATGCGCCATGTGCTATGGGCGCAACCTAGCTCGCGGCAAGCCCATACACATAGGCGAGGCCGTGGGCATCATCGCTGCCCAGAGCATCGGCGAGCCTGGCACTCAGCTCACCATGCGTACCTTCCACACCGGCGGCGTGGCCGGGGAGGACATCACCACTGGTCTGCCCCGAGTGGAGGAGCTCTTCGAGGCCCGCGTCCCCAAGGGGGCGGCGGTGATGGCCGAGACCGACGGCTACCTGGAGGTGGAGGACGGGCCCGACTTCCGCCGCCTACGGGTGGTGCACGTGGAGACCTTCCACGACGACTACCCCCTGCCTGAAGGAGCCCAGGTGGAGGTGGCCCCAGGGCAGGAGGTGACCCAGGGCCAAGTCTTGGCACGCCTTCCCCAGCCCACAGGGGAGGAGACGCTCCCCGTCCCCGCCGAGCTGGAGGTGGTGGCCCGCACCGCCGGGACGGTGACCCACGTGGGCCCCGACCGAATCCAGGTAAGCTACGAGGAGCGGGAGCAGCGGGAGTATGTGGTGCCCCGCACGGCCCGCCTCAAGGTTCAGCCTGGGGAGTACGTGCGGGCCGGGCAGCCCCTTACCGAGGGGCCCCTTAACCCCCAAGACATCCTGCGTATCCTGGGCCCTGAGGCCCTCCAGTCCTACCTGGTGGAGGAGATCCAGAAGGTCTACAGCTCTCAGGGGGTCTATATCCACGACAAGCACATCGAGGTCATCATCCGCCAGATGTTGCGGCGGGTCCGCATCGACCACCCTGGGGACACCGAGTTCTTGCCTGGGGAGCTGGTGGACCGCTTCCGGTTCGAGGAGGAAAACAGCCGCGTCCTGGCCGAGGGGGGAGAGCCAGCCACCGCCCAGCCAGTGCTCCTGGGCATCACTAAGGCCGCCCTCCACACTGATAGCTTCCTGGCCGCCGCCTCCTTCCAGGAGACCACCCGTGTCCTCACCGATGCGGCCATTGAAGGGCGGGTGGACCGCCTGCTAGGACTCAAGGAGAACGTCATCATCGGGCGCATGATCCCCGCCCGGGCCCCCATCGTGGTGGAGGAGGAGCCCAAACCCCGCCGTGCCCTGGAAGAGGCCGAGCAAAGGCTCCCCTCCTTCCGCCTAGATGAGATGATGGCCTTGCCCGAGGAGGAAGAGGAGGAAGAGGAAGAGGGATAGAAGGGCGCCCATGGGCTCGGACGCTCCCCTGGCTACCGCTTTGGCCCAGTTCCATGCCGCTGCCGACCGGCTGGGGCTGGACGATGGCCTGCGGGCCCTCCTATCCTCCTGCAAGCGGGAGCTCATCGTCCACTTCCCTGTCCGCATGGACGATGGCTCGGTGAAGGTCTTCACCGGATATCGCGTCCAGCACAACCTGGCCCGTGGCCCTGGAAAGGGGGGCATACGCTACCACCCCGCGGTGGACCTGGACGAGGTGCGAGCCCTGGCCATGTGGATGACCTGGAAGGCGGCCGTCACCGGCATCCCCTATGGCGGGGCCAAGGGCGGGGTCATGGTGGATCCCAAGGCGCTGTCCCAAGGGGAGCTGGAGCGCCTCACCCGCCGCTACGCCACAGAGCTGGCCCCCATCATCGGGCCCGAGGACGATATCCCCGCCCCAGACATGGGCACCAACCCCCAGGTAATGGCCTGGTTCATGGATACCATCAGTATGCACCATGGCTCCACCGTACTGGGGATAGTGACGGGCAAGCCGCCGGAGGTGGGGGGCATCCGCGGACGCCTGGAGGCTACGGGTCGAGGCATCACCCACATCGTGGAGGAGGCCACGGCTGCCCAAGGGCTGCCCAGGGACGGCCTCTCGGTGGCTGTGCAGGGGTTTGGCAATGTGGGCGCTACCGCCGCCATCCTCCTGCACCGGCAAGGGTTCCGCGTGGTGGCCGTAAGCGATAGCTCCGGGGGCATCTATAACGGGACAGGGCTTGACCTAGAAGCCCTCTGCCACCATAAGCGCGCCGGCCTCCCTCTGGCCCAGGCCCCGGGGGGCGACCACATCTCCAACGAGGAGCTCCTGGAGTTGCCGGTGGACGTGCTGGTGCCCGCGGCTACCGCCGCCCAGATCACCGCTGCCAACGCCTCCCGCATCCGGGCCCGCCTGGTGGTGGAAGGCGCCAATGGCCCGGTCACCCACGAGGCAGACGCCATCTTGTGGGACCGGGGCATCACGGTGGTCCCGGACATCGTAGCCAACGCTGGCGGACTGGTGGTCTCCTACTTCGAGTGGGTGCAGAACATCCAACGTCTGTTCTGGGACGAGGAAGAGGTGAACGAGCGACTACGTCAGATGATGGTACGGGCCTTCCGTCAGGTGGCCGCCGTGGCCAGGGAGAAGGGGATCACCCTGCGGGAAGCGGCCATGACATTGGCCGTGGAGAGGGTGGTGGAGGCAATACGGCTGCGAGGCCTCTACCCCTGAAGGCCTAGGGCGGCCCGGAGCCTCTGCCAGCCCTGCCTCAGCTTCTCTTTGTCTACGGCTGCGTTCACCTTGTCCCAGGGCAGAGGAGCGGCCTCATCCAACCCTCGGGCGATGTCCTGGGCCTCCAGGCCCATCTCCCTAAGGCCCTGTTCCCATGGGGCCCAGGCGAATAGCTCTCGCCGGGTGTCCAGACGGGCGCCCAGGCGCCAGGCGCGGAGGGCCACCTCCCCCGCCCGGTGGTCGCCACGCGCCACCAGAGCAGCCACCACAGCGCGCTCCGGCCTTTCGGAGACCACCTCCACTCCCGCCCGACGGCAGAGCTTGCGCAGCCTCCCCAGCCGCTGGGCCAGCTCCTCAAGGGATGGCATGGGGGCCCACTGTAGAGGGGTGAAGGGGCGGGGAACGAAGGGGGAGGCCTCCACCCTCAACTGGGCGCGACCGCCATGCCGTGCCTTAGCAAGGGCCCTGGCCTCCTTGGCCAGGTAAGCCAGATGGGACATGTCCTCCTCGTCCTCGCCAGGCATCCCCACCTCCACCTGAAGCCGCACCTGGCTCCAACCGCGGGCGAAGGCGGCCTCTACTGCCGCCATGAGCTCCGCCTCCCCATCAGGTAGGCCCAGGGCGAGGCGGGCCCTACGAGAAGCAGGCCCCACCCAGATGGTGAGCCCTCCCCGGGGCCGGCCACCAGCCAGGACGGTGGCCGCCTCCACCCAGGCCACCTGCGGGCGCACCTGCAAAAGGCGGATGTTGACCTCCGGCGCCACCACCTGCCGCAGGGCCGGGCACAGCTCGTGGATGTGATCGTAGCTGAGGCCCGAGAGGAAGAGCTCGCGGTAACCAGTGTTGGCCAGGAGGCGCGCAGCCGCCTCCACCACCTCCAGGGGTGGGCGCTGCCTATGGGGGCCCCAATAGCGACTGCTATAGCGGGCACAAGGGGCATGGCCATCTCCCCGTACTAGCTCCAGCTCCAGGCCGTCCCGCACCGTCTCAACGAAGGGGACCAGAGGCCGGCTGGGCGGAGGGGGGAGGGGGCTGGCCCAGACAGCTGTGGCCCCCTCGCCCTGCCCGCACATGTACACTCCCGGCACTTTGCTCACGCCGTGCCGTCCCCCAGCCAGGGCTTGCACCAAGGAGGGGATGACAGCTTCTGGGTCGCCCAAAGCTACGAGGTCTGCTACCTCCTCCCAGGGCGCAGGATTTAGGGCCGCTGGGCCACATGCCACCACCAGAGGCTGCCCAGTCCGCTCCCTCCGCCTCAGCCCAACTCCCCCCAGGTCTAGCATGTTGAGCACAGCGGGCAGGGAGAGCTCGGACGCCAGGACGAAGACTATCGCCTGATAGTCGGCCATGGGCCTCCTCTCCTCAAGCCCCCAGAGGGGGACATGGGCCTCCCGCATGGCCGTTTCCATGTCGGGCCAAGGGGCGAAGGCCCGGTGACAGGTGACCCCAGGCAGGGCGTTGAGGAGATGGTAGAGGGAGTGGACGAGAGGGCAGGCCATGCCCACCTCGTATACATCGGGATAGGCCAAAAGGACCCGCACACCAGCCTCCTCCCAGGGCCGGGGCCAAGCGTTCCACTCGCCGCCGGTGTAACGGGCCGGACGGGTCACTCGCCGCAGCAGGGGCTCGATGTCCATGGGCTCACTGGCGGAGAGTCATGTTACGTCTTCATGGCGGATGGGGCAAGGCATATACACCCCAGGCCGTGGAATGGGCCCTGTGGTGGGCGGGCCCAGCCCTCATCAAATGTGAGGGACCGCGAGACCTTACTTAGCGGCCCTGGAACTGGGGCTGCCGCTTGGCCAGGAAGGCCTGCACCGCCTCGCGATGGTCATCGGTGTTGAAGGTGAGCATCTCCAAGGCCACAGCCGCAGGCTGGGTAAGGGTGAGACCCCAGCGCAACCACTGGTTGAGGGCCATCTTGGTCCACCGCACAGCCCAGCGCGCCCCCGCCGCCAGGCGACGGGCATAGGCCAGGGCGGTGGGCATGAGCTCCTCGGGAGGCACCACCTTGTTCACCAGGCCCAGCCGCTCCGCCTCACGCCCATCGATGAGATCGCCCGTCATGAGGTACTCCTTGGCCCGGTGGATGCCCACTAGCAGAGGCCAGATGACGGTGCCGCCGTCGCCGGCCACCACCCCAGCCCGCACGTGGGTATCGCCGATGCGGGCCATCTCGCTCATGACGATGATGTCGCAGAAGAGGGCCAAAGTGGCCCCCAGGCCCGTGGCGGGGCCGTTGACGGCAGCCACGATAGGCTGCTCCACCCTTAACATGTTCTCCAGGATGTCCAGGGCCTCGCGCATGGTCTGCCGCTGACCCAAGAAGCTCCGCTGGATGGTGCTCTGCATCCAGCGCATATCTCCGCCCGCCGAGAAGGCCCTCCCCGCCCCCGTGATGACGATGGCATCCACCTCCGGGTCGGCGGCCAGGGCAGGCCACAGGCCCACCAGCTCGCTGTGCATCACCTCGTCCACGGCGTTGAGGACCTCCGGCCGATTGAGGGTCACGATGGCCACGTTGCCCTCTTTGGACACCAGGAGCGTCCGGTAGTCGTAGGCCGCCATGATAGCCACCTCCTCGTGGATGAACTCCCACCCATTATAACTAAGAGCGTGCGCCCCCAGGGTAGCACGGCCCACCCCCCTTGTGGGGCCAGAGCGGACGTGCTAGCATGGGGCCATCCAAAGGGGAGGTGATGGCCATGGTGGCCGTCTTCGGCAATCTGCGCCCTGAAGACGACTTGACCCACCCGCCGGGCCCCGAGCCCAACTACAACGAGAGCGCCTATTACAACTTCTTCGACCGGGAGCAAGGGCTAGGGGGCTTCGTGCGCATAGGCAACCGGGTCAACGAGGGCTATGCGGAGGTGACCCTCTGCCTCTTCCTGCCCCAAGGGGACGCCGTCTTCAACTACCTGCGCCCGCCCATCTCCTCCAACGATGCCTTCGCCGCCGGGGGTATGCGGTTCGAGGTGCTGGAGCCCTTCCGCCGCCATCGCACCACATATGAGGGGTGGGCCATCTACCTGGCTGATCCCCGGGCCCTAGCCGACCCTGGCCAGGCCTTCCGCACCAGCCCCCGCGTGGAAGTGCACTTAGACCTGGTGCACGATGCCATCGGCCCTGTATATGGCACCACCGCCGCCGAGCGGGACGTCCAAGACCTGGAGCGGGCCTTCGCCCGCGCCCATTATGAACAGCATATGCGGGCCACCGGCGTCCTGGTCATCGATGGCCAGGAACAACGCCTACAGGCCCTGGGCCTGCGCGACCACTCCTGGGGCCCCCGCTACTGGCAGGCCATCCCCTGGTACCGTTGGCTCACCTGCTCCTTCGGGGAGGACTTGGGCATTATGGTCAACGTCACCTGCCGCCCTGATGGCTCCCTGGCCCGCCATGCGGTAGTGGTCCGGGGCCCGGAGCTCCTGCAACGCACCGACCAGGTGGAGCTGGAGTCCCATCATGAGGAAGGCACTCGCTACCATCGGGGCATGCGGGCCACCATCCATCTGGAGGGAGAGGTTATAAGGCTAGAGGGGACAGTGAGGGGGTTTGTGCCCCTGCGCAACCGCCGCGCCGGCCACGTCACCCACATTGGCGAGGCCATGACCGAGTACCGGTGGGGCCAGCTGGTAGGGCTCGGCATATCGGAATACCTGGACCAGATCCAATAGGCGGGGCAGGACAGCCCTACCGTCCTGGAGCCGCTTGGTAGGCAGAGGGCCCTGCTGTTGCATCTACGAGGGGGAGGGCGTGATGCGGGGCCTTTAAGTGATCCCCCCTCCATCTCCACGGCCCCGAAGCAGACGCAAGCTGCAGATAAACGCCCCTCGGCGGAGGGGCCCCGCACCTAGCGGGGAGGCATGCGTAAGGCCCCATCCAGGCGGATGGTCTCCCCATTCAGATACGGGTTGCGGACGATGGCCTCCACCAGCATGGCATACTCCTCGGGGGTACCCAGCCGCCTGGGGAAGGGCACGTTCTGCTCCAGGGCCTGCCGCTGAGGCTCGGGCAGGAGCCCCAAAAGCGGGGTGTCGAAGACGCCGGGGGCTATGGTCACTACACGGATGCCCAACCCGGCCAGGTCTCGTGCCGCTGGCAGGGTGAGGCCCACCACCCCCGCCTTGGAGGCAACATAGGCCACTTGCCCCACCTGCCCCTCAAAGGCAGCTACCGAGGCGGTATTGATGATGACCCCTCGCTCGCCCGTGGGCAGGGGGTCCAGACCCGCCATGGCCGCCGCCGCCAGACGCAGGACGTTGAAGGTGCCCACCAGGTTCACCTCGATGACCTTGCGGAAATGGTCCAGCCTGTGGGGGGTGCCATCGCGACCCACCACCCTGGAGACCCAGCCGATGCCAGCACAGTTGACCACCACCCTTAGGGGGCCTAGCTCCTGGGCCCGCTGCACCGCCCTGGCCACGCCGTCCTCGTCGGTCACATCCGCCTGGGCGAAGGCAGCCGCCGCGCCCAGCTCCGCCGCCAGGGCCTCACCACGCTGGACGTTCAGGTCCAGGATGAGGGCCTTGGCTCCTGCGGACACCAGACGGCGGACGGTGGCCTCCCCCAGCCCCGAGGCGCCACCAGTCACCAGGGCTACCACGCCTTCTACGTCCATCTCCCTACCTCCTGATGGTGTCCGAGGCCAATGTAGGGTCGGCGCGGGGTTGGGTCAAGCGCCGTTGCGCCTGGGTAGCCCTCTTGCTAAACTCCCCATCGGTGCTCCCCCTTAGCGGCGTGCGCGTCCTGGCCTTGGAGCAAGCGGTGGCCGTGCCTCTGGCCACCCGCCACCTGGCGGATATGGGGGCGGAGGTCATCAAGTTGGAGCGCCCAGGCAGTGGCGATTTCGCCCGCAGCTACGATAGCCTAGTAAAGGGCCAAAGCACCTACTTCGTCTGGATCAACCGCGGCAAGAAGAGCGTCACCATCCAGCTGAAGCACCCCAAAGGGCGAGAGTTGGTGCGGGCCCTGGCCCGCCAGGCGGATGTATTTGTCCAGAACTTGGCCCCTGGGGCAGCGGAGAGGCTAGGCCTGGGAGGGCAGGAGCTCCTCGCCCTCAACCCCCGCCTCATCTATTGTTCCCTCACCGGATATGGCAGCTCGGGCCCCTACCGGGACAAGAAGGCCTATGACCTACTCCTGCAGGGAGAGGTGGGGGTCATCTCCACCACCGGCACGCCAGAGGCCCCAGCCAAGGTAGGAATATCCATCGTCGATATCGCAGGCGGCATGTATGTGCTCAACGGCATCCTCCTCGCCCTGCTGGAAAGGGAGCGGACGGCGCGGGGCAGGGTGCTGGAGGTCTCCCTCTTCGATGCCATCGCTGAATGGATGCACGTGCCCCTTTTATACGTGATGCATACGGGTAGGCCCTTCCCACGGGCCGGTCAGCGGCACAATATGATCGTCCCCTATGGCCCCTACCGCTGTGGCCAGGAGGGGAGCGTCAATCTGGCCATCCAGAACCAGGAAGAGTGGCGACGCTTCTGCGCCGTGGTGCTGGAGGAGCCAGAACTGGCCGACGACCCCCGCTACGCCGACAACCAGAGGCGGGTGATGCACAGGGAGACCCTGGAGGCCCACATCGAGGAGCGGTTCGCATCCCTGGGGATATCGGAGGTGGTGCGCCGCCTGGAGGAGGCCGACGTCCCCTATGGCCTGGTGCGCGACGTCACCGACCTGCCCCATCATCCCCAGCTGGCGGCCCGTGGCCGCTGGCTGGAGGTGGGCAGCCCCGGCGGCCCTATCACTATGCTCCGCTTCCCCATTGAGGCACCGGGCTGGGAGCAGGAGCCTAGTCGCATTCCCGCCCTGGGCGAACATACGCGGGAGGTCCTCTCACGGCTGGGCCTCTCCCCGGAGGAGCTGGACGCCCTGGCCGAGGAAGGGGTCATCTAGCTGAGGGGCGAAGCGCGCTGTCGCTCCTCCTCTAGCCAGCGTTGGAACTCCCCCGCTGGGTCAGGGGTGCCCAGGGCCAAGGCAGCGGTGCGCCGGCTATGGATGCCAGCGGCCACCAGCCGGGCCTCGTCCTCTGCCAAACGCGAGCGGTCCTGGGGAAGCACAGGATCCCAACTCACCTGCAAGCGCAGGGAGGAGAAGGGGCGCCCCATATACCTCTCTAGTAGGCGCAGGACCATGATGGTCCGCTCCTTGATGGCCGCCGTGCGGATGAGCCGCTTCCTCTGCACCTTCTTGATCAAGGGGTCCATCTCCATCTGGAGGGCGATCCCCGAAAGGGCACGTTGGTTATCGCCAAAGGCGGTGCGGGGCGTCTCCGAAAGGTCGTGCAGTACACGGAACAGGAGGTTCACATAGTCCACGTGCAGCCCCACTCCTCCCCCCTGCAACAGGTCCAGGAGGTAGGCGCGGGCCCGCTCCGGCAGCTCCCACACCGCCCCCGGCTGGACGACGATGTCCCGCGCCTCGGTGACGTTCTCCAGGACAGCGATGGGGTTGCCGGAAAGCTCCAGGATCATGGAGAGCTGGCTCATGGCGCGGTTCAACTCTTGGGCCACCTCCTTTATGGCCACGATGTCAGACGTGCCCCAGAACTGTTTGGGCTCCCGCAGGTTGGGGTAGATGACGAATGGGATGAACCCATAGGGGTTAGGCCGTTCCTCCACCACATCATCGTCCACCCACAATTGGAAGGCGTCTTGGGTCCACACCTCCACCACCGTGTGGGAGGTGGACCGCAGGAGCGAGGGGCGGATGAAGGGAGGCCTCCGTCCGTCCTCCGAAGAGGGAAGGTGAGGATAGAGCAGGGCCAGCTCCTCAGCGGTGAGGGTGTAGCGGAGGGCCACCCGCCAGATGCGGCTCACATCGTCCCCTAGCCACCAAACGTAGAGGCCCTGCACGTCAGGGGTGGCGATGCGCACCGTCCCCTCCCGCGGGTCCCACGTCACCTTGTAGCAGGCGTCCCCCAGGACGGAGCAGTCGATCTCGTTGTCCAGGTCCAGCTGGTCCAGGCGGTTGGCCTCGTGGACCTCCTGGAGGGCCCGTTGGGCCTCCATGGCCAGGGCCTCTCCTTCTGGGCCCTCCTGCCCAGGCAGGACGTGCACCCGCATGCCCTGCATGACGTAGGCAGCCGTCTTGTCGATGATAGCCTTAGCGTAGTTGAAGGTGAGGCGGCGGCCGCGTCCAGATGCCCCCTCCCACTGGTGCCCACGGTAGAAGTCCAGGTAGTCCTGGTAGGCCCGCAGGCGGTCCAGGTCCATGCGGGCCAGCTGCCGGGGAAGGCTTTCCGTTGTGCTTACCATGTGCCCCGCCTCCTCTCCCCCTGACGCGCCCTCTCCAGGGCGCGGAAGACGGTGCGCCTGGAGACGCCGAAGCGGCGGGCCAGCTCATCGATGCCCATGCCCTGCCGGCGCAGGTCTACGATGAGCCGATCACGGTGGGCCCCCAAAAGGGCCCTTATGCCACCAGGCTCGTCATAGCGGCAACGGGGCAAAGGGCAGCGGAGACAGGAGGGATAGATATCGCACCCCTCGTCGCGATAGTGGGTGTGCTCAGGGAGGGCGTCCTCCCGCACCCTGGAGAAGATGCTGCTCATGCTCCATCACCTCCCTAGGGATGCCTGTGTCCACGGGCCACCCTGGGCCCCTTAAGCTCTGCAGCCGCCTCCACCGCCAGGGCCAAGCTCACTAGGAAGTCGTCGCCGCCACGGGCGAAGAAGTCCATGGTGCGGTTGGGACGGTAGATGACCTGGGCCCCCTCCAGTTGGCGCCACATCTCCCGTGCCTCCTGGGAGCCGTCTGGGGCGTAGAGACGCAGGCGGCCGGTGTTGACAGCGGCCAGAAGCCCGAACCCCAGGCGGGACTTGACTTGGGCCGAGAAGCGCACGGGCATCACCACCTCCTCTCCCAAGGCCCGGGAGAGCTGGGCAGCCAAGGCCTCCCCCAGGCCGGTGGCGTCCACCGCCACCCGTCGCACCCGCCACACCCGCCCCAGCAGGTCTGCCAGGCGGGCCCAGAGCTGGTGGTGGGGTACAGCGACGAACGCCTGTTGCTCCACCACCTCCACCACCGGCCCCAGCTCCTCCTGGTCAGGGAAGCGGACACGGGCAATGGTGAGGACCGTAGGGTTATGACGCCCCTCAAGCCCTGGGAGGTCCTGGCCTCCCACGTCCAGGCCGGCCACATAGGCCTCACCGGGGTGGGGGACTGCCTGCCGGGGATGGTCGCCCCGCACCTGGGCCAACTGGCTGGCCGAAAAGAGCCTCCCCTCCCCCTGGATGGGCCGCAGGGCGTACTGGGTGCGGAAGAGGGGGTGCTCCTCCCCCAGCCGCTGCCTCTCCTGTTCCACGAAGCGGCCATAGGCGGGGTTGTAGCGGGCCACCACCGTCCAGTCCACCTGGAAGTGGCGCCTGATGCCGTCCCGCCGCTCCAGCTCCTGGTGATGCTGGGCCATCTCCTCCAGGAGGGTGGAGCCGTCCCAAGGGGTGCCATAGAGGACGACGGTGGCGCCGGTGGCAGCGGCCATGGGCAGGAACTCGCGGTAGAACTTCTCCTTGTCCACCTCCTGGGCCTCGTCCATCTCCAGCATCAGGTGGGCGGTGTGCCCCACCACATGAGCCTCAGGCTCGGCCGAGAGGAAGAGCTGACGTGCCCGCCCCAGACGCACTGCCCTCCCCTCCTCCAAGGAGGCTATCTCCCCTAGCCCCGCTTCCTGCACCAAGCCCCAAAGGCGCCGCAGGCTGATGCGCCCCTGCGGGTCGAAGGTAGGGGCCCCCTTGACCATCTCCACCGGCCGGTGAAGGTGACGGGCCAGAAGGTAGAGCTCCATCTGGGCGGAGAGCTCGTTCTTGCCCGCCTGCCGGGCCATCACCACCGTGAAGGAGAGCCCCTTGCCCTCCCGCACGCTGGATAGCACCTCCCGCACTACCTCCACCTGATACGGCCTCAGCACCCTCCCCAAAGGCCAGCCCACCTTCATCACCTGTCGAACATATGTTCTACAAAAGGATGATAGGCGTGAGGGGGGAGGTATGCAAGGGGTCGACGTCACAGGTTGGGGAGGGCCGGCTATGGCCGTCCGCGCCTTAGGCAGGCCCCTGGGGGTTAGGCCAACTCAGGCGGGGGGAAGAGGACCTCCCCTGTCTCGGCGTCCTCCACCCGGATGGCCATCTGGGGGCACCCGCGGGCTGCCTCTAGCACTACTTCCTCCGGCTCCCCTGCCGGGTCCCCCACCGCCGACTGCAGGTTCTCATTCTCATGGAAGACGCCAGGGGCGGTGAGAATACAGATCCTCGACCCTACGCACCGGTCATAGTCCACGGTTATGCGCAGCCGCCTGCCCATCGTCACCACTCCACCCACAGCTCCTTAAGGGCCCTGGCCACGATGGTGCGATGGTACTCGCGGGGCCGGTCGGCCAGGCGCAGGGAGGGGAAGCGCTGCGTAAGGGCCAGAAACGCCTCCTGGGCCTCCAGCCGGGCCAAGGGCGCCCCTAGGCAGATGTGGATGCCATGCCCAAAGGCCACATGAGGGTTGGGATTGCGGGTGATGTCCAGCACGTCTGGCTGGGGAAACTTCTCCGGGTCCCTATTGGCGGCGGCCAGCACCACCAACATCCGGTCGCCCTCCCGGAGGTGCTTCCCCCCAAGCTCCGTGTCCTCCTTCACCCATCGGAAGGTAGCCTTCACCGGCCCATCGTATCTCAGCAGCTCCTCCACGGCTGGCCGCACTAGCTGGGGGTTCTCCCGCAGCAGGTCCCACTGTTGGCGGTGCTCCATAAGGGCCACCACCCCGTTGGCCAGGAGGTTGGTGGTGGTCTCATGACCGGCGAAGATGAGGACGGTGCAGGTGGCAAGGACCTCCTCATGAGAAAGGAGGTCTCCCCGCTCCTCCGCCTGCACCAGGGCGGAGATGAGGTCGTCCCTGGGGTGGAGACGCCGCTCGTGCACCAGGGGCTCGAAGTACTCCAACAGGTGCTGCAGCCCCCTCTGAGAGCGCTCTCGTCGGTCGGGTTCGTCCGCCCGTATGAAGAAGACGCGAGATGTCTCGTCGGACCACTCCTTCACCATTTCCCGGTCCTCAGGCGGCACCCCCATGTACTCAGAGATGACGATGACGGGCAGCTGGAAGGCAAACTCTTTGATAAATTCCATGTGCCTCTTGGCGGCAACCGCTGAAAGCAGCTGGTCTATAAGCTGCCGTATCCGCGGCCGCAGCCGCTCCACCGTCGTGGGGGTAAAGGCCTTGTTGATGAGCATGCGCACGCGCGTGTGATAGGGCGGGTCGGTGAACACCAACCACTTGGAGAAGTAGTTGATGAGGAGGGAGAGGCGATCGCGGTCCTCAGGCTGGAGCTCCAAGATCAAGGAGGCCATGCGGTCGGACGAGAAGCGCTCGTAGTCCCTGAGGACACCCACCACATCCTCATAGCGGGTGACAAGCCACCCCTTCCACCGCTCGTTCCAGTGGACCGGGTCCTCCTCCCGGATCCCAGCGAAGTAGGTATAGGGGTCAGCCACCACCTCCGGCGCCAGCAAGTCGTCGCTAATGGCCATGGCCCACCTCCTGGCCCGCCCTCTCGGTGGAAACTAGCACCATCGCCGAACTTTGTCAAGCTGCTCCGCGATGCATCCCTATTATCAGGGAAAGCTAAGACAGCGGGCAGAAGCCCCATGCCCTCAAAGCCGTCCCAGCCAGCGGGCGCATGCCTCTTAGAGCCCTTTTTGTAAGGTTTTGCCCGACTGACGAGGGGATGCACATGGGCTTAGCATATAGTGGATGGTCGCTAAGTGACGGAGGTGGGGATATGTTCATCGCCAGTCTGAACCTGAAGGCCCTTGAGGGGATGGCCCGTCAGGCCAAGGACCCCGTCTGTGGCATGATGGTGGACACTTCCAAGGCCCTCTCCCATGCCCACAACGGCACCACCTATTACTTCTGCTCCCAGAGCTGCAAAGACAAGTTCGCCGCCGCGCCCAACCAGTACGTATAGGCGCTTCCTAAGGGCAGAGGCCGGGCCTCAGGCCGGGGCCACCTCCACCCGTGTCGAGCGGTCGGTGGGGCAGGGCTGCCACTCGGTGGGCCAGTAGCGGAGATGGCCGTAGCCGCCCGCCAGGTGTAGCCACTTGATCATGGCCCCTTCCACCTGGTTGGGGCCCCGCCAGCCGGGGAACTGGTAGGGCTCCCACCCGTTGTAGATGATGACCTGGCCGGGGCGCACCGCCGGCGATAGCTTGGCTGGCAGCACCGTCTCCCCCAGGTCGTTGTACACCCGCACGTCCTGCCCATCCCTTATCCCCCGCTGCTGGGCGTCTTGGGGGTTCATGAGCACGTGGGGCCTGCCCCGGTGCGTCTCCAGCAGGATGCGGTTGACGATGTTCAGAGAGTGGATACTCCACCGGTTGTGCCCACTGGTGAGCACCAGGGGGTAGTTACCCCCTATGGGCGGCGTCTCCTTGTGGCAGGGCAGCTCCTCCCCCGCCTCCAGGAACCACTCGTGGTCGATATAGAACTGGGCGCGGCGGGTAAGGGTGGCGTAGGGCACCTTCTTCTCCACATGCCACCGCAGCGGCGTGAAGGTCTCGTCGGGGCGGAAGTCGGAGGCCTGGGCCAAGCCCCGCGCCGAGATGCCCGGCCCCGCCCACCGTTCGTAGCCTTTCTCCCGCAGGGTGTGGAGGCCAGTGCCCTCGGGCAGCCCGCCGGTGAGGGCTGAGTCCTCCACTATCTCCTGGGCCAGCCTCTCCTCGCTCTCCCAGACCCCCCCGCCAGTCATGGCCGCATAGAGGCCGTCCAGGTGGTGGACGTTGCCCCTGCAGTCCTTATATTCCAGAAGCCCCCGCTTCTTGGCCCTCTCCTCCACCTTCTTAGCCAGCAAGCAGAATATCTCCCACTCCGACTTGGCCTCCCCGGGGGGCTCCACCACCTTATCGCAGAAGGTGAGCATCATGGTGTGGGTGCTGGGGATGCCGAAGCCTATCTTTTCGTACTGCTGGGCGATGGGAAGGAAGATGTCGGAGTAAAGGCCAGTGATGCTCATGCGCCAGTCCATGGTGACCACCATCTTCAGCTGAGGCCACAGATGGCGTAGGAGGAGCTGACCGCCTCGGGTGCGGCGCAAGGCGTTGCCCCCACACTCGATGAACACCCTTGGCGGGTGCTGGGGCCCGGGCAGGTCCACCCCCGCCCACCATCCCTTCTCCATGGCCTCCCGCCAATAATCCTCAAAGGAGCGCTTCATGGAGGGGTCGTGCCACTCCCGGCGTCCCCACACTTGCTGGAAGCCGCTATGGTAGTACCAGACGAAGATGGGCGGCACCATAGCCGGCCGGCCAAAGAGGGGGGCCCGCTTGGACAGCTCGATGGCCGCTAGGGCATCGGTGAGGGTGGGGTCCTCTTGGCGGAGCATCTCCCACACTTGGCGCTGCAGCTCTACCACCTCTTGGAACCCCTCTCGTCCTGGGCGACGCTTGGCTGGCTGCATGAGCCAGCCATCCAGCATGGCCGCCAACCAAGCCCGCACGCCCGTGCCCTTACGCCCCCAGTTGCCCGTGAGGCCCAAAAGCAGCAGCCAGGACCGCTCTATGAGGTCGCCATGGTAGATCTTGCCCGCACCCCCAAGACAGCAGATGATGGTGGTGCGCTTGCGGGCCACCTTCCTGGCCAGCTCCCGAATCACCTCTGGGTGCACCTGGCATATCTCGCCCGCCCGCTCTGGGGAGTAGTCTCGTAGCCGCTCCCGCACCAGGGCGAAGACGGGGCTCACCGCCACCTCCTGCCCATCCTTGAGGCGGACGGAGAAGGTTCCCTCTAGAGCTGGCTCCACTTCCCCCAGGGCCAGGGTGCCCCGTGGCGCCTCAGTCAAGGCTCCCTTACGCAGGTCCCAGAAGTAGAACTGGTCATCCCGCCCCCCTTCCTGCAGGTCGCATTGGCGCAGGAACCGTCGCGTGTCCCGGCGCACCAAGAGGGGGAGGTCCGTCTGCTCCCGCACGAAGCCCAAATCGTAAAGGCCCTCCTCCACGATGACGTGACACATGCCCAGGGCCAGGGCGGCGTCGGTACCCGGGCGCACCGGCAGGTGGTAGTCGGCGTGCACCGCCGATGGGCTGAAGTCGGGAGCCACCGTCACCACCTCCGCCCCGCGGTAGCGGGCCTCGGTGATGTAGTGCTGGTGCGGGATGCGCGTATAGGTGGGGTTGGAGTACCAGATGAAGATGAGGTCCGAGTGGAACCAGTCGTCGATGGAGCTGACGGGGTCGAAGATGCCATAGGTGAGGTAGAAGCCTGGGGCGAAGTCGTTCATCTCGGCGTTGACGTCCGTCACCAGGCCCCCGATGAGGGAGGCGAAGCGGCCCCGCCCTGTCCCTCCCCAGGTGCTGATGTTACAGCCGCTGAGGAAGATGATGGACTCCGGCCCCACCTCGGCGATGGCGTCCAGGATGGCATCGGCGATCTCCGTAAGAGCCTGGTCCCAAGAGATGCGCCGCCACCGCCCCGAGCCTCTTGGGCCCACCCGCCGCAAGGGATAAAGCACCCGCTCCTTGGCGTACAGATGCTGGCTCCAGGCCACCCCCTTCTGGCACCCCATGGGGTTCATGTCGGGGACCCCAGGCTCTATTTGCGGCAGGTGGCCCCCCTGCTCCTCCCGCCATATGATGCCGTCCTTGACGTAGACCCGCAGCACACAGTTGCCGGGATAACAGTCGATGCAATGGCTGCCCCACGCCACCCGGTCCCACCGCCACTGCTGCCGGTATACGTCCTCCGGCGATCGATAGGGCCCAACAGGTACGCCCATGGGCTCAAGGGCCTCTCTAGCCATGGCCTCACCTCCCCTTGAGACAGACCCTTTATAACACCTCCCCACGCCCGCGTCCGTCAGCCAAAACTTCATACGCTTGAAGGGCTTTGCCTTACACGAAGGGCAAATCTCCACAAGAAAATAGGACGGGGCCTGGCTGGCAAGGGCCTTGGCAGCCGCTAAGGATAAAGTGAGCGCAGCCAGGGGGGTAGAAATGGCCAGTCGCGTCTCGGAGGAGAGGTATCGGCGACGGTGGACGTGGGACAAGGTGGTGAAGGTGACCCACACCCGCGCTAACTGCATATCGGCCTGCTCCTTCGATGCCTACGTTCGCGATGGGGTGGTGGTATGGGAGGAGCCCAACTGCTCCTACGCCCAGACCTGCCCTGACGTGCCCGATTTCAACCCCCGTGGCTGCCCCATGGGCTGCGTCTACAGCCGCACCATGTACGGGCCCTTCCGCGTCAAGTCTCCCCTCAAGAGGGTAGGGCCCAGGGGCTCAGGCCAGTTCCAGCCCATCTCCTGGGACCAGGCCCTCACCGAGATAGCCGACAAGATCATCGATGTCATCCTGGAGGACGGCCCAGAGTGCATCGTCTATGACCATGGCACCACCAATGTGGACTTCGGCATCGGCTCCATGATGGAGTCCCACCTCTTCACCGTGGGCCTCGGCGCCACATCCATCGACTCCTGGGCAGGGGTGGGGGACCTACCCACGGGCCTCATCCAGACCTGGGGCACCTTCCTCTCCGAGGGTACCGCCGACGACTGGTTCTACGCCGATTTCATCGTCATCTGGGTGGGCAACCCCAACTATGCCCGCGTCCCCGACGCCCACTTCATCTACGAGGCCCGCTACAAAGGGGCCACTGTGGTGACCATCGCGCCCGACTACAGCCCCTCCGCCATCCACGCCGATTACTACGTGCCCGTCCGCTTCGCCACCGACGCCGCCCTCGCCCTCTCCCTCTGTCACGTCATCGTGGAAGAGGGGCTCTATAACGAAGACTTCATAAAGGAGCAGACGGATCTCCCCCTGCTGGTGCGCACCGACACCCGGCGCTTCCTGCGCCAATGCGACCTGCAAGAGGGAGGCAAGGAGGACATCTTCTACATGTGGGACATCCACAGGCAAGCGCCTGTGGAGGCCCCTGGCTCTTGGGGCCATCCCGTCTACTCCCTAAAGCTCGGGGACATCTCCCCCGCCCTTGCGGGCCAGTACGAGGTGACCCTCAAGGACGGCACCAAGGCCAAGGTCCGGCCCCTTTTCTCCCTCTTCCAGGAGCACCTGAAGGCCTATGCCCCGGAAAGGGCGGCCGCCATCACCGGTGTCGGTCCCCAGGCCATCAGAGAGCTGGCCAGGGAGATGGCCAAGGCCCGCTCCTTAATGGTCTACATGTCCTGGGGCGCCTGCAAGCATTACCACTCCGACCTCTTCCAGAGAAGCGTGTGCTACCTCCTGGCCCTCACCGGCAATACGGGGGGCAAGCCCGGCGCAGGCATGAAGGTCTCCACCTGGTGGCCGGTGCCCGCCACCGTCCTCACCCGCGGCGGGGCCGCCGAGCCCACGGTGGCCCTCCAGGCCGGGCCGCCCACCGACGAGATCCCCGACGACATGCGCGTCCCCGTGCGGGACCTATGGCAGTTCCTCACGGCGGGAAGCCGCAGCAACCCCATCACCCCCCTTATTCCCTTCCTATATGTGCATGACCCTCGCTGGCGGGAGGTGGCCTCCCGCCGGCAATACAACGACCCCTCCCTGCCCCGGGACGTGCGCCAATATGTGGAAGAGGCCATAGAAAAGGGGTGGCAGCCCGTGTGGCCCCGGCCCCCCAAGAGGCCCCGCTTCTTATACTTCTCCGGCCCCAATCCCTTGCGCCGCTGGCCCCTTAACCACATCATTAGGGAGAGCCTCTGGCAGCAGGTGGACACCATCGTCTGCTGCGACTTCCGCCTCTCCTCTTCTGCCCTCTGGGCCGACTACGTGCTGCCGGCCGCCGGCTGGTACGAGAAGCCGGGCATCAAGTATACCCAGAGCTACATACCCTACGTGGTGGTGGGGGACCAGGCGGTGGAACCCCTGTACGACTCTAAGCCCGAGTGGGACATCGTTATGCTCCTGGCCAAGAAGATCCAGGAGCAGGCCAGAAAGAGGGGAGTGAGCGTCTTCCAGGACGCCTGGGGACGGCAGCGCAATCTGGCCACCCTCTACGACGACCTCACCGCCCAGGGCACCTACCGCGAGGGCCCCGAGGGGCAGGTCAAAGCCCTAGACTATATCCTGCGCTTCTCCCCCCTCACCAGGGCCAGCGGCCTCGGGGAGGACGCATGGGGCGAGGCGGCCCAAAAGGGGATGGTGCGCATAAAGAAGGTGCCCCCTGTGGCCATCGCCTCCTTCCTGGGCTCCATGTTCAGCGACTTCACCGACCAACGCCCCATCAACCAATTCGAGTGGTTTATCACGCATAAGGAGCCATGGCCCACCCTCACCGGCCGCCAGCAGTTCTACATCGACCACCCCTGGTTCTTGGAGGCTGGCGAGGCCTTCGCCTGCCACAAAGAACCCCTACCTGCCGGCGGCCCCTTCCCCCTACGCATCAGCGGCGGGCACGACCGCTGGAGCATCCACGCCATCTTCGCCCCCGATGAGACCCTCATGCGACTGCAGCGCGGGGAGCCAGTGGTGTACCTGAGCATCCAGGATGCCCAGAGAAGGGGCATCGCCGACCACGATCGCGTACGCGTCTACAATGAGGTGGGAGAGTTCGTGGCCCGGGCCAAGGTCTCCCCATGCGTCCAGCCTGGTCAGGTCATCATCTATCACTCCCGCGAGCCCTACCAGTTCCCCCGCTGGCTCAACCAGAACACGGTCACCGCCACCCCCATCAAGGTCACCAACATGGTGGGGGATTACGGCCACCTCCAGTACCGCATGGCCTACTACAGCCCCAACCACATCCCTAAAGAGGCGGCTGTAGAGGTCGAAAAGGTGTAGGAGGGCGCCGTGGCCTCCCTGGTGGTACCTTTGGCCTCCCGTCCCCTGGGGGAGCTTCTGTACCCCTGGGCCCCAGCATGGCAAGAGGCGCCGCGGGTGGTGGTTCCCCTTGCCCCTGTGCCCCTGGAGGGGCAAACCTCCGCCTATGTGCGCGATGTCTGGGCCCATCGTCCATACGGCCAGACGCCGGAGGTGGAGCTGCGCGCCCTGCACGATGGCCAGCGGCTGGCCTTGCAGCTCTCCTGGCTCGCTCCCCAACGGAGGGATCTCCTGGACGACGATGACGTCTTCCTGGACGCCGCCTGTATCATGTTCGCCATGCGGGAGGATACCCCCATAAGCATGGGATCGCCCCAGCGGCCGGTGCGGGGGTGGCTATGGCGCCCCGACTGGCCCCAGCCCAGGGAGGTGAGGGCCACCGGCCCTGGCACCTCCCAGCGGGGCCCAGGGGATGGGCTGGAGGCCCGCGCCTCCTGGCAGGAGGGGCGATGGACGGTGGTCATGGCTGGCCCCCTGCCCCAGGAACGCCTCTTGGCGGTGGCCATCTGGCGCGGTGCCGACATGGAGAGGGCCGGCCTCAAGGCCTACTCCCCCCGTTGGCTTCCCTTAGAGCTGAGGCGAGAGGAGGGGCAAGCATGACCACTCACCCCCGCCAGGTGGCCTTCGTCATCGACCTCAACAAGTGCCTCGGCTGCCAGACCTGCTCCATCGCCTGTAAGACTCACTGGACCGCCGAGGAGGGCATGGAGCACCAATGGTGGATCATCGTCAACACCATGCCCGGCCAGGGCACCCCCAGGGGCTGGCAGGAGATGGGGGGCGGCTTTAAGGATGGCCACCTGGCCCCTGGCCGCATCCCCAAGCGGGAAGAGTGGGGTCAGGCCTGGGGGTTCAACTATCAGGAGGTGCTGGAGGGAGGCATGGGCACCCAGGTCCACCTCCGCCCCATGAACCCCGATGGCAGCGAGCCCACCTGGGGCCCCAATTGGGAGGAGGACGTGGGAGCCGGGCAGTGGCCCAACGCCTACTTCTTCTACCTACCCCACCTCTGCCACCACTGTTCGCGCCCCTCCTGCCTATACGCCTGCCCCCGCGATGCCATCTACAAGCGGGAGGAGGACGGCCTCGTCCTCATCGACGAGGAGCGGTGCAATGGCTGCCGCCTCTGCCTAGAGGCCTGCCCCTACAAGCGCATCTATTTCAACCCCCGCCTGGAGGTGGCCCAAAAATGCATCGGCTGCTTCCCCAGGCTGGAGCAGGGGGTGGCCCCAGCCTGCGTCCGCCAGTGCCCAGGCCGGGCCGTCTGGGTGGGCTTCCTGGACGACCAGGAGGGGGCCGTCTACAAGCTGGTCCACAAGTGGCGGGTGGCCCTCCCCCTCCACCCCGAGTTCGGCACTCAGCCCAACGTCTACTACGTACCCCCTCTTGCCCCCCATCCTATCGACCCCCAGGGCAACTTCGACCGCAGCCGACCCCGCATACCCACCGAGTACCTGCGTTACCTCTTCGGTCCCCAGGTAGAGGAGGCCCTAGCCACCCTCCAGCGGGAGAGGGAGCGGGCCCGCCAGGGCCACCCCTCCGAGCTCATGGACATCCTCATCGCCTACCGGTTCCAGGAGCTTTTAGGCCCCTTCACCGTCAACCCCGCCCAGATCCCCAGAAGCCGTTTGTAGGGCAAAGACCTACCTCTCGGCAAGGCTTTGCCCGATAGACGAGCGGCGTCCTATTGAGGCATTTTCTTAGTGTCCGCTCAGGGCAGCCATCAAATCAGGAGGTTGAAGATGGCGCAGCGAGGGACCATGGGTTCCTGGGCCGATAACTATCGTCAGCGGTGGCGGTGGGATCGGGTGGCATGGGGCAGCCATGCCGTGGACTGCTATCCAGGGGGCTGCCCCTGGTACGTCTTCGTGCGCGATGGAAAGGTGGTGCGGGAGGAGCAGGCGGGCACCCTGCCCCAGGTGGAGCCAGGGGTGCCCGACATGAACCCCATGGGCTGTCAGAAGGGGGCCTGCTGGTCTCGCCTCCTCTACGCCCCTGAGCGGGTCACCAGGCCCCTCAAGCGGGCTGGCGAGCGAGGGGAGGGGAAGTGGCAGGAGATCTCCTGGGACCAGGCCCTCACCGAGATAGCCGACCACATCCTGGACGCCATGGTGGAAGAGGGGCCTGAATCGGTGGTGTGGCTGGGCACGCCAGAGATCGGGGCCATCCCAGCGCGGGTGGCCGCCACCTACCTAGGCCACGTCACCACCGACGGCAACGCCGAGTTCCAGGACATGAGCCCTGGCTATTACCTCACCTGGGGCGTCTTCAACCCCGTCTCCTCCATGGACGACTGGTTCCATGCTCAGCTCATCCTCATCTGGCACGCCAACCCTGTATATACCAACATCCACTGGTACCACTACATCGCCGAGGCCCGCTACAACGGTGGAGAGGTTATCACCATCGCCCCCGACTTCAGCCCCTCAGCCATCCACGCCGACTACCACCTGCCGGTGCGCATCGGCACCGACGCTGCCCTGGCCCTGGCCATGTGCAAGGTCATCATCGACGAGGGGTTGTATGACCGCCGCTTCGTGCAGGAGCAGACCGACCTGCCCCTCTTAGTGCGCCAGGACACGGGCAAGTTCCTGCGGGCCAGCGATATGGTGGATGGGGGCCGCGACGACCAGTTCTATTGGTGGGACGCCAAAGCACAGGTGCCCGTGCCCGCACCCATGACCACCCTAGCCCTGGGCGACATCGACCCCGCCCTGGAGGGCACCTACCAGGTGCAGCTCAAGGATGGAACCCGGGTGATGGTGGAGCCGGTGTTCCAGCGGCTCCGCCACCGCCTCCAAGACTACGAGCCGGAGCGAGCGGCCCAGATCTGTGGCATCCACCCCCGCCTCATTCGCATGGTGGCCCGCAAGGTGGCCAGCCGCCGCACCAAGATCTTCTCGGGCTGGAACCCGGGCAAGCACTACCACGGCGACCTCATGGAGCGCTCCATGGCCCTCCTTTTGGCCCTCACAGGCAATTGGGGGAAGAAGGGCACCGGCACCCGCTCCTGGGCCGTAGGGGGCAGCACCGCCTGGTTCCTCCTCCCCCTCCTGGAGCGGGCGGACCCTCAAGAGGCGCGGGAGGTATACCGGCGCCTCCTAGAGGCCCTAGAGACAGTGCGTAGCTTCGACCCCACCCTCACCCGGGAGATGGCCTTGGTGCGCATCCAGCAGGAGATGGGAGCGGCCGACCCCCGCACCCCGGGTCGCATGGTGCCCCCAGCCTTCCTCTGGTACTACCACTACGGCTACAAAGAGCGTTGGAACCGCAAGGAATGGCACGACCCCTCTATGAAGCGCGCCTTCGACGAGTACTTCCAGGAAGCCTTGGAGAAGGGATGGTGGGACAACGCCTGGGGGCGCGTCTGGCAAGAGGTGCGGCCCCGGGTCCTCATGGAGGCCGGAGGCAACGTCCTGCGCCGCCAGCGGGGAGGCCAGGAGCTGCTCCTTAAGCACCTGTGGCCCAAGCTCAGGTGCATCGTCTCCATCGATTTCCGCATCACTACCACCGGCCTCTACTCCGACTACATCCTCCCCGCCGCCCAGCACTACGAGAAGATCGGCTTCAGCATGCCGTCCATCCATCACCTCAACACCGTCCTGTGCGACCGGGCCGTCCCCCCGCCCGACGAGGCCAAGACCGACTGGGAGATCGGTATCCTCCTCCTGGAGAAGGTGGAGCAGCGGGCCAGGGAGCGCGGCATCAAGGAGGTGAGGAATAGGGCTGGGCAGGTCATCTCCCTGGAAGGGCTGGTGGAGCGGGCCACCCTAGGCGGGGCCATCCGGGACGAGGAGGCCCGCATGGACTTTATCCTCCGCTGCGATGCCGCCCTGGGCATCCTCCCCCAGGGCACCGACCTCCAGAAGCTACGGCAGGTGGGGCACATGCGCTGGCAGCGCCTCACCCTCCTGGGCCACGGCCCCAACCAGGCCTCCCAAGTCCAACCCAACGAGACCTTCAACCCCTTCCGCTGGCACGTGGAGGACAAGATGCCCTACGCCACCCTCACCCGCCGTGCCCAGTTCTACATCGACCACGATTGGTTCCTGGAGGCAGGGGAGGAGCTGCCTTGCCACAAGGAGGTGCCGCCCATGGGCGGCAACTACCCCTTCCGCCTCACCAGCGGCCACAACCGCTGGAGCATCCACTCCATGAACCAGACCAACAAGATCATCCTTAACACCCACCGCGGCGAGCCTTTCGTGTTCATCAACGACCAGGATGCCGCAGCCAAGGGCATCAAAAACGGCGACTACGTGCGCCTATTCAACGACTGCGGCTCGATGGTGATCCAGGCCAAGGTCTCGCCCGCTGTGCGGCCGGGCCAGCTCATCCTCTACAATGGCTGGGAGCCCTACACCCACAGGGGCTGGTTCAGCGAATCGGACCTGGAGCCGGGGATGGTCAAGTGGCTCCACCTAGCCGGTGGTTATGGCCACCTGCGCTACCGCATCATGCACTGGCAGCCCATCCCCGTCGACCGGGCCATCACCGTGGACGTGGAGAAGGCCTCATAGAGGGGGGTTGCCATGCGCCAGATAGCCTGGGTGTTCGACCTCAACAAGTGCATCGGCTGCCAGACCTGCTCCGTGGCCTGTAAGGTCCTCTGGACCGACGAGGAAGGCATGGACCACATGTGGTGGATGACCGTCAACACCATGCCCGGCCGCGGCACCCCCCGCGACTGGGAGCAGATGGGCGGGGGCTACCGCGACGGCCGCCTCCAGCTGGGCCACCTCCCTACTGAGGAGGAGTTCGGGGGCGGCTGGGACTACAACTGGGACGAGATGCTGCGCGGTGGCAAGGGGCGCCAAGCCCAGTTCACCAAGGTGAAGGGCAGCCCCTCCTGGGGCCCCAACTGGGACGAGGACGAAGGAGGAGGCCAATGGCCCAACGCCTACTTCTTCTACCTGCCCAGGCTGTGCAACCACTGCACCAGGCCTGCATGTCTCGAGGCCTGCCCCCATGGAGCCATCTTCAAGCGGGAAGAGGACGGCCTGGTCTTGCGCGATGAGGACCTGTGCCATGGCGAGCAGATGTGTGCCCGCGCCTGCCCCTACAAGAAGATCTATTTTAACAAGGTACGGGGCATAAGCCAGCACTGCATCGGCTGCTTCCCCAGGCTGGAGCAGGGGGTGGCCCCAGCCTGCGTCCGCCAGTGCCCAGGGCGGGCCGTCTGGGTGGGCTTCCTGGACGACCAGGAGGGGGCCGTCTACAAGCTGGTCCACAAGTGGCGGGTGGCCCTCCCCCTCCACCCCGAGTTCGGCACTCAGCCCAACGTCTACTACGTGCCCCCCCTCTCCCCAGCCCCCTTCAAGGAGGACGGCGACGTGGACGAGTCCCGCTCCCGCATACCCCTGGAGTATCTCCAGTCCCTCTTCGGGCCGGAGGTGGAGAGGGCGCTGGCCACCCTGCGGGAGGAGCTGGAGAAGAAGCGTCGGGGCCAGGAGTCGGAGCTCATGGATATCCTCATCATGCGTCGCTGGCAGGAGGCGTTGGGACCCTTCACCCGCAACCCAACGGAGATCGTCTGGACGTGAGGGGCGCGCGTGCGGCAGCTGGCCTTTGTCATCGACCTCAACAAGTGCATGGGCTGCCAGACCTGCACCGTGGCCTGTAAAGTGCTCTGGGCTAACGATAAGGGCCGCGACCACATGTGGTGGATGAAGGTCAACACCATGCCCGGCCGCGGCTACCCCAGAGACTGGCAGGAGATGGGCGGCGGCTATGACCAGGAAGGGAACCTAAGGGTGGGGAAGATCCCCCAGGCCGAGGACTACGGCCAGCCCATGGAGTTCAACTATGAAGAGGTGCTGCTGGCCGGCTCCCCTCAGAGGGCATACCTCCGCCCCACTGTCCGCCCCTCCTGGGGCCCCAACTGGGACGAGGACATAGGGGGTGGGGAGTGGCCCAACTGCTACTTCTTCTACCTCCCCCGCATGTGCATGCATTGCTCCCGCCCTCCCTGCGTGGAGGCCTGTCCCTATGGGGCCATCTCCAAGCGCCAGGAAGACGGGGTGGTGGTCATCGACCCTCGCCCTTGTCAGGAGTGCAGAGAGCCCCTGTGCATGGGCGCCTGCCCCTATAAGGAGATCTTCCGCAACCCCTTAACCCTCCACGCCGAGAAGTGCCACGCCTGCCTCCCCAGGCTGGAGCAGGGGGTGGCCCCAGCCTGCGTCCGCCAGTGCCCAGGGCGGGCCGTCTGGGTGGGCTTCCTGGACGACCAGGAGGGGGCCGTCTACAAGCTGGTCCACAAGTGGCGGGTGGCCCTCCCCCTCCACCCCGAGTTCGGCACTCAGCCCAACGTCTACTACGTGCCCCCCCTCTCCCCAGCCCCCTTCAAGGAGGACGGGACGCCCGACTGGGAGAGAAGCCGAATTCCCCTGGAGTACCTGCGACGCCTCTTCGGGCCGGCGGTGGAGGAGGCGCTGGCTACCTTGCGTCGGGAGATGGACAAAAGGCGCCGCCGCCCCAAGGAGGACTCAGAGCTCATGGATATCCTCATCGCCTATCGATTCCAGGAGCTTCTGGGGCCCTTCACCGCTGACCCCGCGGAGGTGAAGACGTAGATGGAGTTGGAGCTGAACCGCCCTGAGGCAGTGGCCGCGGGGGCCCGCAGCCGCCTCTATGCCCTTTTGGCCCGCGCCTTCCGCTACCCTGAGGACCAGTCGTGGGACGACCTGCCCGGGGCCGTGCAGGAGGTGGCCTCCTCCCTCCCCTATCCCTTAGACGTGCCCCCTCACTTGGAAGCCCCCAGGGCAGACGACTACGTCCACGCCTTCGAGGTGGGAGGGCCGTATGGTCCCCCCTGCTTCATCTACGAGGGGGAGTACGGAGGGGGACGCCTCAAGGTGATGGAGGATGTCCTGCGCTTCTATGACCATTTCGGTCTTCAGCCCACTCAGGAAGGGGGACGCCGCGACCGCCCCGACCATCTGGCCACCGAGCTGGAGTTCATGCACGTCCTCACCTTCCAGGAGGCAGCAGCCCTCGAGAGGGGCGAAGACCCCACGCCATATCGCCAGGCCCAGAAGGAGTTCCTGCGCCACCACCTGGCCGATTTCGTGGCCGCCGTGGCCTCCCGGCTGGAGGCCATGGGGGTGCCCTTCTACACCCAGATGGCCCGGCTAGCCCACCTTCTCTGTCGCCAGGACGCCAGGCATCTGGAGCCATCCTGGGAGGTGGAATGAGATGCGGCTAGCCCTGGAGTTGGCCCACCTGGAGGCCCCCCAAGGCCTGGCCTCTATATCTCGGTTCGACTTGTGGGAGATGCGCAGCCGCCCCATCCCCTGGGATCGGATAGTGAAGGTCACCCACCCCATTGACTGCGCCTTCAACTGGGTATGCGCCTTCAACGCCTTCGTCTGGAAGGGGGTGGTCCTCAGGGAGGAACAGGCTGCCAACTACCCGCCCCCCAACGACCCCCGTTGCCCCGACCTCAACCCCCGGGGGTGCAACAAGGGGGTGGCCTTCGCCCACCGCATGTATGACCCCACCCGCATCAAGCATCCCTACAAGCGGGCGGGCGAGAGAGGGGAGGGCAAATGGCAGCGCCTGTCCTGGGACCAGGCCCTGGACGAGATAGCCGACAAGCTCCTCGAGATCATCCTCACCGAGGGCCCCAAGACCATCTTCCGCGACGGCGGCATCCAGGGTCACGGCTCCCGCGCGGGCTGGTCCCTGTGTGGCTTCCCCGCCTCCAGCATCAACATCGAGCTGGGGGACGAACACCAGGGGGCCTTGGAGACCTTTGGCAACTCCGGCTTCGGCCACTCCGATGACAACGCCATGTACACCGACCTCATCATGATATGGGGGGGCAATCCGGCATACAGCCAGATCACCAATTACCACTTCATTACCGAGGGGCGCTACAACGGGGCCAAGGTGGTGGTCATCTGCCCTGACTATAGCGCCAGCGCCCTCTGCGCCGATGAGTGGGTGCCCGTGCGCCCAGGCACCGACGCCGCCCTGGCCCTGGGTATGGCCCAGGTCATCCTGGAGGAGGGCCTCTACAACACGGCCTTTATCAAGGAGCAGACAGACCTCCCCCTCCTGGTGCGCACCGATAACGGTAAGTTCCTGCGCGAGAGCGACATACGCCGCGGTGGCCGCCCCTACGTCTACTTCCTCTTTAATGCTTCCTCCGGGAAGGTGGTCCCTGCCCCCCACACCACCCTAGACCTGGGGCCCTTGGACCCCGCCCTGGACGGCACCTATGAGGTGGAGACCCTGCAGGGAAGGGTCCAAGTGCGCCCCGCCTTCTCCCTCCTGCGGGAGATGCTGGACCGCCACTACCGCCCCGAGCAGGCAGCTGATATGTGTGGCGTGCCACCCGAGACCATCCGCCGCTTGGCCCGGGAGTTCGCGCAGGCCCAGGGGGTCATTAACATCGCCACCTTCAACATCAACAAGTACTACCACGGCAACCTCATGGAGCGGGCCATGATCTACCTCTGGGCCTTATGCGGCCATCTGGGCCGTCGGGGCGCCTCCTATGGAGCCATGCAGATGCCCCTCATCCCCGACCGGGCCGTAGGCACCTGGCAGCGGCCAGCCCAGGATCTGGTGCCCAGGCTGGTCAACCACCCCAACTACCCTTACTGGCGGGAGCGGGGGTTCGACAGCTACCGCATCCTGCGGGAGGTCATGAGGGAGAACCCGCAGAGCGAGTTCAGCATGTACCCCACGCCTTTCCTCTGGTTCTTCCACGCTGGCCAGCTGGAGCTGAGCAAGCGCTACAACTCCTGGGACCCCCACCTCAAGCGCCCCCTAGAGGACTACCTGCGGGAGGGGCTTGAGCGCAACCAGGCCCACACGGCCAAGAAGGTATGGCCACCTCCAGGCAAGGAGCCCAGGGCCCTCTTCGTCTGGGGAGGCGATGTGGCCCGGCGGGTGCGCGCCAACCAGTTCCTGGTCCAGGAGCTCTTCCCCAAGCTGAAGCTGCTGGTGACGGTGGACTTCCGTTGGAACGGCTCCGCCCTCTACTCCGACTACGTCCTCCCCGCCTGTGGCTTCTACGAGCACACCTACGACGCCACTTTCGGTGTCTTCAACTTCAACGCCTTCCACTTCAGCTTCAAGGCCGTGGAGCCCCTTTACGAGAGCAAGTCCGACTGGTGGATTATGGTGATGCTGGTGCGTCGCCTGGCCGAAAAGGCGCGGGCCCGGGGCATCATCTCCTTCACCGACCCCGACACCGGCGAAGTGATCCCCTTGGGCTCCCTGGACGAAGCCCTTACTGGTGCCGGCCTATATACCGAAGATGACGAGGACGCCATCACCCGCGATGCCTACCTCTCTTCCACCAACCTGGAGATGGTGGACTGGGAGGAGGTGGAGCGACGGGGGCATGTGCGTTTCACCGAGCCTGGCCTCCTCACCGCCCTAGCCGGAGACCTCGCACCAGGGGAGCCTATAGTCCCCCTCACAAGACATGTGCGGGACAAGGTTCCCTACGAGACAGCCACTGGCCGCATCCAGTTCTACATCGACCACGACTGGTACCTGGAGCTGGGGGAGGCCTTCGCCTGCCACAAGGAGCCCATCAAGGCCGGGGGCGATTACCCCATCCAGCTCCTGGGAGGGCATTCCCGCTGGAGCATCAACTCCGTATGGGCCGACGACGCCCTTCTCCTCCAGCTCCAGCGAGGGGAGCCCCTGCTGTGGCTCAGCCCTCAGGATGCCCAGGCCCGTGGCATCAGGGATGGCGACCGCGTGGAGGCCTTCAACGACGTGGGTAGCTTCCAGGCCCAGGCGGTGGTGAGCCCACGTATCCCTCCAGGGGTAGCCTTCATCTACCACCAGTGGACGGCTTACCAGTTCCCTGGGTGGCGCCACTTCCAGCAGGTGATGCCCAACCCCTTCAACCCCGTGGAGTATGCCCCAGCCACCGGCATGGACTACCCTAACGTGGCCATGGAAGGTCCCTCGGGCGCCCCCGGCGGCAACGACCGCGATACGCGAGTCGACGTGCGGAAAGCGCCGCCATGACGGAGGCCGACTGGCTGAAGATCCTGCGCATCATCCACATCGCTGGGTTCTCCATCCTCATAGGGGGCGAGACCTTCAGCTATTTCTTTGTGCGACCTACCTTGCGCCGCATCCCGCCGCCCCAAGCGGCAGTGGTGGAGCAGAGGCTGGGCAATCTCTCGGTCTACATCTTTGGCGCTGCCCTCGTCCTCCTTTTCCTCTCTGGCCTCCTACGTATCTACCTCATGTACGACGGGTTGGGAGTCCTCGGCAACATCGACTTTTACAAGGCCCGGTACGGGCGGGCCATTACCATTATGTACTCCTTCTGGTTCCTGGCCATGGTGAGCTATATCGTGCTGGCGTTATATCTGCGCCCCAAGGTCCTTCACCGTCTCCGTCCAGAGGGTAACCCAGGGGCGCGGGAGCTGGGCAGATTGCGGGCCCAGCGCGACACGGCTGCCCTCTGGATATACCGTGTCCGCCTCATCATCCTGACCTTCGCCATCTTGGCGGCCGTGGGCGGGGCGGTGGCATCCCTGGGAGGCCTCTTTTAGGCCATGGAGCTAGTACTCCAGCTGGAGCGGCCCCTCCCCGATGGATCCCGCTACATCTCCCTGACACCTGGGGAGCTGGAGGCCTACGCTCTGGCCCTAGCCCGCTGCTGGCGGCTGGCCGGACTGAGGCGGGGGGACCGGGTCATCATCTTCGACTTCGGCGCCAGCCCCCTCAGCTTCCTCGCCTCCTGCCTCTACTCCCCCTTTCTGCGGCGAGGGGCAGCGGAGAGGGTGGGCTGCATACCTGTGTGCAATGATGGAGTGGCCACCGTGGTGCCACGGGGTGTGCAGATGCTGAAGGTGCTGGCCCCCGAGGTGGCCTATGTCCGCGCCGACCTCATGCCTCCACTGGCCACGGCCATGGAGAACGCCTCCCACACCCTGCAGACGGTGGTGGCTGCCGCTGAGGAGGCCATCCTTCCGGCGGCCGAGGCCCAGCGCTACCGGGAACGGATGCGGACGGAGGTGCTACGCCTCCTGCGGCTGGACGCCGCCCTCTTCCTGGCCCAGGAGTGTCCCCGGTGCCGTGCCTTTCACATCTGGCCCGACCTCTACCAGGTCTGGGACGAGGGTGGAGCCCTGGCCGTGGCCCCCCGCTTCTCACCAGGTAGGGCCTATGTGAGCACCCTCCCCTTTCGCCGCCTCAGGGGCCCATGCCCAGAGGGGCCCCGGCATTTCAGGGTAACGCTCCCGCCTTAAGGAGGGGAAGGTTGGCCGTCGCGGAGCCCTTCGACGAAAAGGACCTGTGGCCACCGGAACGGCTGTGGCAGATGGCCTGGCGCCGTCTCAAGAGGGTGCTGCGCCACGCCTATCGTCGCCTCCCCTTTTACCAGCAGCGGTTCCACCAGGCCGGGGTGACCCCCGATGACATACGCACCCCTGCCCATCTGAGCCGCATCCCCATCCTAACGAAGGCCGAAGTGGTGGCCCTCCAGGCCCAGGGGGGAGGGGGTTTGTTCGGTATGGAGTGGGGGCGGCGGGAGCCATCGGTGTTCCTCCTCAGCTCGGGGACGGTGGGCACGGCCACCCTCTGGGAACCGTGGTCCAAGATGTGGCTGCGCTCCTGGGCCTGTGCCCGCGCCTACTGGCACATGGGCCTCCGGCCGGGCATGCGGGCCCTTATGGTGGCGCCCACTTGGCACCTGGTGGCCCTGCTGGACAGGATGGTGTTCGACCGCATCATCCCTTGCCAGGCGGTCATCGTGCCCTGGGGCACCCACCTGCCCGTGTACGCTGGCCACCTCCTGGACGCCATCCTGGAAAAGCGCCCGCAGTTCGTGAACATGTTCCTGCCCATGCTATACGCCCTCCTGGCCGAGTGCCAGCGACGGGGCCTAGAGGCCAGGCAGGCCTTCGCCAGCTTCCACACCTTGGGGGTAACGGGAGCGGGGATGACCATTAAGGCATGGCGGGAGCTCCATCGGCGCCTGGGAGTGAGGGAGCTTCTGGAAGGATACGGACACGCTGAGGCCGTCGTCTCCCACGGCTGCTCGGCCCATTTGGGCCACCATCTCATGCTGGAATCCTCCTACGTCGAGATCGTGGACCCGACCACGGGCCAGCCCCTCCCTCCCGGCCAACGGGGCCTGGTGGTGAGCACCGTCCTCATACCCCAGGGCTCCCTCTACATTCGCTTCGCCCCGGGGGACATCGGCGAGCTCCTCCCTCTACGCTGTCCCTGCGGCCTACCTTGGCCCCTTTTGGAGGTGTATGGTAGGGTGGAGGACCAAGTGACGGTGGCTGGGCGTGCCCTGTTGCCCTACGATGTGCGGGCATGCCTCGACGAGGTGCCTGAGCTCTTGACGGTATCAGCAGCCATCGTGCGTAGGCACGGGCCCATGTCTCGGTTGGAGCTAGTGCTGGAGAGTCCGCCGGGGGCCGATCTGGCCCAGCTGGAGCGCAAGGTGGAGGAGGCCATATGGCAGGGCCTGGGGCTGGAGGTACAGGTGCGGTGGGCCCAGGCCCTCCCGGTTCGCTGGAAAGGGACCCCCGTCATCGACGAAGCGGAGGTGGGCCATGTCTAAGGGCGCCATCGGCGTGGAGCCATACTGGCCAGAGGGGATCCTGCGATATCTGGCCGCCCCTTCCATACCCACCGAGGAGGCCTTTGTGCGCCGGCCCGCCGCCCGGTCCCCCCACTCCGTAGCCCTAAGGGAGGGCGACCGGGCCCTCACCTATGGCGAGATGGCGGCGGCGGTGGAGGCCAGGGCTGCTACCCTTATGAGCACCCCAGGCGAAGGGAAGAGGATAGCCCTGATCCTGAACCAACGCCTGGAGGAGACGGTATGGACCTTGGCCGCCCTCTGGGCCCGTTATCACGTCTATCCCGTCCTGGGCTCCCTGCCTCAGGAGGCCCTTAGACGCTCCCTAGAGCGCTTTCAGCCTGACCTCATCATTGTAGACGAGAGAGCGGACATGCGTGCTCTCGCCCCCTGGCAGGACCGCCTTTTACCCCTAGGGGATGTGAAGGCAGAGGGGCGGGCCCCGCGCCGTCCCGGTGAAGGGTACCTCTACCTGGCGGACGAGGAGGGAACGCTTTTCATGTTCGGCGGACGGGCCCTCCTCTCCATGGCCCTCTCATGGGCCACCTACCTCGACTTTAAGGTGGGCAGCGTCCTGCAGGTGGAGCCCTTAGGCACCTGGGAGGGGCTGTGCTCCGTCCTACCCGCCCTCTTCCGAGGGGCCACAGTGCTCCAGGCCGACGTCACCGATGGCAGGCTCTCTCCCCTGCGTGAATGGGGGGCATACTATACCATCGCCTCCTGGCAGTGGGGGCAGTACCTGGCGGAGAGCCTGCCCCGAGGCACGGTGCAGGCCATCTACCTCTCGGTGAGGGACGCCCCCTCATTCCGCCTGTACCGGCGCCTGGCCAACCTCTTCTCCCCTAGTCCCCTCCTCATGGTCTTCGGGCTACCGGAGACGGGGCCCGTGGCCGCCCACCACCCCAGCTGGTTCCTGGAGGACTCCATAGGCCTGCCCATCACCAACGTGGACATTTGGCCCCTGAACCCGGAGACGGGCGAGCCTCTGGACTTAGCCTGGGAGGCTCTGGAGTACGGCGAGCTGGGGGTCAAGTCGCCCATGATGGCCGGGGCCTCCTTACCGGAGGAGGCGTGGCGAGAACGCAAGAGGGGCGATTGGGTGCGGACCCATCGCCTGATCCAGCTGGATGCCAACGGTTTCCTCTACCTACTCCCGTACGCCGTGCGGGCACCATGACCGGCTGCCAAGGGTAGGGGCCCGAAAACAGCCGCTGGTGATGCGCTCCAGCAGGGCGCGCAGTGGCCGCTGGTATTCCTCCGGCGAGCCATCCACCTCCACAGCGCGGCTTGCCCACTCCTCGCAGTACCGGCACGCCCCGCACCCCAGCCGGCAGGGGCGGCCCCTCAGGCCAGCTAGGAAGCCGTCCAGTCGGGCATTGCGCAGCCGATAGGGCAGACGACCGAAGGGGGCCACGTTGTCCACTGGATCCAGCAGGTCGTTCAGGTCGCCCTCGTAGTGGCCCTGGGCATAGGCGGTGGCCACCCGCAGGAGCCACTCCTCCCCTTGGGTGCGGCCCCAGATCTTGAAGGCGCGGAAGCCCATGGCCTCATAGGTGCCGAGGTCCTCCGGGCGGATCCAGGGGGCCTTAAGGAGCTGCGCTGCCTCCGTGGCCCGGGCCAGGGAGCAGCGGAGTAGGGAGTAGTCCACATAGGCCGTGGGTGGGCATTCGCGGGCGTGGCTTAGGAAGGCCCCATGGTTGATGCGGAGGGGACAGTGCAATATGCACCCCACGTTGACCGATAGGAACAGTTGACATCGGGAGACCCGCCTTGCCGCCTCCAGGGCCTGAAAATCGCGGTTGAAGGCCTCGTCCAGGTATATGGCGTCGGCCCCCAACTCCTGCCAGAAGACCACCTTGGGGACGGTGTCCACCTGAGCACCCAAGGAGACGTGCAAGCGGAGGGAGGACCGCCTCTTGACCATCTCCGCCAAGTAGGGGGAGGCGACGATGACCCCCTCCACCCCTATCCCCTCTAGCCAGGCCAGCATATCCACCGCCCACCGTTGCCACTCGGCGGTAAACTCTTGGGCCCCGAAACAGGTGTAGTTGAGAGCGTAATAGAAGGGGATGCCTCTCTGACGAGCGGCCTCTACATGGGCCGCCAAAGCCCCTTCCGAGGCAGCGGGCAGCCATTGCCACGGGCGCAACCCTGTCTGGTGGGGAAGGGACCCATATAAGGCCCACTGGGGGCCATCAGGGAGGGCCTTTAGGAAGGACTCGCTGAAAGTGGTAGGGAGCATGAACATGGTCATCGGTCACCGCCTCCGCCGTCCGTCAGAAGGGTCAAGTAACGTTGATCGGACCCGAGGAAGCGGGCTGTCAGGGCCGTCAGGGCCTTGTAGAAGCGGGGGGCCTGGCGTCGGGCCACGGAGCGGGCCAACTGGGGCACCCACCACAGGAGATGGCGGGCCAAAAAGTCTCGCTGGGCACGGCGCAAGGAGGGGGTATCGGCGCCAGAGGCCGCCTCCGCCGCTGCCAGCCTCTGCATGAACTCCAAGAGCACGGTAATGTGGTCGGGTAGGTGGCCAGGCCTTAAGCGCAGGCCGAAGAAGTGGTAGAAGCGCACCAGCTCCTCCATCACCCGCATGCGGTCGCGCCCATAGTGGCCACTGTAGAGAGGGCAAGGGGGACCTCTGAACCCCACATCAAAGAGGGCTACATAGCCGTCCTGCAGACGACGCAGGTCCTTAGGCACCTGCAGGCCGCGGGCCATGGGGAGTCTATAAGGCAGACGGGAGGCAGCCTCCAGGAAGCGGGACTGCCACCGTCCGCACCGCAGGGCGTCATGGAGCTCGGGGGTGGGAAAGGCGAAGGCCTCCCGCAACAGCTCATAGATGGAGCGCCGCGCCTCGGCAGCTGCAGCCCCTAAAGACCTCTCCGTCACGACCATGACGTATCCACAGGGTCGCGGTCGAAGGGGCGGAACATGTCCTGCCAGCGATAAGCGATGAGGATGTCCATAAGCTCAGAGTGCCCCCCGTTGCGGGTCTTCTCCATCTCAGACCGCAGGGTGGCCAGGGCATCCCGCACCTTAGGCCCGAAGAGCCTTTCTAGGTACTCAGTAGGGATGCGTGGATTCTCCTGGTCCAGGGTGCCATCCGGGTTATAGCGGTAGGGGGCCAGGGGAGGGATGTAGAACACGTTGGGCTCGGTGCCGAAGTCGGGCCGCAAGGGGAGGGCCACCTGCCACTGGCGCACCAGCTTGTATACAGGGCCTTCCTCATCGTCTAAATAGCCGAACCACACAGTTCGCCCTGGGCACTGACGGACACAGGCTGGGGCCACCCCCTTCTCCACCCTCGGGAAGCACATGATGCACTGCTGGCTTATGCGACGGGAGAAGTTGAAGAAGATGCGCTTATAAGGGCAGGCCTCCAGGCAGAACTGGTAGCCCCGGCAGCGCCCCTCGTCCCGCAGGACGATGCCATCTTCCCGTTTATAGAGGGCGCCGCGGGGGCAGGCCTCCAGGCAAGCGGGTCGGGTGCAGTGGTTGCACATGCGGGGCAAGTAGAAGAAATAGGCGTTGGGGTATTCGCCGGCCCCCTGGTCCTCGTCCCAGTTGGGGCCCCACTGAGGCTGGGGGCCCAGGGGCCGCAAGTAGGCCTCTTCGCCCTTGCCCCCATAGAAGACCTCGTCATAGTTAAACTCCCACCCTCCACCCCATTCCTCCCTCTTGGGCAGACGCCCAGGCTGGGGCACGCCGTTGCGGTAGCCGCCGCCCATCTGGTCCCAGTCGCGGGGGTGGCCCCTTCCAGGCATGGTATTGACTATGATCCACCATTGATACTCCTGGCCCTCGCCGCGAGTCCACAGCACCTTGCAAGCCACCGAGCACGTCTGGCAGCCGATGCACTTGTTGAGGTCGAAGACCAGGGCTAGCTGCCGGCCTCTTCTCATAGCTTCGGCCATGGCCTACCCCCTTCCCTGCCCTATCTCCAGCTCCCTCCAGATGCCGGAGAAGGACTTGATGCCCGCCCGTTCCTGGTTCCCCCCTTCCCACACGGCGAAGGCCACCTTCACCACCATGCCTGGAACTAGGGTCACCGCTGTGGGTCCCCCGTCCCCAAGGGCCCGCGCCAACACCAGGGACCAGCGTCCGTCGCGCCAGGTGGCATGGGCCCAAAGCTCGGGCCCCTCCGCCTCCGCCACCGTGCCCAGGCCATGGGCCACCAGGTTCTGAGGACGGGAGAGATCGGCCCGCCAGTACCAGGCGTTGACAGGGGCCTCGGGGCTGCCCATGGTCAGCAAAGGGGCGTCGCCGTTGATGGGAAAGAGGACGGCAGCGGCATCCGGAAAGACGGTGCCATCGCCATAGTCCATGTGGGGCTGGGCATCGGGCCACTGCAGGCGAAAGAAGATATGGCTGCTGGAGAAGGCCACCCGCACCTGTACCGTCCTTACCACCCCATATGGGCGGTCAGCCCAGGTGGCACGGATGTAACGAGTGGGCTGCAAGTGCAGTGGCGTTCCCATCAGGGGGACCACCTCCTCCGGCACCCGCTCCCACTGGGGCCTAAACGGGTCCAGTAGGGTCCGCAACGCTAGCTGCATCCTCGCTGCCTTCAAGGCCTACCCCCCGAGAACGTCTCCATCTTAAGCGAGAGCATCAGCCCCGTCTGTCGGGTATTTTCTGCACGCTTTTGTGGGGATTTGCCCTACAGACGGGTGACGGTGACCCGGCCCTGGAGGGGGAAGGAGGTGGGTAGGTTGACCACCTTCCGCAGGACGAGGAGGGCATCGACGGCATCCACGTCCCCGTCCAGGTCTATATCACCCCAAGAGACGGGGACCCCCTCCACCAGCACGTCATGGCCAAGAGCAGGGCATCCACCGGGGGAGGGCGTAGGCAGACCCACCGTGTGTCGCAGGATGAGGAGGGCATCGATGGCCGTCACCCCATTGTCGCAGTCCACGTCTCCCCACTCCACCACCAGGGTAGGCGTGGGTGTGGGCGTCGGGGTGGGAGTGGGACTGGGTGTGGGAGTGGGAGTGGGACTGGGTGTGGGAGTGGGTGTGGGGGTGGAGGAGGACCTCATGGCGCCGAAGTCGGCTGTCCAGTAGCACTTGTAGTAGGAGCCCCACCAGCCGCAGGCCCGCCCCACGCCGATGTGGGTGAAGTAGCTCGTCAACATGACGGCGTTATGGCCTGGGGAGTTACGCCAGGCCGTCACCACGTCCTCCGGCTCTGAGATGCCTAGGGTCGCCTGCTGGGAGGAAGACCAGGCCATGAATATGTTCTCGCCGGCGGCATAGCCCTGGAAGCCGAAGTCCTGCAGCCTTTCGCCCAGACTGCGCCCCAGGGAATCGGTGTGGGAGAAGTAGTCCTTCTCCAGCATGTCGTTGGAGAGCCATCGGGCAGCGGCCGTGAGGGTGGTATCCACCGAAAGAGGGGACCGGCCGTTGGCAGCACGGTACTCGTTGATGAGCTGGACGAGACGGGCCTCCGGGTCCTGTTGGGCGGCCACAGGTGGCCACGCCACCAGGGCCAGGGAGAGAGCCACCACCAGGGCTAGGGCCAAGGCCAGCCTGCGCATCCACGCCCTCCACTCCTTAGGACGTTGGGCTAGAGGGCACAGTTACGGGGCCTGCTTCATGCGGCGCCACATGAAGCCACGGCTCCCCTAACGTGGCACCTTCCTACCCGATGAGGTTCCCGGCAGCCGGTAGGCCCATGCACCCTCAACCCACCCGGTTCCCAGGGCGGGGCAAGAGGCCTCCTCCCACCACCCAGCCCACCATCACCCCACACGGACGCCAGCCCCGCCGGGCCGCGCATCCTTCCGGGATGCAGGGCCCATTTTAGCACATGACATTTCCGGCCTTATACTGGGTCGGGGAGGCCTCTGGGATGGCCCTGCTGGAAGACCGGTTATGTCGGGAGGCCGACCGCCTAAGCCGTCCAGAGATCCGGGGCGAGAGGGCCCGTTGGGCGGTGTTGGTGCGGTTGGGGGAGTTGTCCCTCAAGCGGGGGCATCTGCAGCTCTTTATGAACACCCTACGCCGCAACTTGGAGGGAGCCCTAAAGGGGCTGCCCATCTCCCACGTGGCCATCCGCCCCCACCGCTGCTTCGTCTGGTTGGAGGAGTTGGAGGCCTGGCCCCAGGCCAAGGAGCGCCTCCGTCATGTCTTTGGCATCGTAGGCTATGCCCCTTGCCTGCGCGTCCCCCCCTCCATCGATGCCATACAAGAGGCCTCCCACCTCTTGATGCCTCAGGCGCCTGAGTCCTTCGCCGTCCGGGTCCACCGGGGCGACAAGACCTTCCCCCTGACCTCCCAGGAGGTAGAGCGGCTGGTGGGGGCGTACATCAAGGAGTGGACGGGAGCGCGAGTGGACCTGGCCTCCCCCCAGGTCACGTACTATGTGGAGATCCAGCCGGAGGGGGCCTTCTGCACCACCGAGCAGGTGCCCGGCCCTGGGGGCCTGCCCGTGGGCACGGGCGGCAAAGTGGCCGCTCTCCTATCTGGAGGTATCGACTCCCCTGTGGCCTCCTACCGCATGATGAAGAGGGGATGCCAGGTGGTGTTCGTCCACTTCACTTCCTACCCCTTCACCGATGCCTCCTCGTGGGACAAGTGTCGGGCCCTTATGGGGGTCCTCACACCTTATCAGCAATACAGCAAAATGTATGTGGTGCTGTTGGGTGAGGTGCAGAGGCGCATTGTGGTAGTGGTGCCACCTCAGTACCGTATCCTCATGTACCGCCGCATGATGGTGCGCATCGCCCAGCGCATCGCCCTCAGGGAGGGATGCAAGGCCCTGGTGACAGGGGAGAGCTTGGGCCAGGTGGGCTCCCAGACCCTGGACAACATAGTGGCCATCGAGGCCGTAGCCCAGATGCCCATCTTCCGACCCCTCATCGGTATGGACAAGCAGGAGATCATCGCCCAGGCTCGGGCCATCGGCACCTACGATATCTCCATCGAGCCCGATATGGACTGCTGCCAGTTCCTGGTGCCGCCGCGGGTGGCCACCGCCTCCACTCCTGAACGGCTGGCCCAGCTGGAGGCGTCTCTGGACGTGGAGGGGATGGTGGAGCTGGCCCTCTCCACCGTGCACGTGGAGGAGTTCCGATGGCCCTAGCGGTAGCTGCCGCCATCCTGGAGGAGGGAGGGGGAAAGGTCTTCCTGGTGCGCCGCCCTGAAGGGCCGGAGGAGGAGTTCCCCGGCTTATGGGGGCTGCCAGCCGCCACCCTCCGCCCCGAGGAGACCCCTCCCCAGGGAGTTGAGCGCCTAGGCCGGGAGAAGCTGGGGCTGGGCCTCGTGGTGGGCGAGCTATTGGCCCGCGGCCAGCAGCTAAGGGGCGAGCACGTCCTTACCATGTTCTTGTTCGCTGCCCACCCCACCAGCTGGCCCCCATCCCTGACTCGTGAGGGGAGGGCGGGCATCACTCTGTACACCGAGTGGACGTGGGGCGAGCCGCGTCTCCTCATCCCGGCCGCCCGCATGGGCTCCCTCTGCTCCCGCCTCCTGCTGGACTATTTGGGTATAGAGTGGGCATGAAAGGGGCCCTCCTGGCCATGGCCATCCTCATGGCCCTCCACCCCCCACCCCACCCCCAGGCGGTGGAGAGGGAGGTGGGCCCGTACCTGGTGCGGGCCTACTTCCAGGACCACCCCCACATGGACGAGAAAAGCATCCTTATCCTCCAGGTGGTAGATGCTCTCACAGGGGCCCCCATTCCCTATCTGGAGGAGCATCTGCGGGTGGAGGGCCGGGTGATGCCTGTGGAGGGGGTGGAGCGCCCGGTCCCCGTGTTCCTGCGTCCGGCCAGGGGAGCCCCGGGAACCTACGAGGCGGTGTTCGTCCCTCCCGCCATGGGGAGGTATGTGTTCCGCATATCGGGGCGCATAGAAGAAGTAGAGGTGGACCTGGAGCTGGAAACAGGCCCCCAAGGGTTGCCCGATATCCTCCCCCCCGAGAGCGACTTCCTAAGCCCAGGGGCACTGGTGGGGCTCTCTCTCCTTGGGGTATACCTGGCCATCATGGCCGGCACGGGCCTCTATTATCTGCGGCGCAGGAGTTGACACCACACTCCCAGATGAACCAATATCTTTGGTAACGAGTGAACCGATTCTTTGCAGCCTGTTGAAGGAGGCAAACCATGAAGGCAGCAGTTATGACCCAGTTCAAGGCCCCCCTGGAGATAAAAGAGGTGCCCGACCCCACCCCCGGCCCCAGCGACGCCCTGGTGCGAGTGGAGGCCTGCGGCATCTGCCGCAGCGACTGGCACGTCTGGCAAGGGGACTGGAGCTGGATGGGCCTGTCCGTCAACCTACCGGTCATTATGGGCCACGAGTTTGGGGGTGTGGTGGAGGCAGTGGGGGACCACGTCCAGGGGTTCCGCCCCGGCGACCGCGTGACGGTGCCCTTCCACCTGGCCTGTGGCCGCTGTCAGTACTGCTATAGTGGCCGCTCCAACATCTGCCTTGCCTACGGGGTCATCGGCATCAATAGGGATGGGGGCTACGGCAGGCTGGTGGTGGTGCCCAACGCCGACGTCAACCTGGTGCGCCTGCCCGAGGGGGTGGACTTTCTATCTGCCGCCGCCCTGGGCTGCCGGTACATGACTGCCTACCATGCGGTGGTGGACCGCGCCCGCGTGCGCCCCGGCGAGTGGATAGCCGTCTTCGGCGTAGGGGGCGTGGGCCTCTCCGCCGTCCAGATCGCCTCTGCCCTGGGAGCCAAGGTGGTGGCCGTGGACATCAGCGACGAGAAGCTGGAAAGGGCCCGCCAGGAGGGGGCGGTCGCCACCATCAACGCCCGCGCCGAAAACCCGGTGCAGAAGATCCGGGAGATCACCGACGGCGGCGCCGATGTGGGCGTCGATGCCCTTGGCTCGGCCCAGACGGCCTTCAACTCCGTCTTCTCCCTGAAACGGGGAGGCCGCCATCTGCAGGTAGGGCTTACCAGCCAGCCGGAGCGGGGGATGGTCGCCCTGCCCATAGACGTAATGGTGGTGCAAGAGATCGACCTCATCACCAGCGTAGGGTGCCCCATCACCTCTTACCCGGGCCTGCTGGCCATGGTGGCCGCTGGCAAGCTGGACCCCAAACGCTTGGTAGGCCAGACCATACCCGTGGAGGGGGTCAACGACGTCCTCAATGCCATGACGGAGTTCGCCACCTTGGGCTTCCAGGTCATCAACCGCTGGTAAGCTACCAGCGGAGGAGGCGGCGCCACCGCCTGTCGAACCGCCAGAGCCCTGCCTGGCGGGCATACTCATAGGCCAGGGCCATCTCCTGGGGGAAGACCCGCCGGTTTATCTCTGCGTACTTGGCCTCTGTGCGTGCCTTCCAGGCCGGATAATACTGGTCCATGATGTTCACGTATGTATCGGGCGATAGCTCCTCTGCCAGGAACCTCATAATGTGGTGGGTGTCGTCCAGGAGCCCAGGCATCACCAGGTGGCGCACCAGGACCCCCCTCAGGGCCAGACCTGCCTCGTCCACCTTTAGCACCCCCACCTGCTGGTGCATGGCCCTGATGACCTCCTGCGCCACCTCAGGGTAATCGGGGGCCAAAAGGTACTTGCGGGCGTGCTCCCGATGCCAGAGCTTGAAATCGGGCATGTATATGTCCACGACGCCTTCCATGAGCTGAATGGAGTGAAGGGAGTCATAGGCGCTGGTGTTATAGACGATGGGCAGTCGCAGGCCCATCTCGATGGCGTAGGGGATGGCCTCCAGCACCTGGGCCACCACGTGTTCAGGGGTGACGAAGTTGATGTTGTGGCATCCCATCTCCTGCAGGCGAACCATCATGCGGGCCAGCTCCTTAGGGGTCACCTCCTCCCCCTGCCCCAACTGGCTTATCTCGAAGTTCTGGCAGAAGACACAGCGCAGGTTGCACCAGGAGAAGAAGATGGTGCCCGAACCCCGCCAGCCCCGCAGCACGTCCTCCTCCCCAAAATGGGGGAAGTAGGAGGAGACGCGGGCGTACCGTCCCGACTTGCACACCCCGAAGAGGTCGCGGGCCCGGTCCACATGGCAGCGACGGGGGCAGAGGGTGCAGTCGGCCAGGGCCGTCAAGGCCTCCTCCACCTTCTCCCGCAGCCTCCCCTCCTCGTAGGTCTTCAGATAGGCAGGCACGAAGTCCCGCCGCCGGACGACGAATCGCCCATCGCCATGGACCTCAGGCGGTATATCAGGGGCCAGGAGCAAGGCCACGGCCATCACCACCCGAGGCTACTATAGCACGATTGAAGCAGACCGCCCTCTTTTGCCCACCGCTCCACACCCAGGGGCTCACTAGGTAGCAGGCATCTGGGGGCCACGGGCCGGGCCCACCCACACCGTCTGCACGTTAACGAACTCGCGGATGCCGAACTCCGAAAGCTCCCGTCCGTAGCCGCTACGTTTCACCCCGCCAAAGGGAAGGCGGGGGTCGGACACCACCATGCCGTTGATGAACACATTGCCGGCCTCCAGCTCCCCGGCGAGCTCCAGGGCCTGGGTGACATCGCCCGTCCAGATAGACGCCCCTAGGCCATAGGGAGTGCCATTGGCCAGGCTGATGGCCTCCTGTAAGTCGCGGGCCACCAAGACGGCCGCCACCGGCCCGAAGGTCTCCTGACAGGCAGCGGGCATCTCCGGGGAGACATCGACCAGCACGGTGGGGGCATAGAAGTAGCCGCGGCCGGGCAGAGGCTCCCCTCCCAAGAGGAGACGCGCCCCCATCTCCACGGAGCGGCGCACCTGGGAATGTAGCTCCTCCCGCAGGTCGGCACGGGCTAGGGGGCCGATATCGGTCCGACGATCCAGGGGGTCGCCCACCCGTAGGGCCCTTATGTTCTCCACCAGGAGGCGGACAAACTCAGGTGCCACCTTCTCCAGGACTATAAAACGCTTGGCAGCGATGCAGCTTTGACCCGTGTTCTGGTTGCGGGCCCTGGCGCCCACCCGCGCCGCCTCCGCCAAGTCGGCGTCCTCCAGGACGATGAAGGGGTCGGAGCCCCCCAGCTCCATGACCGTCTTCTTGATGTGGCGCCCGGCCATCTGGGCCACCTGGGCCCCAGTGACGTCGCTACCCGTGAGGGCCACCCCCCTCACCCGGTGGTCAGCGATGACCCCTTCCACCTGCCGGCCCGTCAGTAGGAGGGTCTGGAACACCCCCTCGGGGAAGCCCGCCTCCTGGAAGGCCCTCTCTATGGCCAAGGCGCACTGGGGCACGTTGGAGGCATGCTTAAGGAGGACCACGTTGCCAGCCATGATGGCCGGGACAGCGCACCGGAAGACCTGCCAGAACGGGAATTCTACGACATATGTGCCTCTCTAGGGTACAACAGGGTACAGGCTGTTCCACTTCGTATCTGAAGGTGTGCACACAACCTCGCCAAATCTCACGTTAGGGTACAGCCGCGGACATTATCGTTCCAGCCATTGATGACCAACTTGATGACCAAATGCTGAGAGCCTTAACAATTGTTCCACCTCTGTTCCACCCCGTTCCACTTCTGTTCCACTCTGGCTGCTAACAGAATAGCAAAACGGCGCCATGAGGGACAAAAAGGGACGCAGGTGGAACAAAGAGGGTACAGCAGGGTACAAAAGGGAACAAAAAGGGACAAAGTGGAACAAGAAGGAGAGCAGAGGGCGGCTGTGTGCCATTTCCTCATCAGAGCTCTTGACAACACCGCTTTTCACCTTCTACAATCGTGGACAACCAGTGGGGCCCCTCCACCTGCTGGCCCCCGCCGAGGGGCCAGGGGGGCGGCCAGGGAGGTCAGAACCATGGCTGTCACCGCCAGGCGCGAGGCAAGAGCAGCGAGGCTCGACCTGCGGCTGGTCCTGGGCCTCGGCATTGCCCTTGTCGCCTTCCTCGTGGGAATACAGGTCTACTCCAGAGGCCAGCCCCAGACCATGGCCGTTCTGGTGGCTGCCCGCGATCTCCCCCAGGGAGCAGTCCTCGGCGACGGCGACCTGCGGGTGGAGAAGGTGCCCGTGTCAGAGCAGCTCTCCAGGGTGCTCCTTTCAGAGACGGCACGTTCCCAGGTGGTGGGCAAGGTCACGGCTCGCACCATCGCCGCCGGGGAACCCATCCTCACCTCTGCCCTCGCCCAGGGGTTGCCCCTGGAGCCCCAGGAGGTGGCCCTCGCCCTGCCGGTGGTGGACCGCGTCTATGTCCCCCACCAGGTGCAGCCGGGAGACCGGGGCCTTCTCTACGCCATCGGCGCCGGCCAGGGAGGAGCCCAGCAGGCGGTGCTGGTGAGCGACAGGGTGAGGGTGCTGGCGGTGGTCCGCTCGCGTCAGCAGGCGGGGGCAGGCCCCGATGTGGCGGGGCCGCCGGCCAGCATAACGCTGGCTGTCCCGCGGGAGGAGGCTGACCTGGTGTCACGGGCCATCGCCCAGAACATCGTGGCCCTGGCGCTGCTGCCGCCGGGTGCTCCTGCTTCTGCCCCAGCAGCGCCGACGCCCAGGACGGGGCAGGGTACGCCGCTGCCGGCGCCGGGGCCCACGGCGACGCCAGCTCCGCTGCCCACGCCGGGAGGGCGGTGACGGTGGAGGAGAGGACGCCATGAACGGGGAGCGCATTCAGACCATGGGAACGGAGATGGGGGAGGCTGGCCGGGAGATGACATCGGGGACGGCCTTCCCGATGGGCGGGCCCAGGGTCATCCTGGGGCTGGACCGGCAGCGCATGTCGGGGCTGCGGCAGGCCCTCATAGCCGCGGGCATGGAGCCTGTGATCGCCCTTACAGCCGACGACATGGCCCGCTACGCCGTGGAGGGGCGGGGTGACCTGGTACTGGCATCGACCTCCTTCCGGGGGCTCTCCCTCCAGCATCTGGAAGAGATGCGGGCGCTGGGGTTGCAGGTGGTGGTCATGGCCTCCGATGAGGAGGCAGGACGGTATGCGGCCAGGGGGTACGTGGTGGTCTCCGACCGGTCGGCGCCGGAGCAGGTGGTGGACGCCCTGATGGCGGTGGCCAGGGGGGAGATGACAGCAGCGCCGCTCCTGGGGTTGCCTGCGGGAGTGGAGGAGGACGAGGAGGCCTCCGAGGGGGAGCGAGGACTTATGGTCACCATCTGCGGCCTCAAGGGAGGGTCGGGCAAGACCACCCTCGCCCTGGGGCTGGGATATGCCTGCGCCCAGGAGGGGATAAAGACATGCGCCGTGTCCCTGGACCCCGTGGCCAGCGACTTCCAGGCCTACCTGGGCCTGAAGGTGGCCTGGGGCGTCGGCGCCGCCGTGGACGCTGTGGACCTGGAGCAGGCGGTGGGCAGGGAGCTGCGTCCCATCGCTAAGGGGTTCGACGTGCTGTGCGGTCCCTATCGGCCTACGGGCATGAGGGCCATCAGCGAAGGACTTGCGAGACGGGTGGTGAGCTTCCTGCGGCGTCGTTACCAGGCGGTGGTGATGGACGTGGGGAACTATCCCACGGAGCACCCGGCGGCGCTGTGGGCCATCAGGCAGGCGGACCGGCTGCTGGTGGCCATCACGCCCGAGCTGCCGGCCATCTACCGGGCTCAGGTCAGCGTGCGGATGCTGCGAGAGCTGCGGGGCGGAGGCTGGGTGGGCGTGGTGATGTGCCGCTATCGGAGAGGGCGTCATCACTGGCGGGATCGGGAGGTGGAGGAGGAGCTGGAGCTGCCGGTGGTGGGGATGGTTCCGGAGGACGAGCGGGCGGCCGCGCGGGCGCTGGACAGGCAGGCGCCCATAGTAGCGGTGGGCGGCAGGGCAGCGAGCGCCATCCGGCGGCTGGCGCGCCAGGTGGTGGCTACGGAGGTGAGGCGGCGATGACGCTGCGGATGATGCCGGGCGACGGCGCCTTCCGGAGCCTGCAGGAGGAGGTGCGGGAGCTGCTGCGGCGGCTGCCGCCTGAGGAGGTGCTGGCGGCCGATGGCGCGGAGCGGCTGCGGCGACGGGTGCAGGAGGTGGTGCAGGAGTACAGCCGGCGGCGACAGCTGGCGGGCTATCCTCCGCTGGCGGGGGCCGACCGGCTGGCGGAGGAGCTGCTGCGGCAGGTCATGGGGGCAGGCCCCCTGCAGCCCCTGCTGGACGACCCGGAGATCGAGGAGATCATGGTGAACGCCCCCGATAACGTGCTCGTCATCCGCAAGGGGAGGGTGGAGCCGGCGTCGGTGTTCTTCCACGATGACGACGAGGTGCTGGAGCTGGCTCAGCGACTGGTGGGCCTGCGGGGGGAGCGCCTGGACTACAGCCAGCCTGTGGTGGACGTGATGCTGCCCGACCGGGCACGCCTGCATGCGGTCATTCCGCCCATCTCGGAGCACGTGGCGCTCACCATCCGGAAGTACACGCTGCGGGCGGAGGAGCTGTCGCAGCTGGTGGAGCTGGGGACCATCACCCCTGATGCGGCGCGTTTCCTGGAGGCGCTGGTGCTCACGAGGAAGACCATCCTGGTGGTGGGAGGCACCAGCTCGGGCAAGACCACCATGGTCAACTGTCTGGGGAACGCCATTCCCCCCACGGAGCGGGTGGTCACCATCGAGGACCGGGTGCGGGAGCTGCGGTTCGGCGCCCTCATCAACTGGGTGCCCCTGGTAACCCGCGGGGCCAATGTCGAGGGGCAGGGGGAGGTCACCATGCAGCAGCTGGTGCGGGAGGCGCTGCGGATGCGGCCTGACCGCATCGTCATCGGGGAGACGCGCGGCGCCGAGGCGCTGGACTTTCTGCGGGCCGTCACCTCTGACCACCCGGGGAGCCTCTCCACCATCCACGCCTCAGGGGGGCGACATGCCATGGAGAGGGTGAGGGTCTACGCCCAGATGGACCCCAGGCTGGCGCCGCCGCCCCATGTGGTGGACGAGCTGGTGGCCGAGGGCATCCAGTTCGTGGTCCACATGGCCAGGGTGCCGGGGTCGGACCGGCGGCAGGTGGTCTCCATCTGGGAGGCAACGGGAATGGAAAGGGAGGGCACCCGCTCCACCTTCGTGGGCAACGACATCTTTCGCCGCGGCGAGGACGGCCAGCTCCACTGGACGGGCATCCGGCCTCGCTGTGCGCGGGAGGTGGCTCACCTGGGGCCCTTCCCCTGGGATGGCAAAAGCTTCTATGTGGGCGATGGGGAGGTGAAGAGGACGCCTGGTTAGGTTGAAGGGCGGCGGGGCGGGCCACCCCGCCCCGCCGGGGGACCGGGCTGCCCCTCATGTCCTTGGGGGGACGGGGCAGTCCGGTGGGCTCCCAGAAGGGATGATACTCTCCCCCGGCCGGTGAGGCCAGCCCCGCTCCCCTGCAGGCGGTCCGCCGGCCATGTACGCGTTCGGCCTCCTTCTCTCCGTCGCTGCCCTCGGGCTGTACCTGGCCCTTTCTGAGCGCGTCCAGCGTCTCCTGACTGCTGGCGTGCGGCCGATGTGGCGTGGAGACCTGCGGGCAGGCCGTCCTCCCATCTGGCACCCCGAGGGGGTGAGGGCGCTGCTGCAGGAGGCGGGCTATCACCGGGTGAGCGTGGCCGTTTTCTACGGGACCTGCGCTGCAGGAGCTTGCCTGGGGATGCTTTTGGGCCAGCTCATCTCCGACGGCGTGGCGGTGGTGATGGCTGCCGGCGCCGTGGGCGGCGCTCTCGTCCCCTTCTATGTCATCACCCGGCGGGCGGAGGGGATGGCCAGGCAGCGGCGGCAGCAATTCGCCGAGGCAGTGGAGACCCTGCGAGGCCTCATAAGCGTGGGCCAGGGCCTGGAGCGAGCGCTGGAGTTCCTGGCGAGGAGCGGGCCTGTCCTCATGCGACCCGCCATGGGGCGGGCGGTGGCTGCCCTTCGCATGGGCGGGCTCCGGGCGGCGCTGGAGGAGCTGCGGGCGCAGGTGGCCTCCTACGACGGGGACCGGCTGGCGCTGGCCCTCGATGCTGCCGCTGCCTATGGCGGCCGCAACGTGGGAGCGGTCCTGGAGAACCTGGCCAGGGCGATACGGGAAGACCTCCTGGTGCAGCGCGAGGCGGAGGCGGAGATGGCCAGGCAGGAGCTGGCCGCCCGCATCATCGGCGGCATGCCCATCGTGGTGCTGGCGGCCATGTTCCGCTTCTCGCCGGAGTATGCGGCTGTCTACCGGGAGCCGCTGGGACAGGGAGTGCTGGCCGTCATGTTCATGCTCATCGGGCTGGGGTATGTCCTCATGCGGCGGAGCATGGCTCTGCCACGGGAAGGGCGGCTGCTGGTGGAGCTGACGGCGGAGGAGGGATGGCCGTGATGGAGGGTATCCCTGCGCCGGGGATGGGCGGCTTCCTTGTCTCAGCCCTGGGGAGCGTGGGGGTGTTCCTGGCCGTGAGGGCCCTGCTGGAGCGGCCTCTGCGGGGGAGAAGGCGGGAGCTGCTGCGGCATATCACCCCCGAGGAGGGGCCCATTGTGGCCTATGAGCAGGAGGAAGCGCCCCTCTTCCGGTCGCCCTTCCTGGAGGAGGTGGTGGGAAGGCCTCTCAGGCAGGCGGGGGCGCTGCTGGCAGGGCTGTCGCGGCTGGCAGGAGGTCCCGAGGAGCTGAAGAGGAAGCTGGAGCGGGCAGGGACAGGCCTCTCGCCGGCGGCCTACTACGGGCAGCGGCTCCTGTGGGGTCTGGTGGGAGCAGCGGTGGCAGCGGTGGTGGGCGCCACGGGGCTTCTTCCCCTGCCCTTCTGGAGCTGGCTGCTGGTGGGCATGGTCCTCTCCTTTGTGCCGGCGTACGACCTGGAGGCGAGGCTGCGGAGGCGGCAGCAGCTCCTGGGGCAGCAGGTGCCGGCGCTGGTGGACATGCTGCAGACGCTGATTTCGGCAGGGAGCGGCGCCGAGCAGGCGCTGGTGGCGGCGGCGCGCTCCATGCCCGACCCCCTGGGGCGGGAGCTGAGGGAGATGATGCGCCGCGCCCGTCTGGGGGAGGTCACTCCCGGCAGGGGGCTGGCCGACCTGGCGCGGGAGGAGGGGCTCCTGGAGCTGGGGCTGGTGGCCGACCTCTGGCAATCGGCGGAGGAGACGGGGATGCCCCTGGGGGAGCGGCTGCGGGAGCTCTCCGTCCAGATGCGGGAGATGAAGCGGCTGAGGCAGCGGGAAGAGGCATCGCGGGCGACGGTGCGGGTGCTGTTTCCCATCGCCGTGTTCATCCTGGTGCCGCTTCTGGTGGTGCTCCTCTTTCCCGCCTGCAACGAGCTCATCCTCCGGGGGACTTTGACGGAGGTGACGGGGCGATGAGGGGAGAGGAGGGTATCACCCTGACGGAGTACGCCCTCGTTTTGGGCATCGTCGTCCTGGGCGCGCTCATGTCGGTGCGCGCCCTGGGGGTGAGGGTGGAGGACATCTGGAACGCCGCTCTCGCCATCTGGCGGGCGGCGCTGCCATAGCCGTGGAGGCGTGGGGGAGGTGAGAGCGAGCAAAAGGAAGGCGCAGCGACAGACCGGCCCCGGAGGGGGAGAGGGGCCCCCGCCTGGCGGCGCCTCCGGGGCCGCGGAGGGTGACGCGAGGCGGGGAGGACCATGGACCGGAAAAAACAGAGAGCAAGGAGGTGCTGACATGAGAAAGGTTTTCGGCATCGTCAACGATCTGGCCCTGCGGGGGCTGGCGCGGCTGCAGGTGGCCCGCTGGCAGGCCGAGGAGGGGCAAACCTTTGCCGAGTATGGTTTGATCCTCGGCATCATCGCCGTGGGCCTCATCGCCGCTGCAGTGGCCCTGCGCGACCAGATCGCGAACGTGTTCAACAACATCGTGGGCGGCATGACCTCCTGAGCCGCGGCCTGCCCGGGGTGGGGGGCCTTCGGGCCTCCCACCCCGGGGGTGGGCAGGAGCCATGCGCCGGGGGATGGAGCATGCGGGCGTTCTTGCGGGGGGCAGCCCTGGCGGCGGTTATGGCTGCCGGAGCCGTGGCAGCCACGGCGGGTAGCGCTCTCGCTGGCGATGTCACGGTGGTGACGGAGGAGCCCCAGCTGGCGAGGCAGGTGTTCTCGCTGGTGAACAGCTATCGGGCCTCGCTGGGGCTCTCCCCCCTGGCGTGGGATGAGAGCCTTGCGGCAGCTGCCGCCTGGCATGCTCGCTGGCTGGCTTCCCGGTGCTCCTTCGTGGAGGAGGTGGATGGCGACGTCTACAGGCTGCGCTTCGCCGATGGCTGCCGCCTCGTCCACCATGACGGCCTGGGTCGCGGGCCGGGCGAGAGGGCGGCGGCCTTCGGCTTTCCCCGCCCCTGGGCGGTGGGCGAGAACATCGCCGCTCCCTGGGGCAGGGACCCGGCGGCGGCTCTGCGGCAGTGGCAGGAGTCGCCGGGGCATGATGCCAACCAGCGGCGGCCGGACTATGCGCTGGCGGGAGCGGGGGCAGCATGCGTTCGTTACACCGGCAGCTGGATGGTCTCAGAGACGTTTCTCTGCTTCTACGTTATCGACTTTGCCCTGGGCGACGGGCAACCGCGGTCGACGTCTGCGCCCAGTGGAACGCCATCTGGGCTGACATCTGCTCCTGGGCCAGCGCCTGGGGACAGCAGCGGGAGAGGCGCCGCCCAGGGAGGGACAGCTGGCGACCCCTGTGTGGGGCGGAAGGTGGCGCCGGCGCCTGAGGAGATGGTCATCTATCGGGTGGCGCCTGGCGATACCCTCGCGGCGCTTGCGGCGCGCTTCCTGGGCGACCCGCAGCGGTATTGCGATCTGGCAACCTGGAACGACATCCGGGCTCCCTACTGGCTGCAGGTGGGGCAGGAGCTGAAGGTGCCGGCGCCCGCAGAGGGCGATGTGGAGAGCGAGCGGGTGCAGGAGGAGGGGCAGCAGCAGGAAGCACGGGAGGGAACAGGAGAAGAAACGCCGACGTCTGAGGAGGTGACGCCGCCGGAAGAGGAGCGCGGCAGCGATGTCCTGGCAGTGGGAGGAGCGGAGGATGGCCAGGGGAGAACAGCTGAGGTCGCCAGAGAGAAGGAAGGCGGTGGTCATCCGGTCCTGACCTTCATCGGCAGGCTGCTGCGGAGGCTGCGGGAGCTATGGCCTTTCTGAACGACATGGCGCAGGTTGCCAGGACGGAGAGGGGCCAGGCCATGGCCGAGTTCGCCCTGGGAGCTGTGGCCTTCTTCCTGGCGGCGCTGGGCGCCCTGCACTTCGCCCTGGCGGTGCATGCAAGACACGTGACGGAGACGGCGGCGGTGGAGGGCGCCCGCTGGGCGGCAGTGGAGCCGTTCGACCTGGACAGGGGCATGGAGCGGGCGCGGACAGTGTTGCGGCAGGGGCTGGGCCGCTGGGCTGACAGCTACACAGTGGAGGGGCAGGACCAGGGAGATACGGTGCGCATCAGGGTGAGCGGACACTACATCTTCGCGCTGCCCTTCCTGGGGAGGGAAGATGTCCCCCTGACGGCGTCGGCAGTGGTGCGGAAGGAGGGGTTCAGACCGGGGCCATGAGGGGCCAGGCGCTGGTGGAGATGGCCATCGCCATGCCCATCCTGCTGGTGTTAGCCCTGGGGGTGATGGGGGCAGGTAGGGCCATCCACGCGCGGGTGGCGCTGGAGGCCGCCGCCCGGGAAGGCGCCCGCGCGGTGGCGACGGCGCCCGACCCCTGCGATGCCGCCGTGGCGGTGGCCAGGGCCAGGGAGACGGCTCAGGGCTATGGCCTGGCTCTGGAGCAGCTGACGGTGGAGGTGAGCGGAGAGTGCGACCGGGGCAGCCTGCGGAGGGTGATGGTAGGCTACACCGTTCCGCTGCGCGACCTGGTCTTCATGCCGTTCCTGCAGCTGCCGGGGCAGGTGACCATGACGGCCAGGGCTACCCATGTGGTGGAGCAGTACCGGTCGCGCTAGGAGGGAGAAGGGATGGCGAGTCGTCAGGCATGGGCTTCTGGAGGTGAGGAGATGGCCGCGGATTTGCAGGATGCCCGGCTGAGCCTGCCAGTCAAAGCTACTTTCCTTGTGGGCAGCTGCATCCTGCTGCTGGCGGCAGCTGCCTGCGGGAGGGCGTCCCGGGATGTGCCTGCCACGCCATCGGTGTCATCGATGCCGACGCCTGTGCTGGCAACGCCGCCGGCGGGCGATGTGCGCGTCGCCCTGAACACGCGCCCCGGCATGCAGGTGGACAGAGAGCTGCTGCAGGAGGCAGCGCAGGTCTACAGCTTCCTGTGGCCGGCTCTGTTCAACGCCCTGGCCAACGGCGACGAGACGCCTCTCCAGGGCGTTGCCGAGCCAGCGGCACGGCAGTCGCTCATGGCCAGGGCTCGTGACCTGGGGCCGGGCGAGCATCTGCTGGTGAAGAGGATGCGGCAGCGGCCGCTGGTGGTGGAGGCCACGGCCGAGCGGATGGTCGTTGAGGACGAGGCAGAGGTGGAGGCAGAGCTGCTGCGGGAAGGGCAGCAGCCCGGCCAGGGGTCGGCTCTGGCGGAGCGGTGGCTCCTGCGAGTGGTGCTCGTGCGCACGAGCGCTGGCTGGCGTATCGCGGAGGCTGACCTGCGGTGGACAGGCTGAGGTGGACCGCTCTGGGCATAGCGCTGCTGATGGCTGCCGTCGCCTGTGGCAGGGGAGACCCGGCGGCTGGACAGGGTATGGCGCCGAGCGATGCGGTGACATCCTTCCTTTCCTCGCTTCCTCGCCTCGCGGCCGGGCAGGAGGCGGCGCCTGCCGTGGACCGCGCCCTCGCCAGGAGCATCGCGCGGGCAGCGAGGGAGCTGGCGCCGCCCGGAGGGCGCCTGCAGGTGGAGGCGCGCCCCAATGGGGGGCCCCGCTTCGATGTGCCCATGGGCGAGGGTAGGCGCCTTCTGGGCATCGACGTCTCCCTGTCCATGGCAGTGGTGGACGCCGGGGGCAGGACGCTCAGAGAGCTGGTGGAGCCCAACTATGACCTGATGGTGGCTGTGCGAGCCGAGAGGCAGAGGTGGGTGGTGGAGCGCATCTGGGCGCTGCCGTGGCTGGATGTGGGCGAGCAGCTGGAGACAGGAGGCTGCGACATAGCCGGCGGCACGAGTCACCGCTTTGGCGTCATGGTCGAGATGCGGCGCAGCGATGTCCTCCAGCTGCCCATCACCGGCGAGGAGCTGAAGGCGATAGAGAGGGCCTGGCGCTGTTACTGGCTGGTCACCGCCGAGGCCTTCTCGTCTCTGGATGACTCTCGCCTGCATCTGGTGAGCGCCGGCCCTCAGCTGGAGAGGGACCTGGCCCACGTGGCGGCAAGGCGCACTTATGGCATCGCCCTGGAGGAAGAGGCGGTACACCGGTCGCCGGTGCTTGTGCAGTACACGGGCAACCGGGCCACGGTGGACGAGTGGTTCGATGGAAGGGGGCGAGGCGTGGGTGTGGCAACAGGCGTCAGGCCAGACTGGACCTATCGCGCCGGCCACCTGACGTTTGTTCTGGAGCGCACTCCTGAAGGGTGGCGTGTCGTCAACCACGCCTTCGTTTCTGCCGCAGCTGCTGGCGTCTCGGGGGGTGAGCGGTGATGTGGAGTGTGATGCGAAGGCTGGTGGTCTTCCTCCTGGCTACCGTGGTGGGCATCCTCGTGGGTGTCGTGGGTGTGGACATGGCGGACGTGCGTCAGGGCATACCCGGGGCCCATGCTAACAGCAGCCCCGGCGCAGGGTGGGTCCTGGCGGGCTACCAGAACTATTACTACACCTACTACGTGACCGAGCAGGTGGGCACCACCACGGTGACCCAGTACCTGTACAGTGAGCCCTACCAGGACCGGGTGCTGTACACCCAGGAGAGCAGGATATGGGCCATCGTCTGGAGGAACCGGCTGGTGAATTCCTACACCAAGCTGCTGACCTACCGCTCTTACTGCTGGCTGAATCCTTACTACCCCTGGGACATGCAGTGCTCGTGGGTGTCGGAGTACAGGACCGACCAGTACTATCAGCCTTATCAGGAGGTCCTGTATACCACTGTTTCTGCTCCATATGTGGTGACCGACTACCGGCCTGTATATGGGTCGGTGCAGGTGCCCGTCTACCAGCGGGTGCAGAGGACAGGGGTCTGCTCCGTTCCCATCTACCAGTTCGTGGGGGGCGACGGCGCCGTGACCTTCAACGGCGATGGCACCTTCACCATGTGGATACCCCAGTCGTCGTGCGTGTACTCCCCATACATCAACTACTATCAGCAGGCCACAGTTCAGACGGTCTACACCGGCCAGTCCTGCCGCCAGAAGCTGAACGTCACTCTGCAGCAGACCTCGTCAACCACAACCCGCTACCTCGACACGTCCATCACGTACGGAGTGCAGTCTGGCCAGAGGTACCAGTGTCAGACCATATACTGGCCCACCTGGGTGTACTGGGGCTCCCGGGACTGCAGCTACCACGCTAGCTGGTGCCCCAGCCAGGGGTACTGGGAGTCCAGCACCTATTACTCGGGCGATGGGCTGTGGAGATATGACCGCAGCGCCTATCACCATCCGTGTCCCAGCTGCTGGGTTAGCTGCACGGAGTACATCTATTACAAGACAAACCAGCCCGTCACCGACTGCCGCTATATGCCCTACGACTGGATACAGGAGTACAGGAGCGGCGGGTACTATACCGATACCTACTTCAGTTACAGCTTCGTGTCCTGGTACACGACCCAGTGCTGGGACACCTATGCTCTCGCTGCCACGAGCATCACTCAAAGCGAGTGGGTGGACAGGTATGTTCCCAGCACCAGCTGGCAGCAGATGACCCTGCGACTGCCAGTCATGCCGGACGTCCAGATTGGGGTCAACCCCGGGGCGGCAGGGCTCACAGGCCTCGCCAGCTGGTTCTGGGTGGAGAACAACGGCATCAGCGAGAGCCAGGGCCCCAATGGCATCCGCGTGAGGGTGGTCCCCGCGCGGTATGACTGGGACTTCAATGGCGACGGCGTCACAGATCTCTCCACCACCTCGCCGGGGCAGCCCTACCCCATTCCCTCGGACGTGCGGTACACCTACCAGCGCTCCAGCGCCTCCCAGCCGGGACACGTCTACAGGGTGCGACTGACGGCGGTCTACGACCTCCAGGTAGATGTGGGCCAGGGCTATCAGACAGTGGGCCAGATCGCCCAGGAGAGGATCCGGCTCTACCCGGTGCAGCAGCTGCAGTCGAGCCTGGGAGGGTAGACGGCAGTCATGGCAGCGAGAGAGGCGGGTAAAGAGAGAGGCCAGGTGCTGGCCCTCACGGCGGTGCTGATGATAGGCATCCTGGCCGCCGTGGGGCTGGCGGTAGACGCCGGCCTTGTCTTCTCGGCCAGGCGCTACCTGCAGGGGGCAGCCGATGCTGCCGCTGCAGCGGCGGCGCAGCAGATCGATGTGATGGCCTACCGGGGGAGCCAGGGCCAGGTGGTGCAGCTGGACCCCTCTCTGGCGTATGCGGCGGCGGTGGCGAGGCTAGAGGCCCTGCCGCAGGTGGAGAGCTATACCGTCCAGGTGAGCGCGGCGAGGGTGGATGTGACCGTCAGGGGACGAGCCCGGCTGGCGTTTCTGCCGGCGCTGCTGCCCCTGGCGAGGACGGTGCCGGTGGGGGCCAGCGCCTGGGCTGTGCCGCGGTATGGCATCGTCTCTGCCCAGTGAGGAGACGTAAGGAGGAGCTGGGGAAGGTGGATGCTGCAGGCAGGAACCGGAGGGAGCAGGAAGGCGGAGGGAGGGAGGCCAGGGAGCTCCCTGGCGGTGGCCCTCCTGGGAGAGGGGTGGCCCCACACGCTGCCCCTCTGCCTGGCGGCGGGAGCGGCGCGGCTGCGGGGGGCGCGCCTGGTGGAGGTGCCCTTCCTGGGGCTGCAAGGGGAGCAGCGGCGATGGTCTCTCCTGGTGGGGGCGGCCCTGACGGCGGCGGGAATGGCGCTGGCCTGGCGGACATCCTGGGGGATGACGCTCAGGCCTGCTGGGAAGACGTGGGAGCTCTTTCCCTGGGGATGGCTGAGGGAGTATGTGGCGCTGGTGGCCGGCCGGGCGAAATGGGATGGGTGGGAAATGGCGGCTGCGGCAGATGGGAGGGGGTTGAGGTTCCGGCGGGGGGAGGAGGAGATATGGCTGGTCCTGGGCCCTCGGGGAGAAGCGTTGGAGGCCGAGCCCAGAGGAGGCGTGGGCGTGCGGTGGACGCTGGTGTCGCCCCTTCCCTGGGAGGAGAGGGTGCCCGCCGGGATGACGGTGGTGGCGCCGCCGCAGCTCTGGCCCTGGCTGACGAGGGCGATGAGGAGCTTGAGCGGCTAGGGGATCGGCTCCTGCGCATCTACCTGGCGAAAGGGTGGCCGCGGGAGGTGGTGGAGGAGGCGGTTCAGGAGACGCTGGCCAGGGTGTGGAGGCAGGGCCAGAAGGTGAGGGAGATGTGGCCCTTCGCCTGGAAGGTGTCGCGGCGCCAGGTGGCCACGCAGGCGAGGAGATGGCTGATGCGCAAGCGCATGGAGGGGCGCTGGGAGGAAGATGGAGGCGGCTCCGGCGACGAGGGCAGGACTGGCGGAGAGGGAAGACTTAAGGGGGGGACGGTTGCCTGGGAGGAGGTGGAGACCACGCTGTACGGGGAGGCGCTGGGCCAGCTGCTGGCGGGGATGGAGCTGCGGCAGCAGCTGGTGGGATGGCTGTGCTGGGTGGCAGGAGCGGACTCGGCTGCGGCAGCAGCGGTCATGGGCATGACGCGGGAGGCAGTGAGAATGAGGCTGTCGCGGCTGAGGAGGAGGCTGGGGCAGCTGCAGCTCCGGTGGGAAGCATGAAGCTGGAGCTGTTGAGGGCTGAAGACATGGGGGCGGACGGAGGTCACCTCCTGCACAGGCCGTCCGGAGGGGCCCCATCCTGCCGGCGGATGTGCCGCTCGCTCACCGTCCGCCCCCGCCAGAGAGCTTTAAGGTGGATGCCCTGGGAATGTTATATGCTAGATGATGTCACACTCACAACATCAGCGAGGTGCGCCCCGGCGGCCCGATCGGGGAGGATGGATGCCGGTGGCGACACTGAGGCCAGGGGTGTGGCCATGCGCTGGTTGAAAGACTTCATGGGCAGAGAAAGGGTGACGGTGCTGCCGACGACGGCGCCGGCGGCGCTGCGGCGGCAGGTGCAGCGGGTCTGCCATGAGTATGCATCTGCGCTGGGGGTGAGCCTGCCGCCTCTGGTGGTGGAGCTGGAGGAGGTAGGTGGCAGTCTCTCTCGCAGGGGCAGGGTGGAGAGGGTGGAGGGAGAGAGAGGGGTTCTTTACCGGCTAACCCTGCCTCTCAGAAACGGGACGGTGGTGGAGGCGGAGCTGCGGAGGGCGCTTCTCAGGGTGCTGATGGCAAAGGGGGCGCTGGTGGTAGCCCCCCTCGATGACGCCCGGTGCGGGGGGAACGAGAGCAGGGAAAGGGATGCAGGTGAAACAGACGGCTCCGGGGAAAGGGTCAGGAAGGCAGCTGTAGCTGTACCCGTGTGGCTGCGATGGCGAGAGAGAGGCAGGGCCACGCCTCTCGTGATGGCATCGCCCGTGGGGGGAGATGAGCTGCCCCTCTTGAAGGAGGCGCTCGCTCGCCGGGGGGTGGAGCTCCTGGCGGCTGTGCCCTATCCCGCCAGGGATGAAAGGGCGCGGCCTCTGGACGGCCTGGCAGGGACGGCGCTGCGGCGGCCTCTGGAGCTGACCATGTGCCTGCGCCGCATGGCAGGGGCTGCCTCCGGGACAGGGGCGTATGTGGCGGTGCCGATACCGCCGGGGTGCAGTGAGGAGGGCTTCATGGACGTGGCCCAGGCTCTGACGGGAGTGCGGCTGGCCGCTGGCGTCATGGCGGCGGCGGGGCGCATCTACCTGAGGCTGCCTGCCGGCATCGAGGTTCTGGCGCCCTACCTGGATGGGCAGTGGCTGGAGAGGGCGGTGGCCGCGTGGGTGAGGGGTGTCCTGGTGGGTGGTGGCCGTCATGGGGTGGAAGCAGCCACACGGGCCCGGGTGCGCGTCGACAGCGGACGGGAGGCGGAGGTGGATGTGGTAGCAACAGCGGGGGGACGGCTGGTGGTGGCGGAGTGCTCCATAGGGGCCTGGACGCTGCTCCGGAGAGCGGGACGCCGGCGGCAGCTGTGGCTGGAGAGACGGCTGCCGGGGGACGTGGTCCTGACTGTATGTGTTCTGGGGGGCGATGAAGAGATGGAGAGGCTGAGAGAAGCCTATGGATGGCCGGCATGGCGGCCTGCTCGGGGGCTGGAGGCGCTGGAGCGCATCATCTGGGAGTCGCGCGACGGAGGGAGGTGAACAGAGTGGGAAGGAGCGCGTCTGTGAGACTGGCGGAAGTTTCAGCAAGGGAGGCGCTGCGGGGGCTTGTGGCCTTCCTGCTGATGGTGGCGACGCTGGCAGGGGTGACGGCCGGCCTCCTCTACGCGGGGGAGCGACCGGGACCGCCGCCTGCCTGGCCGCGGTGGGAGGATGTGTTCCACTTCCTGGGGGCCACCGAGCCGCCGCTCTCGGGGCTGCGCTACGTGGTCAGCATGGCAGGGTGGCTGCTCCTGGCCTACGTGGGGGCAGT